>Ga0310911_10000977_pt1 | contig 11164 bp, 14 predicted proteins | sample GREbulkMGHF170_FD_203532 | JGI IMG/M metagenome (GOLD analysis project Ga0310911, IMG submission 203532) | Lab enrichment of tropical soil microbial communities from Luquillo Experimental Forest, Puerto Rico - GRE.bulkMG.HF170 | ecosystem: Environmental > Terrestrial > Soil > Tropical forest >... | reverse complement strand
GGCGACCCCGAACGCGGCGGTGAACATCACCGAGCTTGCGCCATCGATCATGCGGTCGCCATACCATTCGAGAAGGTTGGCGTTGGCGCGCGGGGAAAACACGCGCACGATCGATTTCTCCTTGATCAGCGCCGGATCGGGGGTCAGCTTCAGCACCTCCTTGCGCAAGTCGTCGAGCTCAGGGTCGGTCTTCAAGACCTCCCAATAATCGAGATATTGCTGGGCCGTGTCGGCGTCCTGCACGCGGTGGCCGACATTGGTCTGGCCGAGGAAACCCGAAGGCGTGAAGTTGGTCGAGCCGGTCCACACCTCCACCGGCGTCTTGTTGTCCTTGAGCCGGACGATGAACTTGTTGTGTGGAATCTTGGTCTTGGTGCGGGGGAACAGCACCTGCTGACTACCCTTTCGGCTGGGCAGATTCGCCTGGTTGATTCCCTTCTCGTTGTCGCCGTCTTCACCCTTTTCGTTCTTGGTATCGTGATAGACGATCCGCACGTCGACACCCTTGTCGAGTGCCGCCTTGAGCGCATTGAGGATCGGCGGATAGGTGAATTCGTAAGCCGCGACCCGCAAGCCGTCGCCGGCCGGCGTCTCGTTGATGTAGCGCAGGCAGGCCTCGAGCAGTCCGCGCGACAGCCAGACGACCTCCTCGTCTTTCGGATTATTGATGTCCTTCGGCGGATGGTTGCCGAATTCCTCTGCGAATTTCTGACCCGCTATGGCGCCGCGGTTGAACCAGACGCCAGTGCCCTGGTCGAATTCCTTCTCGGTGCGGACCGTGAGCTTGATCTCGTCGCGCGGCTCGAGCGCGCCCGGCTTCCCATACATCGGCACGACTGTGAAGGTGTATTCCGTATCGGGCTGCGCCGCGTAATCACCCCACAGGAAGCTCTGGATGGGGTGATCGGACGTATAGAACCGCTTCGGCTTGCTGGGATCGTCGGATTTCGGATTGGGTTCGACGGACTTGAATACTTTCTGCGAGCGCAGCCACTTTTCCGGTTGTTCCGCGCTGCCGCGCTTGACGCCGAAACCGAGGAGGCCGTGCCGGCGCGGTTCCGCGCAATCGAGCGCAAGCAGGACCGTGTGGATGCCGGAAATTGCCTTGACCTTGAAGTCACCCGCGGTCTGGGGCACACGCATGACTTTCCTCCGGGATTTGTCCGTAATTGCGCACGAGCCTTGCACGCCATGCGATGCGGTTGCAAGCATCTGTCAAACTACTTCGATAACCCCACGCTATGAACCACCCCGCCGCGCCATTTTCCCTGGCATTTGGACGCACTCCTTCTGTCGGTTGCTCTTGAATGCATACGAACCGCAACCGCGACCCGCTAAATCGGGCATCTGCCGCTGTTCCTCGGGGCGTCAGCTCCAGGACACACCGTTAGACCACGGGATTCATCCATAGTTGCGCTGTCGCGCTTGCCGGTGCGGTAGGCGATGATCGCCCGCCTTGAGGATGCCAGCATCGCCCGGTGACCGTGGAGCAAGTCGAGAAATATGCCGCCTGGCATCGGCGGCTGAGGGTGGAATTGCGAGGCGAGCATGGCCAATGTGTCAAGCAGTGGATGGCGACACCGGAGCCGGGCGGTCGCTTGCCGCGCTGCGTTGAGGCGACCGCAGACGATGGGACGAATCGCGTGCTCGGCTGTGAAGCCCTACGCTTGTTCACCTGCACCGGCCCGTGATGGCGGAAGTCGCGCAGCGCGGCCCGATGCGGATGGCGGAATTTCTTATGCCGCGGGTCGGAGCTGAATTATGGAACCTGTCATCTCGACGCGCTGGCGGCTGAGATCGCCGCGCTCGGCGTCCGCGGGCGGCGTGAAGATGATGCAGCATAGGCGGCGGATTGTGGGTTACGCCACCCCGGTAGAGATCGCAGCGGATTTCCTGTTCGAGGCGCAGGGCAATGTCGCGGAGGCGCAGCTTCTACCTTTCAGCCCGTCGAGTCAGGGAGGAGGTCAAGGATCGCATCGATAACGGTGTCGAGGGCCGCGCGCTGATCCTCATTCCAGGCCACAATGCAGGCCGGATCGCCAGGAGTAGTGGCCTTCTGTAGTTCGGCCAGTTCCCGACGCAGCGCCTGCAACCGAAACGTATTCCAATTCGATTCTTCCGTCACAGCACTCTCCCTCCTCTCTTACGAAGCGCCCCGACCCGCCGAGGGCTTGCTTTTGCCGGCGGGCCGGGGTTTGCCACGACGCAAACGGAGTGCGCCATGACTGAGTCGAGGGTAGCAAAACGCGCGCTTTGAGCCGGTAAAAGTTGCAATTGTGGTTAGCCAACCGTATTTGGTTCCACATATTGCAGCGTACCTTGCCGCCCGGGTTCATCGCGCCATGCCTCCCAACCAAAACCGATAAGCTGCCATCCGGCAGCCAATGGCTGCACGAGATCAAGCACGACGGCTTTCGGATCGTCGCCCGGAAGGAAGGCTCGCGAGTGCGACTCTATAGGCGCCCTACGTTTCAGGAGGCTCCCGCCATCCCGTTCAAGGTTTAATGCCCGTGAAGGGCTTGATACGTTCGCTTCGCGAGCTAAACTTTCTTGGCCGTCCGGATGGCGGAAACGGAGGACTCAGATGCCGACCAATGGAGGACGCAACGGTGACGGGGGCGCCACCAATGCAGAAAAGGAGCGAGTATACGAGCTTCTCGGCTTTACTCAGGTTACTTTCTCAGCCAATCCGTCACCAGTTCGCCCGTTTGGAACGACAACGCTTTCGTGGGAAGCGAAATTACCTACTAATCTCCACTCAGAAATCACGATCGTGGTCGCCGGAAACGAGGTACACGGAATTTCGCCGGGTACTCTCTCGGGCAGCGCGACCATTACCATGGACCAAACCACTCTTTTCGGACTTACTGCCAAGACTCCCATAGTGCAGAGAACGATTGCCGTCCTCACGGTCCCCGTGAACGAATCTGAGTGTCAGCGAAGCTCCTTCCCCGTGCAAATTCTCACGGCTCGGATCAAGCAGCCTATCGATCAAGCACTTCAAGGACGGCTGCACGACCCCACGGGCTCTAAGGTCACGGCTAACGACGCCGGCATTGTTTTTATAGCCGTGACGCTTAACCTGCAGGGGCAGGATACTATGGATATTTCCATGCAGTTAGTGGTTCAAATGGACGAGGCCGCACGAAACGTCGCGGTGACGGCCCGCAGTATCGTAGCAGATACGCACCTATCTGGATTGGGATCGTTTTGCGAGGGTGCCGTTTCGCAAACCGCACAGGCCTTTATGACTGAGATAGCTAACAATCAAATAGTTCCGAGCGTCGTACAGGGTTTGAATGATCAAATTCAACAGGCTGCTACGGCCGCTAAGACGGCGGATCCGCAGCATCGGGATTTTGTGCTAACCTCTTTCACTCTCGACAGCAACGAAGTCGCGTTTCTCATTTGCCCAACGGGGACTGGCGGGCCCAGCAGTCGCTTGGATGACATTCCCCTCAGCCAGCTTCATCGGCCGCCGAAAGTTCGTTAATCCCAAATTACGCGCGAATCCAACGATAACAAGCGATTGCGGTTACAAACCTCGGCGCCCCCGCTCATTGAATCCTATGGCTGGATGCCAAGCTAGACGTGTCGAAAGGGCCAGCGAAATGAGAGCGGCACGTGGACAAGGACTACCTGGTCCTCAAACGCGCCTCAGCAAGCCGCCCGTCCTCCGGTTGCCACGATATGAGGCGCTCCAGGTTGAATAGCACGTTGTCGAGAAACACGACCCGATCGCCAATCCGCCACTGCGTCATAAATGCCTGGATGAAGTCCCTTTTATCTGCACGCCCGCAATTGAGCAGGCGCTTGACGATCTCGCCACATGCCTCATCAAGTTCGCACGCGGCAAGCCGCTGAACCATGTCCGGGTCCACAGCGAGCGCATAGTCCACCTGGCGCATTCGCAATGGCGAGTCCGCACGAATCCCTTCGGCATTGCTCTCGCCGCCTCCTTGCTCCACCGCTAAGGCCCGCAGCTCCAGTTGCTGCCGATATTCGACAGCTTGAAGGGCCACTTGACACGAATGGCGGTTCCAGGCCTGGAATATTCCCGGACCTTCTTGCGGCGCCTCCGGCGCGGCAGATCAATTTCATAAATGCGAGCAGCGAGTAGGCCGGTTGGGTGAACGCGCGGCAATATGCTCACAAACATTGGCTCGAACCCCAGGTCGCGTATTTGCTGCGCCACACGGTTGCGGTCGGAGTCCAAAATTTGAAGGCGCAGCCGTTGCTGATCGTCCAAGGGCAACGCGCTTGTTACCCATGCACCGGCCGCCTCGATCTCGCGAGCAAGAGCACGCGCAGTCTGCTGGCGTTCACTTAGAAGCTGGGTCATGGCGTGCCCTTGTCGTGCGATGATAGAATGGGTGCTGGTCCCCTCCGGCAGAGCCTCGGAGATAGCCATCCTTGACGTCATATGAGCCGCGCTGCACTTCACCCTGCTGCTGCTTGGTCGCCTGCCGCAAAACCTGACCACCGCCAGCATGACGTGACGGCTTAGGTTTTATACGGATCGGGAATCATCGTGAGCGACCGCCTCGATTGGCTCTAGGTCCAGACATTGGCGTCGATTCTCTCAGCCCCGGTGAGCTTGGGAATCATGGGGTGAAGTTTTCATCGCTGGCACGCAAAACATCAATATGACAAACTTCATACCATCGGTTTCGCTGGTCGCTCACAAGGGAGGTTCCAATGCGGAAGTCATGGCTCTTCATCGTTGCCGGCGTTCTCGCTGGCACAGCCGGGGCTGGAGCGGTCCCAATTAGCGGGAAACATGGGGTAGGTGAGATCGCGGCTACCTGCGCTAGTGTGGGTGGAACCTTCATTCCTCAGGGGCTGGGTGGCGACTATGGGTGCACAAAGAGTTGTGGCGATGGGGGGACGTGCGAAGTTTTTTGCGACAAGGAGGGCATTTGCGAAGGTTCGTGCCCCGCTTGCGGTGAACGCCGACAACGCCGAGGACCTGTCCCGGTGCTGAGAGGCGCTCATGCAGTTACGCGTGTCTTAAACAACTTAACGACTGCCCGCGCGGGCGGGCCGGGCTATGGCTACGGGCCAGGGCCATACCCGGACGCCGTGATCGTCAATCCCGTCACCGGAAGATGGTGCAGAACCGAATCGAACGGTTACCAAATCTGCTGGACGCCATAAAAGCTTAGCTTCGAAGGCATCGTCATAAACGGCTTGGTTCGCCGTATCGCTCGGGGCGGTCGCGGGATTGGCTCAAGTTGAAGAACCCGGACGCGCCCGCAGTGAAGCGCGAGGCGGAAGAAGATTGGGGCAGAGATAAATGGCGGTAGCGCCGACCGGCCAGTCGTTGCTTCTGAAGCGCGCGGCGCTTAGTCGGCCATCCGGCGAGTGGAATGATGACGACTTTGACGTGCTCGCCGCCGGCATCGTGGTCGGCCGCATCATGAAGGCCGCCGCCGCGCCGGTAGGCCAGCCATGGCTATGGACGCTAGCCTATGGCCATCACGAAGACCGCACGCCGACGCACGGCTACGAGCCGCCCGGCTAGGGGCGAGGTCCTGGCGCCGCGCCCGGCGGGCTTCCTACGGCTTCCCGGATGCTTCCCACAGCCGGTCCGGGGAAGCGATCGCGACGGAAATGCCCGTGCAATGGGGCTTTCTTGGGAAGCAGTCGGCCTATCCTACCTGTCGACCGTAGTTCGTCACCAACGCCCGCTGGTTGCTGTTTGTTGTTAATGGGTTGAGCAATATTGGATCGAGACGGATGAGAAAGGCCTCAAGGGCTCTGTCCATGCCGGACATGGCCTCAAGGGCTCTGCACACGACGTGGTAATCTTGTAGCCATCTCTACTACGGGTTCGCGCGTATGTCGGCTACCACCAGGTGATAATAGGTGGTCAGCAAAATGAGGAACCAAATGAATTCCCACGCGGCCAACAGATAAAACGAAGAACCCGCAGTCAGAAATATGATTGTCATTAAGATCTTTATCGCTATGCTGAACCAGTTAGGCCAGCGATAGAACAATGGATTAAGGGCGCCTGGTATGTAAACAAACTGCAAACCAAGGAGTGTTGCTGCCCAAATGCGCGGCCACGCTTGCGGATACGGATCGATCTGGAACACGCGCTGGGCAAATCCTACCGGGTCGAAGATGCACCATAGGCCAACGAGTAGATTGGCGATGATGCTGATACGGAACAAAACCTGATAAATGCGAAGCCGGTTTGCCATTTGCGCCTTGGCGTAGGACAGGCTTTGCGCTTCGCTCATGCAAGCACCTTTGTCAGGAGATAAGCGAGGAGATCGGCCTTCTCTGCCTGGTCGAGATCGGTACCGTAGAGATGACCGGCATTGCTGTTCCCGGGCAAACTTCGTATCGAAACAGAATTCGCCCTTGGGATTAGCCGAATCGTACGGTGTTGCAGCAAAGCGGCCACGGGCGGAATCGAGTAATTCCTCCCGCGGAGGAAGGTCTTTGGTCTGTTTTGCGGCTGTTCCAAAAGATCAGCGAGTGTAGGGACTGAGCCATTGTGAAGATAGGGCGCGCGCAACCACAGGCCGTCCGTTGGTTCGGCGACGTAGCCGCTAAGTTTCCGGAAGTGATGAAAGCCCCAATCGCGGCCTTTGCGAAACACAGTGTAGGCGTTGCGGGCCGTGATGGTCCACATATCGACGCGAGTCGATCGGTGGCGGCCGAGGCACTGTCCGAGTACGGCGTCGTCGCTGAACGACGTCGCCGTCGGCAACGCGCGCAACGCCCGCATCCGCGCCAAGGCCGCAGCCGCCCATAGCATTGAACCTTGGCTCGACTCATGCTCGGAATCGAGCGCGGCGGCGAGTTGCTGTTGCCGATCGACGCGGACTCGATCGTCGCGCGGGGTCAGGGACGGAAGCAGCTGGCCCATGATTTCGAACCAACGGCGGATACGACCGACGATGAACCGATTCATCATCGGCCCGAGCGGGATGAAATTGCGATCTATCTTTGGCTGGTCATTAAGGGCGCGGATTTCCGCTGGGTTGGATACCAGTACCACGTCGACAATCCCTGGCACGCGAAGATGCCGCGCCACGCCTTCAGCTCGCCGATTTGGGCCACGGGAAGAAGCAGTTCCGCACGTTCGCCAGAGTAGGACCGAGGGACGGTGCGTGCCGCAGCAGCACCTCGCGCATGCCGTTGTTCTCGATCCAGTCGATTCCGAGCGGCGTATACACTTCGGGCGTGTAGTCGTCGGTCAGAAAGCGGTCACTCTTGATCCGCCGCGCGGCCATGACGATGAAAATGCGGAACGACGTATCCGAGATGGCAAAGCCCGGCGGCTTGGTCTCCGCGAGCGTGCCAATCAGTAAATCAACGCGTTCGACATCGCCGTAGATCTTTTCCAGCTCTTGCTGCCACTGCTCGTTGTCGGTGAGCTCCTTGAAAGTCTTGGGCACGCTCATCCGCAGCATGCGGCGGAAGGCGCAATAACGCGGCACGCCGCGCTCGCGGTCGCGCAGGATGTCGGTCGCGGCGACATCGGTCTTGATCTTGTCGATGTTTTCGGGCAGCCGGCGCAGGTGCATCGGGTAATTGTGCAGCTCCAGCGCTCCTGGATAGCTAGTGCCGAGCGAATAAAGCACATCGTCGAAGGGTACCTTACGGTGCACCTGTGTGGCGCCGCCGGCCATCACATCGGCAAAGTTGCAGGCGAGGATCAATCTGTCATCGCAGTGCCGGCGAAACGAGAAATCGTCCGGTATCAGCGAGTGCAAGCGGTAGACAGCCGTGAATTCCTCGGTGATCGAAAAGGGCGCAGCATAATGCTCCTGCCGGGAGGACGGAATGCCGGAGAGGAGTTCGTTCCGCAACGGTCGGCCGAATGCTTTGAAATAGGCTTCGCCCAGCGCGCCCCACCATTCGCCACGCATGGAGTATTGCAGCGTTGGACTTTGCAATAGCGCGTGCGACCATTCGGTAGCGTGGATCTTCACTATCAGCGCGGCATTGATCAACCGCGCCTTCTGAAACAGCCACTCGCCGTTCTTGTCAGGGTAATCGACACGCAGGCGATCGACGATCGAATTGTGCTCGCGTGTGAACAGCGTGTGCATGGTCGAAAGCCCAATCCACCAATTACCGTTGACCGCAGCGAGCTCCTGCAAGGGATCGTGGTCACTCGCATCCGGATCGATCGGCAAATAACCGGTTTCGTCCAAAGATAATTTGCCGTCCGGCAATAGCACCGCAGCTGGAGAGCTGCGCACACAATGCTGCCGCTGCAGGTCGGAGCCGTACATCTGCGAACCATCCCACCAATGGGTGGCGATGTTGCGATAGGTCGCCGGCCGACCTTCGTCCTTCGGTCCGCGTTGGCGATCCGGGCTGGTGCGCAGGATCGTCATTTCCCGGGTTGGCCAATCGTCGCCCACAGGAACCGGGAAGCGCCACGGCGGGCTTTGCGTGTCGTTGACGCCGTGGCTCAGCCAATCGTGAACCATGAATTGCAGCCAAGCCGCCAACAAAACATTGACCGTCTCTGCCGGAATGAACTTGCCGCGCGCGAGTAATTCCCGGCTGATCACACGTGGATTCGGTTCATACAGATTGGGCGGCTGCTCGCCGAAGGTCTGTGGCAGCGGCGCATTGCGCCCGAACCGCGCATTGGTCATGCCCATCCAAGTCTTCGATAGATCGTTGAATGTTCCATCGGCTGTCCGACAGTGGCGGACGTCGAAATCGGGAGGCGGCGCCGGAGTTGGAGGTGCTGTTTCCGTGTCGAACAGATTGCGCCAGCGCAAATCGACGCGCAACGACAACAAATTCACGACGGCAACAGGAAATGGCAGACGATGCCAGACACACAAGCGGTTGACTATGCGAAAAACTGCAGCGATGAGTCCTTCAAAAAAATTCGCAATCATACCGCCACCCCTTCCGCCAACATTTTGTGGCAACGAAGTTCCGCGTCGGCCCCGAATGGAGAATTGCCGACGGCGCTGCCGGGAACCAAGCAGCCTTTGAGAGTGATAGTGAGACTTGATTTCGGCGCAGCACAAAAATCGCCGATGCAGGTGACTATGTTGGATCCCTTTCGAAATATGATTTTGGTTCGAGTTAAACTATCGCCTGCATTCCGCCCCAACGTGTTGAGCGCAAAAACGAACATCGCGCACCACAGTCGCCGTTTATTGACACTACGCCACCTAGTGCCCGCTATTGAGTGCAGCCATACCCAAAGCTTGAGTTATTGATAACACTCTCAGGAGTACGCTCGCAAGAGACAACTCGCTGAGCATACATGGGTTACGCTCGTGTCGGGTGTACCTGCTTTTGTCGGTTGGGCTGTAGACAACGGAGGCGGTCTTCAGCATGTGCGATTATAGCTTGCACCATGTCAAATCACGGTCTGCGAGGGTTGGCGACAACGGCCACCGCGACTTTAATTCGGTCACGAGCAGGATGCTGAGAGAAGCCTGTGGACTTGCCGGTCCAGCAGGTCACGAAAGTCGAACTATTCATCAACCTCAAGGCAGCGAAGACGCTAGGCATCACCTTCCCGCTCTCGCTCCTCGGCCGCGCCGACGAGGTGATCGAATGATTGCAGCGATGAAGCTTCACGCTGCTCAGCAGCGCCGCGGCGGGCCCGCTAGGCTATTCGTCGGGAAGGCCGCAATCGAACAACCTTGATAGTTGAGCCATAGCTTCTCGGCTTCGATGGGCTTAAAATAGTCATAGCCTCAAGCACGGCTGCAATCCAAACCGGGTGCAGACCAATGCCGGAGATCATTCACAGCGGCAGAGTCGCGCTGTCGTTGATCGTGCTTGGAGCTATCCTAATTTTACTGAGCGTCGTCGGGTTTCTTTCCGCAGGCTGGACCTCTGTCCTCCGGGTAACCGCGTTTGTTCTCATGGGCGGCGGGGGGGCGTATCTTCTCGTTTTATCGCGAACTCGGTGGCACGAATGGCAAAGCCTCATCGGGACACTCATCAGTGTGAGTGTGACTGTGGCTGTTGCCATTTGGCTGACAAACGCACTCACCACTGCAACGAAGCGCACGGATTTTTTCCTGGACTTCACCAAGCGTTATCACGCGATCCGTACCGATGCACATGATTTAGACAAGAAGGTGAGAAAAGAACCGACTTCTTTAAATCAAAGCGACGCTCACCAAATCTATTTCCAACTTTTCGGCTTGATGTATGACGAGATCTATGCCTACCAAAACAACTTTTTAGACAAAGAAGTTCTTATCGAGTGGATGAGCTGGCAAATGTACGATTACTCCGGCCGTGAATTTACAATCGGCGGGGTATCATACGACAACGGATGGCAATCGTGGCTCGCCACACCGGCGAAGCAAGACCAATATACACCAATCATGAAAGAAATATTCGCATGCGAGAATAAAGAATGTATCAGGGGTGCCATTGAGTTGATAAACAGCTGCGAAGCCTTCGTTGCATGGTTAGGCCTCTGTCAGGTGTTCCACCATCGGGGGCAGAAGCCGTTCAAGAGGCAAGCTCAATGACTCAAACTTCCGTGAACAGATCCCGCGCTAACGCTGTGTCACGTGCCGCCGGCTACGTCGACCGCATCCTCAAGGGCGAGAAGCGTGCTGACCTGCCGGTTCGTCACCAACCAAGTACGAGCTTGTGATCAACCTCAAGACTGCCAAGGCGCTCGGCCTTGAAATCCCGCCGACGCTGCTCGCCCGCGCCGACGAGGTGATCGAATGAACAAGCGCGAGTTCATCACGCTGCTCGGCGGCGCGGCGGTCGCGTGGCCGCTCGCGGCGCGCGCGCAGCAGCCGGCGATGCTTGTGATTGGACTCACGGGGTTATGTCGGATATTTTTTCAAATCAGGTGAGCACGTTCTCGTCCGGCTGCGTTGCGGCAGCCGGACGAGATTCTGGCAATGGTGGAGGTTTCGATGAGCGATGGCGACCACATCAACCGACGCGACTTCATTGTTACCACCGCCGGTGCTGCCAGCGCGCTCGGCAGCGGCGCGACGTTGGCGACCGCTCAGCCCCAGGCTTCGCCACCGCCAGGATTCGACGAGCAGAAACCATTTGCCAAATTTTGGCCGATGCAATTGCGTGACATCGTCACCGTCAACCTCGCCGCAGCCGCACCCGAACTGGCGAACGAGGCGGTCAAGGAGCGACATCAGATCTACTGCCATCTGCTCATGAAGCTGAT
>Ga0310911_10000976_pt1 | contig 11169 bp, 10 predicted proteins | sample GREbulkMGHF170_FD_203532 | JGI IMG/M metagenome (GOLD analysis project Ga0310911, IMG submission 203532) | Lab enrichment of tropical soil microbial communities from Luquillo Experimental Forest, Puerto Rico - GRE.bulkMG.HF170 | ecosystem: Environmental > Terrestrial > Soil > Tropical forest >... | reverse complement strand
ACTCACTTGCGCAGGATGCCCCCGACGTTGCGGCCGCGACATTTCTTGAACCGCGCGGACGCTGGAACGGTCTCATCGGCGCGGTGGGCAGCTATGCGAGCGGCGCCGACCTTGAGCGGGTCTCGGCACGGGATTTCCAGCGTTACGACGACAGCGGAGTGAACTGGCGCGTGGTCGACGGCTATGGAGTCGTGGTCGCCGCGCACGGCGAGGGCCTGCCGGTCGTGCTCGGCTCACCAGCGCGGCGTATCGATCATGGCGGACGCCGCTTGCGCGTTGAGATGGGGGAGGGGACGCTTACCGCCGAGGCCGCCATCATCACGCTGCCGAGCGCACTCCTTGCGGACGAGACGCTCTCGTTCGATCCGCCGCTGCCGCAAAAAGTCGACGCGGCGGCGGGGCTGCCGCTCGGGCTCGCCGACAAGCTGTTTCTTTCGCTGTCCGATGCCCACGAGTTCGACCGGGAGAGCCGGTTGTTCGGCCGCACCGACCGCCGCGAAACCGGGGTCTATCAGTTCCGGCCGTTCGGCCGGCCGCAGATCGAGGCCTATTTCGGCGCAGCGTTGGCGGCCGAGCTCGAGGCGGCCGGGGAAGCCGCGTTTGCCGAGTTCGCCGTGGCAGAGCTGGCCGGCCTGCTCGGCAACGATTTCGCTCGCCGGGTAAAGCCGCTCGCCCTCCACCGCTGGGGCAGCGACCCGTTCGCCCGCGGCTCCTATTCCCATGCTCTGCCCGGCCGGGCGGAGTGCCGAGCCGTGCTGGCGGCGGCGGTGGACGAGCGTCTGTTCTTCGCCGGCGAGGCGTGCTCCGCGCACGACTTTTCCACTGCGCACGGCGCCTATCTCACGGGCGTAGCCGCCGCCGAGCAGGCGATTGCTGCGCGGCGGCGCTAGTCGCGATGGTCCTCATGTGCGCCGACCGGAGCGGCGCGCGCGCATATGCCGCGTCATTCCGGGTCGAGGCCTGAAGGGCCGAGAGCCCGGAATCCAGTAACCACTGCCGGAGGTTTACTTGATTCCGGGTTCGCCGCTTCGCGGCGCCCCGGAAAGACAAGCTTCATGGAGCCGCCGGCGCTAGAGCCCGAGCTTGAGGCCGACCATGGCGCGTTGGAAGGTCAGGTGGCTGAACGTGACCACTTCAGCTCCGCCGCTGCAAAGACCGGCCCCGATACTGCAGTTTGTCACGACCAGGGGTACGGTCTGCGAAAAGCTGCCGAGATAGGTGGCTGTATAGTCGAAGGCGACCTTGAGGCCGGGGATGCGCGTCTGTATCTCGATGCCACCGCCGCCCGAGAATCCGGTGCGTATCTGATTGAACGAGGCGGAGCCGAGCACGTTGGTGGCGCACCCGGTGCCGGGCACGCATCCCGGCGCAAAGTTCGTCCCCAAGTAGGAGTACGAGCCCTCGGTCTTGGCAACGGCGATCCCCGCGGTGAAGTAGACCAGCGCCCAGTAATCGAAGATCGGCACGCCGACTTTCGCGCGCAAGGAGCTGTTGACGCTCTCGCGGAAGCTGAAGGTTATGGTTTCGTTGGTCCGTTGGCCCGCGGCATCGGGTCCGATCGGCGGTGCCGTGGAGTACGTGTTGAACTGCGTGAAACTGGACGTCGCGGTGCCGGTGCCAATGTCGATGATGGCGCCAATCAGAACGACGTTGCCGCCGGCAAGCAGCACAGGAATCTTCGGTGTGTCAAAAGAAATGACGCCGGCGAGGGTGAATTTGGCCGGCATGCTGCCGTTGGCTCCAGGCCCGGGCGTGCACGGCATTTGCATCGGCGTGCTGCTCGCGGTCATGTTCGGCCCAAACATCTGGTTGCAGATGCCCGACTGGCTCAGCAGAGCCTTGTCGCTGAACCCGCCGCCGCGCGCATTGCCGCCGCCGTAGCCGCCGATCTGGCTGCCCGTCCAGCTGGACTGGGAAGGTTGCCCGGAGGCTTGCCGGCTGGGGCGCGCTCGCGCTGGTGCCGCTTGCCGCTCCCGGGCGGGCGCCGCCTGGCGCTCGGGCGCAGGTGCTCGCTCCGCGGCAGCGCCCGCCCTTTCCTGGAGAGCGGGAGTTTCCAGTTCTTGGGCAAAAAGGCTGATGTGAAACTGTCAGCGCGGCAAAGCCGATCGCCAAAAGAAGGTAGCGCCGCAAAAGCAGCCCCCCTTGGCCCGAATCCTGCTTCGATTAAACAGTGCTTTTTCAGGATGTACAGAAGCTAGACTAGGGTCGCCGGATAAATTTATTTGGAGCGCTGTTGCGAAAAGGTCGCACAAGGCGCGCCCACGGCGGACCGCAACGGATGCCAGCCGAGGGATTTGGGCACGAGAAAGCCTCGCCACCGCGTTCGCGTGCGTGAACACGGGCCCACGGCTCGCTCATTTCATCAACAGGCGGCCACGACCGCAGCGCGCGAGCATGTCACAACATGCTCTTGCGGCTCATTTGAAAGAATACTGAGCAGTTCCTGCGCTCGCACATAGCCGGGCGCGTTGAGCATCCATACTCCGCAACCCACAACGACTGCCACAACCGGCGCAGCCACGGCCATTCCGCTCGCGGAAATTGCAGATGCCCGCTGCAGCAGCGGAACCGGTCTGCTTGACGACAGGCTATCGGCGAACGCCAGCACCAGCCAGAAATACATGGCGCTGAAAATGCCATCGAAGGTTACGAGATTGTTGAAAACATAAGCCGCCAGGAGCCCCAGCAGCGCAGCGCGCGCGGGAACAGCCAAGCTGCTGAAAGCGAAACTCCATCCAGCCAGCACGAACAGTGCAGCGTAGAGAGCGAGCATTGGCAGTCCGCCCGCGACCAGCCAATCGAGAAATTGGCTGTGAGCGCGGTCATACCAGGCGTCGACCTCGTCCATCGGCTGATCAAAGAATTTGTTGGCAACACTGTCGAAGGTCTCCTGTCCCCAGCCCAATACCGGCCTTTCCAGAAAAGCCTGCCAGACGATGCCCCAGGCACGCAGCCGGGGCTGGACGGTACTATGCTGGAGCGAAATCGCTGCGATGCGCCGCAGCGTCTCGCTTTTCTGTATTACCGGCAGCTCGCGAACGGCAAGGAAAGCGAGCACGACAAAGCCCACGGTCGCCAATGCGCACCAGGAGGCGCGGCGGAGGAAGCGCAGCTCGGGGGTGCGCGCGCGCCAGGCGATAAAGGCAGCAGCGACGATGAGGCCGACCAGCAGGCCCAGAATCGTTCCGCGGGTCTGCGTGAAATAGAGCGCGACGGACTGCACCGCGATCGAGCCCCCGTAGGTCCATCGAACGGCATACGCCTTGTTTTCCAGCGCCAGCAGAAAGAGCGCAATAAAAATACCAAACAGCAGGTACACCGCCAGGAATGCCGGATTTCCGAACGTTCCGTCAACGCGGGAAAAGCTCAGTGGGCTTATCTGGAAAACGCCGACCGCTTGCAGGACTCCATAAATTCCCATGAGCGTGCTTGCAAAAAGCGAGACTTGCAGGAATTGCGTCCACCTCTTCTCTGCCGTGATAAAACAGCCGACGATAACAAAGTAAGCAAACAGATGAAGCAGCGTGAGATATCCATCCATTCGCTCAACGTTGCTCCAGAAACTCTTGACGGGATCGATGCTCCGGAAGACGGCAATTGCGCCCCAGGCAACGAAAGCGGATGCCGCATATTTCAGCCCCGACGCGCGGGGACGATATTGCGGATCGTGCAGCGCCAGCAGCAGATAGAGACCTGCAGCAACCTCGACCAGGACCCGAAAGGCGAGGATTTTGGCCGTGAGGTAGGGAAACAGGAGGCCGGGAAAGACCTTTCCGTCAGCGACGACAAAGGGAACAAAAAAAATGATGCACAGCAGGAAGCCGATGCCCGACCGCAGCCACCAGCCGAAGGTCGTGCGCATCGGCGGATCACGGCCCCGACTGGCAGCTGCCGTCCTTTTCCGTTTGGGTTGCGCGCCCATTGCCTGACCTCGCAACAGCACAACGGCTTGGCTGAATCTGGCCGATCTCGGCTGCCGGCCGTCGCCGATTGCATCCTGCGTATGAGTGCCGACCGTTCTTGTTGTCAGGATAACATGTTCTTTGCCGCATTGTTCGTTGCGGTGCATTGTTTTCGATCTGGTGGAAATACTTTGACCGGTATCTCTCGGACGCGAGCAGAATTACGTCGCAACCCGGGGCGCTTGACGGGCAGCTCGTGGCCAGCGTGTTTATCGCCGGCATGGGCCTCGTCCGGGTTGCCGTCAGCATCCCGCGTTGCTGCGCGCGCCCAATTCGTCCGTCCGACCGTTTTCCAGCCTGCCTACTGCATCTGCCACAAGATCCGCGAACGCGTCCACAGACACCTTTACGACATGGCTGTGAGCAATGATGGCGCTGCCGAGCATCACCGGCTTCGATAAGGCGGGGTCGCACGCGTGCACTGTCGGAAGATAGTCATGACCAAACACCTGCGCCACTCGCAGCATCCAGAACGGCTGCCACGTTTCGGGCAGCATATCGATGACGAGACAACCTTTCGGCGCAAATATTGCGTTGGTCAGCCCGGCGCCGTGCGGCCCGGCGATTACTTTGGCACGCGAGAACGCCATCACTTGCTGATCGAAGGTCAGGGTTTCCGGCCGCACGATGGCGAATCCAAGCCGGCTCATCGCTGCTTCGACCTCTTGCTCGTTGTGCACCTCACGAAACGATAAAACGCCACGCCGGCTGACGTAAATTCGCTCCGGCTGCTCAACCGTTGCCGTTGCACTGGCGCCTTCCCGCAGCAGGTCGACCGTGTCGATCACGGCAGCGGCGGGCGTAAGCAAATTTACGGCCCGCGCTGGATTTGGTTGTGTATCATCGGACGCCCTCAGGCCTGGTACGATAGTGTCATTGCATATGATAGAGGGTTCGGATACCTCGCTCACCGCCGTCGCAGGAACGTCGAGAAGCTCGAGTGTGCGGCGCTGCCAGCTTTGCAACGGACGTACCAGCGCGACCAGGCGCTTCTCTCGCAGCAGTCCGGCCCACGGCAGCAATCGCGGCAGACAGTCGACAAGCCAATGGGCGTAGTTGTGCTCGAACGCATGGCAGAGAACCAGGGCGGTCTGACGGATGCGTCGCAAAGGGCGAACGCCGCGAGTGCGCACGATCATCGCGCCGTCAACGAAATCCACAAAGCCGGGCGTGAGCCGATGGTCCGGCACCCACTGACGCAGATCGTTGCGCAGCACGACGCCTTGCTCCGGCATGGCCAGGCCGGCACGCGGAAACACAGTCGCGCGACGCAGACGCACGAAGGCCTGGCGCGACTGCGGATAAACGCGAGCCGCATCATCATAGGACGGCTGGCGCGCGCCCTGAACGGTGACAATTCGCGAATAGCGGGGAATCGTGTCGGCTGATGCAAGGGTCCAGATGCGGGCGGTCTTGATCGGGTTTGCCAACAGCATCTGCGCCGATGTAACAGGCATCGCTCGGACGCTCCGGCAATAGGAATCGAAGCTGCGCGATTTTAGCGCGAGCACGCGCCGGTTTCGCAACGTGCAGATTCCTCGGACAATGCCGAGCCGATGTATCCCCAAGGAAATCCCTGCGTACAGGCGCGACGTGAATTGGTGCAACCGGCGTCCGAGGACTGTCTTGAGCTGCGGCATGACGACTTTCGTCCCCCGGCACCGACAGGAACGCTCACTTGATTAAACGCTCACCTGATTATCAGGAGCGGCCCCGACGGTTGGTATCGGTTGGGCGCTTGTCGCCAGCAATGCCTCCAGACTTGGTCTCGCACCAGTGCGAGCCATTCCACAAACGATTTTGCAGGATCGAAGCGCAAGCGCAGCGTCGTCAGGTTGGAAGAATCGCCGAATATGCCTTGCAACGGCAAGCGAGTGCGGCCCGTCATGTACATGCCGATGACGACATCCGGCTTGTGTTCGTCCGCAAGCAGCGCGGCAAATGCGGCGAGCCGCACCGTTGGGCGGGTGGTGCTTTTCAACGTGGTATCCGGCAAGGTGCGGCTTGGAATTCTCAGGTTCGCCGCTGCGCCTATGGAGAGGTGCTCGCCGTCGGCTCGGGCAGCGCGCAGCCACACCCGCCGCCGCATCCTCCAGGGGTGGCCATCGCGCTGCCAATGCCGAGCGCGAGCGTCGCCAACACCGCAATCCGCTTCATGGGAGCTGTCTCCTCTCCCGAGGAATGTTCGCCGCACTGTATCGCAATCGGGATAAAGGGTTCAACACCGCCCGGTCGGGTGGGTTTCGGTCGACCGGCTGCGCTCCACCGGAGGCACCTCGGTTATCAGTCGTGCGCCGCGCTGGAACGTCAGGTAGTCCCACAGCCAGTTAAACGCGACAATCAAGCGGTCGCGCGTCTCGATCAGGAAAAAGATGTGGACCACGCTCCAGAACAGCCAGCCGAGGAAGCCGGTCAGCTCAAGCCGGCCGAGCTTGACCACCGCGGCCTGGCGGCCGACCGTGGCGAGATCGCCCATGTGACGATAGCGAAACGGCGCCGGTGACGGCTCGCCCGTGACGCGCGCAGCAATGAGCCGCCCGACATAGCGTCCCATCTGCTTTGCCGGCGGCGCGGTGCCGGGGATGCCGGGTTGACCGATCACGGCCGCGGTATCGCCGACTACGAATATTTCGGGATGGCCGGGCACCGACAGGTCGGGGCCGACCCGCACACGGCCGGCGCGATCATGTTCTGCATTGAGCCAGCGCGCCGCGTGCGAGGCCACCACGCCGGCGGCCCAGATGATGGTCGCGGCATCGAGCCGTCCGTGCTCGAGCTCAACACCGTCTGCATCGCAGGATATCACGCGGGTCGACGTCATGACCTCCACGCCCTTTTTGATAAGCGTGCGCCGTATGTACGCCGACAGGTTTTCCGGCAGTGCCGGCATGATGCGCGGCCCGGCCTCGATCAGGACGATGCGCGCGGTGGTGGGGTCGATGCGGCGGAAATCCATCGCCAGGCTCTGGCGCGCCACCTCGGAAATGGCGCCGGCCATCTCGACCCCGGTTGCGCCGCCGCCGACGATCGCGAAGGTGAGGAGACGCTGGCGCTCGGCGGCGTCAGCGGCAAGCTCCGCGTGCTCGAACGCGATGAGGATACGCCGCCGGATGCGTGTGGCGTCCTCGATGCGCTTGAGGCCGGGCGCGACCTCGGCCCATTCGTCGTGGCCGAAATAGGAATGGGTCGCACCGGTGGCGAGCACGAGATAGTCGTAGGGAATGCTCGTCGCCTCGATCTGGACAAGCCGCTTGCCGGTATCGATGGCGCGAACCTCTGCCATCAGCACCGTCGCGTGTTTCTGCCTGCGCAGAATGTGGCGGATCGGCCAGGCCACGTCGGCCGGCGAGAGTGCTGCGGTGGCGACCTGGTAGAGCAGCGGCTGGAAGCAATGATGGTTTTGCCGGTCGAGCACGGTGATTTCGACCGGCGCGCGGCGCAGCGATTTCGCAGCTTCGATGCCGCCGAAACCGGCGCCGACAATGACGACCTTCGCTCGTTCCTGCGGCATGCGTCGTCTTCGACCTCGGCGAGATATCAAGCTGCCCAAGCGAGGGATAACGCCCGCTTGCGGGCGGCTGTTGCATTGCCGCTGGCAACAATGCCGCCAAGCGGGCGCCTCGCACAATCAGTGCCAATCTCGGGAACCCGGTGCCTGCGTCGCGCCAATTAAGCGGAACCGGCGCGGGTTGCCCGCGGTTTACCCCAAGACATTGGCAGGGTCGTCGATGGAACCTCAACCGTCAATTATGAGGAAGATTTGCGGGATGCGGATGACCATGATGTTCATTGTCGCGGCGCTAACGATTGCCTGCCCGGCGCTGGCACAATCGACCGGTCAGGGGCGGGGGGAACAGCGGGGCGATGCATGTCCGCCCGATGTCCGCGGCAGCCCTCCGACCGTCGGCGAGGGCCCTGGTTCTGCGCCCCTGAGCGACAAGCTCGCGCAGTCCAAGGGAGTGATCTGTCCGCCGAGCGGCGTGGATAACGACATGCAGGTAGCGCCGCCGGGCGGCGGCCGGCTGAGGGTTATTCCGCCACCGGGCGCTCCGGGCGGTGACCCCAACGTGCAGCCCAAGTAGCAACCCAAGTAGCTGCGGGTGCGAATGCCGGCTGTCGGCTCCCAATGGGCGCGAGCTGGAAGCATGAAGAGGCAAGCAAACAAATACAAGAAATCTGGAGAACGCACCGCGGGCGCTCGCGCGACCGCAAGCACGCCCGTAAGGCTTGCGCCTGCAATGGAGCTTGCAGTGGACAAGTGGGCGAAGCGAAACGGCACCAATCGCTCGCAAGCCATTCGCCGCTTGATCGCGCTGGGGCTCGCGGGCGGGCAGCTGCCGCGGGGACGAAGTCCCGCAGCGAGGTCGAAGGCTTATGAGCTCGCCAGCAAGCAAGTCGACAAGCTCATCGATCCATCTACGCCCAACGAGGAACGGCAGCAGCGAAAACGGCGTCTGCTGAGGGGTCCACGAGAGTTTCGCGAGATACGCGACGAGGCCCGCTCGAAATCGAGGCACTAGCTTTTACGATAAGGCTGACACAGCCGCTCAGACCGTGCCTCACACGCGGTTAACCTCTCCCCAGCGGGGAGAGGTCGGCGCCGAAGGCGCCGGGTGAGGGGGGCCGAAAATCACGGTAGGGGCAGGGTCCCCCTCACCCGGATCGCGTAAGCGCGAGCCCGCTGCTCGTGCACTGAAACTCTCAACCGAGGTGAGGTGTCCTCAGACCGTGCCCACACGCGGCCCTGCCCACAAGAAGGCTTGCTGCGTCAAATCCGTGAGTCAACGAACCCGCATGCCGGCTGCCGGGTCGTAATGCAGCGGCTTGTCCGACTTCGGTAACGGCGCATCCTGCTGCCCGATCGTGACACCATGCGGCCAATCGGATGGGCAGACTGCAACATATCGGGCGTAGCCCCCAAGGCCGCCTGCGAGCTTCGGATAGCCGATGGTAACGAGGGCGCCGGTCTCCGGCACTTGATCAAGGTTGGCAACTCCCTCCGCCTGCGTGTAACCGTTGTGCATCAGCCAATGCTCGCCCTCGAGGTTCGGGGTCGAATCGGTGTCGAGCGGCTCGTGCCCATGAAACAGGATCCTGCGTTGGAGATGCAGGAACTTGAGCGCATCGAGGCCTACCCCCGGGAATTCCTTGAGCGTAGCGAGCCTCGGATCAGGCCACGCTTTCGACCAGTCGGAACGCACGAACACAACCGCGCCCTCCGGAATGCGGCCGTGCCTGCTTTCCCAAGCCTCGATGTCGGCAACTTGCAGCGCATAGTTTGGGTTGGTGCGCAGTTGCTCCACGATCGATATCACCACGAGCGGGCGGATTGCGTAGCTTGCCGGGAGCTCATCAATGGACGGGTATTCCGGCGCCCAATGCGCCGGCGGATCAAGCTGCGTGCCGAGCTGGTCGGTCCGCAAGGTGTATTCCGTCGCTTCGAAGCCATGCTTCTGGTACGAATAGACTTCCCCTTTTTTGGCAAGTCCTTCGATATCCGAACCGGCCTTTGCCGGTGAGAAGGTGGACTCGGCAAAGCCCGCCCAGACCGGAATGGTCGGCGTGATGGTATGGGTGAGATCGACGTACTTTGCGCTCTTCAATGCAGTCTCATAGACCTGCCACAGGTTGCCGCTTTCGGCCGCAACGCTGGTCGATGATGCAGATATTGCGCAACTGGCCACGAGGCCGGCGGTGAGCAGGAGCAGCCGCTTTCCCCTTTTTCCTGATGCCATTTTTCCTGATGACATTTTTCCTGATGACATGGCAAACCTCCTTGCGCGGCAACAGAGATTTGGACGGTCAATAGGGGTGCCAGTATCTGTGTGGCCCTCCCCAGGGGCGCCAATATGGGTGTTTCCACGTGGGCGGGCTGCAGCCGGGGGAGTTCCCGCACGGATCATAACCGGAGGGCCAGCAGCTTCGGACCCAACGCGCTCCGTGCCATTGCCACCAGCGGCGACACGATGCTTTTTGGATCAGGCTTCCCTCCGCGAGGTCATGAACCCGGAGGTCCGCGAGCGGCAGAGCAAGCGAATGATCCGCCGGAAAGCCGGCGCCCAGAGTTATGAGAGCAACCCAAGCAGCGAACACTACCCCGCGCATTCCTCGCCTCCCTCGCGTGACCGAGAAGAAAGTACCAATACCCAAGAATTCGTTTTGCTTCTTGTCCAATCTAAGGACACCATCGTGATTGAATCAATCGCCGCTTGGCAGACCCTGCAGCGCGCGTCATGAGCGCGGTCAGCTTCAATTTCGCCGGAAAATGGGATGCGCGGGTGCCGCTGCTGATCATCGGCGCGGGCGCGGCGGGAATTTGCGCGGCGCTGGCGGCAAAGGAGGCGGGTGTGGAGGTCCTCGTGATTGAGCGCGATGCCGTGCCCGGCGGGTCGACCGCCCTGTCGGCCGGGCTCGTTCCCGCCGCCGGCACGCGCATTCAGCGCGCCAAGGGCGTGGCTGACAGCGCTGAGCGCTTCGCCGCCGACATCGTGCGCAAGACCCGCGGCGAAGCGGCTCCCGCCGTGCTCGAATCGGTTGCGCGCGGGCTCGGCTGCGCTGATTGAATGGCTCACCGACCATCACGCACTGCCGTTCGAGCTGGTCGACGATTTCAATTATCCAGGCCATTCAGCCTTGCGCATGCACGGTCTGCCCAGCCGCACGGGCCGGGAGCTTATCGACCGCCTGCGACATGCCGCTGAGCAGCGCGAGATCGTCATCCTGACAGAAATCGTCGCCGACCGGCTGTTGGCAGAGGCCGATGGTCGTGTGTGCGGCGTTGAGATCGTTCGGGGCGACGGCACGCGCGAGCGAATTGGTTGCGCGGCCTTGATCCTTGCCTGCAACGGTTACGGTGGCAATCCCGAGCTGGTGCGCCGCTTCATACCGGAGATGGCGGACGCGCTCTATTTCGGTCATCCCGGCAACCGCGGTGATGCGGTTCTGTGGGGTGAGGCGCTCGGCGCCAGGCTTGCCTGTCCTGGCGCCTACCAGGGACACGGGTCGGTCGCGACACCGCATAACGTCCTGATCACGTAGGCGGTGATCATGCAGGGCGGCATCCAGGTCAATGCGCAGGGCCGACGCTTTTGCGACGAGACGCGCGGCTATTCGGAGCAGGCCGCAGAAGTTCTGCGCCAACCCGGCGCAATCGCCTGGGACATCTTCGACGCCCGCATTGCCGCAGCGGCGCGGCAATTCGAGGATT
>Ga0310911_10000963_pt1 | contig 11203 bp, 12 predicted proteins | sample GREbulkMGHF170_FD_203532 | JGI IMG/M metagenome (GOLD analysis project Ga0310911, IMG submission 203532) | Lab enrichment of tropical soil microbial communities from Luquillo Experimental Forest, Puerto Rico - GRE.bulkMG.HF170 | ecosystem: Environmental > Terrestrial > Soil > Tropical forest >... | reverse complement strand
AGGCAATGATCAGGAGCGAGCCGGCGGCGACCAGCAGCGGCACGTCTCCCTTGAAGGGGATTTGCAGTACGCCTTCGAGAACGAACGGCTCGGCCAACATGATCAGGACAAAGATGCAGAACAGCGGCGTGAGCTTGCCGACCAGCGCGACGACCGGATTGCCTCCGGCACTTTCGAGCCAGGCCCGCGCGTCGCGACGGCGGAATTCGGAGCCGACGGAATAGCCGGCGGCGAGCGTGATCACGACGTGAATGATCGTCGGCAGCAGCGCACGCAGCAGGAACTGCGCATAGTTCTTTTGCGGGTTGACCAGTGCGATGGTCTCCGCGGTCATTGTTCCGATCGAGGCCGGCGCCGGCGCGGCGCGCTTGGCGGGAGCGGCTACGGCTGCCGCGGCGGACAGCGCGTCACTCAGGCCCGAGGATGCAATGCCGGACGGGGTCAGGAACTGCTGGTTATAGAAGCCCACGACCTGTGGCCGGCGGTCGGCTTTCAGGTCGCGCTCGAAATCCGGCGGGATATAGACGGCGGAGATTGCTTTTCCCGACCGTATATCGTGCACGGCCGTGGAGAGCGTGCCGGCGCGGTCGACGATATGCAGGCTCGGTGATGCCGCGATATATTCCACCAGCGCGCGCGATGCATCCGACTTGTCCTCGTCGACGACGGTGACCCCAAGCCCCCGGATCACTGGATGGCTGAACACGGTGGTGAGAACCACGAACGCAAAAAGCGGTACGCCGAAGATCAGCAGCAACGCCACTCGATCGCGAAGCAGCCAGCGGCATTCGCGTTGCACGACCAGCCGGAATCCGGGCTTGGATGCCAGACTCATTGTCGCGACTGCCAGTCGAGATAGGCGCTCATTCCAGGCCGCAGCTCGGGCACCGGCTGGACCGGATAGGCGCGGATCGAAAACGTCCTGAGATCGAAATCGCCCGAGGCTCGCGTGGCCCGCCAACTCGCATATTCGCCCTTGGTGGCAATCAGCTTGACTTCGACCGTGATGCGGCGGTCATCGAGCGCTGGAATGTGAACGTCAAATCGATCGCCGACCTTCAGGCCCTTCACCAGATCCTCGCGAAGGTCGAAGTGGATCCAGACGTCGGCCAGATCGATCAAGGTAATGAGCGGCACGCCCGGAGATACATATTCGCCCGGCTCCACATTGCGCTGGTAGACCTGCGAAGCGACGGGGGCATAGACCTCGAGCTGATCGATGATCGATTGAACGCTCTGGATGTCGGCATTGGCTTTTTCGACGTTGGTGCTGGCGATCGCCCGCTCTTCTTTCGTGTAGCCGTTGACCGCTTGCTGATAGGCTGAGGTAGCTTGATCGACCGCCCGCTCGGTTTCGTGCAGATTGTCGGTCACCTGGTCGAGACGGGCTTGCGGCGCATTGCCCTGCTCGGTCAAGGTGTGCGTGCGGTCGAAGGTCTTCTGCGCCAGTACCAGAGCCGCCCGCGCGCGCTCCATTTCCGCCTTCCGCGCGGCGATGGTTTCCACTCGCGTTCCGGCGAGGATGTTGGCGAGTTGGGCCTCGGCAACGGCCTTTGCGGCTTTCATTTGCTCGAATTTGGCCAGAGTTTCGGGATTATCGATCCGTACGAGCACCGCGCCTGCAGGAACGTTCTGGCCACGTTCGACAGGTATTTCCTTGACCCGTCCGTCGACACGCGCGGCAATGTCGAACCGCGTCGCATCGGCCTCGCCCTGCACGAGCAGTGGTTCCGGCCTCAGGAGATAGAAGATGGAAAGCGCAACGACGATAGCTGCGACGGTACCGACGATAATGGAAGGGACGCGCGTCGCAGCGCGCGTGTTCCGCTCCTTTCCGTCATTTGGCGCCTCGGTCGTGCTTTGAGTTTCATTACCCGAGGTCGGCAATTCCATGCCTGACTCCGCTTGGCTGATGACCGGGATCGCGCTCTACTATGTCTTGATTGTTGCGCCGCGTCCATCGCGCTTCAATGGGATTGAACTGGCATACTTGCCGACCCGACCAACGGCAAAGTCCTGCTCCATCCGGCAAGTCTGGCTGAAATCATGGAGCAAGTCGATGGCGTGATCTTTGACCATTCCGCGCAACTCGCCAAAGCTTTTGTCCGGCTCCGAATAGGTGTCCAGGACCTTCTGCGCGATGCGCTCGGCACTTTCGATGACCTCGGACGATGACACGACTCGCATCCGAGAAATGTCGGCGTAGAGATCAACCAGGCCTGAAATGTCCGGGTCATCGTGTTGGAGCGCGTGGATGTAACATCTGGCCGCAACTTCGATGAAATTGCGATAGAGATCCTGTCGGCGCAAAGCCTGGCCGGAGACCCATTGCGCTTGCACCATGGTGCGCTGGGTAAACCAGGCCGCCACGGCCGAGGTGAGGCCTCCGATCGCCGCTCCAGCCAATGCCGCAAGACCTGAAATTACCGATGGATCCATCGTTCCGAATATCTTGCGTTATGCGACGGCTTCTGTGTCGTCGGCGGCCGTGCCGGTTTTGCGCGTCAGCTTCTGGACCATATCGACGTTGACCAGCCGATTCGATCCTTCGTCAACCGGCAGCGGCCCTTCATTGCCCTCGAACAGGATACGATGCGCTGCGCCTTCGAGATCGTCGTATTGACCGTTCCGCAACGTCCACATGAATGCGGCAAGCCCGGCGAGGCCCATGCCGATCGCAATCGGAACCAGAAAGAAAAAATCAATCATAGGATTGCGCCCGGTTGTACGGCTCGATAGGCGTGCCAGGTGGCATGACCGAGCAGGGGATAGATCAGGATCAATCCGAGCATCGCGCTAGCAAGGCTCGCGAGGAACAACCCAAGCACGATGACGGCCCAGATCAACATCACCCTCAGATTGTTCCAGACCAGCGCCATGCTGGACCCCATCGCGGTCAGCGCGTCGGTCGGCTCATTGAGCAGCATCGGGATCGAAAACGCGCTGATCGCGAAGGAGAATGCAGCGAATAAACCGCCGACCGCCGTACCAACCGCGAGCATTGCCCAGCCCACCCCCGTCGTGAACAGCATTGGCGCAATGTGATTGAGGCCCGGAAAAGGTCGAAGACCAAAAAACAGCGCGTAGATAATGACCGCGGCGCGCATCCACACCATCATCAGCAAGCACAGCAGCACTCCGGTGAACAGGATCTGGCCACCCGATCGGGGCCTGACAAAGAAGAGATTGCGCCAGCGCAGCGGCTTGCCGGTTTCGATTCGCCGGCTTTTCTCGTACAGGCCGACCGCAAGGATCGGGCCGATCACCATGAAGCCGGCGAACGCCGGAAACAAAATATAGTCGCGGCCAAGTGCGACCAGGCCACCGACAAAGACGACAGAGATCAAGAATATCAGCAGACCGTAGACCACGCTCATCGCAGGCTCGATCATGAAGTCCCGCCATCCCTGGGCGAGCCATTTGAACGGGTCGGCTGAGGTCAGCGGCCGGGTCCACTGGTTGGGGGTCGGAAGCGGCGGTGCGACTGAAGGGATCATCGTCATCGCGTTTCTCCCTGCTCGGAAATCGCCTGGGCGGCCCGCGGCGGCGTACATGAGGACTGTGCGGCGCTGAAGATACCGTGTCCCCCGCTCCCTTCGCCTTGCCGGGCGTGAGCAACGCAAGGCGGCTCCGACTCTGTCGCGAGGTAGATCAGTTGCGCGTTGGCAGCGAACAAGGCCGCCGCCGCAAGGGCGAGCGGAAGCCAGAGCCGCATCACGGTCGTCTTGTTCAGGTAGGCCCGCGCATGGTTTGCGGCGCGCTCGTTCATGGGTTCGCCGTCCGCTTGTCGATGAGGTAGAGCGTCAGGATCTTGCGATCGAGTTCTGATAGTCGCTTTTCCCAGGTCGGCATTTGGCCCTGCCTTCCGCCCCAGACCGTGGTGTCGATTGTCTCGAGATCGCCGCCATAGATCCAGAACTTGTCGGTGAGATCGGGCGCGCCCAGTTCGGAATTGCCCTTGGCGTCGTTACCGTGACAGGAGACGCAGTTGGCGGCGAAAATTGCCTTGCCGGCCTCGACGTTGCCGGGATCGACGTTTTTCGCGCCCGGATGGGAGAGCGAATAGACGAACGAGTCGACTTTCAGAACGTCGGCGCGTTGCAGCATCTGATCGCGGCCGAACGCCGGCATCTGCGACACGTGCGTATCGGGATGTGTGGAGTTGATGCCGACACGAATGGTATCGAAGATCTGTTCCGGCTTGCCGCCCCAGAGCCATGACGAAGTCGTCAGGTTCGGGAAACCGGGGCCACCCTTGGCATCCTGGCCGTGGCAGGCGGCGCAATTGTTCCCGAACAGCGCATGTCCGGTCTCACGCACGACTTGCATCAAGCCCGGATCGGACTGGATCGTCGCAAAGTCTTCGGTTTCGATCTTTTTGGTCCAGACGCTGCGATCGACGGCTGCCTGTTTCAGCGAAGCCGCCACGACGTTACGTTGATCGATGCCGAGCAGACCTTTGGTATAGGTCGCGCCCAGCGGCCATGCCGGCATCAGAACCCAGTATCCGACTGAAAACAGGAAGGCGAGGGTCAGGAAGAAATAGACCGCACGCGGGACCGGCGTGTTCAATTCCTTGATGCCGTTCCATTCATGGCCGGTGGTGAGATAACCGGTGTAGCTGTCACGCTCTTGTTGCTCTACCGCCATGGCGTGTCCTCATCGTCAAGGATGGACTTGGCGGCGCGATCAAACCGCTGCTTGTTGGACGGCCAATACGTGTAGATCGAGACAGCGACCGACAGCGCGATCAGGTAGAACAACCCGAACGACTTGGAGACGCCGACGAGAAAATCGTGCGCGACACTCATTGAGCCGCTCCTGGCTGCTCTGCATATGTATGGGCCGCGTCGGTAAGGCGACCGAGAATTTGCAGATAGGCGACAAGCGCATCCATTTCCGTCAACCGATCCGGCTGGCCGTCGAATGCGCGGATGGTCGTGGCCTTGCCATAGCGTTTGGTCACTCCTTCGGCCTGCGGCGAGTCCGGGTTGGACTGGCCATAGGCGTCGAGCGGTGCGTTGGCGATCATCTCGTCGGTATAGGGCACGCCGACCGCGCGCTGGGCCTTCAGATGCAGGGACAGATCGTCGACGCGCAATTCCGTGCCGAGCAACCAGTCATAGGCGGGCATGACCGAGACCGGCACGACGTCGCGTGGATTGATGAGGTGGATGACATGCCACCGATCGGAATATTTCTCGCCGATCCGCGCGAGGTCGGGCCCGGTGCGCTTCGATCCCCACAGCATCGGGTGATCGTATTTGGATTCGACGGCGAGCGAGTACGGGCCGTACCGGTCGACCTCGTCGCGCAGGGTTCGGATCATCTGCGAATGACAGGCATAGCAGCCCTCGCGGATGTAGATGTTGCGCCCCGCTAGCTCAAGCGGCGTGTAGAGCCGCATGTCCGGGGTGTCCTCGACCGTCTGATGGATGGTGAAGAGCGGCGCGATTTCAACCAGGCCGCCGATGCTGGCGACCACGATGATCCCCAGCACAAGGCCGATCGCCTTGCGTTCCAGCCGGTAGTGAAATCCGAACAGCGACATGACGGCTACTCCGCCGGCTGCGGGGCTATGCCGGCGCCAGGCTCTGGCGCCGGCTGGTCACCGGCTGTTTCCGCGGCCGCGACAGGGCGCGTGATTGTCAGCCAGACGTTGTAGGCACCGATGCATGCGCCGATCAGGAACAGGAGGCCTCCCACGGCGCGGGCAACATAGTAAGGATGCATTGCAACGAGCGAATCGACGAAGGAAAAGGCCAGCGTGCCGCTGTCGTTGTAGGTCCGCCACATCAGTCCCTGAATGATGCCGGAGTTCCACATCGCGAAGACGTAGATCACGGTGCCGGCCAGCGCGAGCCAGAAATGGGCTTCGACGAGCCGCGCCGAATACATGGCCTCGCGCTTCCAGAGCCATGGCACCGAGGCGTAGATCGAGCCGAAGGTAATCATCGCGACCCAGCCGAGCGCGCCGGCATGCACGTGGCCGATGGTCCAGTCGGTGTAATGCGATAGCGAGTTGACCGAGCGGATCGCCATGAACGATCCTTCGAAGGTGGTGAGGCCGTAAAATACGGCTGCAACCATCATGAAGCGCAGCGTAGCGTCGTCGCGGACCTTGTGCCAGGCGCCGTTCAGCGTCAGCAGCGCGTTTCCGGCAGAGGCCCAAGAGGGGATCAACAGCATCAGCGAGAAGGTCATGCCGAGCGTTTGTACCCATTGCGGCAGCGCCGTGTAGTGCAGGTGGTGCGATCCGGCCCACATGTAGAAGAAGGTGATGCCCCAGAAACTGATGATGGATATCCGGTAGGAGAAGATCGGACGGCCGGCTCGCATCGGCAGGAAGTAGTACATCATGCCGAGGAAGCCCGCGGTCAGGAAGAACGCTACCGCGTTGTGGCCGTACCACCATTGCGTCATGGCGTCCTGAACGCCCGAAAACAGCGAGTAGCTTTTGGCGTGGCCCAGCGAGACGGGAACGGCGAGGTTGTTGACGATGTGCAGCATCGCCACGACCAGGATGAAGGCCATGTAGTACCAGTTCGAGACGTAGATGTGGGGCTCCTTGCGCCGCGCCAGCGTGCGCAGATAGATCAGGAAATAAACGACCCACACCACGACCAACCAGATATCGGCGTACCACTCGGGCTCGGCATATTCCTTCGATTGCGTAATCCCCATCAAGTAGCCGGTGACCGCGAGCAAGCAGAACAGGTTGTAGCCCACGAGCACGAACCACGGGCTGAGTTGGTCCGGCAGGCGCGCGCGCGAGGTCCGCTGCAGGACGTAGAACGAGGTTGCGATGAGGCCGTTGCCGCCGAAGCCGAAGATCACGGACGTGGTGTGGACGGGTCGGAGCCGGCCAAAGCTCGACCAGCCCCCGCCGAAGGTGAGGTCAGGATTGGCGAGCTGCCACGCTACCCAGTCGCCGACCGCAAGCCCGAAGATGACCCAGATCATCGCCAGAACGAGCCCGGCCTTGCTGGGATCGTCGTAGTATTGGGCAAGCCGGCCACTCGAGGGCTCCGGCGCATAGTAGTCCCGGCCGACGAGAAAGATCGTGAGTATGCCGGCGACAAAGATCAGCGCGCCGTGGACGCCGATCGGGTCGTCCCGGCCCGCCAGGCCAAGCAGCAATCCGATGACCGAGACCACGAGGCTGATCAGGATCGCGCTTTGGCGCTCACTGCGGGTAAGCTGGGCAATCATCGGATGCCTGCAATTAAGTGGCGAGGGATTGCATTGATCCTGATCCCACGCAGTCATGACCTTTCGATGATCTTGGTGGAGACTATAGAGCATTTTGCGACCGGAGACAGACTTTTGCCAGAAAGTCGCGCCCGTTTGATCATTCGGCGTCGGTGGGTCGAAGCCGTCTGAACCGTCATTTAGGGCGGCCTGGTCGTGATGACGCTCGGGACACCTGTGCGTCCCGATCCGGCGTTTCCCGTGCCTGTTGGGCGTCGCTGAACGTTGATCCAACTCGGACTTTGGTCCGCGTTACCCCCTCCCACGGTTCATTTTGAAGCTGTACGATCGGTGCTCCCTAAGGACGGGTTGGCATGAGACGGCGCGAGTTCATCGCACTGACAGGTGGCGCTGCGATGTGGCCGATCGCCCTTCACGCGCAACAGACAAAACCGCGGCGCCTCGGTGTCCTCTACCAGGGCTCGATCAGGACTCATCCGACACCAAACTTTCGGGCGTTTCTGCAGGCGCTTTCCGAAGCGGGCTGGGTAGAGGGCGACAACATCACGATCGAATGGCGCTTCTCCGAGGGAAGCGCCGATGCTCTCCCGCGCCTGATGAACGAGCTTCTCGCTTTTCAGCCCGAAGTGATCGTTGCCTCGCCTACGCAACCAGCCCTCGTTGCCAAGCAAGCCACCGCGACGATCCCCATCGTCTTTACACAGGTCGCCGATCCCATCGGAGCGGGGATTGTCACCAACCTGGCGCGCCCCGAAGGCAACGTCACCGGTATGAGCGCGCAGGCGACCGACGCGAGCGGAAAACGTCTGGCTCTGCTCAAAGAGATGTTGCCGGGCGCCTCGCGCGTCGCGGTGCTGTGGAACAGGCCGAGCCGAGGCGCAGAGTTGATTTTGCTCGAATATGTCGCGATGGGTAAGGCGCTCAACCTCGAAATAAAGGATGTGGGAATTTCGAGCCCCTCTGAATTGCCGGGTGTATTCGAAGAGGCCATTCGAGGCGGAGCGGCTGCCCTTGAGATCATCGACGACCCCGTCATCTTCGGTTACAGGGACCAGATCGGCAGCCTCATGGCAGCGAACAGGATTCCGTGTTTCTCTATCAATTCGGACTTTGCGGCAGCCGGCTGCGTGTTGTCGTACGGACCCAAACTGCCTGAGCTCTATCGCCATGCGGCACGCTATGTCGACCGCATTCTGCGTGGAGCGAAGCCGAGCGAATTGCCCGTCGAGCAGCCGATCATTTTTGAATTGGTGATCAATGTTCGAACGGCAAAGGCGCTCGGAATAGATATTCCCGCGACGCTTCTCGCGCGTGCCGACGAGGTGATCGAATAGCCGAGCCGGCAGTGTCCGGTCGTGGGCCTTCGTCCGGAGCTACGCGACACAGGCGTGCTTTTGGGTTTTGAGGAGGCACATGCGACGTAGAGGCTCAATCACCTTAGCACTCGGCGCAGCGATCCTGTTGCCGGTGACGCTCGCACAGGCGCAGCAATCGGGCCCGGTCATTGGGATATTGGGAAGTTCGACGGCTTACGACTATGGGCCGATGGTAGCCGCCTTTCGTAAAGGATTGAGTGAAGTCGGCTATCTCGAAGGAAAAAATGTCGGGTTCGAATATGCGTGGGCTGATGACCATTATGATCGATTGCCTGAGTTGGCTGGCAAGCTCGTAGAGCGGCGAGTCACCGTCATCCTGGCGGCCGCGACGCCGTCGGCCCTGGCGGCCAAGTCGGCCACCTCAACCATTCCGATCGTGTTTGCCATCGGCGGCGACCCTGTCAGGACGGGGCTTGTCAACAGCCTCAATAACCCCGGCGGGAACATCACAGGTGCAGCACATGTCAACGTCGATACCGCTCCGAAGCGATTAGAGCTGCTACACGAGCTGTTACCCGGTCGCTCACTAGGGCTGCTGACAAATCCGGCTAATCCTTCGACGCCGTCCGTTGAGACAGGCGTGAAGACTGCGGCCGAAGCGTTGGGTGTTAAACTAACGATGTTTCACGCGAGCACGGATGAGGAGATCGACGCGACATTCAAGAACGCTGCCGGGCTAGTCGCCGGAATGGTGATCGGTACGGACGTGTTGTTCACGAGTCGCATCACGAAATTGGGTGAAAATTCCCTCGAATACAAGCTTCCGACGATCTATCAGTACCGAGACTTTGTAGCGGCTGGCGGCGTCATGAGCTATGGCGGCGACATCAAGGACTCCTACTACCATGCGGGCAACTATGTCGGGCGAATACTGAACGGCGAGAAACCCGCCAATCTTGCCGTGCAACTTTCAACGAGGGTCGAGTTTTTCATAAACTTGAAGGCCGCCAAGGCTCTTGGGTTGGAGCCGCCGGCACCGCTGGTTGGGCGGGCCGACGACGTGATCGAATGAGTGCCATGTCTCCTATTGAGCCCAGACCCGACTAAATCTTGTTGCCTGGCCGCCTTGATCCACATCAACGCCAACCAGCGCGATCGCAATAATTTTTCGCGGTGTTCACCATCCCGGAGAGAGCAGCGTGAGAGTAGGTCATTCAGTCGCGTTGGCGATCCTTCTTGCCAGTATGCTGACGCAGTCGAGCTTCGGCGAGGAAGACAGCAGGATTGTTGGAACCTGGAGGTTGCTTTCCTATGTCGTGGAAGTTCAGGCGACCGGAGAGAAATTAACGGTCATGGGAGAAAAGCCCAACGGCTACGCGACGTTCTTGCCGGGAGGACGTGTGTTCTTCATGCTGACGGGAGAAGGTCGTAAGCCTGCCAAAACAGATCACGAGAGGGCGGAGCTGTTAGAAACGCTGGTCGCTTATACGGGTACATATACCCTCGGCGGAGACACCTGGACGACAAGTGTCGATGTTGCCTGGAATCCGGAGTGGGTTGGTACCAAACAAGTCCGCGCTTTCAAACTGGAGGGTGACCGGCTCGACATATTGAGCCCATGGCGGATAATGCCGAATTGGTCAGACAAGGGCACGACACGCAGCATTGTCAGCTTTGAGCGCTCCAAATAACCGCTGCTTCAAGGTGCCACGCACTGAACCTGTTCAAATCACTTCCGGCTGATCGCGGTGGATGCGTTGCTCGTCCGCACTGACGAGGTGATCGAATGAAGCGGCGGGAGTTCGCAGGCAAAGGCATCGGCGACATGAGACGGCGCGAGTTCATTGTGCTTCTCGGCGGCATAGCGGCCGCGTGGCCGCTCAGCGCGGGCGCTCAGCAACCCGCGCCCGGCAAGTGGCGGGTAGGGATGTTGGCTCAGAAGCGTCGCATCGACTTCGTTCGCGAGGGACTTCGGGAACTTGGCTATGTCGAGGGTGCCAATCTAACTATCGATGTGCGACCCAACGACAATGTCGATACCCTGGCAGCGTTTGCTGCCGAACTCATTGCCTTGAATCCGAACGTCGTCGTCGCGGCGGGCACACAGGCCGTCCAGGCCTTCCAGAAACTAGAGCGGAAAATTCCGATTGTCATGATCGCCAGCGACCCGGTCGGAAATGGTCTCGTCGCGAGTCTCGCGCATCCAGGTGGCTACACCACCGGCCTAAGTCTGTTCTCGCCAGAACTAAGCGCGAAGCGAATTGAGCTGTTGCGTGCAATCGCCGGAGATCTTTCCCCTCTTGCCGTTCTGTGGAATCCGGCGGACCCGCCAGCAGTCGCTGCATTCAAACAGACCCAGGATGCCGCTCGCTTCTTGCAATTTAGTTTGATTGCCGTCGAGGCCCGTCGCGCTGAGGATTTTGTGCCGGCGTTCGAAACGCTTGCCGGGGCTCAACCAAAAGGGCTTGTCGTACTCAATTCTCCCTTGATGAGCATCAACGTGGCCCTCATTGCCGAGCATGCGCAGCGTTTGAAGCTGCCATCGATCTATACCGATCGTACTTTTCCCCAGGCTGGTGGTCTTATGTCCTATGGGCCAAACTTTGATGCGCTCACCAAACGCACGGCTGTTTACATCGACCGGATCTTTCGAGGCGAAAAGCCTGCTGATCTTC
>Ga0310911_10000937_pt1 | contig 11292 bp, 10 predicted proteins | sample GREbulkMGHF170_FD_203532 | JGI IMG/M metagenome (GOLD analysis project Ga0310911, IMG submission 203532) | Lab enrichment of tropical soil microbial communities from Luquillo Experimental Forest, Puerto Rico - GRE.bulkMG.HF170 | ecosystem: Environmental > Terrestrial > Soil > Tropical forest >... | reverse complement strand
GAGGAAGACTCGAGCGATCGGCGACTAGAGTGGGTCGGGGAAGGTGGCAGACGAAGACAGGAAGGCAGAGGCGGGCAACCAGAAGAGTAAGATGGTGGCGCGAGGAACCACATTTCCTCCAAGCCGACTTGTGGCCAATCTGGTTGTGGGTGGCTCAACTTCCGAGTGGTCCGTCATCCGTCCACGACCTGGTCGGAGCCAGCGCAGCGGCCACTACTCGGATTCCTCAACTTAGAGTAGACGCTCTACAGAAATAATAGTAGAGTGCCTACACAATGAACCGTACTGCACCTTCCCGAGTCGAGTTCCTGCAAGGAACGCTCGACCTGCTTATCCTCCGCACATTGCTGGCTGGACCCACTCACGGCCACGCAATCGCCAAGCACATACAGCTCACCTCAGAAGAATTACTCCAGGTCGAGACCGGCTCGTTGTATCCGGCTCTTCATCGCCTAGAGGCGAGGGGTTGGATTGCCGCTTCTTGGGAGCTCTCAAATAAAGGCAAGCGCGCCAGGTTTTATCGGCTTACACGGCTCGGGCGCAAAAAGCTCGTGGCCGAACGGTCGAAATGGGAAGCTTTCTCCCGCGCCATGGCAATGATCTTGAATCCCGCCGACCGAGAGGCACAATGAACTCCTTCTTTCGCAAGCTGCTTTGGTTGACGCAACGACGTGACAAGCAGGCCGAACTGCACCGGGAACTCCAGTTTCACCTCGAAGAGGAAGCGGAAGAGCGGCAAGAGCGCGGACTGGCAGAAAACGAGGCCCGATGGGCGGCACGCCGCGAGTTCGGCAACGTCCCCCTTGTCGAAGAAGCCACTCGCGACGAGTGGGGCTGGACGCGACTGGAGCAACTCGCGCGCGATGCTGCCTTCGGACTGCGCCAGATCCGCCGTAATCCAGCGTTCTCGGCCATAGCCATCGCAACCTTCGCGCTCGGCATTGGCGGGATTACGGCGATGTTCAGTGCCTTCGACGCGGTGCTGATCCGCCCCCTGCCCTACGCCGACGCAGATCGTCTGGTGATGATTTGGGACGATATGGGCAAGACCGACGTCACGTCAAGATACCAGCCCACACCCGCTGAGTGGATCGAGTGGCGGCGTCTCAATACCGTATTCACCGATCTCGCGACCAGCCAGCCGAGCGAAGCGACACTGTCCGGCGACGGCGAGCCCGAACAGGTTCCAGCGCGAAAGGTGACGTGGACCTTCTGGAGCGTGCTTGGTGTGCAGCCGATGCTTGGACGCGTGTTCACGGAAGATGAGGACAATAAGAGCGTGCGCGTCATTGTGATCAGCCATGGGCTCTGGCAGCTCCGCTTTGGTAGCTCGCCCAGTATCGTCGGACGCAAGATTTTGCTCAATGATGAGCATTACGAAGTGATCGGCGTTATGCCGCGGGGCTTCTATTTCCTGCCTTCGCGCGAGATCGACATCTGGATGCCAGCGTCATTCCCTCCCTGGTTGCGAATGAACTTCACATGGCATGACGCGCAGATCGTCGCGAGGCTCAAACCCGGCCTGACACTGGAGCGCGCAAGACAGTCTATGGCGGCATTGAGTCTTGAGGTCACAGCGAAGGATTTCCGAGGTCCCCATTCGGTGATCCTGGCGCCCCTGCGGGAAGAGATCGCGGGCAAAACCCAAACCGCGCTGATGTTGCTGCTGTGCGCGTCGGTGGCGCTACTGTTGATCGCATGCGTGAATCTGGCGAATCTTTTGCTTTCGCGTGGCGCGGTGCGTGGCCGCGAAGTCGCGGTGCGCGCGGCGCTTGGGGCAGGACGCGGAAGACTCGTCGCGCAATTCCTCACTGAAAGCCTCGTCCTCGCCGGATTCGGCACAATAACTGGACTGGCCCTCGCTGTACCCGCGATGCGATTTCTGGAAACGCTAGTGCCGGACGCCATGGCAGTGCGGCTGGCGCTCGACTGGCGCGTGCTGGGGTTTTCCACTGGTGCAGCCATCGCCGCCACACTGATCTTCGGGCTTGCGCCCGCGCTGCGCGGTTCCCGACTCTCCCCGCAGGACGGGCTGCGTGAAGCCGGACGCAGCACAGCGGGCGCGCGCAGCCATTGGTTCCAGCACTCGCTCATCATCATCGAGACGGCGCTCGCCGTTGTTCTGCTGACGTGTGGCGGCCTACTCCTGCAGACCTTTGAGCATCTGCGGAACACCGACCTAGGAATCAGAAGTGAGAGGCTGTTGACCTTCGAGACTCCGCTGTTCCGATACAAGGACTTCGACCGGCGCGTGGCGTTCGTCAACGCGGAGTTGGAGAGCATCCGTGCAATCCCGGGCGTAGCACATGCGGGGGCAATTTCTCGCATTCCACTGACAGTCACCGATCAGGCGACCTTTTATCTGCTCGCTGGTCAGTCGGGGGACAGTATCCCCAAGCAGGTTGCGCTCTTTCGTGTGGTGACTCGCGATTACTTCCCCACCATCGGCGCGCGCCTGCGCGAAGGCCGCTTCTTTGAGATCTCCGACCGGCGTTCGGAGTCTCCGGTCGCGATTGTCAACGAGACCTTTGCCGATCGCAATTTCCTAGGGCGCTCCCCGCTTGGTGCGCAGCTCAAGTTCGGGCAGCTTGACAAAGAAGGCTACTGGTACACCATCGTCGGCGTAGTGAAGGAGATTCGTGAGCGGGGCGTCACGGAAGAGTTGAAGCCCACGATTTATCTCTTGCACGAACAGACGGATCAATGGAGCACGAAGGGAGCCCAGCCAAGCGGGATCGTGGTTCGCATTGCAGTGGAGCCCGCGTCGATTGTTTCGGCAGTCCGTCAGGCGATTTGGTCGGTGGATAAGAACCAGCCCGTCTGGCGTGTTCAGACACTTGAAGAAATTGTGGACCGCCAATTGTCGACGCCGACACAGAGCACTGCTCTATTGACCGCATTCGCTGTATTGGCTTTGTTGTTGGCGTCGGTTGGGCTCTACGGTGTGCTCTCCTATGCGGTGACACATCGCACTAACGAGATCGGCGTGCGCATGGCGTTAGGGGCGACATCCGGAGGGATATTGTTGTCCTTCGGGAAACGAGGCCTAGCTTTGACGCTCACTGGGCTCGCGATTGGCCTTGTCCTGGCAGCATTCGCGGCGCGCTCGATGACCGCCCTACTCTACGGCTTCCGCCCCGACTATCTCCCAACTGTCACCGTGGTGTCTCTCATTCTCCTCGCGGTGGCAGCTCTGGCCTGTTTTGTTCCCGCGCGTCGAGCGTCGCGCGTCGATCCAGTCATTGCTCTACGGAATGAATAGCTCGTGTCAGGTGTTCTGATGGATGCCACGGCTGACGTTGTGGTCCGCCGGATTCCGAGCGGGTTGTCGGCAACCCTTACCTTGGGATTACTTCACGTTTGCCCGTTAACCGCCCGCGGGCGCCCTACCCCACGGAGCGGGAGTCGCGTCGCAACCGATTGCGCTCAACAAGACTCTTGACAGGCAAGTGGCGACTTGCCTATGATTCCACCTGTGAGCGATGTCTTCGAGGCAATCGCTACGCCGGCGCGTCGTGCAATTCTTGACGAACTGGTTGAGCGGGATGGCCAGACTCTCTTCGAATTGTGCAATCGTTTGGCCATGAAGCATCAGCTCGGGCTGACGCGACAGGCAATCTCGCAGCACTTGGAAGTACTGGAATCGGCGGGCCTAGTGACAACGGTCCGGCAGGGTAAGTACAAGCTGCACTATTTTCACACAGCACCGCTCGAAACGATTGTCGCGCGATGGCTGAAACCGGGCAAGAAAAGGAGACGGGAATGAGAATCGTGATGAGCAGCATCTATGTCGACGATCAAGATAAGGCGTTGGCTTTCTACACAACGAAACTAGGCTTCGTCAAAAAGACCGACATGCCATTAGGAGCCGCGCGGTGGTTGACCGTGGTTGCGCCAAATGATCGCGACGGCATCGAACTCTTGTTGGAGCCCGATGGCCATCCGGCAGTAGGACCGTTCAAGAGTGCTTTGGTGCAGGATGGTATTCCGTTCACTTCGTTCGCAGTTGAAGATGTTCACACTGAATACGAACGCCTTCGCTCTGCCGGGGTGGTGTTCACTCAGCCGCCAGTCGCGATGGGACCCGTAACGACAGCCGTGCTCGACGATACCTGCGGTAATTTGATTCAGTTGGCGCAAAAGGGTTAAAGGAGACATTCATGCCGCCAACTCAAACCGTTCCGTACAAAAAGTGGTTCGACGATTTGCGCTCACCCGATCCAGATCGCCAGAATTACGCATTCCAGTCGCTGCTCAAAGCTACCGACAGTCCTGTGGATTGGGCGTATGAAGTGTGGGACGACCTGCTACGCACGCTTGCCGACGGCGACAACCGGCAGCGGTCGATTGCCGCACAGGTGCTCTCCAATTTGGCCAAGAGTGACTCGCAGCAGCGCATGTCAAGGGATCTGGCCGCGTTGCTGAAAGTCACCAAGGATGAGCGGTTCGTCACGGCACGGCATTGCCTCCAGTCCCTGTGGAAAGTCGGCGTAGCCGGCGAAACCCAGCGAAAAGCCCTGTTACAAGGCTTGGCGGCTCGATTCAGAGAATGCAAAGTTGAGAAGAACTGCACTCTGATTCGCTACGACATTTTGGTGGTTCTTCGGCGTGTTTTCGATCTCGTCAATGACGAAGAAATTCAGCTGACGGCCGAGCACCTCATGGCTACCGAAAAAGACCTTAAATATCGGAAGAAGTACGGCACAGTATGGTGCAAGAACAACCCCAGTCCGGTCGGGAAATATTCCTGAACCGTGACGGAGGACGGAGTTCAAGATCAATTCACGAATCGTCGGCAAGCCGGAAACTGAGATCGGACTGGTCGCCAACTTCCGAGTGGCCCGTCCATCCACCCAAGATCCCAATAGCGTTACCTGAATGATATTTCCCTACTCTTCCGATTAGAGCTGCAAGTTCAATGATAGCGGCTTCGAAGGTGCCACGCCGTGGAACCGACTCTTCCCGTTTACGATCAGATCTACATTCCCGGAGAGGTTTAAACCTGCGCGGCCGAAATTCACTTCGATCTGCTTGGCGTCCCAAGTACGGATGCGAATGGCGGAGCCCTCAGTCCAGCATTCGAACTTCACACGTGGTTCAGCCTGTGGATACGCGTCGGGATAAATTCTTGGAATGGAGAGCCCCCAGATGCCGCGGTGCTGCGGCGTGTCCACGATAAACGAGAAGTGTTTGGGCCTCTGTCGGGTGTGCTCCAGCAACCAAGCTTCTAAGGCAGACGCATCCTGCGCGCGATAGTTGTGTCCGACCCCTGCCGCCACCACGACTTTCGGAGGATTACCTATTGCAGTCAGCGAAACTCGAAAGTTGTCAAACGATGCCTTCCGTTCTTTGTCCTGATCGCCGACCCAAAGGTAGAAGGGTACGTTGCTGGCATTGCCCACCAATCCCAACGCATACGGAGCCCCAACCGGGTTGCCCGCCATGATTCCAACGGCCGCCCATAAATCGGGTGTGCGCTGGACAATTGACCAGGCGTCATCACCTCCCCATGAATGGCCTGAGAGGTACCAACGGTCCCCGTCGACTGTGGCGAAGCTTTGGACATCCTCGATTGCTTCCCATATGTCCGGCTCCGACCCGTTCTCGTTTCTCCACTCACCGTTTCCGCGAAGCCAAGGAATTATGGCGATCAGGTCAGCGTTCTTCGGTTCGTTCTCTTTAGGCGCTCGGAATGTGTAACTGACATACGCGAGCGGAACGTCTGGACCCCTGCCGTGCAGCTGAACATACAGCGGATATGGTTTCTTCGAATCCCAATGCTGCGGCAGACTCACCGTATAAAACTGGAGCGTTCCATCGCTTTGCGAGAGCCTCGCGAGTGTCAAAGACCGTCTTCCATCAACCAGATACGGCTCGGCCTTTTCACCGTCGCCATTTAAACCCGCCTCAATCGTGTTCAGGTATCCCAGTAGCTCTTTTGTTCGAGCGTCTTTGTCGGCTCCGGCGAGCTCCAGCTTCAAAACATCCTCTTCACTTAAAGCGAGCACGGATCTGAGATGTCTCGAAAAGAGCTCTGGTTGAGTTTTATCCAGCAATGCCTCGATATGCGCTTTGATTCGTGAGAGCACGGCCTCGGGAGCATCCGCATGTGGCGACAGTTGGGCCTCCGATACTGCACTTGGAAGCAACGACAGAATCGCTGCGAAGCTGAACGACGAGAACGTCCATGAGTTTAGTTTCACTTTAGTAGTCCATCTTTAGTGAAAGTTTGAGCTCCTGGCGGTTCGCAGAAAGGATCCATCGGAATCGGCGCGTACTCGACGTCGATGATCTCGAGATGCTCCGTCTTCGCTGGCGCGCGCAGGTCCACGTGGTCGCCTGGGCTGGCCTTCATCAGCGCATTGGCGAGAGGCGAGCGCCAGCTGATGTGGCCGCGGTCGAGGTCCACCTCGTCGACGCCGACGATCGAGACGACATGCTCGACGCCGACGGCGTCCTTGTAGGTCACCGTTGCGCCGAAGAAGACGCGCGTAGCGGCTGACCTCGGCCGCGGAGCGGCGGGATCGACGACCACGGCCGCGTCAATGCGCTTCGTGAGAAAGCGAATCCGCGAATCGATCTGGCCTAGCCTTCGTTTGCCGTAAAGGTAGTCGGCATTTTCACTGCGGTCCCCGTTACTGGCAGCCCACGCGACGACCTCCACCACCGCGGGCCGCTCGCGATTCAGTAGAAACCGATGCTCGTCTTTCAGCCGCTGCAATCCGGCGGGTGTGATGTAGTTTTTGAGCGTCGGCCCCGCTTCCTCGCGCACCGGTCCTCGGAGCGGCCGCTTTGTTCGCATTTGCCAATCTGCCATGGGATTTCGTGTACCTGTGGGTGACCCGATCTCGGAAGGTCCGCGCCTCGGTCCCGATAATTGCTCGGACTGTGAACGTGACGTACGCGGGCCAAGTCGAATGATACATCGGTCGTTCCTGTGGCGCTCTTGGAAATGCGGTCACCCGTCCGATTACATATCCAGTAAAGAAGTATGTGGTTTACCCGTAGGCTCGCACTGATCCCGGGCGGATAGTCGGCGCGGGCCTACTCTCCCTGGATCTTGATGCGCTCATAAGCCAGCCCGACGGCGGCCGGTGTCATCGGACCATTAGGGCCAGTGGAAATCATGGCGCGCTCCAGACGTTCAAGCAGCAGGGGAGAAAGTGCGAGGAGGAGCAGGGCCACTGCTATAACGAGAATCGCCACATTTCGGTAGCCTCGTCGCACAGGCCGTTCTCCACGCTGCTACTCAACGCCATGCATGAAAAGGCGCTTCGGCCCTGAATGCCCTGATGATTGTATACGCGACTAGGCGTGCGATCCCAAGAAAGCGTCGCTAAACCAGGCGTGGTCGATTTCGCTTCGATTTATCAGGTGCGAGGTCCATCCGGCGATCAGTTCTTTCACTCAAGGACGGCGTCACTCCTCGCGCAGAAGTATCGCGGGATCAACCGACAGCGCACGTTGCGCCGGAATCCACGTGGCCACGAGCCCCAGCAAACCCATCGCCACGACAACCCCAGCTAGAACCAGCGGATCGCGCGGAGTGGCAGAATACACGATCGAAGCCAACACCCGGCTCGCCAGAACTCCTAGGAGCAATCCCGCGGCGGAACCAAAGGTCAACAATTTGAACGGCCTGCCCAGAGCTGCCTGCAGCACTTCCTTGCGCCGAGCGCCGAGGGCCATGCGAATTCCCAATTCCTTCAACCTCTTACCGACCGTGTACGCAGCCATTCCAAAAATGCCCGTTACAGAAAGCATCGCCCCCATTGCTCCCAGCACACCAAGCGATACGGTGGCCACACTCGCAGGAAACAGCACCACGTCTAGCTTGGCATTCCACATTTCGATGTCCGCGGGCAATCCTGCATCCAGCTCGCGCAGCTTGCTCCGAATGGCCGCAGCAAGTTGCTGCGGATCTCGATTCGAGCGCACCACCATATACGTCAAACTCGTTGGCGGCAATTGTAAAACGGGGAGAAACATAGCCGGCTGTTGCTCTTCCGTAAGGCTCAAATATTTCCCGTTTTCGACAACACCGGCAATCTGTACGCGTGTTCCATCCTGTAATTTGAAGGAGCGGCCAATGGCGTTGGTTACCGAGCCGAACAACTTGCCAGCAAACTCCCGATTCACTACCGCGATGGCGGGCGCATTTTTGTCGTCATGCCAGGAGAAACTCCTGCCTGCCAACAAGCTTGTGCCGGCCGCATCGAAGTACTCGGGAGATATGTCATACCTGTAGGGCATCGAAGCGATGTTCGACGGCGTCAGATCCCCAGTTTCGTCATTGAAGACATTCACCCTAGCGCCGGCGCCGTAGAGTAATGGTGGGTAATTATTGACCAATCCCACTTGCTCTGCACCAGGAACCGTCTCCACTGCGACGATCATGCGCTTTTGCATGGCTAGCAGCTGGTCGCTGTTGTAACCGGCTTGGGCCAGGTTTGTACTCACGAGCATCGTGTTCCGGGTTTCGAAACCATAGTTGCCGTGCAGTGAGCGCACCAGTCCACGCACCGCAACCATGGAGGAAGTTACGAGTACTGCACAAATCGCAATTTGAACAGCGAGCAGCAGCTCTCGGACATTCATCCGGCGAACAACCCTCACGGCCGATCCCGCTTTGACGATCTGGTATGGATCGGTCCTGAACACCTGGCGCGCGGGAACAATCCCGAAAAGAAATCCACTCACCAAGGCCAAAGCCAACGCGATTCCGTAGATTCTTGCGTCGGGGTTTAGAGGCACATGGATGGGAGTTCCGGGAAATGGCTGCCACATGCTCATGCGGCGCAACAGCACAATGCTGCCCTGGAGCCCGACCGTACCTCCGAGCAGGGAAATCAGCACGGCCTCGGTCAATAACTGCCGCAGGATTCGCGCGGGTCTTGCTCCAAGCGCGAGCCGCAGGGCAACTTCCCGGGAACGGTCGGCAGCGCGTGCAGCGAACAGGCTGCCCAAGTTGGCACATGCGGCGAGCAGGATTAAGCCGGCGAGCACCGTCAATCCCGTAATGAATTCCCGCACTGGACGGTCAAAAGAACCCAAGCCTGTGGGTCCGAGCGTCGAACTTTTTTGAGCAAACTCTTTGGGATAGGTCTTTTCCAAATACGCACTAACAGCCCGCAAATCAGCGACTGCCTGAGCGGGAGTCACTCTCGGATTCAGATGTCCGAACGTCTCAAAAATCCCATGCGTGGTCCCGCGATCGTTCAGAAGATTCGTTCCCTCTACCTGCTCCTGATTGACGATGGGCATGAAGAAATCGGGAGAGACGAACAACACCGTCCCTCGGAACTCCGGCGGAGCTACACCGATGATGGTGAAAGGATGTTTGTTCAAGAGAACCGTGCGACCGAGGACGCCGCGATCGTCTTGGAAACGACTGTGCCAATACGCGTAGCTGAGCACGAGATACGGGGCGCTGTTGGGGCCGTGCTCATCTGAGCTGTGGAAGAAACGGCCAAGATACGGCTGAATCCTTAACACGTCGAAATAGTTCCCGCTCGTCGCATAGCCTGCGGCGCCGGAGGGATTCTCGCCGGTATCGAGTCCCACAAAGGCGAATGTAAATGCGGCCAAGCTGTCGAAGCTGCGGTTGCGATCGCGCAGGTCGACATAGTTGAGATAGGACTGGAACCCGGTATCATCGCCGTACGAGGTTCCATAGAGGCTGTCGGCCTGCGGGACGTTCAGGGGGCGCAGGATCAGCGCATCCATGACGCCGAAAACCACCGCGTTGGCGCAAATAGCCATGCCCAGTGTGACAACGGCCACCACGGTAAAGCCAGGAGACTTGCGCAGCATGCGGGTCGCGAAGCGGAGGTCCTGTAGCAAATCTTCGACCAACGTCAGCCCTCGCTCAGCGCGATAATCTTGTTTCATCGTCTCCACTCCGCCAAACTTCAGCATCGCTTGCCGTCGCGCCTCCATGGGTGATAGACCGGCGCGAAGATTCTCCTCGGTTTGCAGAGCGATATGCTCGTCAATCTCTTCCCTCAATCGTTCCTCTTGTGCCCTCCTTATTGCTGAGTTGAGCAGACGAGTGAGGAATCGCCTTAGAGATGTCATGATAAATCCTCGGCTTTCGCTTCGAAGAACCGACCGATAATCGCTGCCGTTTGTTCCCAATCTTGGGTCTCGACCTTCAACTGCTTGCGTCCTTCCCGTGTCAGTCGATAGAAGCGCGCCCTACGATTATTCTCAGAGGCGCCCCAATCGGACGTGATCGCGCCCTCTTGCTCCAGCTTCAGCAGCACGGGATACAAAGTCCCTTGATTCACGGCCAGCAGATCTCCACTGATCTGCTCGATGCGACGCGCGATGCCGTAGCCATGGAGCGGTCCTAGAACATCGAGAGTCTTGAGGACCATTAACGCTAACGTGCCCTGTAGGACGTCCGCTTTTTGTTTCATAGCTCCCGTCATTTTGGTTTCCAACAGGAAGGATCGCATACTTCCTTTGGGAAAGCAACAGGTCAGTCTTGAGTATGTCGCTGTGTGCATCAATCCTGTGCTGATGCGGTCCCAACCGAGCGGAAATCGAGCTTATAGGCGAATCGCCGGGAACTATCTCAGGCCGAAACGCACGGCTTATGCCTGGTAGGGCTACCCGCAGAAGCGCTGGCAATTGGCATCTCGCGAGATGGCTCCCGGATTGTCGGTAAACAAGAAACTGAGAAGCGATAACTTCCGGATTGCCCGTCAACCGCCCGGAATCAGACCACAAGAATAGTGATTCAGCTATTTCAGGCCCACCACGGCGAATTTCCATGAACCATCGCTTTGCCGCTTCAGCACTCGCACACTACCTTTTTCTTTTACACTGACCGGCTCGTCTTTCTGAGACATCCTGTACGCGGCCTCAGCGTTGCCCACCTCAATCGCCCACCCACCCGCGATTCGGACTTCCGTTATGACGGGCGCGTATTTCAACACCTTAAACTCTGGGAACTGGGTCCGGAACTTCTCATTTTCGGCGGCGATGGCTTGCTTGCCGACGGTAGGTAGACGTCCGGGACTAATGCGCACCCCGTCCTCCGCCCAGACGTCCACCAGCCCTTTCGGGTCTTGGGACAGCGTAACTTCGATGTCTTCTTGCTCCAGTTTTTTTATGGCCGCAAAGTCCGCCCCATGTGTCTCCTGGCGCAAAGGTGTTCCTATGCCAGCACTTCGCGCGAACAAGCCGATGGCGAGCCCTGCAAGAAACGCTACTGTCACAAATACGGAAGTACGCCTCATAGGGCCTCCCCGTGGGCCCTTACTTGTCACCACCAAGGCCCGTTTG
>Ga0310911_10000932_pt1 | contig 11318 bp, 10 predicted proteins | sample GREbulkMGHF170_FD_203532 | JGI IMG/M metagenome (GOLD analysis project Ga0310911, IMG submission 203532) | Lab enrichment of tropical soil microbial communities from Luquillo Experimental Forest, Puerto Rico - GRE.bulkMG.HF170 | ecosystem: Environmental > Terrestrial > Soil > Tropical forest >... | reverse complement strand
AGGTGCCTTCTCTCGAGCACGGGCGCCGGTTTGAAGTCGTCGGGCCCTCCGCGGCGCCGGCCCATCTGCACGTGGTCCGAGGGCCGGCATGATTCGGTATGCACTGGCCTGCCAATGCGGCCACACATTCGAGAGCTGGTTTGCGAGCTCCACGGCCTACGAAAAGCAGGTCAAGCGCGGACTTGTGTCCTGTCCGGCTTGCGGCTCGAGCAAGATCGGCAAGGCGATCATGACGCCGCGCCTTGCGGGCGCGAAAAAACGTGATGTCGGACCGACCCCGCCTGTGGCTGGCGATGCTCCTGTCACAACACCAGCGGAGGCAAATTCGGCCCCCGTTGCAATGTTGCCGCCGCATGAGCGCGAGCTTCGCAAGAAGCTCAAGGAATTGCGCGAGCATCTCACCCGCAACGCCGATTATGTCGGCGGCAAATTCCCCGAGGAAGCCCGCAAGATGCACTACGGGGAGCGCGATCGTCGCTCGATCTACGGCGAAGCCACTCCCGACCAGGCCAAGGAGCTGCACGAGGAAGGCATCGAGTTTCACCCGCTGCCGGTTTTGCCGGACGAGCGCAATTGACCGCGATGCCGTCGGTCACGGCCCCTGCCGGATGATTTCACGTCGCGCGCAGTCAGTGCGCCCATAGCAGCAGCACCACGCCGATCACGATCAGCAGGATGCCCAGGCGCTCTCGCCCGGTAGTCGCCTGCTTGAAGATGAAGCGCGATATCCCCTGTGCGAACAGCACCTCCACCAGGGCAAGCGTACGCACGCTGGCGGCGGTGGCCAGCGCGAAGGCAAGAAACCAGAATTGTGACGCGAGCGCTCCCATGAAGCCGGCGAACAGGGACGGTTGCCACGCGGCAACAACGGAGGCGAGCACGGCAGGTTGGCGAAGCCACAGATACAGCGAAAGCAGCACCGCCTGCATGAGAAGTCCGGTGACGAGCGTGAAGGTGGCAGCCATGACAAAACTCGAGAGGCCCAAGCTGAGGATGGCGCCACGAAAGCCGATCGATGAAAGCGCGAACATCGCCCCGGCGATCAGTCCCAGCAGCGTCGCTCTCGAATCCGAAGTTCCCGGCTTGAGCGCCATGCTTACGACGCCGGCGGTGCCAACCAGGATGGCGATCGCCATTCCCGGCGTGACGGCATCGCCGAGGAAAAGCAGACCGAACAGGGCGACTTGCACCGGCTCGGTCTTGATATAGGCGTAGACCACCACGAATGAGCGCTGGTTCATGGCAGCGAGCATGAGCGCGGTGGCGGCAATTTGGGCGAAGGCGCCGACGATCACCCAGGGCCAGTAAGCCGGCGGCGGCCGAGGCAAACCCTGGCCGAGCGCGATCATGGTCGCGGCAAGGAAGCAGAGCGCAAAGGGAAAGCCGAACAGGAAGCGGACGTGGGTGGCGCCTACCGTCCCGAGACTGGCGGTCAAACCACGCTGGGTGGCATTGCGCACGGTCTGCGCAGCTGCGGCAACGACAGTGAAGACTGCCCACCATGCCGGATCAGGCATTGCTCGGCTTCTGAGCGGCCATCAAATAGTTGACATCCATGTCGCTTGCGGCCTGCCAACGGTCGGCAAGGGGATTGTAGATCACCCCGGTCTCATCCACGACGCAGAGGCCGCCGCGCTCGAGCGCCGCCGTGAGCTCGTTTGGCGTGACGAACTTGTCCCATCGATGGGTGCCCCGCGGCAACCAGCGCAGTACGTACTCCGCCCCTATGATCGCCAATGCAAAGCTCTTGAGCGTGCGGTTGATGGTCGCCGCGATGAGCATTCCGCCCGGCTTCACCAATTCCGCGCATTGCTTGACGAACAGGCCCAAGTCGGTGACGTGCTCGACCACCTCCATTGCCAGCACGACCTCAAAGCGCTCGCCGTCGGCGGCCAGCGCTTCGATGGTGGTTGCGCGGTAGTCAATCGCCAAGCCCGCTTGCTCTGCATGCTGCTTTGCAGCCGCGATGTTGGCCGCCGAGGGATCGGCGCCCACGACATGCGCACCGATGCGGCGGAGCGGCTCGCTCAGGATCCCCGCACCGCAGCCGACGTCAAGAATGTGCAGACCTGCCAGGGCATCCAGCCGCTTGTCGTCGCGGCCGAATTGCCAGCAGGCGGCCTCCTTGATGAAGGCCAACCGGACCGGGTTGAGCCTGTGCAGCATTCGCATCTTGCCGTGCGGATCCCACCACTCGGCGGCCATGGCGGAAAAGCGCGCAACCTCGGCTTCATCCACCGTTCCATCACGTTCGATATGGGCCGTTCTCGTCACTGCTCATCTCCCTGCCGCGGTTGCGGCACATGGGTCGCATGGCTATGTATACGCGCCTTTGGGCGGGGGCTCAGCGCCCCGGGATCGTACCGGAGAGGTGCGCAAGCTTGCCATGCCCCGCCTGGTAATGAAGTTTGGCGGCACCTCGGTCGCCGACCTGGAGCGCATCCGCGGTGCCGCCCGCCACGTCAAGCGCGAAGTGGATGGGGGTCACGAGGTGGCGGTCGTGGTCTCCGCCATGGCGGGGGCCACCAATCAGCTCGTAGACTGGTGCCGGGAGGCCGCCGCGCTGCATGATGCTCGCGAATACGACGCGGTCGTGTCGTCCGGCGAGCAGGTCACGGCCGGCCTGCTCGCGCTCGTGCTCGAGGGGATGGGTATCAACGCCCGGTCCTGGCAGGGCTGGCAGCTGCCTGTCCTGACCTCCAACGCCCATGCGGCGGCGCGCATCCTTGACATCAACGGCGCCGAGCTCGTCAAGCGCTTCAAGGAGAGACACGAGGTGGCGGTGATCGCCGGCTTCCAGGGCCTGCACAAGGAGACCGGGCGCATCACCACATTGGGACGCGGCGGCTCGGACACCTCGGCGGTCGCCGTCGCAGCCGCGATCGCGGCCGAACGATGCGACATCTATACCGATGTCGACGGCGTCTACACCACCGACCCGCGCGTGGTTGCACGCGCGCGCCGGCTTGATCGCGTGGCCTACGAGGAAATGCTGGAGCTGGCATCGCTCGGCGCCAAGATCCTGCAGGTGCGCTCGGTCGAGCTCGGCATGGTGCACGGTGTGCGCATCTTCGTGCGCTCGAGCTTCGAAAAGCCCGAGAGCATCGATCCGCGCGGCACTCCGCCCGGAACGCTCATTTGCGGCGAGGAGGAGATCGTGGAACAGCAGGTCGTGACCGGAATCGCTTTCTCGAAGGACGAGGCACAGATCTCGATACGCCGCGTCCAGGACAAGCCCGGCGTTGCCGCCGCGATCTTCGGTCCGCTCGCCGAAGCGAATATCAACGTCGACATGATCGTGCAGAATGTCTCCGGTGATGGCGCAACGACCGATGTGACATTTACCGTTCCGGCCGCCGATTATCAGCGCGCCGCCGACGTTCTGATCAAGGTCAAGGAGCGCGTCGGCTACGAGCGCGTGGACGGGGCCAACGATGTCGCCAAGGTGTCGGTCATCGGCATCGGCATGCGCAGCCACGCCGGCGTGGCCGCCAAGGCGTTCCAGGCGCTCGCCGAGAAGGGAATCAACATCCGCGCGATCACCACGTCCGAGATCAAGTTTTCCCTCCTGATCGATGCCAACTACACCGAGCTAGCCGTGCGAACGCTGCATTCACTGTACGATTTGGATAAATGACCGCTTCGCACTGCAGCAGCCGGGAAAATCTTCTCCGGGAAGCAAAGGGACTTGCCCGGTCCGCACCGCATTCGCTATACGGCCGACATGGCGGCCGCGGGCAATCCTGCCAGGCGGACGCCGGCAGCTGAGCTATATCGAGCCGAGGCCGCAGGGCGTTTTCAGGCGACCGGTGACGGTTATCCGACCGGACGATGCGCCGATTGAACTGTTGGAGGGCGTCCGGGGCGCGCTCCGACAGCCCCGGTACGATGGGCTGGTCCGAGGGATCACGTCATGCGTGGCGCGCTCGGCGGTCCGCGCGTGCTTTTGCGCCGGCTTCGCGAGGTCATGGCGGAGCAGGTCAGCGCGCAGGAGCGCCTCGACAAAATTGTGGTGCTGATTGCCGCCAACATGGTGGCGGAGGTGTGCTCGGTCTACGTCTTGCGCGTTGACAGCACGCTCGAGCTCTACGCCACTGAAGGCCTGAACAAATCGGCCGTGCATCAAACCGTGCTGCGTTCGGACGAAGGCCTCGTCGGCCTGGTCGCGAGCGAGGCGAACCCGATCAATCTGTCGGACGCCCAGAACCATCCCGCCTTCTCCTACCGGGCGGAAACCGGGGAGGAAATCTACCACTCCTTCCTCGGCGTGCCGGTCCTGAGGGCAGGCAACACGCTCGGCGTTCTGGTCGTGCAGAACCGCGCGCGACGCACCTATACCGAGGAGGAAGAGGAGGCGCTGCAGACCACCGCGATGGTGCTCGCCGAGATGATCGCCTCGGGAGAGCTCTCGGCCATCGCCCAGCCCGGCGCAGAGCCCGCCGCGCGCCGGCCGCTGCACCTCGTCGGCCTGGCACTCAATGACGGCATCGCGCTCGGCCATGTCGTGCTGCACGAACCGCGCGTGGTGATCACCAATTTCATTGCAGACGATGTGCCGAAGGAGCTCAAGCGCCTCGAGGCCGCGGTCGAGACCATGCGGTCGGACCTCGATGTGCTGCTGGAACGCGGCGAAGTCGCCGAAGGGGGCGAGCACCGGGACGTGCTCGAGGCCTACCGCATGTTCGCCTATGACCGCGGCTGGGTGCATCGGCTGGAAGAGGCGGTGGCCACGGGCCTGACCGCCGAGGCCGCTGTTGAACGTGTGCAATCCGACACACGCGCGCGCATGTTGCGGGCGACCGATCCATATCTGCGCGAGCGTCTGCACGATCTGGACGAGCTTGCCAACCGCTTGATGCACCAGTTGCTCGGGCAGGACTATGCGCCGGCACGCGATCGGCTGCCCGAGAACGCGATCCTCGTTGCGCGTTCCATGGGGCCGGCGGCGCTGCTTGATTACGACCGAAAACGCTTGCGCGGACTCATTCTCGAAGAGGGTGGGCCCAATTCGCACGTGGCAATCGTTGCCCGTGCCCTCGGTATCGCGGCAGTGGGTCGGATCGACAATGCAACCGGCCTGGTGGACCCAGGCGACGCGATCATCGTGGACGGCGCTACCGCTGACGTGCATGTGCGGCCCTCCCCCGACATGGAGCGGGCCTATATCGAGCGCGTGCGGCTGCGTGCTCGCAGGCAGTCGCAATATCTTGCGCTGCGCGACAAGCCGTGCATGACGAAGGACGGCGAAAACATCGCGCTGATGATCAATGCCGGGCTCGCCGTCGATCTGCCCCACATCCAGGAAACCGGAGCCTGCGGCATCGGCCTCTTTCGCACCGAGCTGCAGTTCATGGTGTCGGCAAGCATGCCGCGGTCGGCCGAGCAGTTCTCGCTCTACCGTGCGGTGCTCGACGCCGCCGGCGACAAGCCGGTGACCTTTCGCACGCTCGACATCGGCGGCGACAAGGTGCTCCCCTTCATGCGCAATTTCGAGGAGGAGAATCCCGCCTTGGGCTGGCGCGCGATCAGGCTGGGGCTGGACCGGCCGGGTCTGCTGCGCAGCCAGATCCGTGCCCTGCTGCGGGCTGCCGGCGGCCGCGACCTCAGTCTCATGTTCCCCATGATCGCAACGGTGGAGGAATTTGACGAAGCCAAGTCCCTGGTGGAGCGCGAGCTCACGCATTTGCGCCGGCACGCTCACAAATTGCCCGAAAGCGTCGAAGTCGGCACCATGGTCGAGGTCCCTTCGCTGCTTTACCAGCTCGATGATCTGCTCGACCGCGTCGATTTCCTGTCAATCGGCACCAACGACCTCGTTCAGTTCTTCTACGCAGCCGATCGCGGCAATGCGCGGGTGTCTGATCGATTCGATGCCATCTCGGCTCCGGTGCTGCGTGCGCTCAAGATCATTGCAGAACGCGGACGCGCGCACGAGAAACGAGTGACGGTCTGCGGGGAGCTCGCATCACAGCCACTGGGCGCGCTCGCTCTGGTCGCGATCGGATATCGTGCGCTGTCGCTCGCGCCTTCCGCCGTCGGTCCGGTCAAAGCCATGCTGCTCGCCCTGGATGCCGGAAAGGCCGCGGCCTTCATCGCGCCCCTGATCGACAGTCCGGTCGGCAGCGTCCAAATCCGCGAACGCCTCAAGAAGTTCGCCGCCGAGCAGGAGCTGCCGATTTGATGACCCCTGATCATCTCGGTTACATCGAGAGCGCAGATGATCCCTCAACATAAGCTCGACGCGCTGCTGGCCCGGCATCAAGCCGTTGAGAGCGACCTTGCACGCCAGGTCGAGCCTGCGACCTATGTCAAGCTCTCGCGCGAGTTTGCCGAGCTCAGTCCCATCGTCGAAACGGTGAAGCGCTACCGCAGCATCGTCGGCGAGATCGAAGGTCTTGACGACATCATCGCCGATGCGGCGACCCAGTCCGAGATGCGCGCGATGGCAGCAGCCGAGAAACCGCAGCTCGAGCAGCAGCGCGTCGCGCTGGAGCATGAGATCAAGCTCGCCCTGCTGCCCAAAGACGCAATGGATGAGCGCAACATCATACTTGAAATCCGCGCCGGCACGGGCGGTGACGAGGCAGCGCTGTTTGCCGGCGATTTGTTTCGCATGTACGAGCGTCACGCGGCAAAGCAGGGCTGGAAGGTCGAGATAATCTCGGCCAGCGAAGGCTCCATGGGCGGCTATAAGGAGGTCATCGCGGAAATTCGGGGGCGTGGGGCCTTCGCCAAGCTCAAATTTGAGTCGGGCGTCCATCGCGTGCAGCGTGTCCCCGATACCGAGGCTTCCGGACGCATTCACACCTCAACCGCGACCGTTGCCGTGCTGCCGGAAGCCGCCGACGTTGACGTCGCCATCAATGAAGCCGATCTGAAGATAGACACCCTGCGCTCGGGCGGTGCCGGCGGGCAGCACGTCAACAAGACCGAATCGGCGGTGCGGGTCACCCACATTCCAACCGGCATCGTCGTCATGATGCAGGAGGATCGCTCGCAACACAGGAATCGAGCCAAGGCGATGGCGGTGTTGCGTGCAAGGCTGTACGACTTCGAGCGTCAGAAGCGCGATGCTGAACGCGCCGCGGAGCGGCGCGGACAGGTCGGGTCAGGTGACCGTTCCGAGCGCATCCGCACCTACAATTTTCCGCAGGGACGGGTGAGCGACCATCGCATCAACCTTACCCTCTATAAGCTTCCGCAGGTGATCGAGGGAGAGGCGCTGGGCGAGATCATCGATGCCCTAGTGACTGAGCACCAGGCTGCGTTGCTGGGCGCGGAAGGTTTGCCAAAGTGACCTCGCCTTGCTCCCCGTCGTTCTGCTTGCGCACGCTCGAAGCAGCGACAAGCGGTGGCGTCGGAGCGCAGGCAGAGGCTGGACATTTTCTCGGGCGCTCTTTCGACTCGCTTTCCATCGAGAATGCGCGACGATCTGTCGCGGAGAAGCTTCGCCAGCACGGAGTGGAAGGCGCGGGGCTCGACGCGCGTCTCCTCGTCGGTCATGCTTTGGGGCTCGACCACACGGCGCTGGCGGCGCAGGCACACCGCCGGCTCGCCCCGCACGAGGCCGAGACCATCGCTGCATTTGCGACCCGCCGGCTGGCCCATGAGCCGGTCGCCCGTATTCTTGAACGCAAGGAATTTTGGGGACTGTCTTTCAAGCTCAGCCCCGCCACCTTCGTGCCGCGGCCTGAGACTGAGACGGTCGTCGCGGCAACGCTCGCGGCGCTTCCTCGGAAAAATGCGCAATCGCGGACGCTTCGTATCGCCGATCTTGGCACCGGATCGGGGGCAATCCTGCTGGCGGTCCTCGCCGCGCTCGGCAGGGAAGCCTTCGGAATAGGAACGGATATCAGCCCAGCGGCGCTTGATTGCGCTCGCGACAATGCCACCGCGCAGGGCGCGCAAGCTTCTTTCATTGCCTGCGATTATGGGGCCGCCATCGGCGGGCCGGTCGACGTGCTCATCTCAAATCCGCCCTATATTCCGAGTCAGAATATCGCAGCGCTTGAGGCCGAGGTGCGCGCCTTCGACCCTCGTCATGCTCTCGATGGCGGACCGGACGGCCTCGACGGCTATCGGGCCATCGCTGCGGACGCGGGCCGCTTGCTCGCGCGCGAGGGGATTCTGGTCGTGGAGCTTGGCTGCGGGCAGGCGGCGGCGGTCATCTCGATTCTTGCTGCCGGAGGGCTTGCGTCCTCGGCGCCGCAATACGATCTTCTTGGCATTCCCAGGGCTCTGGTTGCACGCCGTTTGCCATGAGCCCGCTACATTCCAGGTAGCAAAAAAAGCACTTGGATTGTTGGTCGAGAGGGACTAGGTTTCATTAGGGAATCGACCCGAGATGCCTGAACGCCGATCGCGAGCCCCGAAGCAGGACTACGGAGAGCCGACGGTGTCAACGAAGCGAACCGCCTTGTGACTTGCGGTTTGCGACAAATCGGGACGAGATGCTTCATCGGTTCTGCACCGGTTCGCGGGAGGCGGACGGGTGAGCAGGGAGTGTGAGCAACGCCGCGAGATGCGGTGGGCGGGGGTTGCTGCTTCGCGATAACGGAAGCTGACATAGCGGCGAAAGCGCCGTGCGCTTTATCTCCTGCTTGAATGACGAGGACGCGGATATGTCCGTGTTGCTCGCAAGAGGGCATCGGATTTTTGGCAAGGCAAGGCGGCGTCCATGCGCCGCCCAATGGAAGGGGTTGGCAGCAGGCAGGTCATGAGAAACGGGCAGAACAAGCGGATGCGCGGGCGAAACAATCATCGCAAGAGCCATAATCCAATGGCGCGCGTATACGAGTCGAACGGGCCGGATGTGAAAATTCGCGGTAACCCATCTCATATCGCGGAAAAGTACATTCAACTTGCGCGTGATGCGCAGGCATCCGGCGATCCGATTGCGGCGGAAAATTATTATCAGCATGCCGAGCACTATTACCGCGTGATTGCGTCGGCGCAGGAGCAGTTCCGGCAGAACAATCCTCACTTCGCTCGCAGCGAGAATGAGGCGCAGGGAGGGCGCGACGAGAGCTTCGATGAGGGCGACGAGGACGGACAACCGTCAATGGGCGGACCCGCAGAATCGCCTTACGGCACGCGCGAGCCCCAGCCCTATATCCCGCGCGATACCCAGACATTCCAGCAGCCCCCGCAGCCTCAGCAAGCCCGTGCGCCCCAAGCGGATGCCGGGAACGAAGGCGAGGTTGACCGCCTGCCATCCTTCATTACAGGGGGCCAACAGCCGGCGCATCAATCCCAGGGCGGTCCGGGCCAGGGACCCAACGGTCACGACGGTCATTCCGACCGGTTTCCCCTGCATCGTCGCCGGCGGCGGCACCGCGGACCGCGCCACGATATGCAGGGCGGCGGGGATGGGGGCGGCGAATCTCCGCGCCGCGACGACTGAGCCTGCGACCATTATTCGACGTGGGAGGCCGCCGGTTATCCTGCCGCACCTGCGAAGCCTCTCGTTGTCGTCGATCAACTGAACAATGGCTTTGACCTAGGCCCCGCGCGGCCAAGGTGCGAGTGCGGGTTCCAACGCAGGCACAAGCCGTTTGCGCTCGCGCCGCGCCGGTATGGCGCGATAGACCTGCTTTGTCGCTTCGACAATGTGGACGCCCGCGAACGGTGCGGCGATAGCTGCGCCCGCCCGTTCCCAAGCCGTTGCCGAGCGCAAGAACCAGCCGCGCGCGACAGGCGGGACATGCAGCGCTTCGCCCCACCCCGCAGGCGTGAACCATGCCTCGCGCAATAAGTGGGTGATCTGCGAGCGAGAATACGGCCGCCCATGACCGAAGGGCGTCGTATCCAGACGTGCCCATACCCCGCGCCGGTTCGGCACAACGACCAGCAAGCGCCCGCCCGCCGCCAGCACGCGCCAGATCTCGCGCAGCAAGGCAACCGGGTCGTGGGCCATTTCGAGCGCATGCACGAGCAAGACGCGATCAACCTCCGAGTCGGGGAGCGGCATTTCAAGCTCGTCGACCAGGGCGGCAAGCCCGGGCCGGTCGGTCGGCCATTTGAGCACGCCCTGCGCGGCAGGCATGAAGGCGAGACAGCGTTCCGCCTCCTCGCGAAACAGGCCGAGATAGGGGGTCGTATAGCCCACTCCAAGGACTCGCATTCCGCGCGTGTCCGCAAAACGCCGACGGATGCCGCGCCCGACGAAACGCCGCGCGACAACCCCCAGGCGCATAGCGTAGAAATTGCGCAAATCGACAACATCGATCGACATGAGGCAAAATTAGCATGAAACACCGTAAAGTTGCTGCGGTTTGAGTTGCGGCTTTGCGGCCGGTCGAACAGTGTTTATATGCGTTCGGGCAGGGAAATTCGGGAAACCGGGCCAATGTCAGCACAAATTCATCTTTTTCCTTGCCTTCAGGACAATTACGGTGTGCTTCTCCACGATTCTGCGAGCGGCGCGACGGCAGCGATCGACGCGCCCGAGGCAGCCGCCGTCGAGGCAGCCTTGACAGCCAAGGGCTGGCGGCTAACGGATATCCTGGTCACCCATCACCACGCCGACCACACCGGCGGCATCGCCGCGCTTAAGGAGCATCACCGCTGCCGCGTCGTCGCGCCGCACGGGGAGGCCGCGCGCATTCCGCTCGTTGACGTAACGGTGCGCGAGGGCGAGGGGGTCCGAGTTGGCTCGCTTGAGGGGCTGGTCTACGAGACCCCCGGCCACACCGCAGGTCACATCAGCTATTTCTTTGCACCGGAGAAGCTCGCCTTTGTCGGCGATACGCTGTTCTCGATCGGTTGCGGTCGCGTCATCGAAGGCACGCCGGAGATGATGTGGCAGTCGCTGTTGAAGCTGCGGGGCCTGCCGAACGACACCCGCATCTATTGCGGGCATGAATACACGCAGGCAAACATCCGGTTCGCAAAAACGATTGAGCCGGCAAACGCGGCATTGGCCGCGCGCGAAAAGGAGGCCGACAAGCTGCGCGCCGAGCGAAAGCCGACAATTCCCTCAACACTCGGACAGGAAAAAGCAGCAAACCCGTTTTTGCGCGCGGATTTGGCGGAAGTGGCGAAATCGGTTGGTCTTTCCGGTAAGCCGGCTTGGCAGGTGTTCGCCGAGATCCGTGAGCGCAAGAACCGATCCTGATCGGGTCTAAATCTTTTCAAGCATTGGTCCCGACACTCGGCAACTCGGCCCCTGAGCCGGTTATCATGGATGACCGATGCCAGCCCTTTCCGCTGCCGAAGTCATTCGCCTGCTCGATCTCAAGCCCCACCCCGAAGGCGGACATTTTCGCGAAACATTTCGTGACGAGCTGACAGTCCATGGGACGCGCGCGGCGTCGACC
>Ga0310911_10000931_pt1 | contig 11319 bp, 15 predicted proteins | sample GREbulkMGHF170_FD_203532 | JGI IMG/M metagenome (GOLD analysis project Ga0310911, IMG submission 203532) | Lab enrichment of tropical soil microbial communities from Luquillo Experimental Forest, Puerto Rico - GRE.bulkMG.HF170 | ecosystem: Environmental > Terrestrial > Soil > Tropical forest >... | reverse complement strand
AACGCCATCAATCTCGCGATCGTCGGCACGCTGGTCTTTCGTCACAGGTCGCCGTCGCCACGGCTTGCTTGACCGCCCGGCAGCGCCGCTTCAATCTGCCGGGCAAGGGACTTAGGCTCAGGCGCCGGACGTCGAGCAGGAGCAACCGCCATGACCTTCCGCATCGCCGTGGTGCAACCGATCTGCCATCGGCCGGGAGCCGACGCGGCCAATGTCGCCGACGCGACGCGCGCCATCGCGCGCGCGGCCGGGGAAGGCGCCCAGTTCGTCTGCTTCCCCGAAACCTATCCCGGACCGTGGCGCATGCCGGCGACGTTCGATCCGACCGCGGCCATGGTCGAGGCGGCGGCGAAGCACAAGACCCACGTCGTGTTTGGCACTATCGCGCCGATCGACGCGGCGGCCGCCACCGCCCACAACCTCATCTGCATGGCCTATCCCGACGGCCGCGCGCCCGCGCGCTACCGCCGCACGCATCCCAACGGCCCGTGGATCTATACCGGCGGACCGGCGTGGGAACTCCAGTGGGCGCCGGGAGACGAATTCCCGGTGTTCGACACCGTGCACGGCAAGGTCGGACTCGCGATGTGCAGCGAGGTCTACATGCCGGAGGTCGGCCGCGCGCTCGCCTTGCGCGGCGCCGAGCTGATTTTCATGCCGGCGGGCAAGGACAAGGGCAAGCTCTGGGCGACCTGGCGCACGCTCATTTGGGCGCGCGCCATCGAAAACCTCGCGATTGTCGTGACGACGCAGAACCTGTTCGACCATTCCGAACGCGGGCTCGCCATGGTCGCGAGCCCGGAGGAAATTTTGTTCGAGAGCACCATCCCCGGCACCACGGTGGTCGACGTGAGCCTCGAGCGCGTGCGATACCTGCGCGCGACCCGCGACGAGGTGGGCTCGTCCGCGGTATGCGCGGTCAAGCAGGGCCTGCTCGGCCCGCAATGGCAGCGACCTGAGCTCTACGACCGGATTTATCCGCGTCCGCTACGCGAGGCGGCGGAATAGCGCTATCGACGCCGCGAGACTTTGCGTCCGCGGTTTGGCTGTAGCTCACGCCCGCAGTATCGCCCGCAGGATCTCGCAGCAATCAGGGGATCGTCGCAGTCGATGGCGCTGACGTTGACTCCGGGACGCTTGATCGTCGCGTCGGCCTATCCCGATCCGCCCTTCGATCTCATCGAGAACGGGTCGGCGAGCGGTTTCGACATCGAACTGATGCGCGCGATTTGTGCGCAGCTCGGCCTCGCCTTGCGGCCGGTGCGGTACTCGGGCGGCGACTTCAACGGGATCTTCGACGGCCTCGCGAAGGGCAGCTACGACGCGGTCATCTCGGGAACGACGATCACGCCCGAACGCTCCGGCACGCGCTGTTTTCGCGGCCTTATCTCGAGTTCAACCAGGGAGTGGCGGTGAACCGGCGCTCGACGCCGAAGGTCGCGTCGCTCGGCGATCTGCGCGGCCTGACAGCCGGTATCCAATCGGGAAACACCTCCGACTTCGTCGCCAAGCGCCTGTTGGCGGAAGGCGCGATCGCCAACATCAAGTACTATCCCTATCACGGCATCGCGACCGCCCTCGACGACCTCGAGGCCGGGCGCATCGGTCTCGTGATCAAGCTTCACCCGGTGATCTCGTGGTTGGTGAAGGATCGCCCGGCATTGGCGGTCGCGATCGAGGTGCCGACCCATGAGAAGCTCGGGATCGCGTTTGCCAAGCAAAACGAGGCCCTGTGCGAGGCGGTCAATGGCGTGCTTGCGATGCTGCGCGAGGATGGCGAATTTGCGCGGCTGCAAGCGCGCTGGTTCCCGCGCGCTGCAAGCGTGTGAGGACGGAATCGATCCAGAGGAGAAATGAGCATGCATCGTTTTGCTTTGGCGGCGTTGTTCTGCTCGGCGGTGCTGGCGCCATCGGCGCTTTCGGCGCAGAGTTATCCGAGCAAGCCGATCCACTTCATCCTGCCTTACGTTCCCGGCGGCATCATCGACACCGCTGGCCGCAATCTCGCGCTGCGGCTGAGCGAAAGCTTGGGCGTATCGGTGCTGCCGGAGAACCGTCCGGGCGCCGGCGGGATGGTGGGCGCCGACGTGGTCGCGCGCTCGGCGCCCGACGGCTATACGATACTGCTGACGGATCCTGCGCTCGTCTCCAATCCGACGCTGCAATCGGATGTTCCTTACGATCTGTTCAAGGGATTGCAGGCGGTTTCGATTGTCGGCTCCTCGCCGGCGGTGATCGTTGCGTCGTTGACCCTGCCGGTGAAGACGTTCTCCGAGTTCATCGCCTATGCCAAGGCGAATCCCGGCAAGCTCAACTTCGCATCCGCCGGCGTCGGCACCGCGCCGCATCTCGCGGGCGAAATGATCAAGCTCGCCGCCGGCATCGAGATGACGCACGTGCCGTACCGCGGCATCGGCGCGGCGTACCCTGACGTCATGAGCGGGAAGGTACAGCTTGCGTTCTCGAGCATCGCCGGCGCGGTGCCGTTCACCGCCGACAACCGGGTGCGGCCGATCGCAACCACGGGCGCCGCGCGCAGCCCGGTCTATGCCGATGTGCCGACCGTCGCGGAGTCGGGCCTGCCAGGCTTCGATGTCGACCTCTGGATCGGCATTTACGCGCCGGCCGGGCTGCCGCCCGCGGTGCTGGCGAAGCTCAACGGCGAAATCAACAAGGTGCTGCAGCATCCCGAGCTGAAGGCGGCTTTCGCGAAGATCGGGATTGCGCAGCGCGGCACCAGCCCCGAGCAGGCCGCGGCCTTCACGCGCGCGAAATACGAGAAATGGAAGAAGGTGATCGTCGGGGGCAAGATCAAGCCGGAATAGCGCACCCCGTTCAGCCCATTCCGGATGCGGACGTCGGCTCGATTTCGCACATCAGGCGGACTTCGCCGGGCGCGGCATTCGTATACTTGTCCTGACCGAGGTATTTCTTTGCGAGCGAATCGATGTGCGCAACCGCGCCGTCTTCCGTGACGCGCCGGACGCGGCCACGGATCTGGACGTAACGGTACGGATTGTCCGGATCGGCGATCGCAAGCGCCACGGCAACGCCTTCTTTCAAGTTGCGCGCTTTGACCCGTCCCTTCGCGGTGTTCACCCGAACGAGACCATCCTTGTAATCGCACCAGACCGGCGTCACCTGCGGCGATCCATCGGGCATGATGGTAGCCAGATTCGCGAACGCCTTCTTCCGCTGCAGCAGGTCGAGATACTTCTCGGGAATGATCGCCATGGCACGAACCTCTTTGCGCAGAATAGCGCGACGCAGGCGAGAACGCATCCCGCAAACTTGCAACTTTTGCCACCGCGGTATGGGGTCGCTCCAAGCTCGAGGCCTCGCGGCGCGCGGCTCCCCGAATGAAGAAGGGCTGCCCTCGCGGGCAGCCCTTCCATTGTCGAGCCGTGATCCGGCTGAACTTGCGCGAGCACACCGTTTTCAGACGGTGCGGACCCCCATAGATGCTCCGGTGTAATCCCGCTCCGTTTTGCGGGACGAACACACGGAGACACGATGCTTACTTTAGATGATCGATTGGCATTCACACCGGAGCAGGCCGGCGTTGTGGCTGGCCGCAGCCGCAGCCGGATATTTCTAGCGATCAAGAACCGCGAGCTTGTCGCCAGAAAGGATGGCAGGGCCAAGCGCGACCATCGTCGCTGAGGTAAAGCGATTCTATTACCAGATCAAACGGACGACGTTTTCGGTACACACACGCAGTGGCTGATCTCCTGGAATTCGGCGTCCAATCTGGAACTCTCCTTTTCGACGGTCGTAGGAACGGTAATCAATATTCAGGAACGGCCTACGTCTTCTCGAAACTATGCGGCGCGCTATCATACGCCGTGTTAGGCCCGGCCTCACCGGATGACCGCACCTCACAATGTACGGAAAAGCGCCCAACGTGAGCTCGAATTGTCGTGTGATTGGATATCGGGTTGTGTTAAACTTTTTGCCCCCGGTAGAAGCGCCCCCGAATCAAGAGTTTGTAACTCAGAACACGGTTCAACAGACAGACCAGAACTTGCACGTCAAGGGAGCCCAATCTGTGGCGTCTTGGAGTTTATTCCTCGCGGGGCTCGTCGTAGGCATCACCGTCTGCGTCGCAATCGGTTACATTGTATTCCTTCAGCCAAACCCGGACTCGAACGTGCCCAATCTGCCGCCCAGCGATACCATGGTGGAAACGCCGCCTGACGAAACATCATCTACCTCTCTATCTCTAAGCCCGTCCTCGAAACCGGAGAATGCCAGTGAGGCCACTTCGGTAGGTTTGCCTGCGAGATACATTCAAAACGAGCCGTGTGTACCGAAAACCTGATCCGTATTGATCGAGCAGGGCGCCGGGCGCGCTCGTCGTCGGCACCGATGCATACTTCACCAACCAGCGCGACCGACTTATGACCGTGGCCGCCCGCCACGCCTTGCCCACGTTGGGCTCCTCGCGCGAATTCGCTATCGCCGGTGGCCTGATCAGCTACGGCGCCAGTGTCGCGGATGCGTATCGCCAGGTCGGTCTTACGCCGGTCACATCCTGAAGGGCGCCAAGCCAAATGATCTGCCAGTCCTACAATCGGCTAAGTTCGAGTTGGTGATTAACCTCAAGACCGCGAAGGCGCTCGGGCTCGAGATTCCGCCAGGCGTGCTCGCCATCGCAGACGGGGTGATCGACTCAGCCCCTGTCAGCTCTCACAATGCTTCTTTCGCGTCATACAAGGCGCCGTGCTGCGGCGCGTTAAGACGCTATTGGCACAAAGCGGACACGCCAGCATGTCTGCGCTTTGTCCGCTTTGAGGAGTAAAGCGGACATGGCTCCGTGATGACGCTGCGTCTGCTTATGACCCAAAGCGGACAGGCTGCTTCTCGCGCTTCAACCGGGCGAGTTATGCAAGTTGGCTGGCCTTCCTGAATACTGTTCGAACCGAGCGTTTTGATCAAGTTTTGGCCTTAAGGCCGCTTTTGCCGACGATCGCCAAGGCCGCGTAGGGCAAGGGCGCTCACATGGCCGGAAAAGCACACAAGGCAAGGACCAGGACCTGGCCAAGCCCTATGAACCAGAACGGCATGAGCGCGGCTCTATACGAACGAGGCTGTGAAAGGGTGCCGTCTTGCGCCGCCTGTTGCCCGCGCGCGTGAGCGGCCACGCAGCCGCCGCGCCGCCGAGCAGTGTGATGAACTCGCGCCGCTTCATTCGATCACCTCGTCGGCGCGCGCGAGCAGAGTCGGCGGCACGGCCACGCTCGCATCTATCGTGGCCAAGGCCCACCCGGGCATCCGGTTCAACGAGCATGTCGAGGGCGATGGCCCGACCGTCTTCGCTCATGCCTGCTAGCTCGGCCTCGAAGGCATTGTGTCGAAGCGCAAGGACTCCGCCTATCGTTCCGGCCGCTCACCCGATTGGCTCAAGATGAAGAACCCGGATGCACCAGCGGTGACACGCGAAGCGGAGGAGGATTGGGCGAGATGACTCGTCGCAAGCGCGAGATCGTCGGCCCTAGGAACGAACGGGACTTCCCGTATCTGGTCGAACTCGCAGGCACCAGCCAAGGCCTCCGAGCAACTCTTCGATCTGAGCCAGGAGCATATCCGCCCGCTGATCGGGTTGATCGACCGGCTCAACGAAGTCGGTGCGGAACATGAGCTAAGGGTGATCGCCAAACAACTCACGCGGCTGGTCTACAGGGCGCAGCCGTTCCCCCTCGGGTGAGTCGTAAAGCGCCAGCAAGAAGAGGCCGCGCCTGGTTAGGGGCGCGGCCCTAATTTTCGACTTCGCCCGTACCACCACAAACCTCGCAGCGGCGTCTGCCGGTTCCGCCGCATTCTTTACAATTACCGAGTGGAATACCTACGATGGATCTTTTGCCAGTGCCACGACATGCAAGGCAAGAAGTCGTTCTTTGGCCGTGGCATTTAGGACACAATGTTTTATTTGGCATTGCTCGCCTCCCAAGCCTCTAGTCTTGACCGCGATCTCGGCTGCGGCAACGTTAGCGGCCGAGGCGCTACAGCAGATCGAGCAGGACTTGTTGCGGATCACGGACCTGATCGGTAAGAGGTGACCTCCGGAGCCGTCGCGACATGACCCGCACCCTTATCCTCGCCTCAACGCTCTGGCCGGCACCTTGCTGGCCACCAGCACGCATGCGCAGTGGCCCAATCCAACGCCACCGCCGGGTAGCCTGTCCGAATTGCTGGGTCTCCCGCCACGCCAATTCGATCATCCATTCAAGAAGGAGCTATACATCCTGAATCAGCATGACCAAGAAGCGCTACGCCGGGTCTGCCGCCTAGACCGACCACTTCTGGGTTGCGTGATATACGTAGACGCACAAAAGTGCGTCATCGCTGTAGCAGATTAAGGAAACAATTACGCGCTTCCGTTCGTATGAGGCAACCCTCCGACACGAGGTCGCCCACTGCAATGGATGGCGGCATTGAAGGGTTGAAAAGATTCCCCGACCCCGCGAGTGGAGTCGGGGAAGGAAGCCCCGCCGGTGAGGACGACGCGGGGCGGGGGGTCGCCGGAGGAAAGCGGCGGCCCCTCAGTGCATTCGAGGGGGGTAATTGATAGGGCCATAAAATTGAGAGGCACCGCTATTTCTCTGGTTCAAGATTCTTCGCGCAATCGCCTCCGCATCCTCGCCCGGCCGCAGCGGATGGCTGCCAAGCGGCCGACCCTGTAGGTCTTCCACATAGACCACGCCGCCCGACACCCGATACCATCCCTCGGCAATAGTGCCGCCCGGGTTTCTTTCGGACGGACGCTCAAGCTGAGTCCGCACGCGATGGGGCTGCACCTTCGACGACGACGACTGCTGTGACGCCGTCGGCGGCGGGATCGGCGCAGGGGCGCGGGCGGGTAAGCCATCGCTCAAATCGGCTGCCGGGGGCAGCGGGTTCGTCGGGCGCACGGGGCCTGCGAGCCGATTCCTGGAACCTCTAGGCCTGCCGCCGCTGAGCTTATTGCCCGTTTCGAATCTCATCGGTTTTCCTTCATAGCCGCGAGGTAGGAACGGCAGAGACAATCGCCGAACCCGCGGGCATTCATCATGCGCCGGATCACGCCCTGCGGCATGCCTTCGGGCCTACGCTCAGCGGCAAGCGCCTCAAGCGCGTCCTCAAGCTCAGCCATCAAACACTCGACCCGTTCTTCGAGCGTCGGGATGGAGACCTTCTTTCTTGCTGCGGCCATCAGCTCATCTCCGTGATTGCAATCGTTCCAGCCGTGCCGCCTTGTAGCACCGCGCATTTCTGCCCCGGCGTGACCGTAATGTAATCGACCACGTTACTGCCGAGCACTAGGTCACTCGTGGTGCAAGTCGGCGTGCCGTCGGCGACCTTAAAATATGCGGGCTGAGTGCCTGTGGCCACGCGCCATCCTGCCGGCCTCGGCAGTATTGTCTGGCCGTGCTGGTGGGACCGAGATGCGCTTCGCCTCCGGAATCCAATGCTAGTCTTTCTGGATAATGTTATTGCTGGTTTTCGGCAAACTGGATAATGGGATGATCCGCGTTTAGCAGCCGAATACAGGAACAGCTAAAATGCCGTCCACCGGTCCAATCCCCAGCGTGACTGCGAATGAGCTGTCTCGGGCTTTGGGCGAGGCTGTTGTTCGAATATGGAGCAATTTGCCTCAAGAGGTGCAAAATCGTCTATTTCAGGAGGCGGTGACATCGCACGGTGAAACCATAAGATTGCCGCTTGCGGCCTTCCTGCATGACAAGAATCCGCGCACTTCGGGCCCATTAGGCAACCCTCGCGAAATGACGGAGCCTGACAGCCTTGGGGGTTAGCACGATTGCCCGCCGCGTGAGTCTCGCGATATGCAACGGCGCCTCATCGCGGTCCTCTCCGCTGCACACACGGTCGCGCCGTTGCCCCCGCCTTGACGGGCATCATCAAACGGGCCACTCGCAGCAAAGCTTGAGTGGGGCGCGCGAGGTCATCGAGCGGGCGGTTTTTTCTGCCCGAGGATCATGCGGGAGTTCTGCCCCAGGGCGCGATTAAGTTCAGGTTCGTCCAGAACGTCCCGTAGCCGATTGATCGTCGTGTTCGGCTGACCTTCGTCGGATAGGATGCGATTTACGGCGCGGAGCGCGAAGCAAAGAGCGGTGTCGTTGCCCCGCTTCAACGCCTGATGCACTTGTGGCGTGCGTACGAGGGCTCGGAGAGATTTGACTGCTTGAGCATCGGGAAGGTTGCTCGCTGGGGGCAAATTCGCCCACAGCATACCCTGAGCCTCCCGCAAAGTCCGTTTGATTACGAGATCGTACTGCATGGGTAGAACATCGGCAATTAGCGTGAGTTCCTTGCGATTTACTTTACCGAGTGCCATCCATTTTGGCTATGGAGTGGCGTACCGCGCGTCGCCCGGCGCGAAGGCGAGCCGGGTGCGGCTGTTCACGCGTAGGGCTTTGAGACAGTACCCCGGCCAGGTCGTGTAATGCTCGGCCGTCCCCACGTCGTGATAAACTGCCGTGGCAAACTCGTTGGACGTCGAGTTGAGGCCTATTGGACTGTCCGACGCCGGCGAGATCGAACGCGCCGTCTCGGCATTCGCGGGCTCTCCGAATGGCGGCCTGATCGTGGTGGTGAGTGGGGCGTCGTTGATTCACCGCGATTGATCGTCACCCTTGCGGCGCGGCATCAATTGCCCGTGGTCTACCCCTATCGCGTCTTCGTCACAGGCGGCGGGCTGACGAAGGTTGACGCGGGGCACGGCAGCTCCGCGTCAACCGACCAGCCGCCGCCACCACGGCCGCCGCAGCGGCACCGCCGCCACCGTGCTCGTGGCTGGCCGCGCTCGCAGGGCCAACTCGCCCTCGACTACTCGCATGGCCGTAAGCTCGCCTTCGAGCCGCGCGGCCGTTTCCCTGGCCGCCATGAGGTCGGCCGTCGCCCTCAACGCTCCGCCATGAGCCGGTCGGCCCGATCGCGCTCGCGTTCAAAGTCAGCGCGGTGACCCCCCGCCACGGCCTCGAGCTTGGCCAGCTCCGCCTGCAGGGCTTCGATGCGGACCTTGGCAGTGCCCCCCTACGACTTTGCGGCGAGGACGATGGCGGCGATGAACATGAGGGGAGCAGCGACGAAAACGACGGCCAGTGCGGTCCACACTTCGGCCGATAAGAATGTTACGACTATAGCGTAGACCGTTCCCATGGCGATGCCAGCGAGAATGACCTCTGGGCGGCCCGTTCGTGAAGCTCGCCACCGACCGGTTGCCGGCTCGAACACCGGTTTAAGCGGTGGCGGCCTTGGCGGCTCCTTGCCACCGAAGAGAGCGGCCGGAAATTGTGCGGCATAGCGGCGCCCACTTTTCGGCGCCGGCAGATGTTCGTGGCGCACGCTCGGGTCCGGCTCCACAACCTTGCGATACAAGTGCCAAGTCGAATGACCGAGCACCGGCACCACCACGGCGAGGCCGACGAACAACGGCAAGGAGCCGACCACTAGGAGGCCGGCCACGATCAATCCCCAAACCGCCATGGGCGCGGGATTGGCGGCGACGGCTCGCACCGAAGTCAGCACCGCTTCAACGGCGCCGACATCGCGGTCGAGCAGCAGCGGAAATGAAACCACGCTGATGATCAAGACCGCGAGCGCGAACAGGAAGCCGATGCCGTTGCCGACAATGATGAGCGTCCAACCGGCGGGCGTGGTGAAGACTTCGCGAACGAAATTCGGAATCGAGGCCGCCGGCTCGTAGCCGAAGGTTTCAATATAGATAGCCTCTGCAACGCCAACCCAGAACACGAAGATCACCAGCAGCAGAAAACCGAGCGCCGCAATTGCGTCGCGCGATGGCGAGTGCAGTACGTCGACGGCGTCTTCCCATGAAATGTCGAGACCTTGCTCACGCTGCCGGCTCAATTCGTAGAATCCGATAGCGACGAATGGCCCAACGAGCGCGAAGCCGGCCGCAAGGGGAAACAGCAGGGACAAGACGTCATATCCGAAGCTCACCCGCGCCAGAATCAGACCGACGATCGGATAGATCAGGCAGAGAAACAACGCGTGGGTGGGCATGGCCGAGAAATCGGACATTCCGCGTGCCAGCACGTCCTTGAGGTCCATCACGCCGATGGTGCGGATCACCGGCGGACCGGAGGTCGACTCTGCCCCCATGAGAGCATGGAGATACATCATGTTGGTGCCTCCCGGGAAAGAGGAGCATCGCGCTCCGTCTTATGGATCACGCTGTGATCACGCCGCGCCGCGACCGCGCAATCCTTGAAGGTGATGGCCCGCCGCGGCCGAATGACGCCCCGCAGCGGGTGCGGCTTCACGCCGTTTGGATATAGTCACGCAATGCCGCGGACTCTTTCTCCATTTCTTGCAGGCGATGCTTGACGACGTCGCCGATCGAGATGATGCCGACCACCTGATCCTGCTCGACGACCGGAACGTGGCGGAACTTGCCCGCCGTCATCCGCTCCATGATCGTGCCGACAGTCTCCGTCTGGCCGCATATGACGACATTGCGCGTCATCACCTGAGCAAGCGGTTGCGCGAGCACGTCGGCGCCCTGTTCGCCAAGCACCCGCACAATGTCGCGTTCGGATAGGATTCCGATCACCCGACGATCCGGACCGAGCACGAGAAGTGCGCCAATTCTATGCTTGGCAAGCGTTTTAACCGCGGCTTCGAGAGTAGCCGTGGGCTCGATTGAAATGACATCGCCGCCCTTGGCGGACAGAATGGCCTTGACGGTCATGGGTCGCCTCCCTCGACCGGCGTTCGTGTCGACCTAGCGCACCACCGGTCGTTTTAATGATCAGCTATTTGGTGCCAAGTTCCTCCCTTTGAGCACGCGGCGAACGCGCGAGCGCTTGGCCAACGCCTCATTCGGCATCACGGCGACTGGACACGGCATTTGCATAGCACAAACAGCTATTGGTCGGAATACGGTTGCCGCGACTCTGAGGCGCCCTGCGGCACTGCGCGCCTCTGAGCGCACCGCAGCATGAAAAAAACAGACAAGTTTACGCAGTCTGCACAAGATGATAGCCGCCACCCGCAGGATCACCACGAGCACCGCATTCGCAGCGCACGCGGAGCGGCGCCTTGAGCGCCGTGGCATTGCGAGCAGAGCGCAGCCGGCGATCGTATCAAGATTGATCGCTGCGGGGCGGCGTGTCCATGCCTTCATTCGGGCCGCCGCCCGTCGAGATCGGAATGGGATCGAATGCGGCGAATGCGAGGAGACCGGCAAGGAACCCGCCGATATGCGCCTGCCATGCAATCGCCTGCTCGACCCCAGCCATGCTGATCGAGCCGAGCCCGAACAGCAAGTTGACGCCGAACAATACCAGCAGGAAG
>Ga0310911_10000929_pt1 | contig 11326 bp, 8 predicted proteins | sample GREbulkMGHF170_FD_203532 | JGI IMG/M metagenome (GOLD analysis project Ga0310911, IMG submission 203532) | Lab enrichment of tropical soil microbial communities from Luquillo Experimental Forest, Puerto Rico - GRE.bulkMG.HF170 | ecosystem: Environmental > Terrestrial > Soil > Tropical forest >... | reverse complement strand
AATTTCCAAACTGCTTCTTAGCATGTTGCGGTATCGATTCTAATTTTTCTTCTCTTCTTTGACAGCGGCGAGGACACAGTTGGGGTCGGCCGTCGGGGCGGTATGGGTAACATTTGCGCCGGGCGGCCCGCTCGCCCACGCGTTCACCGGCTCTACCCGATTTTGACCACGATTCGACCGCGGATCCCTCCTTCGACGATACGCCGACCGGCTTCCATCACCCCCGACAGATCGATCTCGCTCGTCATCGCCGCGAGTTTGACTGCGTCCAGATCGGACGCCAGTCGCCTCCATGCCTCCCGCCGCCGTTCCAGCGGACACATCACGGAATCCACGCCGATGAGCGACACCCCGCGCAGGATAAATGGCGCGACCGTCGCCGGAAGATCCATCCCACCGGCCAATCCGCAGGCGGCGACCGCGCCGCCATAGCGGGTCATCGACAGCACGTTGGCCAGTGTGGTCGATCCAACGGTATCGATGCCTGCGGCCCATCGCTCTTGGCCAAGCGGCTTGGCTGCGCCGACGAGCTCCTTGCGTTCCATGATCTCGCTGGCACCGAGGCTTCTAAGGTAATCCGCCTCGGTCGGACGTCCCGTCGAGGCGATGACGGCAAAGCCAAGCTTGGCGAGCAGCGCCACTGCGATCGAGCCCAGTCCTCCCGCCGCTCCGGTGACGATGACCGGCCCGTGTCGCGGCGTAACGCCATGACGCTCGAGCGCCATCACCGCCAGCATGGCGGTGAACCCGGCGGTACCGATCGCCATCGCGCCGCGCGCGCTATTGCGCGCGGGCAATCGCACCAGCCAATTGCCCTTGACCCGCGCCTTTTCCGCGTAGCCGCCGAGATGGGTCTCGCCCAACCCCCAGCCGTTGAGGATGACCCTGTCGCCCGGCTTCCATTGCGGATGCGTGGAGGATTCGACCGTGCCGGCGAAATCGATGCCGGCAATCATCGGAAAACGGCGAACGACGGGCGCTTTGCCGGTGATCGCGAGCCCGTCCTTGTAATTCACCGTCGACCATTCGACGCGCACGGTGACGTCGCCTTCCATCAGATTGGCTTCGTCGAAATCGGTGAGGCGGATCTTTTGCCCGCCATCACTCTTTTCGACCACAATAGCCTTGAATGTCGGCACGTATCCCCTCCATTCATGCGTGCGAAAAGCTGTACCGTGCGGCACCGGCCGCCGCAACTCGATGTCTGGGATCAGCACCTTTGAGAGTGAGTCTTGCGCGTGATCTTTTGGTGAAGCACCGTTATTGATCATGCTGTTCCGCTCAGAACGATGAACGCAATGACGCTCGATAAGTGGGTACCATTTCGCAATGAAGGCCCGGTCGTACGTTGCCGCCTTTTCTGCTTTCCGCACGCCGGCGGCAATGCCACGTTTTACCGGCCGTTACGGAATTTCATGCCGCCGGACGTGGATTTCTGTCCCTTGGAGTTGCCGGGCCGTGCGGCGCGTCTTGACGAGCCGCCGTTCACGTCCATGAGCGCGCTGATGGAGCCGCTGGATCGTGCACTGCAGCCGCTGATGGGAGTGCCATTCGGTTTTTTTGGCCACAGCGTGGGCGCCTGTATGGCCTTTGAAGCCGCCCGGCAACTGCGCTCGGTCGATGGCCGCATCGCCGTGCATCTGTTCGTTTCCGGCCGCGGGAGCCCCAAATTCGCTCCCGCTGACCCTCCCCAGGCACGTCCGCCGTCGGACCAGGACTTGCTTGCAATTCTAGGCCGTTTTGGCGGCACGCCCGCGGCCGTCATGCAACGGCCGGAACTCATAGCTGCTCTACTGCCGGCCTTAAGAGCAGATCTTGCGCTCGTGGCGGGGTATGCAATCGATCCAGGGGATCACATTGCTTGTCCGATCACCGGATTTGCCGGCGCCGACGATGTTGCTCATCCCGGTTCTCTCCAAGCCTGGAGAGACTTCACCCGCGGAAAGTTTCGCACCTGCATCTTCCCTGGAGGGCATTTTTACTTCTCACCTGCGGCAGGCGCTCTCGCCAGGGAGATCATCGAGGACTTGTATGCATCCGTGGGCATGCACGCGCCAGATGCGAGGCCGTAGATATGAACGATCCCCGCGTAGCTCGTCCGGCATTATCGCTCGGTGAAGTCCACGTGTGGACTGCTCGTCTCGCCGACGAGCATCACGCAACGGCTGACTTGCTGCGCATCCTGAGCCGAGAAGAGCGCACACAGGCCGCGCAGTTCTCATTCGAGCGTGATCGGATGCGTTTCATACAGGCGCACGGGATCGTGCTACAGATACTTTCCAACTATTTGGATGCGGACGCGGCGACACTGATCTTTGCACGCACTCATCATGGGAAGCCGTATTTGATTCCGCGGGCAAACGGTCCCCATCTCGAGTTCAGCGTCTCGCGCAGCAGCAATTGCTGCATGCTCGCGGTGCAACTCGATCACTCGATCGGCATCGATGTCGAGAAGGTGCGCGACCTGCCGCAGGCCATCGACATCGTGCGAAGCTATTTCACACCGGCGGAAAGCAAAGCCTTGAGTGATTTACGGGGAGCGGCGCGGCGGGATGCATTCTTTGCTTTATGGACGCACAAGGAGGCAACGGTCAAAGGATTGGGCATCAGCTTGGCGGCTTATCTGGGCCGCATCGAGTTTGATCTCGATCCGATCGGCGGCCTGCGGCTGGTCGCGTGGGATGGCGATCAATCCGTTGCCCAAAAGTGGTCCGTTGTTCGTCTTGATCCTGCACCGGGGTACGTCGCCGCCGTAGCCAGCGCGCATCCGATCCGTTGCCTGACATTGCACAATTGGAACCACACCGGCGCTGAGTGATGCTGGTGCTACTTATGCGGCTGCGAGCCGTGGACATATATTAGGAATTGTGCAATGTTTGCAACGCAATCGGTGAAGCAAGACCATCGGGGCGGGAACGTCGCTGGGGCTGTTGTGTAAACGGGGGTGCCTCATGTTTTTCGATGACGCGCAGCAGCATCCGTCGGAGTCTGACGCTCCCGAATCAGGCATCCGCTTTGCCATGATGCTTGCCGAGCTTTGGCATGATTGGTTCGAGGCAATGTCGGAGGTGGCCTACCAGACGCACAGAGCCTGTGAATTTTTTGTCCGACATGGAGGGTCACCGAACGGGCAACACGGACGTTTCAGTATTCATGAACCTTTCGATTTTCGCGCCTCTCGCAGTCCATATGAAGGGCCGAACGGCTCCATCGACATGGACAAACTCAAAGAGTGCCTACAATCGTTGGATTCCATGCAGGCGGCGCGGATCATGCATGCCGTTCAGACGATGCAAGCCATGGAGGCTATGCTGAAAAGGCGAAGATCGCGCGCAAACCAGGCGGAGGAGGCTGCTTGGTAGAGGCTTGAATGGCAACGCAGAGCGGCAGGGGCGGGCGGTCATGAGCCCTCATTGGCTGACTCGGCGATTGCAATCTTGGGGGGACAGACCGGCGCTGATTTGGAGCAATGAGAGTTGGTCGTTTCGCCAGCTCTGTGACGGCCGTGATGCTTGGCTTCGCCACTTGGCGCAACACGGGGTCAAACCGGGAGACACGCTGGCAATCTGTGGTGACTATTCGCCGAAGCTGTGCGCTTTGCTTCTGGCCGCCTTGGTGAATCGCAACATCATCGTCCCGTTGGCGTCCGCGACTGCGCCGCGCTGGAATCGGCTGATGCAGCTGGCGCAGGTGCAATTCGCCGTTCGATTCGAGGGCGACGATTCATCGCACGTTACCAGCTTCGAGCGTGCGGTGAGCCGTCCGCTGTTGCGGGGACTCAAGGAACGCGATGCACCCGGTCTGGTTCTATTCAGCTCGGGCTCGACCGGCGAGAGCAAGGCTTCGGTCCTCGATTTTGATCGGCTATTGGTGAAGTTCGAGCTACCGCGACCGGCCTATCGCATGCTGGTCTTTTTGCTGCTCGACCATATCGGCGGCATCAACACGCTGTTGTACGGGCTCTGTCACGGCGGGACCATCGTCACGACACGTGAGCGCACTCCAGACGCTGTATGCGCCGCGATCGAAGCGCGCCGGATCGAGTTGCTGCCCACGACGCCAACGTTCCTGCGGATCTTGCTGATCGCCGACGCTATCAGACGTTACGATCTTTCCTCCCTTAAGATCGTCACCTACGGAACGGAGCCGATGCCCCCCAGCACGCTTGCGGTCGTGCGCGAAGCTTTGCCGTGGGTGCGGTTCAAGCAGACCTACGGGCTTTCGGAACTCGGCATCCTGCCGACCCAATCACGCGACTCCGGCTCGGTGTGGCTCAAACTCGGCAATGCTGGATTTGAGCACAAGATCGTCGACGGCGTGCTTTGGATCAGGTCGCCGAGCGCGATGCTCGGCTATTTGAACGCTCCGTCACCGTTCGATGCGGACGGCTGGTTCAACACGCAGGACCTTGTCGAAAGAGAGGGCGAGTACATTCGCATTCTCGGCCGCAAGTCGGAGCTGATAAACGTGGGCGGCGAGAAAGTGCATCCGACCGAAATCGAGAACATTCTGCTGCAAGTCGACAACGTCAAAGACGTCACGGTGCGCGGCCAGCCGAATCCGGTCACCGGCGAGGTCGTTGCAGCCAAAATCACCCTGCTCGGGCCGGAGGATCCCGACACGCTCAAACGGCGCGTGCGTCAATTCTGCCACGCGCGACTCGAGCGCTACAAAATACCCGCCGTCATCGACGTGGTCCTGGAGGATCATTACGGTGCGCGTTTCAAGAAATCGCGCGATCAAACCTCGATTCGGCGCCCCGCCGATACCGACGCCGGATCGTAAGTTGAGCGCAAGGACACGACGACCATGCCACAGGCCAGAAAGGTCGCGCTGGTTAGCGGGGGGAGTCGCGGCTTGGGAGCCCAACTAGTGTCCGGGTTTCTCGACCGGCACTATCGGGTGGCGACGCTAAGCCGAACGAAGACAACTTTCATCGCCGATATGTTGCGTGCCCGCAAGGGCCAGCATTTCCATTGGGGCGCAGTGGACGGCCGCGATCACGAGGCATTGCGCGCCTTCGTGAAGGACGTGGGCCATCGGTTGGGCCGCATCGACGTGCTCGTCAACAATGCCGGAATTGCAATGGAAGGCGTTCTACCAACGATGCGCGCGCGCGATATTGTCGAGGCCATCGAAGTGAACCTCACCGCAGCTCTCGTGCTCGCGCAGGCGTGTTCGCGGTTCATGCTGCGGCAGGGCTCCGGGTGCATCGTCAACATATCCTCGGTGCATGCAATCCGCGGGCATTCCGGAGTGGCCGTCTATAGCGCGACTAAAGCAGCGCTCGACGGTTTGACGCGTAGCCTTGCGCGCGAGCTCGGCCCACGTCAGATCAGGGTCAATTCCGTGGCTCCCGGCTATTTCGACAGCGACATGGTCAGCGATATGGCGGAGGAGCAGAAGCGGGGCATCGCTCGGCGCACGCCGCTGGGTCGGCTGGCACGCATAGATGATGTCGCGAACGCCGTTCACTTCCTGACCTCCGACCAAGCGTCTTTCATCACCGGACAGACCCTCGTGGTGGACGGAGGCATCACATGCTGACTGCGCCGACGCTCGCGCAAATCGAATCCATCGTGCACGGCAAAATCCGCGCGGTCTTGGCAGAGCGCGTCGGGGAGGTCGCTCGCCTGTCAGGTACCGACAGGCTCAGCGCAACGCTCGGCCTCAGCTCGCTCGACTTGGCGTTCGTTGTGGCCGAATTGGAAGCCGAGCTTGGCGTCGATCCATTTGCCAAGCTCGTTTCGATCACAAGCGTTCGATCGGTCGGGGACCTCGTGCGGGCCTATCAGCAGGCGTTTTTTCCCGAGCTCGAGCGCAGCGCAGACGAGCATGCGGTCGCGGCAGCGGTTAAACGAGCTCAGACCAGACGAACGCGGAGAAAGCAGAGATGACGGGCGGCAATAGCTCCGCCGGTGTCGCGATTGTCGGTATCGCTTGCCGTTTTCCCGGCGCGGCCGATCATTCCGCCTTTTGGCGAAACCTTTGTGAAGGTGTGGAATCGATCAGCGAGCTGAGCGACCAGGATCTCCTGTCCGCGGGAGTGCCTGGCGAGCTGTTGCGCAATCCGTCCTATGTTAAGGCTGCCTCATTGCTGCCGGACATCGACCAGTTCGATGCTGCCTTCTTCGAATATTCGCCCGAGGAGGCGCGGCTCATGGATCCGCAGCAGCGGCTGCTTCTGGAGGTGGCGTGGGAAACCTTCGAGGACGCCGGCGAAGCGGCCGGACGCTCGGCCAAGCCGATCGGCGTTTTCACGGGAGTGGGCGGAGTAGTCAGCAGCTACCTTGTCGATCGCCTGCCCTTCAGCGCGGACCTGCCAGGCACCACGGGCAACCTCACGCACCTTGGCAACGACAAGGATTTTTCGAGCACTCGCGTTTCTTACAAACTCAACCTGACCGGACCAAGTATCAACGTGCAGACCGCATGTTCGACGTCGCTGGTCGCCGTGCATCTCGCCTGCCAGGCGATTCTTGCAGGCGAATGTGACATGGCATTGGCGGGAGCCTCAACAGTGCGCGTACCCCAACGCGTCGGCTATATGAGAGTAAAAGGAGGCATCCTGTCACCCGACGGGCATTGCCGTGCTTTCGATGCCGATGCGCAAGGCACGATTTTCGGCAGCGGTGTCGGCGCGGTCCTGCTCAAGGAGCTCACCGCTGCCATCGCCGACGGCAATCACATCTACGCGGTGATCAGAGGGTCGGCCATCAACAACGATGGGGCCGATAAGGTGAGTTACACGGCGTCGAGCGCGGCAGGTCAGACGCGCGCGATGATCGAGGCTGTGCTCATGGCCGATGTGTCGCCGGACGACATTGCTTATGTCGAGTGCCACGGAACGGGCACGGTTGTTGGTGATCCGCTGGAGATCGACGCATTGACGCGCGCCTTCCGCACCAGAACGGACCGGCGCGGTTTCTGCGCGATCGGCTCGGTGAAAACCAACATTGGGCACCTGGAACAGACGGCTGGGCTCGCCGCTCTGATCAAGACCGCGTTGGCATTGAAACACCGAACAATCCCGCCCAGCCTCAACTTCCGCAACCCAAACCCGAAGATCGACTTCGCCGCGAGCCCGTTCTTCGTCAACACACATTGCCGCGACTGGCCCGCCGGCGATCGTCCGCGGCTCGCTGCGGTCAATTCGCTCGGCCTCGGCGGTACGAACGCGTTCGTCGTGCTCGAAGAACCGCCGGCAGCGAGCGGGAGAACGGCTGAGTCGGACCTGGCCTTATTCACGTTGTCGGCAAGGAATGAGACCGCATTGCGGGCATCGATCGAGCGCCACCTCACATCGCTTAGCCGCGACCAAACGCCGTTGCCCGATATTTGCTTTACCAGCACCAGCGGCCGAACGCATTTTCCCGTGCGTTTCGCCGCCGTTGTGGGCTCGAAAGAACAATTGCGTGAAGCACTCGTCGCGAATAACGCCGGCGGCGTGGGGTCTCAACCGACTGGAGAGCGCCAGTTGGCCTTTCTGTTCTCCGGACAGGCGTCGCAATATGCGCGGATGGGTGCAGAGCTCTATCGCCTTCAGCCGGTATTCCAGGAGGAAGTCGATCGCTGCACCGAGATCGTGGGCAGCCGTCTGGGACAGCCGCTCCGAGACGTACTCCTCAGCGACGATGCGGATTCAATTCTGATTGACGAAACCGCCTACACGCAGCCGGCGCTGTTCGCGGTGCAGGCCGGCCTCATTGCGTTATGGCGGTCCTGGGGCATCGTTCCCAACGTCGTCCTAGGCCACAGCGTCGGCGAGTTTGCGGCAGCCTACTGCGCCGGCGTGTACACGCTACAGCAAGTCCTTGAGTTGCTCGTCGAACGAGCGCGTCTTATGCAAAGTTTGCTGCGGGACGGCGTCATGGCGAGCGTTTTCTCGGACGAAGCGACCGTGGTGGCGGCGATCCAGCAATCTGACCGCGCGGATCTTGCGCTCGCGGCGCTAAATGGGCCGCAGAACACAGTTATCTCGGGCGCGCGCGACAGCGTTACGACTCTCATTGCGCATTTTGAGGGTCTCGGCATCCGATGCCGATTGCTGACTGTTTCCTATGCCTTCCACTCTCAGTTGATGCGGCCAGCCGTAGATGCGTTCAGTCGTATGGCCGCTGCGGTGCAAGGCCAGACGCCGAAGATCGCGTGGATCTCGACTGTATCCGCTGCGCCCATGCGGAAGCCGCCGGGCGCGGGATATTGGTGCGACCACGCGCTCAATGCCGTGCGTTTTGTCGAGGGAATCCAAGCGCTGGACCAGACTGGCGCTTCCGACTTCCTCGAAATCGGGCCAGGCAACACCTTGCTCGCGCTTGGACGACAATGCGTGAAAGAAAACGGAAAAACATGGCTCGCCTCGCTCAGCAAGCGCGAAGAATTGAAAGCGATCCTGACGAGCCTTGGCGAGCTTTACCGTCGCGGTTACGACGTCGATTGGGACGCATTCAATCGACCATACCCTTGCCGTCGCGTGCCGCTACCGACCTATCCTTTCGAGCGCCGCCGTTTCTGGATCGAGGCCGACGCGAGTGCGCGATCGGCGGGACCTCTTTCCAATGGGCTGACCGGCATACGCTTGCGCTCGGCATTGCCGGATGCCCAATTCGAAAGCGCCTACAGCTTGCAACGCTTCTCTTATCTTGACGATCATCGCATCTATGGCATGCCGGTGCTGCCGACGACGGTTGGTGTAACGGCTTTGCGGGATGCGGCGTGCCGGTATTTCGGCTCCGACGCAGTCGAGATCGCCAATCTGCAATACCGCGAGGCAATGGTGTTGCCGGAAAGCGGCGAGCGGATCGTGCAATCGATCCTCACACCGCTGGGCGATTCGGTAGCTGAGTTTCGCTTCGCCAGCATCGGTACGAATGGCGCCGATACGTGGCGAACTCATATGGTGGGCGTGGCGCGAAAGGACGACCCGGCGCGGAATGGTGAGATCGCCGTTCCTCGGTTCGATCAGATCGAACAACGGTGTGCCAGTTCTATCCCGGTCGACCGCTATTACGAAACCTTGCGCGCTTTGGGATTGGAATATGGCGCATCATTCCGCGCCATCGAGACGCTGCAGCGGGGTAACGGCGAGGTCCTGACGCGAGTTCGGCTGCCCGCGCATCTCTCCCATGATGGCCAGGCCGGCCTGCACCCGGTGCTTCTCGACGCCTGCCTGCATCTTTATCCGGCACTGGTGGCGGACTATGGCGATTTCACACAAGTGGCCGCAGCGCGGCGAGGCACCTACTTACCGATCAGCGTCGAGCGTTTCCGTTGCGCGAACGTCCGTGCTCGAGAGGTATGGGCGCATGGCGTGCTGCGCCAACCTGCAAACCGCGACACGGACGTGTTCACCATCGATGTCGTCATCTACCAGGACGACGGTCGGTTCGCGGCCGCCATCGAAGGATTGTCGTTGAAATCATTGCCGCCGGAAGCATTGAGACTCACATCAGGGACCGGCGATTCACCGAAACAAAGGCCAGAAGCCGGTTCGGCAAGCCCAAGCGCAGGGCCCGGTGTGGCAGCGGCGATGAGGACCCAATTGAAAGAGGTGTCCGGAGCGAAGCGCCGCGAGTTGCTCGTGGGATTTGTCCGGCAGGAGGCGATGGCGACGTTGGGCATCACCGGAACGATCGATGCGACTCGCCCGCTGCGTGAGCTGGGGCTCGATTCGCTGATGTCGGTGACGCTTGTGAATCGGCTGGAGGCCACGCTCGGCATCAAGATTTCAACCGTGAAACTGATTCAGGGCCCCAGCATCGAGCGACTCGTGGATGACATCCTGCCGGACGTGACGGGAACCGACGATGATGCAGTGACGCAAGCGCTTCAGCCTGAGCTCTCCGTCGGTGTTTGGCCCAATACCGCGGGCCTGAGCGCCGACGAAGATGCGGTGCCGCAACCAATTGTGTTTCAGCCTGAACATTCTGCTGGCAGTTGGCCGACCGCCGCGGATCCGAGCGCCGACGGTAACGGCCGGCCGCCGCGACCGATCGCGATTCAGCCCAGAAGTCACGCCGGCCGTTGGCTGATTATTGTGGGCCCAAGAGCAGCTCCCAGAGTTCGGCTTTTTTGCTTTCCGTTCGCCGGCGGAGGCTCCGTGGTTTATCGAAGCTGGGCGCGGTTCATTGATCCAGAGGTCGAGGTGGTCGCAATCGAGCCGCCCGGCCGTCTCGGCCGAATCACCGAAACACCAATTGCCAACATGAAGGAGTTTGTCGAACAGCTTGTTCCCGAAATGGAGGAACTGCTGGACCGGCCGTTCGTGTTTTTTGGCCACTGCCTGGGCGCCTTGACCATGTATGAGACCGCGCGCCGGCTCATTCATGCGACCAAGGTCGGGCCCGACCACTTGTTTGTCTCGGGTGCGCGGCCGCCCGACCAGATCACTGAGCAAGGTCCATTCGAACAACGTGTGATGCACGATTTGTTGAAGCTGGCGGAATTCCGAATCAGTCTTCCCCCTTACGCACAGCCGGACGATGTATTCGCCGAGCTCATTCGCCATTTCAATATTCAAGCGACGGACCAGCTGCTCAGTAACCCCGAATTGCGGCAGCTGATATTGCCGGTCGTGCGCGCCGAATTTCAGATGGCGACCGACTACCAATTCGTGCGCGAACCGCCATGGGAAATTCCAATTACGTGCTTCGCGGCAAAGGGCGATCCCTATGTGTCGCGCCACCACGCGCTGGGCTGGGGACGTTTCACCAACTTGCGTCTGCAGGTGCACATCCGCGAGGGTGCCCATTTCGCAGTCGTGGACGATGCCGCTTTCATCCATGAGGTCATCAATTGGGAACTGCAGTCTAATCTGAAACAAACCGGCCAACAGGATAATGTGGCGCCGTGGTGATAGCCGCTTTCCCCCAACGCTTCGGCCTTTTCGCGCGATGCTCGCCTCGAGGCACCAAATGGTCATTGACCGGATCGGCCATCGCGATACGATGCAACCCTGGGAAACCCGCTGGTAAGTTTCTAAACCATCCAAGCTAGCTCTTTCTGTGGACATTGTTGGGCGTGGGTGCTCACGAGCTCAATGGGGGCTTCAAATGAACAATCCGCAGGCGAACAGCCCACAGCCGGTACCAAAATTGCCAGAGCACCTGAAAAAGAAAAAGCGAGCGATTTGCCTCGCGGGCGGCGGGCCGGCAGCAGGATTGCACATTGGCGTTCTAAAGGAGCTCAAAGAAAAAGAACTAGAATTCAACAAGCGGGAGGATGTATGGGCACTGTCGTGCATCGGTGCGTGGGTAGGTGTCATCTATAACCAAGCCCCAAAAGGCAAGGAGGTTGAAGAAACTACTAGATTTTTTGAGGAGGTGTT
>Ga0310911_10000928_pt1 | contig 11332 bp, 12 predicted proteins | sample GREbulkMGHF170_FD_203532 | JGI IMG/M metagenome (GOLD analysis project Ga0310911, IMG submission 203532) | Lab enrichment of tropical soil microbial communities from Luquillo Experimental Forest, Puerto Rico - GRE.bulkMG.HF170 | ecosystem: Environmental > Terrestrial > Soil > Tropical forest >... | reverse complement strand
TTTGGCGTTGGCCTGTGGCCGCGACATGAATGCCATCTGTTGGAGATGGCGTTCGTTATGAATGTCGGTCTTGATTCCCGTCTCCTGAAACCGCTGCTTCAGACGCTTCGCTTTGTCCGGCTCGTTGAATGTCGCGATAGTCACCATAGGCTTATTGCGCTCTCGCTGCAATCTTCAGCAAACAACAACTAGTGCGGAAGTGCAAGATTCTGCGGAGGGAACCACCGGTAGAGCATGAGGTAAACGAGGACACCGGTCACCGAGACGTAAAGCCAGATTGGCATGGTCTTGCGTCCGAGGCGGCGATGCCGATCCCAGCGGCGTTGAAAAACCGGGACGAGGGTGATGATCACCAACGGCAGCGTCACGAAGGCGAGCAAAATGTGGGTGACGAGGATTGGAAAATAAATCCACGCGATCAATCCGGTATAGCCAGAGGATTTCTCCCCAGCGTGCAAATGATAGACGATGTAGCCGACGAGAAACCCGGTCGAAGCGATCAGGGCGATGATCATGCACGGCGCATGACGCTGCCAGACGTTGCGACGGATCCAAAACCAGCCCATGGAAATGAAAACGGTGCTGATGGCGTTCAGTGACGCGTTGATCGCGGGCAGATCATTTATTGTCATGTCGGCTTACCAGGGCAGATTGTAGGGCGTCTGTGCCAGACGCCAAATCGAATGGCGTTTCGCAGCAGCGCCTTATAATCCATTGCCGCAGACAATCGAACAACCGCAGACTCAAACTACCGCGCAAGATCGACAAGCGACCTTAGCGCAGCGCCTCGCAATTTCCATTTTGCGGTTTGCGATCGTGCTCGGAATCGCGGCGGCGATCGGCGGTGGTTGGTACATGGCGCGGAAAGGTTTTGGCGGACGAACGCGGGCACGGATCGTGGAGGAATTGCACCGGCGCGGTGTCGAAGCGTCGATTGGTCATCTCACGTTGAATCCGTTTCGCGGTCTGGTCGCGCGTGACGTGCGCATCTTCAGTTATCAAGACCGGAGCAACACGCTCGCCTTTGTGAGCGAGATCGTGCTCGATATCAATTACGCGGCCTTTTTTTATCATCAGCCGTTTCTCAACGCGCTTGATATTCGCAACGCTCAGGTCACGCTCCCGCTAAGAGGTCCAGAGGGAAAAACCGAACAGCCGCAGCTCAGAAAATTCTATGCCTACATCTATTTCCCGCCGGAACAAATTTACGTCAGCCAGGCGGAGGGAATTTTTTGCGGCATCCGCGTCTCAGCCACTGGCCAATTGATTAAACGAGAGAGTTATCAGCCATCGCCGCCGTTGTCGGACGAAGAGCGGGAGAAGCGACTTCGGTTCGTGCGCCGGGCCGTGACTGAATTGCAGCGGTTTAGTTTTCCGCAGGATCCACCGTCGCTGCAGGTGAAATTCAGCGGCGATCTCGCGCATTTGGAGGATGCGCGCGCGGAAGCGACGCTCCAGGGCACATTACTCAAGCGAAAAAATTATGAGGCGCGTAACTTTATCGCGGCTGCGGAATGGAGCGACCAGACGCTGACTCTCTCGCAGTGCGAATGGAGCGATCGCCTCGGCGGATTTGTCGCCACTGCGAATTGGAGCCGGCGAACCAACGCGGGAAACTTTCGAGCTCGCAGCAGTCTCGACATCAAAGGATTGCTCGATGCGGCCGACGCCGGCAGAGCGCTGGCGGACGCGACATTCAATGCGGCGCCGATGATTGATGTCTCTGGCTCGGCGAATTTTTCAGGCGAGCGTCCGCAAATAAAAGTGATCGGGCACGCTGCCGTCGCCAACGTCGCGTTCAAGAACTTGCCGCTTTCGGAATGTCGTGCGGAATTCTCGTGGGACGGCGAGCGCACCTGGTTGCGCGACATTCGGATTCGACACCCGACTGGAGATTTGCGTGCCGAAGTGTTCGATGCGCCGGACGAGTTTCGATTGAACATCGATGGCCCGGTCGCGCCGGGGGAATTGCGATCGTTCGTCTCGCCGGAGATCCAGGAGTTCTTGAACGAGTGGGAATGTTCGCGGCCGCCGGTAATTCAATTGTCCATCCGCGGAAAAGATCGACATCCGGAAAGCTGGCAGGGCGACGGAAGTATTTCTCTGGATCGGACCCGGTTTCGCGGACAATGGATGAACAGCGCGACCGCCAAAGTACATTTCGCGGAGGCCGCAGTTGTTTTTCAGGATTTCCAGATCACACGCGACGAAGGCGTTGGCACCGGAAATTTCGTTTACGACTTCGCCAAACATGAAGTGCGCGTTTCGAACATCAAAGCAACAGTCTGGCCAATCGAAGCCGCGTACTGGCTCGACCCTGATCTGCCGAAAAATGTCGCGCCCTACAAATTTCATCAGCCACCGAGCATCACCGCGAACGGCGTTTATCAATTTCGAGGGCAAAAAGGAACGCGGCTTGAGATCAACGTCGATGCGCCGAGTGGAATGGATTACGTTTTTCTCGGCAAAACGTTGCCGTTCCAGAAAATCAACGGACGACTTCTCTTCACGAATGATCGGCTGCAGATTGTCGATCTTCGCGCCAATCTTTTTGCGGGAAACGTGCGCGGGAGCGCCGATATTTCGCTGGCGCATGATGATCAACGATATCGCGCGAAGCTCGCAGTCGATGGAATCGATTTTCCACGCCTAACAGATTTGTATTGGGGGTACAAAACTGCGCACGGTCAGTTGAGCGGCAATTATGATTTCACCGGCAACGGTGACAACGCACGATTAATGCAAGGAACGGGTACGGCAACTGTGGCGAATGGCGACGTGTTCGCCATTCCAGTGTTTGGGCCGCTCTCCGGAATTGTAGGCTTGCTTTTACCGGGCACAGCCGGCTACAGCATCGCGCATGAAGCGAAGGCGAGTCTCACGGCTAAAAATGGAGTGCTTCACACCGACGATTTCGAAGTTGCGGGCCGACTGTTTTCGATGCTGGGCGACGGCGACATTCTTTTCATGGATGATAAGCTCGATTTTAATATTCGGATTTCGCCGAAAGGTGCGGGCGTCCTGCTCACGCCAGTCTACAAACTGTTCGAATACAAAGGTGAAGGCAGCCTGAAAAACCCGAACTGGCATCCAAAGGTTTTTTAGTCCGAGCCTGACTAGCATTTGGGACTCGAAATAACAGCAACGTGGTGTATCCGTGTAACTCCGTCTAAGGGGGATCGTCCTTATCATGAAGAAAATTGGAATCCTTTTTGGCATGGAACACAGTTTCCCGCTGGCATTTGTCGAGCGAGTGAATCAGAAAACCGGCGGGCGCGACATCGTTGCCGAGTTCGTCAAGATCGACAAAGTGACCCAGGGTGAACCGTGCGGCTACGACGTGGTGATCGATCGAATTTCGCAGGATGTCCCGTTTTATCGCGCATGGTTGAAAAACGCGGCGCTCACTGGCACGGCCGTCGTGAACAATCCGTTTTGGTGGAGCGCGGACGACAAATTTTTCAACAACGGGCTTGCAAGAAAAATCGGCGTTGTGGTTCCTCGCACGGTTTTGCTGCCGTCGAATCAACCACCATCCGACACAAGCGAAAAGTCGTTTCGGAACCTCGGTTATCCGCTCGATTGGCAGGGAATTTTCGATTACGTCGGCTGGCCGGCTTTTTTTAAACCGTTTTCAGGCGGGGGCTGGAAAAATGTTTATCGGTTGCACAACTCGGAAGAATTTTTTCGCGCCTACAACGACACCGGTCAGCTTGTGATGATGCTGCAGGAGGAAGTGAAGTTCGACATGTACTTCCGGTGCTATTGCATTGATCAGCGCCACGTGCAGATCATGCCGTACGAACCGCGACATCCATTTCACCTGCGTTATCAAACCGAATGGAACGCTCCGAAAGAAATCTTGGGGAAAGTGGAAGAAGGCGTGCTCCGATTGAATGAATTTCTCGGCTACGATCTGAACACGGTCGAGTTTGCCGTGCGCGACGGCGTTCCGATGGCGATCGATTTTTGCAATCCTGCGCCCGATGCGGAAGCGGCGTCGGTCGGTCGAGGAAATTTCGAGTGGGTCGTGGAGGCGGTTTCGGAAATGGCCATTCGCAAAGCGCGCGAACACGTTCCTGGTCGCGATAACTTAAGCTGGGGAAAATATCTCCAAGCTGCGGTCACGAAACGACTCTTAGGCGAGCTGGCTTAAGATCGAGACTTCAGGTAGAGGCAGTTCTCCGAAGCGTCCGACCGATTTCTTTTTCGCACGAGCCGTGGCACAATTCGATGGACGGCTCCGAGAGTCGCCCTACCTAAGGAATGAACGAGCACGTCTACACCCTCGGTATCGAGGAAGAGTTCGCGATTGTTGATCCAGACACGCGCGAGCTTCGGTCGCACATTCAGGAAATTCTCGAGGGCGGCAAAGTCGTGCTCAAAGAGCAAATCAAGCCCGAGATGCATCAATCGGTTGTCGAGCTTGGGACCGAGATCTGTGATTCGGTTGGCTGCGCACGCGACCACGTTATCAATCTTCGGAGTAAGCTCGCGAAGCTGGCCGGTGAGAGAGGATTGGCGATCGCGTCGGTGGGCACGCATCCCTTTTCGCACTGGCGGGACCAGCTCATCACCGAAGGGGAGCGTTACCAGGAGATTTTGCGCGACATGCAAACACTTGCGCGCGCGAATTTAATTTTCGGCTTGCACGTGCACGTTGGAATTCCGAACCGCGAAGCGGCGATTCACGTCATGAACCAGGCGCGTTATTTCCTGCCGCACATTTATGCGCTCTCGGTCAACTCGCCCTTCTGGGTCGGCCGTGACACCGGACTGAAAGGTTATCGGCTCAAGGTGTTCGAACGGTTTCCGCGCACCGGAATTCCGGATGCCTTCGAATCGCTTTCCGAGTACGAAGACTATTGCAAGCTGTTGGTGAAGACCGGTTGCATCGACAATCCAAAGAAAATTTGGTGGGACATTCGGTTGCATCCGATTTTCGACACGCTTGAAGTGCGCGTCTGCGATGCCCAATCGCGCGTGGACGACACGCTCGCGATCGCAGCGTTGATCCAAGCGATCATTTCGAAGCTCTTCAAGCTTCTCCGGCAAAACACGACCTTTCGAGTTTATCGGCGACGCTTGCTTGATGAAAATCGTTGGCGCGCGACGCGCTACGGCATCGATAGCAAACTCATCGATTTCGGCCGCGAAACGGAAGTCGAAACGCGCAGCCTGATCAACGAACTACTGGAATTTATTTCCAGCGAGGTAGAGGAGCTCGGGAGCCAGCGTGAGATGGCGCACATCGAGCGCATCTGCCGCGAAGGCACCGGAGCGGATCGACAACTCGCTGCCTTCGCGCGCACGGAGGATCTAAAGGCGGTGGTCGATCAGATCGTCGCGGAGACTTACGAAGGCCTGAGTGCGGGTGGTTCGTGACAAAGCGCGCTTTTCGCTTCATTCTGAATTAAATCAATGCCTGATCGCTTGACCATCGACACGCTTGACGCCGAGCTCGCGCCCGGCGCCCGCAACGCCGTTCGTGTTTGTCTTCAGCTCCAGTTGAACGAGCGCATCACTATCATTACCGACGAAGTCACTCGCGACGTCGCCGCCGCGTTGCAATTCGAAGTCGAGGAAATCGGCTCAGAGCACTCTGTGCTGGTGTGGGAGGATTACGGACCGCGTCCGTCGCCGACTATGCCGCGGGAAATTCTCGAAGATCTTACGCAGTCGCAGGTATCGATCTTTTGTGGGCAATCGCAGCGTGGCGAACTCAGCGCGCGCGCGCAAATGACCGACTTGGTGAACAAAAAATTCATCAGGCACGGGCACATGGTGAACATCACCCCGCAAATCATGTGTGAAGGGATGCGCGCCGATTTTCAGGACGTTGACGCGTTGAGTCAGCGGCTGGTTGAATGGGCGCGTCACGTCGAGCGGATCACCTGCCGGACGCCGCACGGTACCGAGTTCGAAGGACATTTTTCGCCGAAACTGAAATGGCTCAAGACCAGCGGCATCATCACGCCCGAAAAATGGGGAAATCTTCCCGGCGGCGAAATTTTTACCTCGCCAATGAACACGAACGGTATCTTCGTCGTCGACGGTGTGGTCGGCGATTACTTGTGCCCCAAATACGGCGATTTGCAGGAGACGCCGTTGACTATTGAAGTGCGCGACAACCGGATTGTCGATCTTGCCTGCGACAACACGGAGCTACTCGAAGAATTTCGCGCTTACACGAGCACCGACGAGAACAGCAATCGCGTCGGCGAATTCGCCATCGGCACCAACACCGCTTGCACGCATGTTATCGGAAACATTTTGCAGGACGAAAAGATTCCCGGCATCCATATCGCTTTCGGTCATCCTTATTCCGAACACACCGGCGCGGATTGGAAGTCGAAAACGCACATTGACTGCGTCGGCCGCGATTTTGACATTTGGTTCGACGGCGAATCGGTTATGCGCGCCGGGAAATTTCTGGTTTGAATCCGGTCGGCGCAGTAGTCGTCGCGTTTTTCGCGGTTTTGTGGGTTGCCGCCGGGGTCCATGAGCTTGGCCGCCGCTCGTTCGCTGCGCTGCTGACGATCTCGATCCTGATCTCAGGCGCGATCGTCTTGGCGGCAACGCGGCTTCAATTTGGGGGGCATGGCGGCGGTTTTAACGGAAAGATTTACGGAATCTTCGTCACCCTCGAAGGGATTGCGATCGCAATCGCCGTCGTCTTGATCAAGCGGGCGGACGCCAAACAGTATTTGATTCCGGTGATCGCGCTCATCGTTGGCGCACATTTTTTCGGGATGGTTCCCGCGCTGCAGTCGAATGAATTCTGGTGGGTCGGCGGCGCAATGTGTCTTCTGCCGCTCGTGACGATGTCACTGTTGCCGGAAAGACTCTGGGCGCCCATTGTCGGAATCGGTTGCGCCGTCATTTTGTGGTTGTCGGCGCTTGGTACATTCTTCTGAGTGCATCCGGAACTCCGAGAACGGTTCAACGCCGATTTCACGCCTGAAAAATATGCGGCGCTTTTGCGCTGCGTGAATCAATCGACAAAGTGGCCGGCCGATTTCCGAATCTCGGAAACGCCAATTTTTATGACGCGCGAATTCACCGATGAAGCGGTTTATGCGGCGAACGAGATTGCGGCCCAAACTCAAACGCCGGAATTCGCGCGGCACGCGGCGTCGGCGATTCCATCTGGGCTTGAAGTGCCTAACGAATCGACGCATCCGGAATTTCTGATTGTTGATCTGGCGGTCTGCGAGGAAGGGCATCGGCTCGCGCCGCGACTGATCGAGATGCAGGCGTTTCCGAGCTTGTATGGATTTCAGCTTTTGTTGCTCGGTTGCATGCGAAAAGCGTTTCCGGCGATTCCGGAAAATTGGACTTCTTCGTTCGGCGGACTTCGAGACGAGCAATACATTGACATCTTGCGGCGGACGATCGTTGGCGAATCGAAACGGGAGAATGTGATTTTACTCGAGATCGAGCCGGAGAAGCAAAAAACGCGGATCGACTTCGCCGCGACTGAACCGCTTCTTGGGATTCAGTCAGTCTGCGCCAGCAAGATCAAGAAACGCGGCCGGCAACTATTTTACCATCGCGATGGGGTCGAAACGCCTATCGAGCGCATCTACAATCGTGTCATCTTCGATGAGCTCGAGCGCCGACCCGATCTCAAATTGGAATTTCGATTCCAGGACGAGCTCGACGTTACCTGGATCGCGCATCCGAACTGGTATTACAAGATCAGCAAGCACTCGTTGCCCTTCATCAATACCGCGCACACGTCTCCGACTTTTTTTGCGGACGAATTTCCGGCCGGTGAAAATATCGATGATTATGTGCTCAAGCCGCTCTACTCATTCGCCGGTTTGGGCGTTGATATGGAACCGACACCCGAAAAGATCGCGGCCCTCAAAGATCCGGATCAGTGGATCCTGCAAAAGAAGGTCGATTACGCGTCGTTCGTTCCGACAGTGGATGGTCCGAGATCAAAAGCGGAATTGCGCATGATGTTTGTCTGGTCGGCGCAAGGCGAGCCGGTCCTGCTGAACAATCTCATCCGGATGAGTCAGGGGAAAATGATGGGCGTCGATTTCAACAAGGACAAAACCTGGGTCGGCTCGAGCATCGCGCTGCATGAGCGATAATTTCGCTCGCCCCAACTAAACGGCGCGCGTCTTGATGTTTATTTCCGATGTGAGCGTTTGATGAACTGGACATTTGTCCGCGATTTCCATCAGCTTGGCGCGTTGTTCGTCGGTCAGAGATCCGGTGAGATGAATGTCTCGCCAAATGCGATCGACTCGTCCTTCCTTCGTTTCACAATCATCGCAATCGCGCGCGTGGATCTTTGAATGTCGTAGGGAAATGGTGATGCCCTCAAGCGGCCAGTTCCGTTTGCGCGCGTATAGGCCGATCGTCATTGAAGTGCACGAGCCGAGCGCAGCGAGCAAAAGATCATAAGGTGACGCGCCGGTGTCGGTGCCGCCGTAGGAAACAGGTTCGTCAGCAACGAGACGGTGCGGGCCGATTTCGATTTGTTGGGCAAAGCCGGCCGCGGTTCCGTGAACAATTACGTGAGGCGCTTCTGTTTGTTCAGGTGTGCTCATCGAGCGCGTATTATCCTTTAGCGCCAATCATTTCCTGCACTTGGGCAGATGTCCGCACCGGAATGATCTCGAACTCCATTAAATCTTTCCAATTGTCGATCCAACGTTCGAGCAGCACGAAGTCTTCGGTCTCCATGATTTGCCAGCAGGTTTTGAGATTGTGATCAATCCAGCTTGAAACGTACTTCAAGCCTTCCGGCATCATCCGACCTTTCTCGGCTAGGCGTCGATAAATCGCGGGCGCATCCTTGAAACGTTCAATGACCATGTAATGCATTGAAGCGAGATTACAGCGTCTTTGCGTAGAGAAGCGAATCGAGAATTTTGCCGTCCTTGACGACGTTGCTTCGCAATCGGCCCTCCAAGGCGAAGCCGGACTTTTCCAAAACTCGCGCGGAAGCGGGGTTGTCCGAGTAAGGCTCGGCGTACAGGCGGTGCAGCGGAAAATTCCCGAAGCAATACTTCACGAACGCTGGAACAACTTCGCTCATGACACCTTGGCCCCAGAATTCTTCGGCGAGCCAATAGCCAAACTCGGCGACGTTCCGATGAACGTCTTCGTGGAGACGGAGTCCGATGCCGCCCACGGCGGAACCGTTAATCTCGATGCAGAAGTTCTTTGCCGGCTGATCGCTTGTTGCGCGATGAATGAAATTCCTCGCATCTTCGATTGTGTAGGGATGGGGAAAGGCATCGCGTAATCCGAGCCAGACCCGGCGATTGTTTGCGTGTTTCGCCAGCGATTCAGCGTCCCTTAAGCGATAATCCCGAATCGTGCATCGCTCGAGCTTGAGCTCCATTGTAATTCTGCAGCCGAGACGGCTGCCGCACAGTTATTTTAGTTCTTCGTTCGTTTCGCCAAACGCGTTAACGGCAAACACTAAATCTTCGGGCGAATGCGCAGCCGAGACCTGCACGCGAACGCGCGCGGTCCCGTGCGGCACGACTGGATAAAAAAACCCGATTACATAAACACCTTTGTCGAGCATGCGCGCGGCGAACTTTTGCGATTTCGCGGCGTCGCCGATCATGATCGGCACAATCGGATGCACCCCAGGCTTAATTGTAAGGCCGGCTTTGGTCACAGCTTCACGAAAATATTTCGTGTTCGCTTCGAGCTTGTCGCGCAACTCGGTCGATTTGGTGAGAATCTCGAGCGCTTTCAAAACTGCGGCCACAATCGGCGGCGCGACCGTGTTCGAAAACAAATAAGGACGCGAGCGCTGCCGTAAAAGATCTACAATCGCCTTGCGGCCGCTGGTGAAGCCGCCGCTTGCACCGCCAAGCGCTTTGCCAAGCGTGCCGGTAATGATGTCGATCTTGCTCATCACCCCGCGATACTCGTGCGTGCCGCGACCTTTCGGTCCGAGAAATCCGGTCGCGTGTGCATCGTCGATCATCGTGAGCGCGTCATATTTTTCCGCGAGATCGATGATCGATTTTAAGTCCGCGATTGTTCCGTCCATTGAAAAGCAGCCATCGGTCGCGATCAGTTTGAAGTGCGCACCGCTCGTTTCTTTGAGTTTCGCTTCGAGATCAGCCATGTCGTTGTGCTTGTAACGGAAGCGTTGTGCCTTACAGAGGCGGATGCCGTCGATGATCGAAGCGTGGTTCAGTTCGTCGCTAATGACTGCGTCCTTGTCAGTTAGAATCGTTTCGAACAAGCCGCCGTTCGCATCGAACGCGCTCGGGTAAAGAATTGTTTCCTCAGTCCCGAGAAATTTCGTGAGCGCGGATTCGAGTTCCTTGTGCAGATCTTGCGTGCCGCAAATAAAACGCACGCTTGCCATGCCGAGCCCGTGCGTGTCGAGTGCTTCCTTGGCGGCCTTGATCAATTCGGGATGATCCGCGAGGCCGAGATAATTATTCGCGCACATGTTGAGCACTTCTTTGCCACCAGCGACCTTAATGTGCGCGTCCTGCGGGGTGGTAATGATCCGCTCGGTTTTGTAAAGCCCCTGCGACTTTATTTCTTCAAGCGTTTGCGATAGCCGCTTTTCAAATTCGGCGAGCATAAAACAGTTTCAGTCAAACTGCGCCTGATGCAAAAACATCAATGCTCATCGAAAAAAGAGCGCGCCGAGCATGGCGAGCCCGATCACGGGGTAGAGCGCGTGGTATTGGAATTGGAATCGATCAACAGTCTGCGGGTCGAGTTGCCGGCGTAGCGCCAAGTTGGCGCGATATTTGGCCGGGAACAGGATCGTTGCCGACAGGAAAATCGCAACGATCCACCCGGCTGATTTTATGCGGTCTTGGCTTCATTTTTGAGGCTAGCCTTGTCGGTTGAAATGATTGGCCGGATCGTGTCGTGGAAAAACCAGTTGCGTGAGTGTGAATAAGTGTTAATAAGTCCAGCGATCCGCCTTGACCTACGCTGAACTTCGCAGCCTCGCCCTGGCCGTTCTCGCGGCCTTCGTCGCAATCCTTTTCCTCAGTGGCTGCGGTACGACTTCGATTCACGCATTGCCGGCTTACGAAACGCCCATCGCGAAATCGGAGTTTCAAAATGTTCGAACGACCGCCTACACCCACACCGAGGCCGATCACACTCAATACGGCGCCCGGAACGCGCTCGGCGGCGAATTGCGCCCGGCCGGCCCGGCTTTTCGCCGAGCCGAAAATGTCCGGCGCGCCGGCGCAATCTCAGACAGCCCCGACGATACGGATGTAATTAATATTTCGAACACCGACGCTAAGTTGGAGCCGTTCTCGATGGACAAACCGAAAAAAGCAACGCGCGTCACGACAACGGCGACAACGAC
>Ga0310911_10000912_pt1 | contig 11431 bp, 15 predicted proteins | sample GREbulkMGHF170_FD_203532 | JGI IMG/M metagenome (GOLD analysis project Ga0310911, IMG submission 203532) | Lab enrichment of tropical soil microbial communities from Luquillo Experimental Forest, Puerto Rico - GRE.bulkMG.HF170 | ecosystem: Environmental > Terrestrial > Soil > Tropical forest >... | reverse complement strand
CCGGGCGCGCGGCCCGGGACGGGATCATTCGGCAGTTCGGCCGTCAGCGACCGGGGCGGCACCACAAGAGCGTGCAAATCGGCACCGGGCTGTTGCGCTCGCAGCGCCGCAGCGCGAAGAGCTTGGCATCGATGATGTCGTAGGCGCGGGCATACCCGCCCGAGCCGAGTCCGGTGGCATAGCAAACCCACGCCGAGGCCTCGGACGAGGCCAGCGTCAGCAAGGAAGCGGCAACGACAAACGCAGCAACAGTCCGTCCCATTTCGTCCTCCTCAGGTGGCGCCGTCGACGAGGTCACGCGAGGCGACGCATGACGGGGCGCTCACGGCATAGGACGCTCTTTCTGGTGGGTTCGTTTGGCCAAAATGAGGGCGCCCGTTGTCCGAATGGCCTCGTTCGGCCCGGGGAGAGGGTAGCCCCAGCGGCGTCCGAGCCCTTTTTAGCCCCCTTCGCTCCAATCCGAAGCCTTGCACCCGCCCACCCTCAGGCCTACATTATGACTGACCAGTCAGTCAGTTTCGAAGGACGGACGAGGCATGGTCGTAAACCCCAAGACGACGAGAAAGCGTGGCGCGGGCGGCGTCGGCCAAGGCGCTGCGCGCAAAGATGCGGGCGCGGTGCGGCGTGAGAAGCGGCGCGCCGCCATCCTCGCTGCTGCGCTCGAGGAATTCGCCGCGCGGGGCTTTGCCGCCACGCGGCTCGATGATGTCGCGCGCCGCGCGCGCATCGCCAAGGGCACGATCTATCTCTACTTCCGCGACAAGGAGAGCCTGTTCCAGGAACTCGTGCGCGCGATGCTGAGCCCGCTGGTGGGCACGATCGAGGCGGCCCCGTTGCGCGATCTGCCCATTCGCGCCGTGGCCGAGATGATCGTCGACGTGTTCGTGAACGAAATCTACGGCACGCGCCGCAAGGACGTGATCCGGCTGATCATTGCCGAAGGGCCGCGGTTTCCCAAGCTCGCCGAGGTCTACTATCGCGAGGTCATCGCGCGCGTGCTGCCGGTCATCCGCGCGCGGCTCGAGTTGGCGGTGGAACGCGGCGAGCTTCCCCACGACGCGCTCGCCCGCTTTCCGCAATTGCTGGTCGCGCCCGCCCTGGTCGCCATCATATGGAACGGCCTGTTCGGGCGCTTGGCTCCGCTCGACATACGCGACCTCATGCGTGCACACCTCGAAGTGCTGTTCGGGTCGAGGAGCGCGACATGAGCGGCCGTCGCTTCGCGCTCGCATTGCTCGCGGGCCTCCTGCTCGCCGGCTGCGACAATGGAAAAGAGCGGACCTTCCAGGGCTGGGTCGAGGCCGAGCTGATCTTCGTCGGTCCCGACGAGACCGGGCGCGTCGAGACGCTCACGGTGCGCGAGGGCGATCCGGTCGAGCGCGGCATGCTGCTATTCACGATCGATCCCGATCTGCAGCTCGCCGACGTCGCCATGCAGGAGGCCGCGGTGAAGAACGCGCAGCAGGCCTACGACCGCGCGCAGCAGCTCTTGAAGACGCAGGCCGGCACGCAAAAAACCCTGGACGATGCCGAGGCTGCGCTGCGAACGGCCCAGGCGAGGCTCAACTCGGCGCAGACCAGGCTCGCGCGGCGCAAGGTATTCAGCCCCGTCACCGGCTCCGTCCAGCAGATCTACTACCGCGGGGGCGAACTGGTCCCGGCCGGCAAGCCGATCCTAGCGCTGTTGCCTCCCGGCAACCTGAAGGTGCGGTTCTTCGTCAACGAAACGACGCTGCCCAAACTCAAATTCGGCGACCCCGTCACCGTCACGTGTGACGGCTGCGAGCACGACATCACCGCCAAGATCAGTTTCATCTCCCGCACCTCGGAATTCACGCCGCCGGTGATCTACAGCATGGACGAGCGCTCGAAGCTCGTGTTCCTGATCGAAGCGCGACCGGAACGGCCCGAACGCCTGCGCGTCGGCCAGCCGGTGAGTGTCGCGCTGGGGCAAGGCCAATGACGGCGGTGCCCGATATCGCCATCGACGTCGAAGGACTGACGAAATCCTTCGACGGCCGCAAGGTCGTGCGCAACCTGTCAATGCGGGTCAAACGCGGGGAAATCTATGGCTTCCTGGGCCCGAACGGCTCGGGCAAGACCACGACCATCCGTATGTTGTGCGGGCTGCTCACCCCGGACGAAGGCCACGGCACCTGCCTCGGCTACGACATCCGCACCCAGGCGGACGAGATCAAGCGCCACGTGGGCTACATGACGCAGCGCTTCAGCCTCTACGAGGATCTTTCGGTGCGCGAGAACCTGGAATTCGTCGCACGCCTCTACGGTGTTGCCCACCCGGCGGCGGCGTCGCGCGCGATGATCGAGCGGCTCGGACTCGAGGGTCGCGAGGCGCAGCTTGCCGGCGAGCTCTCAGGTGGCTGGAAACAACGGCTTGCGCTCGGGGCCTGTACGTTGCCGAACCCGCAACTCCTTCTCCTCGACGAGCCGACCGCGGGCGTCGACCCGAAAGCGCGACGCGAGTTCTGGAACGAGATCCATGCGCTCGCGGGCCACGGCCTCACGGTCCTTGTCTCCACCCACTACATGGACGAAGCCGAACGCTGTCACGAGATCGCCTACATCGCCTACGGCGTGCTGCTCGCGCATGGCACGGTCGACGGCGTAATCGCGGACTCGCATCTCGACACCTATACGGTGAGCGCGCGCGATGGCGTGGGGCAAACGGAACTGGCCGAGGAGTTGAGCCAACGTGCCGGCGTCGACATGGTCGCGCCGTTCGGCACCAGCCTGCATGTGTGCGGGCGCGACCAGGCGGCGCTCGAGGCTGCGGTTGCGCCCTACCGCGATCGGCCGGATCTCACTTGGACGCGCTCGGACCCCTCGCTCGAGGACGTTTTCATCGACCTCATGGGCAGGGCCAAGGACAATTTCCAATGACCACGCTCGCTCCCATGAGCGCGCCGCGCGGACGCTCGTCCGGCGACTTCTGGCGTCGGACTTGGGCGATGCTGATCAAGGAGTTCATCCAGCTCAAGCGCGACCGCGTTTCGTTCGCCATGATCATCATGATCCCGCTCGTTCAGCTGCTGCTGTTCGGCTACGCCATCAACACCAATCCGCGGCACCTGCCGACCGCGGTGCTGCTGCAGGAGCAGAGCGATCTCGGCCGCTCGATCCTCAAGGCGATTCAAAACACCGCATATTTCGACGTCACCCATATCGTCCAAGATAAGACCGAGTTCGATCACCTGCTCGCGTCCGGCGCGGTGCTGTTCGCTATCGAAATTCCGGCCAATTTCGAGCGCGCGGTGCGCCGCGGCGACCGTCCCGCGCTGCTGGTCGCCGCCGACGCGACCGATCCGGTGGCCGCCGCCTCGGCCATGGCCGCGCTGGGCACGTTGGTGCAGACCGCGCTCCAGCACGACCGCGCCGTCCCGGACGGCGCGGCGCCGCCGTTCGAGATCCGCACCCACGCCCGCTACAACCCGGCGGCCAACACGTCGTTCAATATCGTGCCGGGCCTGGTCGGCACCATTCTCACGATGACCATGCTGATCTTCACCGCGCTCTCGGTGACGCGCGAGATCGAGCGCGGGACGATGGAAAGCCTTTTGGCCATGCCGATCACGCCGGTCGAGATTATGCTCGGCAAGATCATCCCCTACATCATCGTCGGGTTCGTGCAGGCCGCCCTCATTATCGGAATCGGCATCGGCCTGTTCGGCGTGCCGCTGTTGGGAAGCCTCCTCCTGCTCGCGCTGCTGAGCACGCTGTTCATCACCACCAATCTTTCGATCGGTTACACCTTTTCGACCATCGCGCAGAACCAGCTGCAGGCGATGCAGATGTCGATGATGTTCTTCCTGCCCAACATCTTACTTTCGGGTTTTATGTTCCCGTTCGCGGGCATGCCCGCGTGGGCGCAATGGATCGGGGAGTTCCTGCCGCTCACCCATTATCTTCGCATCGTGCGCGGGGTCATGCTCAAGGGCGCGGCGATTGCGGACCTGCGTTACGATGCGCTCGCCCTCGCCGGCCTGATGTTGATCGCCATGATCATTGCAATCGGTCGCTTCCGGCGCACGTTGGATTAGAGCTGCTTTCGCGGGTTAAGACCTCCCTCATTCCGGGCCGCCCCGCCCTGGGGTTTATCCGAGATCGGCGGGCCCGGAATGAGAGCCGAGGAATTGGCGCACCGTAGTCGAACCGATCGACGCCGCGCCACGCTTTACGCAGCCGCTCAAGCTCGCAGTTACCTGTGGAGCGTGTTCACGTGCCGCGCATGCCGCGCGCCCCGTCCATGGACTGCGAATGCTCGCCGCCCGGTTCGGAGATGCCGCACAATGCGCTCCCCGCGCTGGCCGCGCCGTCGGTCAGGGCGATGTCGCCGAGCGAGAGGATTCCCACCAAGCGCTTTTCGTGGTTGAGCACGGGCAGCCGGCGGAGCTTGATGTCGGCCATATTCTGCACGATGTCGTCGAGGTCATCGTCCTCGAAGCAGTACATGACTTCTCTGCTCATGATTTCCCGGATCGGCGTCCGCGGGCCCTTATCGGCGCCGACGGCGCGGATGGCGATGTCGCGATCGGTGATCATGCCGACCAGCCGGTCGTCCTCTCCGACCGGCAACACGCCGGCGTCGATCTGCGCCATCAGGCGCGCGGCGTCGCGGATCGACTGGTTGGGGTTGGCGATTTTGACGTCGTTGGTCATCGCTTCACTGACTTGCATGGCATTTCTCCTCACGTGTTGGAGCGCTTGAGAACCGATGCACGAGTTGGGTCGCAGAGGACGCGTCAAGCGGCAGGTTCGAAGGGTCGGGCCTCTGCTCCGGTCGGCCACAAGGCGCGGATGTTCTCCGGCAGCGCCTGCCGCACCTTCTCGACTTGGTGCGGATCAAGGTGATGGTTGAGAACTTGGAGGGTCACGTGCGTGGCGTCCTTGACATTGACCGGCCGTATGTCCGCCATACGTCGCGATACGTGGTCCAGGAACTTTTCCGCCGACCGTTGCTTGAGCGTCTGCTCGCTCGGGTGCCATTGGTCGTAGTAGAGACCGCGCACCAGGAGCGGCAGTTGCGCGCCGAGATGGACCGCTAGCCCGATCTGGAGGCGATCGCGCAGCGCGTGCAGAACGGCACCGAGCACATGCCACGCTACCTGTCGGTCGGGCCCGAGCTTGGCCATGATCCCGTCGAGCCAGATGTGAGTGGTCTGCAGGGTCTTGTCGAACACGTCGAGACCGGTGGCGCTCATGTCAATCCTCCCAGATCGCACCGCTGTTCTGGTCGGGGAACGCATGGTGCCGGCTGCAGTTCCGACGCGTCGATGCGGTTTTCGGTCGGTGCAGAAATGTTCCAGCGTCTAGTGAAGCCGGCTGAAAGTTCCCGCGGGCAAACCGCGGCGGGCGGCAGACTATCCGGGCGCCTTCAGTGACTGGAACTTCATTTCATCGATTGGCGCCTATGTGTGCGCGGCCTCTTCATCGCCGCTGAGGCGCCATGGGCGTTCAGCTTTGCCTTGCGACGTCTTCCTGCTCTTCCTCTTCGCTGATGGCGGCGACGATGTCGACCACGCGAGCGACCCGGCCGCTCGGAAGCGGGCGACCGGCGTTCATCAAGGACTCGTCGTTGGCGAGCCACGCATGCGCTTCCGCGAGCTCTTCGGGGGTCGCCCCGGTCGCAATGATCTCTGCGATGACGTCGTCGTCGAGCTCCCCCAGCATCGCGGTCACATCTTTGCGCGTAAGGGTGCTCATGGCTTCAAGCCTTCCACCACAACGAGCCTCACCCGGTCGGGATAGCGACACGTCGATTGTATCGCCCGCTGACAACCGCCGCCACCGGCAACCGGTTCCGAACGGTGCCGACGAACTTGGAACCGCAGTCGACGGCCGGCGTTGGCAGCTGACGCGAGGCCGTTATGGCCGCAGCTGCGCTACGCAATTTCACCCGGGCGGCGTCACTCGCCCATTTGCAGGTGATGGATTTTTTTAGCCACGGGCATATGCTGGCCGATGTCGCGGCGATCATCGGCTCGCTCGACATCGTGTTCGGGGAGATCGATCGCTGACTGCCTGCCCGCCATTAGCCTTGAGAGTGAGATTGCAGCGGACCACATGACCGAGACCCTCGCGGAAAAAACCTGCACGCCTTGTCGCGGTGGCGTCCCGCCGCTTGCGCGCGACGAAGCGCTACGTTTTCAGAAGCAGGCTCCGGATTGGGAGTTGCGCGATGACGCCCACCGCATCGAGCGCACGTTTCGATTCCGCAATTTCCGAGAGGCGCTCGCCTTCGTGCAACGGATCGGCGAGCTCGCCGAGACCGAAGGCCATCACCCCGATATCAGCTTCGGCTGGGGTTACGTGACCGTTTCCCTGAGCACCAAGAAGATCAAGGGGTTGCACGAGAACGATTTCATCATGGCGAGCAAGATCGACCGCATGCTCTCGTCATGAGCATGCGTGTCGTCACGGTTTTTGGTGGAACCGGCTTTCTCGGCCCTCGCGTCGTCCGACATCTTCGCAAGCACGACTTTTCCGTTCGGATCGCGTCAAGGCATCCGGATCGCAGTCGCAGATTATTCGGTTCCGGCGATCCGCAACTTCAGGCGGTCGGAACCGATGTTCACGACGAGCGAACGGTTGTCGATGCGCTGGCCAACGCTTATGGCGCGGTCAATGCGGTCAGTCTCTACGTCGAGCACGGACGGGAGACGTTTCACTCTGTGCATGTCGAGGCTGCCGAACGGGTGGCGATTCTGGCGCGCCGGGCTGGGGTGGAACGGCTTGTCCATATCTCAGGAATCGGCGCCGATGCCGCCTCGCCGTCACTCTACATCCGTAAGCGAGGGGAAGGAGAGCTGGCGGTGCAGGCCGCATTTAAGGACGCAATTCTCCTTCGCCCCGCCGTGATGTTCGGACCGGACGACGCGTTTCTCACCACCATCCTCGAGCTCCTGCGCCGACTTCCGATCTATCCCATGTTCGGCCGTGGCCTCACCAGATTGCAACCCGCTTACGTGGAAGACGTGGCTGGCGCGATCGTAAGCGCCCTGCGCGGGACGCAAACGCGTGCCATCACGTTCGAATGCGGCGGCCCTCGCATCTACTCGTACGAGGAGTTTCTCAGAGTCGTTGCACATGAGGCCGGCCTCGAGCGCATACTGGTCCCAATCCCATTCGCTGCTTGGCACGCCCTGGCATGGATGGCAGAGGTGCTTCCAACGCCACCCATTACCCGCAACCAAGTAGAATTGATGGAGATCGACACCGTATGTTCGGCGGGGATGCCCGGTTTTGAAGAACTTGCAATTTCGCCGTCTGCGGTGGAAGACATACTCAAGCAGATGTTATGAAGTCGTTCGAGCAGCGTGCCGGCCGCGTTGCAGGGGCGAAAATCTGCCCCGCGATTTAAGCATGGATACGCGGCCGCAAATCGCGCTATATGCGAATAGGCGGCCGCCACCGGCCGTCGGCGTGCACCATCATTGGGACTTCATGTCATCTCCAGCAACGACGACCGCAGTGGCGAGCGAAACCAAGCTCTCCATCGGCTTCATCAATTGGGCGCATGCGCTCGACCATTACGTCATGCTGATTTTCCCGACGGTGGTGATCGGGCTCGAGCTCGTTTACGGCCGCAGCTACGCCGAACTGATCGCGCTCGGTACGCCTGCCTTTATCGCCTTCGGCGTATTCTCGTTGCCGGCGGGCTGGCTTGGCGACCGCTGGAGTCGGCGCAATATGATGGCGGTGTTCTATGCCGGCTGCGGCCTTTCGTTGGTGGCGGCGGGACTCGCGCCGAATCTCATGGTGCTCGCCGTTGCGCTCACGGCGCTCGGTGTGTTCGCGGCAATCTACCATCCTGTCGGCACTGCGATGCTGATCCAGCACGCGACCCTGCGCGGCCGCTCGCTTGCCTTCAACGGCGTATGCGGCAATCTCGGCGCGGCGCTCGCCGCCGGCACGACGGCGGCGCTGCTTGCAGGCATGGGATGGCGCGCGGCCTTCCTGGTGCCGGGGGTCATCTGCGTCGCGAGCGCGGTCATCTATCTGCGTCTCGTCCCGGACGAAAAACGAAAAGCTGCAAGCCGTGGCACGGTGGCCGACGTCCCGCTCGGCGCTGCCGTAGCGGCGACGATCTTCGGCCTGTTCGTCGTGATTGCGCTCTGCGCCGGCCTCGTTTTCAACATCGTCTCGGTGGCGCTGCCCAAGATCGTGGATGAGCGGCTCGGCTCCGACGTGCCGCTTGTGCTGGTCGGCGGCTTGGCGACGGCGGTGTTCATGTGCGGGGCGCTCGCCCAAATCGCGGTCGGCCGGCTGGTGGAGAAATTCCCGCCCCACATCCTCTTTGCCGTGATCGCGAGCCTACAGTTCCTGGGCGTGCTGTGGGCGGCGCAAGCGAACGGCAAGATGCTGATCGTGGCGCTCGCCGTGACGATGGCGGCGATCTATGCGCAAGTCACCGTCAACGACCTCGTGATCGCCCGCTACACCGCTGACGCCTGGCGCGGCCGCATCTATGCGGTGCGCTATTTCCTCACCTTCCTCGCCGCGGGCGCGGCGGTCACGGCAATTGCGCTCCTGTACGGGCGTGGCGGCTTCGACCTGGTGCTTGGGACGACCGCCACCATCGCGCTCGGCTTCGTCTTCGCGACGGCCGTCATCGCGGTGCTGGTCAATGGGGTGGAGAAGCAGCGTTCGCGGGTGGTGGCGCCGGCCGAGTGACTGACGAAAAAAGGCCCGGGCTTGCCCGGGCCTTCGCAGCGTCGTTGAAACGCGGAGCGATCAGAAGTCCATTCGGCCGATATACTATATGTAGTAGTCCGCGCTCGTCGTGGCCTTCGGCCCAGCGACACTCGATCGCGACGGTACGACCCTCGATCCAGCCAAGTTCGCGCAGTCGCTGCACAAAGGCGGCGGTCCATTCGGAAGTGGCCGAACGCGTGCTCTGGCCTAAGAAACCAATGGTCGGCACCCTCACCGGCTGCTGCGCGCGCGCCGGGAGCGGCCACGCCGCGGCGCCGCCGAGCAGCGTGATGAACTCGCGGCGCTTCATTCAATCACCTCGTCGGCGATGCTGAGCAGCGACGGTGGCACGGTGAGGCGCAGCATTCTTGCCGTCTGAGAGTTGATGACCAGTTCCAACTTGGTCGATTGCAGCACCGGTAGATCGGCAGGCTTCGCGCCCTTGAGGATTTTGCCGGTATAAACGCCGACCTGACGATACATGTCCGCGACGCTCGTTCCGTAGCTCATGAGCCCGCCCGCTTCGACATATTCACGCACCGCGAACGCGGTTGGAATCGAATGGTGCGCCGCAAGGTTCGCAAGCTGGACGCGCCGGGTGTTGAAGAAAGCGTCGGGGCCGACAAAGAGCGCGTCAGCACGCTCGCCCGCAAGCGCGGCGAACGCCGCATCGATCTCGCGGCTGCTGCTGGCGTTGAGGATTTGCAGTTGCAAACCCATGGTGCGCACAGCCGCCTCCAGGTCATTGCGCACGGCTTCGGCGCGAATGGCATCACTCGGATTGATGAGCGCGGCCACACGCGCGGCGCCGGGCACCAGCTCATGCAACACCGCGAGCCGTTTGGCGACCACCTCAGCGGTGAGGAAATTTATCCCGGTCGCATTGGCTCCGGGGCGGGCGATGCTCGCAACGAGACCAAGCTTGACCGGGTCCTCACCGACGCCGAAGACGATCGGGATCGTCGAGGTAGCGGCCTTCGCCGCGCGTGCACCCGGCGGGCTGCCCGGCACCGCGATCACCGCCACCCGACGGCCGACCAGATCGGCCGCCAATTTCTCCATCCGATCGTATTGACCCTCCGCCCAGCGATACTCGATCGCGACGTTCTGACCTTCCACAAAGCCCGCTTCGTTGAGCCCCTTCCTGAACGCCGTCAAGAAGGGCCCGAAATTCTCAAGCGAACCGAAACCGAGGAATCCGATCACTGGCACGGCCTTCTGCTGCGCCCGCGCCGCGAGGGGCCACCCCACCGCCGCGCCGCCGAGCAGTCTGATGAACTCGCGACGGTTCAATCGATCAGATTGCATCAATTTCCCACCAGCCAGATTGCAGAATATCGAATTATCAACCATCGATCGAGCCGCGGAATCGACGAGTTCGCAACGGTCAACCGGCGCGCGTCAAAAGCTTGCGCTCCCATGCCAGCGCGTGGCACACGATGGTTTGCAGGTCGTCGAAATGCGGCTCCCATTTGAGCAAAGAACGGGCGCGGTCGGAAGCCGCCACGATCTGTGCGGAGTCGCCAGCCCGCCGGCCGGCGAACGCGACCTTGAAGTCGACGCCCGAGACCCGCTTTACCGTCTCGATCACCTCGAGCACGGAAAAACCCCGGCCGTAACCGCAATTGAGCGTGGCTGACTCGCCGCCGCCGCGCAGATACGCCAGCGCATCGCAATGCGCCCGCACGAGATCGGACACGTGAATGTAGTCTCGGATGCAGGTGCCGTCCGCTGTCGGGTAATCGATGCCGAAGACATCCATTTTTGGCCGCAGGCCGAGCGCGGTTTCGACCGATACCTTGATGAGGTGGGTGGCGCCTTTGGTCGACTGGCCGGTGCGACCGAGCGGGTCGGCGCCGGCGACATTAAAATAACGCAAGATCACATGGCGCAGGCCATGGGCACTGCCGGCGTCGCGCAGCATGATCTCGGTCATCAGCTTCGAGGATCCATAGGGCGACGTCGGCACCGTGACATCGTCTTCGCGTACCGGCACGCGCTCGGGATTGCCGTAGACCGCGGCGGTCGAAGAGAAGATGAAATGGCGCACACGCCCCTTGACGGCGCTCTCGATCAGCGCGTGCGAGTTCACCGTATTGTTGCGGTAATAGCTGAGCGGATCGCGAACCGAGTCCGGCGCGACGACCGAGGCGGCGAAATGGATAACGGCGTCGACCCGGTGCTCCGCGATCAAGGCAGCCACGCGCGGTTGGTCACCGACGTCGCCGATGACGAGCGACGCGCCCGGCGCTATCGCCCAATCGAAACCGGTCGCGAGGTTGTCGAGCACCACGACGCGCTCGCCGGCATCGACGAGCGCATGAACCATGACGGTCCTGGTCACCGGCGGCGCCGGCTATATCGGAAGTCACAACACCGCTCCGGGCTAGATCGTGACAATCCCGTGCTTGATAGCGAAATGGATGAGCTCGGCGCTGTTGTGAAAACTCATGGCCTCAGTCATGTCTATTGCACCGATGCGGTGCCCCTCCGCTCGGGTGAGAATCGATAGAGAGTTAAAAAGGCGAGGCAGGGTATAACCTCGAAAAATTACTAGTTGACGGACAAAAAATTACGGGGCCTGGCGACGGGCCGCTGCACCCGAGCGACCTCAATCGCTCTCGGCCGATCGCGTTGCTGCGCGGGATCAAAACCGGCCCCGTTGTCGCGGACGGCAAGCTGCACGCCGCCATCCAGACACCGCAGCGAAACCTGCACC
>Ga0310911_10000902_pt1 | contig 11485 bp, 9 predicted proteins | sample GREbulkMGHF170_FD_203532 | JGI IMG/M metagenome (GOLD analysis project Ga0310911, IMG submission 203532) | Lab enrichment of tropical soil microbial communities from Luquillo Experimental Forest, Puerto Rico - GRE.bulkMG.HF170 | ecosystem: Environmental > Terrestrial > Soil > Tropical forest >... | reverse complement strand
CGTGAGCGTATGCGGATCGAACTGTCCGTCGACGAAGCAGTGGTAAAAACCGTAGCGGCCCTCGAGGGCCTGTGCCGGTCCCTCCACCCCGTACTTCGCGAGCAGCGCGGCCTGAATCGCCGACTTCCCGGCCCATCCCGACTGGAACCGCTTGATCGTTCCCCCCGACCGGTTGGCCTCCAGCGAGCCGGCGGCGAAGCTCACCGCGATGCCGATGGCATTGGCGATCGCCTTCGCATCGAGGCCGAGGAGCTTCGCGGCCGCCGCCGCGCCGGCGAGCGTGCCACAGATCGCCGTCGCGTCCTGCCCCCGTTCAAGAAAGCGGGAGCTGCGGCTGGCGCGATCGTAACCGGCTCGATCCAGCCGTAGGCAGAGCTCGAGCCCGATGACGTAGGCAAGGATCGCCTGCTCCCCCGAGGCGCACTGCCATTCGCAGAGCGCCAGGATGAGCGGCACGATCGCGCCGGAGGGGTGCAGGTCGGGCATCGCCATGTCGTCGAATTCGAGCGAGCGCGCGAGCAGTCCGTTCATGAAGGCGGCCTGCGGCGCGGGTAATTGTCGCGGGATGGAAATCGCGGTCGCCTGACCCGTCCCGCCCTCGGACGTCAAGTACGATGCAAGCGATCGGCTCGTCTCCAGCCGAGCGGCCGCGAGACAGCAGCCGATGGTGTCCAGGAGATGTTGGCGCGCGATCCGGCGAATGGTGTCGGGCAGGTCGCCGAATCCGGTCCCATGCACGAACTCGGCGATTGACGATACAAGCGAGGACGCTTCCGGATCGCGCTTCATGATGTCTGGCGGTCCATTATCGGCTGCGACGGTGCCCTGCGCCGCTGCGGCGGGAGCTACCTGAGCGGCGGCGCCTGCAATCAATCCGCCACTGGCCTTGAGGAAGGTGCGGCGGGACGCTTGCTTCCCACCGACCGGCTCGTGCCCCGCCGTATGAATGTCGGCGTATGCCGCTGCGGTCGTGTTCTGATCGCTCATCGTACACCTCCCTATTCTGGTGTCGGTTCTTCCATTGCGGCTTCTAGAGCTCGCGAGCCCGCTGCGCGAGCTTGGGTGGCGTGCCCATGACCATTGTCATCAGTGCCTCGACATCCTCGCCGCGAAGACTAGGCGGTCGACGATACAAGCGAAGACGCTTGCGGCAACCTATTCTCGTTGAGTTCGGCAATCCGCTTGTATCGTGCTCATGCAAGACGTCGTCCGGCGGAAGAGCGCTCGCTTGCTGCAGCAGCGCGATCAGCCGCCGGCGAAATTCATCGATCGTCATGGCCGCGTTTCTCCGTCCTCGATATGTGCCGCCGCCATCGCGGTGCGCGCCATCGCCAGGAACGACTCCTCGTTGCCGCTGTGGACGAAAGCGGCAAGCAACAGACATTCCGTCGTGATGCGGCTAATGGCCCCGCGTGTGGCCCGCCAGGTTGGCGTGACCGCGAGCGTGCAAACGACATCGCCGCCCCGATGGCGGCGAAGGCAGCGAGCAGAACGATGACGTCGCGGCTCGCCGACAACAGCTGCTGCGGCCCGGCGTGGAGCGTGCTGTGGCCGGACCCAGTCAGGACCGCTAGCCGCCACGCGAGCAGCGCCGAGGCGGCGGCAACCCCGACGCTGATGCCGCAGCAGCGCACCAGGTTGATCAGCCCGCCGGCTTCCCCGGCCAGCGACGCGGGCGCGGCGCCCATGATGGCGCTGTTGTTGGGAGAGAGGAATAGCCCTTGGCCCAGCCCGAACAGCGCGAGCGCGAGCGTCACAGCTGGCAAGCTTGCCGGCGCGCCGTCGAGCACTGCGAACAGCAGCGCCAGCGCGGCGACGCAGATGAGCATGCCCGACACCGTCAGTAGCCGCGCGCCGAGGCGGTCGTAGAACGCGCCGGCGAGCGGCGAAACCGCGCCCAGCATCACCGGGATGACGGTCAGCCGCAGGCCCGCGGCAAAGGTCGAATCGCCGTAGGCGCGCACCAAGACGAACGGCATCAGGAACAACAGTCCGAACAGCGCCGCGGGGCACATGAAGCCGGCGATATTGCCGGCGGCGAACGCGCGTTTCCGGAACAACGCGAGGTCGATGAGCGGGTCTTGCGCGCGCTGTTCGGAGCGCACGAACAGCATCAACAGGATCGGCGCCGCGAGCGCGCAGCCGACAAACGCCGGGGACGCCGTGCCCCATGCATATCCTTCGTTGACAACGGCAATGAGCGCAGTCAGCGCCGGCGCGATCAGGACCGCGCCTTTCCAGTCGAAGCGGCTGTCCGCGGGTAGCTCCTTGGTGGGCGGAAGCACGAACCAGCCCAGCAAGATGCCGACGAGGCCGATCGGCACGTTGATCCAGAACACCCAATGCCAGTCGAGCGCCTCCAGCACTAGGCCGCCGATCGCCGGTCCTGCGCTGAATCCGACGGCTTGCGCAGCTGACTGGATGCCGAGCGCGCGTCCGCGCCGTGCGGGCCCGGCGGCCGCCACCACGATGGCGACGGCGTTCGCCGACAGAAGCGACGCCCCGATCCCCTGGATCACCCGGAAGCCGATGAGCACCGGCAGGCTTTCAGCGAGGCCGCAGAGCGCCGAGCCCACCGTGAACAGCAGGAAGCCGCCGGTGTAGAGAAGCTTGCGCCCCACCATGTCGGCCAGCCGGCCGAAGATCGGCAGGAACGCCGCCAGCGCCAGCAAATAGGCGACCGCGACCCAGCTCACGGTGCTCAGCTTTGCGCCGAATTCCCATTCGAGCCGCGGCAGCAGCATCTGGGTGATGCTGGAATCGACCCAGCTCATGGCGGAGCCGACGCAGACGGTGCCGACGATGAACCAGCGATAGGATTGAAGGCGCGCCACGACTTGCGCCGGCGGCGGCTCGCGGCCGCGGCACACCGCATCGCGCAACACGGCGAGCGAGGCCGGGCCGCTTCCGCTCGCCACGTGCTGCCTCCCCAGGAAGGTGCTGGAGCGGGGCTTGTCGCTACGGATGCCTATGTCGAGCATGTTCGAGACGCGCGTCAACGCGCTAAGACCGCTGCGCTGGCAAATGGCGCGTGGAATGTTTCTGTCATGTGCAGCATAGACAGAAACGAAATCACTGCGCTGGCCATGATCAGGAACGCTGGCGCAAGTTCGTCGCCTGTGCGCTCCAGTCGGCCAAGTCGAGCCGGTAGAACCTCGCCGCAGTGCCACAGAACAGGTCGGCTTTCTCGCTATCGCTTGCGCCCTTGGCTAGAAGCTTGCAGGCGTTCCAGAACACGGGATAGCTGTAGGAGCCCTTGTCGACGGGAAAGTTGCTCTCGAACATGCACCGCGATGGGGAGAACGCCTCGATGCAGGTCTCGATGTAGGGACGCCAGGTGCTTGCCAGCGTCTCGGAGGATGGGGGCTCGGACTGCTCGTGGAAGCCGAAGCCGCCTAGGCGCATGCCGAGCCCGCCGAGCTTGACGTAAACGTTCGGGCAGGCGGCGAGCGCCTTGATGGATGCGGCCCAGCCAGGAAATATCTCTTTGTGCTTGCCGGCATAGGCGCCGATTCCGATCGGGCCGCCCACGTGATCGAGCACGATCTTCGCCTGCGGAAAGGCGCGCGCGAGATCGCCAACCTCGTTGATCTGGGGATGGTAGAGCCAGGCGTCGAAGGAGAGGCCTAGACGGCCCAGCACCGCGAATCCTTCGCGAAAGCGCCTGTCGCCCGACAGACCCGGCGGCGGGCTATACGCCGGATAGCGGATCGATGGGTCGGCATCCCAAACCGTGCTGTAGCGGATGCCGCGGAAGCGATCGCCGCCGGCCCGAATGTGCGCGGCCAGCACCGGCTCGACCCGGCTTCCCAGCGTCAGGTCCGCATGGCCGACAATGCCCGTGCAATGCCTCGTCTTGCCGTAGATGCCGCTCGCGCTCATGGCGGCAATCCCGTTGACGAACTCGGTTTCGCCGACCGGGCGCATTTCCGCCGGGCCGCCGGCGCGCATCATCGCGAACGCCTGCACGAATACGGTGGCGAGGATATTGTGCCCGCTGTTCGTATCCGCCAGTAATTCATCGAGCAGATAGCGCCAGCCGGGCCGGTGCCACAGATGATGGTGGGGATCGACGATCGGCAGATCGGGCTCCAGAATCGGCTCCTTGCGCCGATCAAGCCAATCCTGGCGGACGGGAAAAGAGTACGGGTTCGGCGGTGCGGCGGATGTCGAGGCAATCGACACGACGGTTTGGCTCCAGGCGGTAGCATCGCGAGAGCGCGTCACCTACGGTGGCGATGTTCTGCGCGTGCATCAGGGTAGACTTCTGATCTGTTCAGCTCACCGCTCATTCGGAAGCTGAAGCGAGGCGGAGAATTGACTCAAATGACCGTTGATGCCATATCAATCTGGGCACCGGCCCGTTGCGCAAAAGGCAACGCCTTGCGTACCACAGCGCTGCGGCCGGCCTCCACAATGCATGAATTTGACAGCCAGGTCGCACCAGGGTTGGAGGCTCAAAGCGCGACGTCTTGGCTTGCGGGAATTCTCATCAGGGTGGCCGCCCCTTGGATTTCACCGCGCTACGATATTTCGGCGAGACCGCTCACTCGCGCTCGATCAGGGCCGCATCGGAACGGCTTCACGTTTCGCCGTCGGCGATCAGCCGCCAAATTGCGAAACTCGAGCACGAGCTACGAGCGCCGATCTTCGACCGCCGCTCGCAAGGGATGGTGCTGACACCGGCAGGCGAGATGCTGCTGGCGAGGGTCGAGGGGATGATGCGCGAGTTCGCGCGCGTAAAATCCCATGTTGCAGCGTTGCAAAACCTCCAGGCCGGAACGGTCGACATATATTGCTTCCAGGCCGCAATCGAAAGCTTTGTTGCGCCGGCACTGCATCAATTCCACATGCGGTACCCGAACGTCTTGTTCAACGTGACAGTGAGTAGCGCGGACAAGACGATCGAGGCTTTGACCAACGGCACCGCCGAGATCGGTCTCATCCTCAATCCGCCGGTGCGAGACACAATCGCACGCACCGAAGTCTTTCGTGATAAAATCGTGGCGGCGGTGGCCCCAACTCATCCGCTTGCGGGACGCAAAGCCGTATCGTTGCAGGAGCTCGCCGAATTCCCCTTCGTTCTAACCGAGGGATCCTCAGGTGTGCGGCAGCAGATCGATCGGACATTTAATCGCCATGCGATCAACCCAAACGTATTTTGCGTCACCAACTCAATCACCCTCGTCAAGGCACTCGTCAGCCTTGATCGCAAATGCGCCTTGCTTCCACGATTTGCCGTGGACTACGAAGTCAACGCGGGAACCGTCTCCATCGTCCCGGTGAAGGAGTTTATGAAGGAACCACTGCTGTTTTGTGTTTGCGAGCTCAATAGCCGGTCACTATCGCCGGCAGCCAAGGCTTTCGTGGAGGCAGTTATCGATTTTTGCCAGCGCTTTGGCCACTAATCCCCTAGTCGATTACGGCCAAAACAGCGGTTCAAAGATCAAACGTGGCTGTCGTTTTAGCCTCTCGATCGGCAGATCGGCCGGGTTTTGTGAGTACATCACTGCAACGGAGGAGCGGTAACTGACAGGTGATAGAACGCGACGGCGGTGCCGCCCAGGATACGATCGCGTTCGTAGCGTGAGAGGCAAGCGAGCGCGAGATTGGTCTCGCGCCACACTTTGCTGTAGCCGCCGCGTAGGTTGGCCACAGGCCAATCGCTGCCGAACATCAGCCGCTCGGGCCCGAACAGCTCAAGCGCGCGGTCTATATATGGCGCGATGTCCACTGCCGTCCAATCGTCGGCTCCGCCGACATCGAGACCCGATATTTTGGCGAAGACATTCGGCATTTGGGCAGCTCGGGCAAGTAGTGAGCTCCAAGGCTCGAATTCCTTGCGGGCAATCGGTGGCTTGCCGAGGTGATCGATCACGATCCGCAGGTCGGGGACGCACTGCGCGACCAAAGGAACATGTTCCAAATGACGGGGCAGTATCCCCACGTAGTCGAACGCCAAGCCGCGGGCTGCCAGGACCCGCAACCCCTTCAAAACGTCCGGGCGGATGATCCAATCCGGGTCAGGCTCGACATTAATGAGATGGCGGATGCCGACCAAAGCCGGCTCGCCCGCACGTACATCGAGTGTTCGTTCAACGTCGCTCGGATGCGCGAGCGGCGCCCAACCAACCACGCCTGCGATCCAATCATAGGTGCGCGTATTGGCGAGCAATGCCTCGTTTTCCGCTAGGTTATCCGCCGCTTCAATCGTCACGGTGCAGCGGACCCCAGCTGCCTTGAGCTCAGGCATCAGGTCGTCCGGATGAAAGGAACGCCGAAGCGTTTGGAACGCGGGATCGCCTGCGTAAGGCGGTACGTCCATCCAGGACGTTTGATAGGTACCGTAGGTCCAGAAGTGCTGATGTGCATCGACGACGAGACTCATCGAATGCCTCCGAGAGTCCGGAACGCCCCTCGCGGCCTGTGTGTGCCGAAAATCAGATTCTTATTGGTGATGGAGACCGCGCCACGAGTGGCCACGCCGCCGCCGCGCCGCCGAGCAGCGTGATGAACGCGCGGCGCTTCACTCAATCACCTCGTCGGCGCGGGCGAGCAAAGTCGGCGGCACCTCGATGCCGAGCGCCTTGGCGGTCTTGAGGTTGATCACGAGTTCAAACTTGGTCGGTTGCTGAACCGGAAGGTCGCCGGGCTTCTCCCCCTTGAGGATGCGATCGACGTAGCCCGCCGCCTGCCGGGACTGGTCAGCGGAGTCGATGCCATACGACAACAAGCCGCCGCCCGTGACGAAAAACCGAAACGCGTAAGCAGCCGGAAGGCGATGCCGGGCCGCCAGCGCGGTAATCAGTTCGCGATGCGCGATCGTGATCGGCCCCGGTAGCACGATCAGTCCTCCGTTCGGCTCATGCGCGAGGCCTTCCATCGCACGCTCGATTTCGGCAGGACCTTGCACGTCGGCCGGCGTCAGGCGCACCCCGAACGACGGCGCAGTCGCCTCGATCGAGCGCCACATCGCGACGTGAGGCGGCTGCTCAAGATTCAAAATGACCGCTACACGATTCACCTGGGGTGCCACCTCCTTCAGCACCTCGAGGATCTTCCCGCCCATAGAGAACTCGCCCAGCGTGAATCCAGTGATGTTGCCGCCGGGTCGAGTGAGGCTCGCGACGAACCCGCTGCCGACCGGATCGTAGACCTGCGTGAAGACGATCGGAATGGTGCGAGTCGCCCGCTTTAACGGCAGCAACGGCAGTGCGCCGCTGGTCCAGATCACGTCTGGCCGCATGCCGGTAATTTCGGTCGCGTAAAGCCGAATGCGGTCAGCGTCGGCGCCTGCCCACCGATAGTCGATCGTTACATGGGTGCCCTCTGTCCAGCCGAGCTTTTGCAGGCCGCCCACGAATGCCGCTTTACGAAGGTGCGCTTCCGGATCGCTCTCACTGATCGCCTGGAGCACGCCGATCCGCCTGATCCGCTCGCCCTGCTGCGCGCGCGCCGCCAGCGGCCACGCAGCCGCCGCACTACCGAGCAGCGTGATGAAGTCCCGCCGTTTCACAGTACCTCCCGTGCTTCCGACCGAAAGGATAGCACACCTGAGCACCGCACGAGACTGCTGCGCTGCAAGATTTCAATCCGCCCTATCCCGGGTGTGGGTCATTTTCGTCAGATCGGGACGCTCCGAACGCTCACGAGATGTCCGCTTCGCTCCGAAAGCGGACATGCACACGCTTGCCTCGAAATGTCCGCTTACTGCCGATACTGTTGCAAAAGTTCAAAATTGCCCGGTGATAAATTTTCCGCCGTAAGACAATCCAACCGACGACCGCCGATCTGTGTACTCTCAATCACGTTACCGAGGTCACCCGAGCGTTTATCGTCAGGCGATGAGGTCCCCCACATCTTTACACGAAAGCCGTGTCTACAGCCCGCAGAATTTTTGATCATCAGTGCAAAAAGACTTTTGCAACAGTATCTGCCAGAAGCCGACTCCTGCACTGCAGCAAACAACATGCATGGGCTGCAACGCCTTACCCAATCACCTCGTCGGCGAGCGAGAGTAGATGCGTCAATTGGGATCGCCCGAGGTCAACCGCCGAAATTGACGGCGTGAGTGCGGTTGCGGATCGCCACCCACAAAGCCAGATCTCGCGTGGGTCTCGCAGTGCGGCGTAAGCATAATCGGACATTGCCTGCGCCGCCTCCGCCTGTCCGGTAGGTAATCTCCACCCTCGACGCCTTGCTTGCCGATGCTCCGTGAGCGCCGTCGCCGAACTGCACGGTCGCAGATCCGTTGGGTCGGGTTTTCAGAACGTAATGACGGTCATCAGACCTGGACCCTGAGAAACTGAGCACCCGACGCCAACGTCTACCATCAACTTTCACGACGACCTGCACAGGGTCAGCTTTTTTGGTTCGTTTGATTGCCATAGGCGTCACCCCCGCCAATCAAGGTCGCATGGTGTCCCCATGCACCGCAGCAAACGAAAAGCACGGGTCGCGATGATTTACTCGATCACCTCGTCGGCGCGCGCGAGAAGCGTCGGCGGCACGGTGAGGCCGAGCGCCCTGGCAGTCTTGAGGTTGATGATCAGCTCGACCTTCGTAGACTGCTGCACCGGCAAATCGGCCGGCTTTTCGCCCTTGAGAATGCGGCCGACATAGACGCCGGCGCGATAGTACGAGTCCCAGATACTGCCGCCATAGCTCATCAGGCCGCCGGCCGCGGTGAATTCGGGATATTGATAGATGGCCGGAACTCGGTGGCGGAGCGCCAATGCGGCGAGCTCTTCGGCTCGGCTGGTGAAGAGACTGTCGGGGCTGATCACGAGCGCGTCGGCTCGCATTTGTAGCAACGTTGCAAAGACAGCAGCGAAATCGCTGCTAACGTGCAGGCGATGGAGCTTGATCCCAAGGACGCCCGCCGCCGGCTGCAGGCGTCTCCATGTGAGTTCGCCATTCGGATTGCTCGGGTTGAGGAGCACAGCAACGGCGGTCGCCGTGGGAATTACCTCGTGCAGCAGCTCCAGCCGTTTCGGCGCTACCTCTACGTTCAATTGCGTCGAGCCCGTGACATTGCCGCCTGGCCGGCCCAGGCTGCTGACGAGGCCAAGTTGCACCGGATCTGCCGCGGTCGTGAAGACGATGGGTATCGTCGTGATTGCCGCTTTGGCGGGGAGCGCAGCCGAAGTACCGGTCGCCGCGATTACCTTCACCTTGCTATGAACCAGATCGGCTATCAATGCCGGCAATCGGTCGTATTGCCCCTCCGCCCACCGCCATTCGATCGCTACGTTGCGGCGCTCAACGTAACCGGTTTCGCTCAGCCCTTGTCGAAATGCGGAGACGGGCCGCGCGTAGCCACCCTTGGCCGAACCGGCGTTGACGAACCCGATCACCGGCTTCCCCGCCTGCTGCGCGCGTGCCGCGAGCGGCCACGCGGCTGCCGCGCCGCCGAGCAGCGTGGCCAAGAATTTTCGTCGTTCGATGTAACTTGCCATGTGACCCCTCCGGTTGGGGGTCATTCGTGCAATAAAGGAATTATACCACCTTTCCATCGCGCGGTCTGTGACTAAGGACTAATCTAGCCAACGCCCAGACGATCAGCGCCAAGTCAGGTCGTCACCGGGGCGGCTGCAGAGCCGCAGCGGTTGCCGTCCTTGCGGGCGATGCGGCGGAAGCGATGAGGCGATGGCCGACAAGGTCTCGATACCTGTGAGCTTCGATGGGCACGGCTACGTTGCCCGTGCGCCCGAACTGTCATCGCCGGTGGTCGCGTTGAGCCTCTCCAGCCTGCGCAAGCGTATCGAGGCGATGCTGCCTGAGCGGTCGGTCGTCGTCTTGAACCTCGACCGCCTTGCCCGCAAAGAGCGCGATGCGCGGCGTCGCGGCGGACAGGCGGCGGGCGTGTGGCCGCGCTGAAGTATTTCGGCAATGCGGCGGAAACCGATCTGAGTTACCTCGCGGACGCCCCGGCCCAAAGGATGACGACGTCTAGCGGCCGCCGGCAAGAACCAACCTCACAAACGCATACACTAAGAAGAATATCCAAACGACTTCGAGCATTAACATGGCCCTACCAAAGCGTGGCAAGTATGCCGATGCCTAAAAATGGCCCATCCGACGTTTTTTAGTGCCTGCATTGGGACACCCCTGCGACCCAAATCCACTTCTATTGCTGCTGCCCGGTATCCTTCACCACGCGCGCAGATAGCCGCAGGATGATCCGCGCGGCGGGCCAGCGCTTCGGTTGTGATCAACGAGGCGGCGGGAGGCCAGCCCAGCCATAGATTTCGCGGACCAAGGCGTCGACCAGATTGGGACGGTCGACTCCGGCAAGATCGTTGGGGACCGGATATCCGACCGACGCAAAACAGTAGGATAAAAATCGGTAGGTCGGACGAAAGGCTTTCAGCGCGCCCGGATCGATCGCGACCGTCTGGCCCGGAATCACGGGAGCGATCTCGTCACGCAGATAAACCGGATCGAAACCGAAAAGGCGCCACACGCCCTCCCGACGTTCGGCGCGAAGCAGCAATCGTGCATGACTGGACAGCATTACCTCGACTCCCTCCAGCTTGAACGGGATGTCGACGATAACGACGAGTTGCGCGATCGCGCGGTCGCCCGCCAAGGTGACGAAAATCGGACCGAGCCGATGGCTTGCCTGGACGTTTCGCTCGGCCATTTCTTTTGAACGGCGGACGAATTCAGGGCCGCTTGCGTTGATCCAACTGATTCGCACAACTGAGTCGTCGTGGAAGCAATCGCGCATCTGCTCCCACAACCCGAGATCGCGACTAACCCGTTCGCGCAATATCAATTGGGTGATAGCGGAAACGTCGGCAGCTTCAAGAACGGCCTGGGGCAAGGAGTCGGTCATGTGTTATCTCACGCGCGCATTACCGCAGGATCGCGCGCGCGTTTGGAACGCGCCGATCGCGCAGCGCTTCACTCGATCACCTCGTCGGCGCGGGCGAGCAGCGTCGGCGGCACTTCGAGGCCGAGCGTCTTGGCGGCCTTTAAGTTGATGACGAGTTCGTACTTAGTCGGTGCCTGCACAGGCAGGTCGGCGGGCTTCTCGCCCTTGAGGATGCGATCGACATACGACGCGACCAGACGGTACTGGTCAACGCTATCGGGTCCGTAGGACATCAGGCCGCCGCTGCGCGCGAAGTACGGGATTGGGTACACCGCGGGCAATTTGTATCGGGCCGCCAAGGCGATGATCAAATCGCGATGAACCCCCGCCAAAGTGCTTGCCGTTACGATCAGGCCGCCGTTCGGGGAACGCGCGAACGCCGTGATAGCGCGCTCGATCTCGCCCGCGTCACGCACATTGACTGGGGTCACCTCCGCCCCGACCGATGGCGCTACGGCCTGGATGACACCCAACTGTCCACCCCCAGCGGTTAATGCGGGGTCCCGAATGACTGCCGCTCGTGTCATGCCGGGCGCGATCTCTTTGAGCAGCGCCAGCCATTTTCCGCTGATGCTGTATTCGTATAAAGCGAAACCGGTGATATTG
>Ga0310911_10000897_pt1 | contig 11519 bp, 14 predicted proteins | sample GREbulkMGHF170_FD_203532 | JGI IMG/M metagenome (GOLD analysis project Ga0310911, IMG submission 203532) | Lab enrichment of tropical soil microbial communities from Luquillo Experimental Forest, Puerto Rico - GRE.bulkMG.HF170 | ecosystem: Environmental > Terrestrial > Soil > Tropical forest >... | reverse complement strand
TGAGATCTTTAGTGATGGTCAGATAGCTGCGCGCCAGCTCCTTCAACGTTCGCAAGCCGTTCTCTCCGTGATAGACCGACTTGATCCTGTTCATATACAACAGTTCAGCTAGCTTGCGGGCATCGATACGATCACCCTTGCTGCCATCTTTTAGCAGGGCAGCCTTTCGCGGATTACACACCACAACTTCCGTCACGTGCGGCTTCAGCAGGTCGTACAGCCAGGCCGCCCAGGTACCTTCTTCGAACGTAACACGCAAATCTCCGCGCAGCCCGTCGATGAACTCCAGAATAGTGCTCGCTTTTGTTTCGATGACGCTTTCGATCACCACCTTGCCGACGGAGTTCATCACCGCACTCGAAATACTTTGCGTGTGTACATCCATACCGATATATTTTGTGCTGCTAATCATAAGAGGGTGTTCCTTTCTTGTAGGCGTTGAGCCAGCACTCAAAACCTACTCCAAAGGGGCGCCCTTTTATAATGTGTTACGAGGGGTTGTCCGAAAATGAGGCTGCGGATTGTCCAATTCGGAGGGCTCTCGAAAATGACTTTGTCGTCGTTACAGGCACAGGCAACGCGCGTGAATTTATCCGGCTTCTCACCGTCGAACTGCACGGAAAACACAAAGAGAAAACCGACTTGCCAGACTTGCCAATTAAGGACCCCATGAGGCTAAGTGATTGTGGCGCCTTGCCTTAGCCCATTTTCCCCACTGTTCGCAATGAGCAGGCCGGGGGTTCGAATCCCCCCTCGTCCACCACATTCCTTACACCGTATCGGGAGAGCGGGTGATCTGACCGTGCAACGAGGGTCTCGTCGGCCCAAGTAATTGCGGCAGCCACTTACTTTGCGAGTGCCTCGCTGTGGATGAGGAGCTCGCCGCCATCGCTTCTGGTGCACTGTGCACGTCCTGCGCGACCGAGTTTTTTTGAAAACGTCAGGTGCTACCTATCTCGCGGGCAGGTGCAGTCAGGCAAGTAAACCCTTGGCGACAAAGGAGGAGCCCGTTTCGGGCCAGTGTCCGTACTGCCGACAATACGTCCGGAGATACCGTGTTTCTGCGGCTGCACTATCCCAGACACAGCCACTTCTCCAATCGCATAATTCCTCGGCAATCCGGCTCGTCTGCCGTTAAGCGCCTTCCATCGGGAACCGTTGCCTTTCGTCGCCAAACTAATGCCGCCACTCGATTTCCAGTTGATATTCAACGCCAGGAGGTAGGGAACGTGGAGGCAGGCACGACAATGAACACGGGGCTGAAAATCGTGGCGGCGTGTTTTGTATTTGGCGTGTGCCTTGGAATTGGGGGGGTGTTGGCGGGTGTTGCTAAAGTAGCGCCGAACGAAGCCCAGGCGCAGGCAACTCCGGCGGGGCTTTTCCTGCCATTTGCCGCATTTTGCCTGAGCGTGGGAGGCGTGGTTTCTTATTTGGTTCTACGGTCCAGTTGGCACGGCTTGAGACTTGTGGGCGTACTATTTGCGGCGACCTACGGCATTTCGACAATTGCGACGCAAGTCGAGTCGCTGTTTTTTCTCTCAGCCAAGCTGCCGCCGGGAATGATTGGGGCGCTGTTGGTGCAGGGAGCGATTGCCATGGCTCTGTTTGCGACGCTGGCAGTGTTGATCCTGGGCAAATGGAGACGCGCGACGACGCCGGTCGGAAACGCCGACGCGCCGCCACTGACAGCCGTTGCGATAACGTGGAGAATTGCTTTGCTCGTTGTGGCATTCATATTCTTGTATATGCTCTTCGGATATTACATTGCGTGGCGGAATCCCGCGTTGCGCGCGTACTACGGCGGGACGGACGTCGCGAGCTTCGGCGAGGCGATGAAGAGCACTTGGCAGAAGGAGCCGCGGCTGTTTCTCCTGCAGGTGTTCCGAGTGCTTCTGTATGTGGCGTGCGTGTACCCGCTGCTGAGGATGCTTCGGGTTGCGCGGTGGGAAAAGGCCTTAGCGATGGCGGCATTCCTAGCGTCTTGGACTACGGTCTTACTGTTGCCCAATCCGCTGATGCCAGCGACCGTGGCGCGGAGTCATTTGTGGGAGACTCTGGCGTTCAATTTAACGTTTGGCGCGCTAATCGGATGGCTGCTGGGGAACAGCGGCGCGAGCGTAAGTAGAACCTAGGAAGCAGATTGAGTACAGCACCATCTATCCCGTCGTAGTCGGGAAAGGAAGCTGCCGGGTCAGGACGCCAAGCAGGTTGCTAACGTCTTCCGGATCGGCGGATTCAAACCCGCGAGTGTGCAGTAGAGGACGAGCGTGGAACAGGATGCAACTCATATGAGTCCGATCAAACGGAACTGGGTGTTTTCCTTCCTCTGGATCAACTTCGCAGTAGTGCTCGTGGTTCTGATCCTGATTGCGGGAAACCAGATTTCCAGCGGCCGCGAACTCCTGCACCTCCTGGTGTTCTCTCTGTTTTATGCGAATCTGACCGGAATTCTTGGTCTCCTCATCCTGGGCGGGCTTCCGGGGAAACTCCTCCGCCACCCGCCGAGGATTCCTCTGATGGCGCTCGCTATGCTCGTAATTGCCCCCCTGGGATGCTTGCTGGCACAGACGCTGCAGATGCTGATCGGCTTCGTGGCCCCTCGGCAGTTCTGGCCGGAGTACCTGCACACGCTGCGCATAGCCATGCCGCTGGCCATCGTATTTGGCACCGGAGCCATGGTCCACGCGTCGCTGCGAGGGCGCGTGCAGACTATGCAGGAGCACCTTCGCGAAAAAGAAATCGCAGAAGAGCGGGCGCGCAACCTGGCGGCCGAAGCGCGCCTGCGTTCCCTCGAAGCCCAGATCCATCCCCACTTTCTGTTCAACACGCTGAACTCGATCAGCTCGCTGATCGCCGTGAATCCAATTCGCGCAGAACAGATCGTGGGACGCCTGGCGGCCTTACTGCGCGCCTCACTTGACACCAGCGGCCAGCCGCTGATTCCGTTGGGGCAGGAGCTGGCGATGGTCGAGAGCTATCTGGACATCGAACGGGCGCGTTTTGGCGACAAACTGCGCAGCTCGATCGCAGTTCCAACCGATCTTGAGAACGCCAAGGTGCCGCCGATGTCGGTGCAGTCGCTGGTGGAAAATGCCGTTAAGTATGGAATCAATCCACAAAGCAGCGGCGGGGAAGTTGTGGTGAGCGCAGCGGCGGAAAATGGAAACCTGCGCATCGAGATTTGCGACACAGGGTCGGGTTTTGACCTCTCCGCCGTTCCCGCCGGACACGGCCTCGACAATCTCGTCAGTCGCCTCAATGCCTTGTTCGGCGAGAAGGCGCGACTGAACGTAATGCGCCGAGACGGCCATTCTGTGGTAGAGATGGTTCTGCCACGCGTATGAAGCTGCGCGCTTACCTCGTCGATGACGAGCCGCTGGCGCTCGCGCGCCTGTGCCGCCTGCTAGAGCGCGAGTGCGTCGAGGTGGTCGGCTCTACAACCGCGCCCGAGGAGGCCGTCGCTGCACTCACCGCCGATCCGCCCGACGTGTGCTTCCTCGACATTCAAATGCCACGCCTGAACGGCTTCGATGTTTTGGCCAAATTGCCCCGCCAGCCCGTCGTGATTTTCACCACGGCCTACGATCAGTACGCGCTCAAGGCCTTCAGCGTGAACTCGGTCGACTACCTGCTGAAGCCGGTAGAGTCCGAAGCGTTGAAACGCGCTCTCAAGAAAGTCGAGGCCCTTCGAAACTCGGGCCAGCCATCGCAGGCGAACCTTCAGGCCTTGCTGAAGCAACTCACCGACTCGCTTCGCGAGGCGAAGCCGGAGTATCTCGAGCGAATTGCTTCTCGGCTCGGCGACCGGCTCTGGTTTCTCAACCTGGATCGCGTAACCCACTTCTATGCCGAGGATAAGCTGACCTACGCCGCCTCGGAGGGCAAGGTCTATTGTGTCGACCACTCGATCGCTGATTTAGAAAAGAGGCTGGACCCGAGAAAGTTCGTTCGCATTCACCGCGGCACGGTGGTCAGCCTCGCCTGGATCAAGGAAGTCACATCACTGCCCGGGGGATCCTTGAACATTCGCCTAAAAGACGCCAAGAACACGGACCTCACTGTTGCGCGCGACCGCGCGCGCGAGTTCAAGGCACGGGCAGGCTGCTAGTTGAACAAGATGTCCGTGCCCTTCAGTGCTGGCCGACTTCAGATTAGGAGCGATCAGGACCGGTTGACGTTGGCTACTCGGAAGTTGAGCTACGCACAACCACATGGGGCCAATAAGTCGTCCTCTAGGAGATGTGGCCTGATTAGCATCGATAACATCCATGTGACAGATTTGCCGGAATGGCGGTGTCAGGAGGTAAGGTCTCCGATGCAAGCTAAAAGCAGTTTATCCCAAGACTTAATCGCCGTAGATTCCCTCGTCTGCATCTCGGACGACGGCCGCAATTCGAACTTTGAACGCATCGCAAATCCTCAGAAGCGTCGTCATGTTAATCGGGCGGCCAGCTTCGGTCTGTTGCCAATGGCGAGAGGAGAATCCGAAAGTAATCATATCCTCTTGGCTGTAGCCGCGTCTCCTGCGGAGCTTCCTGACTCGCTGGCCAAGAGCTTTGAAGAATTGAAAGTGATCTACCACGCCGGCGCGACTTCTACTTTTTCCTGAGCCAAAACACCACGAGCAAATTAGCGCGGACCAACTTGCCTGGATCACTCGCAATGCGGAAATATACGAATTTGCGTATTGTCATTTGCGGCGTATCGTAGTAGTTTTTCGCGCCTATGACTAGCGCGCGCAGGCCCTGACTCCTTCTTGTTGATGACCGTACCGCCGTGCGCGGTGCTATTCGTGATTTTATCGAGGCCACAACGTCGTACAAGGTGTGCGAAGCAGTAGACGATGGCGTGTTCGCGATCCACAAAGCGATGGAGGCTCACTGCGACCTAATACTGCTCAATCTCAGCATGCCGCTTCAAGATAGCTTGGTGACAGTGTCGCTTCTGCGCAGCAAGCTTCCCCATGTCAAGGTCCTCGGCTTCAGCGCTTCGTCGGCGGAGTTAGGAAACCAGGTATCTCCACAAACCGGATTCGATGCCGTCCTCACTAAACACGACGGACTATCGGAGTTAGTCACGGCTCTGGAGACGCTGATGCCCGAACCGCCACGAGAGGGATAATTCCCCGGCGAGCGAGCCTGCCCCAAAAAGAGTTGTATATCCGACGCCGAGTGGTATCTGACAGCCCCGTTTCCGCTGGAGGACTGGAATGGATGAACAGCGGAAATACGCAATCCTTTTTGCCGCAACGATCCTAGCAGCACGGAAACTCAGCGAAATATGTGTCAAGTCATGCCCGGCGCGGGAGTGCGCCATTGCTGACGCAGTCGCACGCCAAGCGCATCCTCGAAAAGATTGATGAGCGGTGGCCAAGCGGGACAGATTGAGCGCATTGGCGCCGGGGGCATTCGGGAGCCGTAGCGCTCCTGGCGGAAGGATGAATCCGCTGGACTTCTTGCGCGAGGCTAAGGGCTGAACGGGATGAGGAGGCGGCTTTTTTTTTAGGAGAAACGAACGTTTTGAGGAGGGTTATTGGTTATTGGCCGCCTCCTCGTGGTAACTGAGTGACAAAGGCTAGTTCTACCGGTGCATTTATTGGAACTGGCAAAACAAACAGGAGGCGCGGGGCGTCGAAGTCTGGCGCCCTCTTTTGAATTGGCGAGGAATGTGCATGGATGACCGTAACTCGAGGCCAAGACCGGGGAAAAGCCATGAAAACGAGCCTATTTTTCGTACCCGTACTTCCTTTCGCCACGGCGTGACGCAATGTCATGGGTTTTTCCATACTTTCTCTTTCTGGCGACCAATGTAGCTTGGGCGCTGTTTTATTTCGGGCTGAGGAAGCGGGCGCTTCGTGTTGCGGAGCAATTGATCCAGATTCGGAAGACCCACGCGACGATGGTGCAGCAACTGGACGAGATACTGCTCTGGGCTAAAGCGGGTTTAGCTGGGCGACGATCTCCAGGCGCCAGCCCCTTACCCGACAACCTGCCACGGCGTGGTCGGCTTTCTCGGTGAACGTCGAAGTCTGGCGCCCTTTTTTCGTGCTATAGTCCTACGCCACAAATGAGGTATTTCAAAGTGCTTCGTGCGTTCATCCAGCTCCTCTTCACAGTTTCCTTACTTCGTTGGGCGCTCCATACCTTTACAGAGAGCAGAGATATACACCCATGAAGCGCCGTAACTTCCTGTGTGCCTTGCTCGCATCCCCGCTGATCGCCTGGTTCAAACGCGGTCGATGTGGGGAGCCCGTGATTCCCACATTGGGCATTTGTAAGATCAATCCCTGCTCCTTACCATACGGTCACAAAGGCCTCCACATCATTCTGCTCAATCCGCGCCAGGGATCGCCCGTATGAGGCGCCGAAACTTCCTCTCTGGCTTGATGGCTGCGCCTGTGGCCGTGGAAGCTCGATTCCTGGCCTTCTTCGCCCGTAAGCCCGTTGAGCATTGCGATGCTGCAATCTTTGGTCTGCCTAAAGTGCTGGACCTCCGATAAAAATACCACCGCACAGACGACAGGAACTGGCACGGCGCATGGCAAACCACATCAGTCGTTGCTCTCTGCCACGCAGCCATGAAGGCCCCCATATACTGCTGAATACGCGCTAAAAGCCACTACTGCCATGGAAAAGCTGTCCAAGCGCATTCTGATTAAAATTTGCTCAACGCGGCCCTATCGGTGGATCGTGGGAAAAATCGGAATTGCGATGATGCGCAGAGCGCAGAAGGCGCCAGAGGTTCAGGAGCGCAGTAAGGCCTTACGAGCGGCTGCGCCTGGGGCGGAGCGGTTCTACGCTCACTTTGAGTGACCTTCAAGCCGACGGCTAGCGGAAACCGGAGTGGGACGCTGACGATTACGGATAACGCTTCGACGAGTCCGCAGGTCGGGCCGCTCGCCGGGGCTGGCGAGGACTTTGCAATCGCGGTCTCCTCGGGGACCTCGTCGTCGGCGACTGTAACGGCGGGCGGGACGGCTACCTACACCATCACGCTGTCGCCGCAGGGCGGATTCAACCAAACGGTCACGCTTAGCTGCTCAGGCGCTCCGCCCAAGGCCACATGCACGCCGTCGCAGTCCGCAATCACCCTGGATGGAAGCAACCCACACAACATCACGTTCACAGTCCCAACGACGGCCTCGACACTCGTGTTGCCCCGCGTGCGCGACTTACCGACTATGCCTTATGATCTGCTGATGGCGGATCGGGCTTCCAACCGCGATGTCTAGCATTTGGACGTGGTGGACGAGGAGAAGGGGAAAAGGAGTCCCCGCTCCGGCCGCGCGATGAGTCGCGGCAAAAGAGCGGGGCCTCATAGAGAATCGGTTTGAGCGAGAAATTACGAACCGGACTCGTTGACGTCCTGTTCGGCCTGCTGCGTGGCCTTTTTGGACTCCAACTTTGCATCCGCGTGCGGATCCAGCGTCTGGATGGCCTTGCCAAGGCTCATCTTAGTTGTGTTCGAGCACGTTGAGGTCTTTCCCCCAACGGTCGCTCCTGTAGCGGTCATATCGCACATCAAGGCCGCAAACCCACCGGGGATGTTCAGATTTTTGCTGACATGAGCCGCAGCAACAAACTGACCGAAGTTCTTGAATGCTTTGGCATCCGCCTCCAGATCAGTGAGGTTTGTGACGCCTGTCAGGGTCTCGAGCTTGGTTGCCAGGTTCGAGTTGTGCTGCAGGACGCTGCCAGGATCAGTCCTGGTCATCGGATTCGATGTACCATGGCTTTCTCCAGCGGACGCGCTGGTCCCGTGTGTACCTGAGGCGCCCATGTTGCCGGGAGTGCCCGCTGGCCGACCGTGCTGGGCATCGCCCGACGGACCCAGGAAGAGAAGCGCACCAACTGCCAGGAACGGAACGATCAGACGTTTCATTGCTTTATTCCTCCTTAATGAGAGGGAGTACCGAGAAATCGGGCCAAATTGAAACCGATTCCGAAATAAACCGTATCGCGCGAGCGGCTAGCAGAATGCGTGTGGCCACTCGCGTGATCCAACGCGTGAAGACTGGCGTCTGCGCCGACGGAAACACCGTGGTCGCGTGCGATATCCGCGGGCCCGGTCGTTTCGGGAGAGTTCTGGAAAACGCCGCGACGGGATGCTCCGGGCGTGCCTGTGGGTGCACCAGCCTGGTGGCTGTACGGCGTGTGGTATTCCGCTTTTACTCAAAGACGTAGGCCACGGTAAACTCCTAACTCGCCCTTTTGGAAGATGAAGCAAGGCGTGGACCAAACCTCTGATCCCGTAAGTGGTTTGTCCTCAATCCGGTCGGTCAAGCGCAGGGGCTCTCGGTCCGTGGTCGTTAAACACAGTTGGGGCGCGTCCAACTACACTTCTGCAGCCGGACTCATCCGGCCCCGCAAAATCAAATAGAATGAAAGCCAGCCATCGAAGCGTAGAACTGGAGTCTGAGCCGCGAACGAAGCCGAGCCTGCAAGGGCATGCCGCCAGCGGAAGCCAGTATTGCCGCTGGTTCTCTGGGGGCCATTTCTCACCCAGAGGATGCCCCACGTTTAGTTGAAACTTGAGAAAAAGAAGCAGCGGCTCTGGCCCGAACTCGGTTAGAGTTCGGGTTGAGAATCCCCTTTTAAAGGAGAGAGCCGCCGTGAGAAAGAATTACCAGACGATAGACCGGAAGTCCAATCACAAGTTCGACATCGTCGGAGGGCAAGAGTTGCCGATGCGGGTGCCGTTGCCGATGGCCGAGGTGTGTGCGGAGATGCATGCGCGGGTCGAAGAGGTACCAGTCGTTCGGTTCTTGGGGCGAACTCGGCTCGTGTTCGATGGATCTTGGGAACCGCCGGCCAGTCCGGATACAATTGCTTGAGTGGTTGCTCGGTGTAAGTCGATCATGACTTACGAGGGCCGAATGAAACCGCCGGAGCAGAAACAGCTCAAGGCGCACGAGATTGAAACGACAGCGAACGAGAGCTTACTCCCTGAATGGGTAAAAAGCCGCGCTCAAATTCAGGATGAATCCGTGCCTGTGGGCGACCAGTACAACCAGGAGCGCACCACGCGGATTGCCAAGGTCCTGCGTCAAATCGGGAAAGTTAAGCCGGGCATGAGGCGGCAGGACCCGGTCAAAGTCTTCACTACCGAAGGGGGCTTGTCCTTTCGGCTCTAGCGCACTTATGTCTATTCGGAATGGCCGTACATAAAAGTCAATGTCCGATTCAAAGCAGCAACCAACGAATCCAACGGAATAGAAGAAGACCCGGACGATGTTATCAGACACCCATGCCTCTGACGGAACAGTCGGCTAAACCTGTGGTTCCTGAAAACTCCAGTCGACTTTAACATGTTACGTGGAGGAAATCAGGCTGGTATGCTGGTGTGTGGGTGGGGCACCCGCCGGTCAATCTGCGCACTCACTGAGGCCGTCGTTAGTCGTTGCCGGCAAACCGGGATGGGCGGGGCGGAAGCCGGACTGGCTTCTAATTCAGCTTGGGAGAAGGGACCTGCGATTGGTCGGCAGAACACTCCCGTTCCAGGTGGACCACGACCTGTTCCCACTGCTCAGTCACTTGCTTCAGCCGGGTGCGACGCTCTTCGATCAGCGCGGCAACGCGAATCGATTCCTGTGCGCTCTTGAAGCGCCCTAGTTCCACTTCCAAGCCTGCGATTTCCGCCTCGCAGCGTGAAATTTGCTCCTCTAACTCATCGCGTTGCCTTTCCATCTTGCGGATGGAAATCGGATTCGACTTTTTGGCCCGTCTCTCATGCTCTTGTGGCTTTGCGGAGGCACCCGATAGAGGACGGCTGGCCTTCCCGGGCGCATCTGCCATCGCCGCACTTCGCTCCTTTTGCCACAGATAGTCTTCGTAATTGCCCGGATAATCTTGAAGCTTTCCCTTTTCTATCTCGAAAATGCGGGTGGCCAACTTGTCGATGAAATACCGGTCGTGCGAGACGAATACGATTGTTCCGGTGAACTTCCGCAGCGCTTCGAGCAGCACGTCCTTGGCTTGCAGGTCAAGGTGATTGGTGGGCTCGTCCAGCAGCAGGAAATTGGCTGGGCGCAGGAGCATTCGTGCCAGCGCGTAGCGATTTCGTTCACCGCCGGAGAGCACGCCAATGCGTTTGAAAACGTCGTCGCCCGAAAAAAGGAAGGACCCCAACAAGGTACGCAGTTGCGTCTGGTTGCTGACGGCGGTGGGGGCCAGGTTCGTAAGATCATCGATCAGCCGCGCATCGGGATCGAGCGCCTTGTACTGGTCCTGCGCGAAGTAGTCGAATTCGACATTGTGCCCTAGACGCAAGGCACCGGAGGTCACCGGCTCTGCGCCGGACAGAAGTTTGATGAGCGTGGACTTTCCGGCACCATTTACGCCCACCAAGGCCACACGGTCACCTCGATGGAGCGTAAGGTTCACGCCTTCGAATACCTTCTTGTCGCCGAAGCTCTTCCCCACGTCGCCGAGCTCCGCCACCATGCGCCCGCTCGAAGGAGGCTGCGGAAAGGAAAAATGAATCGCTTTGTCTTCTTCGGGCAGTTCAATCCTTTCGATCTTCTCGAGCTCTTTGATGCGGGCCTGGACTTGTCTAGCCTTGGTGGCCTGATAGCGGAAGCGGTTGATAAAAGTCTCCAGATGATGAATATGCTCCTGCTGGTTTCGCTGGCTGGCTTCCAGTTGCGCCCGTCGTTCGGCCTTTTGTTGGAGATAGCGGTCGTAATTGCCCGTGTAGAAATAGGTGCGGCGGTTCCAGATCTCCAGGATCTTGTTTACGGTCACGTCCAGAAAATAGCGATCGTGGGAAACCAAAACGAAAGCGAAAGGATAGTCGTTCAGGTATTGCTCCAACCAATTACGCGCCTCCAGATCGAGGTGATTAGTCGGCTCATCGAGCAGGAGCAGATTGGGCTTCCGCAGCAGGAGCTTGGCTAACCCCACGCGCATTTGCCAGCCACCGGAAAACTCCTCTACCGGACGGCGGGCCTCTAGGCGTGAAAAACCCAGGCCGTTGAGCACTGCACCCACTTGGGCTTCGAGCGAATATCCGTCGCTGCGCTGGAATTCCGTTTCGATCCGATGGTAGCGGTCTGTAACTCTCTGGTATTCTTTGCCGTTCGGGTCAAGCTCCGCCATTTTGTGCGTGAGCTCTTCCATCTCCTTTTCGATCTCAAGCAGATGCCCGAACACGGACAGACATTCTTCGAGAACCGTTCGACCGGAAAGAGATAAACCGTCTTGGGGCAGGTACCCACTGGTCGTGTCCTTAGCGGCGGAGAAAGAGCCCTCGTCGAGGGTCTCCATTCCCGCCAGCAGCTTCAGCAAAGTCGATTTGCCCGTTCCATTCGCGCCCACCAGCCCCACGCGATCTCTCGCCCCTACAACCCAGTTGAGGCCTTCGAAAAGTGTCTTGGAGCCGAAATGCTTTCCGGCCGAGGAGAGTTGAATCATGCGTGTCGCATTTGCCGAGCGGTCTGGGCTGAACGGTTTCGGTTCACCTCTCCCATGATAACAGTCTAGCCGCTTGCGGGCGACCGGACGCTGGGCTCGGCGCGCAAC
>Ga0310911_10000894_pt1 | contig 11535 bp, 10 predicted proteins | sample GREbulkMGHF170_FD_203532 | JGI IMG/M metagenome (GOLD analysis project Ga0310911, IMG submission 203532) | Lab enrichment of tropical soil microbial communities from Luquillo Experimental Forest, Puerto Rico - GRE.bulkMG.HF170 | ecosystem: Environmental > Terrestrial > Soil > Tropical forest >... | reverse complement strand
ACCACGGTCCGAGGCCATGCATTCTCCGCGTGTCCGGCTACTCGCGATGGGCGGGGCTCGGCCCGCCAGCATGGCGGTTACTGACCGCGGTATCTGGGATAAAATGGACGGGTCTGGTGACGAAGAATTCGATTCGTGATGGCGGATCAGCGGCGCGACTCTGACCAGCGACCTTCGCCGGAGGCCTTGCTCGAGGCCGCGCGGCGCGAAGAGCGTCGGTCCGGCCGGCTCAAGATCTTCGTCGGTGCCGCGCCCGGCGTCGGCAAGACCTATGAAATGCTGCAGCAGGCGCGTGCCCGCAAGCGCGACGGCTACGATATCGTCGTCGGCGTCGTCGAAACCCACGGGCGCAAGGAGACGCAGGCCTTGCTCGAGGATCTCGAGATCGTTCCCCGCAAGCGGCTCGAATACAGGGGACAGTCGCTCGATGAGATGGATCTCGACGCCATCATCGCCCGCCACCCGCAGATCGTCTTGGTCGATGAGCTTGCCCACACCAATGCGCCCGGCAGCCGCCATCCCAAGCGCTACCTCGATGTCCAAGAGTTGCTCGGTCACGACATCGACGTTTACACCACCGTCAACATCCAGCACATCGAGAGCCTCAACGACGTGGTCGCGCAGATCACGCATGTGCGCGTGCGCGAGACCGTGCCCGACTCGGTTTTCGATCGCGCCGACGCCATCGAGCTCGTCGATATCACGCCCGACGATCTGATCGAGCGCCTGAAAGAGGGCAAGGTGTACGTGCCCAAGCAGGCGGAGCGTGCGCTCGAGCACTACTTCTCTCCGGGCAACCTGACGGCGCTGCGCGAACTCGCGCTGCGCCGAACGGCGGAGCGGGTGGACGAGCAGTTGCTCACCCATATGCAGGCGCATGCGATTCCCGGGCCTTGGGCCGCGGGCGAGCGCATCCTGGTCTGCATCAGCGAAGACCCGCGGGCGGCCGGCCTCGTGCGCTACGCCAAGCGCCTGGCGGACCGGTTGCACGCCCCGTTCACGGCGCTGTGCGTGGAGACGCGGCGCAGCCTGCAGTGGAGCGAGGTCGAGCGCGACCGCGTCGCCGACACCTTGCGGCTGGCCGAAGCCCTGGGCGGCGAGGCGATCACCGTTCCGGGCGGTGATCGCGGCATCGCGGATGACGTCATCAGCTTCGCCCGTGCGAACAACGTCACGCAGATCATCGTCGGCAAGTCGACGCGGTCGCGATGGTTCGAGATCCTGCACGGCTCCGTGGTGCATGATCTGGTGCGGCGCTCCGGCAATATCAGCGTGCACGTCATCGCAGGGGAAGAACTCGCGCGCGATCCGATCCCCAAGAAGACGATACGTCCGGCCGAAGACGCCACCCCTTTCGATCCCTGGCCCTACGCGGTCGCGCTGCTTGCGGTTGCCGTGGCCCTCGGCGTCGGCGAGTTGATTCAACCTGTTCTTGGAATCGAAAACGTCGATCTCGTCTTTCTGACCGTGGTGGTGGCGGTCGCCGTGCGTTACGGGCTTTGGCCCTCGCTGCTCGCGACCGTCGCTTCGTCGCTGTGCTACAATTTCTTCTTTCTTCCTCCGATCTACACCTTCACGATCACCGATCCCACCAACGTCGGCGCCTTCGTGTTCTTCACCATCGTCGCGATCGTGGTGTCGCATTTTGCCGCGCGCGGTCGAACCCAGACCGTGGCGGCTTATGAGCGCGTGCGCACGCTGGAACTGCTCTACGCGTTCAGCCGCAAGCTCGCCGGCGTCGGCACGCTCGACGATGTGCTATGGGCGACGGCCTACCAGACCGCGCTCATGCTCAAAGTCAGGGTCGTGCTGCTGTTGCCCGAGAACGGCTCGATCGCGGTCAAGGCCGGCTACCCACCCGAGGATACGCTGGATGAAGCCGATATCGCGGCCGCCAAGTGGGCGTGGGAAAACAATCGCTCGGCCGGGCGCGGCTCCGACACGCTCCCCGGCGCAAAGCGCTTGTTTCTGCCCATGCGAACCGGACGCGGCGCCATCGGCGTCATCGGCATCGACAGCGACAAGCCCGGCCCGCTGCTCACGCCCGATCAGCGCCGTCTGCTCGATGCCTTGATCGATCAGGGCGCGCTCGCGATCGAGCGCGTCTATTTGGTGGAGGACGTCGACCGCGCCAAGCGCACGATCGAAACCGATCGGTTGCGATCCGCCCTGCTCACGTCGATCTCGCATGATCTCAAGACCCCGCTTGCGGCCGTGCTGGCGGCGGCCGGAACCTTGCGCAACTTCGCGACGGCGCTGACCGACGCCGAAAGGGCGGACCTGCTCGCGACCATCATCGACGAATCGGAACGGCTCAATCGCTTCATCGCGAATCTGCTCGACATGACCAAGCTGGAAGCGGGCGCCATCGTGCCAAATGCTGCTCTGCATGATCTCGACGAAATCGTCGGCAGCGCGCTGCGCCGCGCGGGGAAGATTCTCGCCCACCATCGCGTCGAATTGGACCTCGCACCGGCCCTGCCAATGGTGGCGGTGGATCCGGTGCTGTTCGAGCAGGTGCTGTTCAATTTGCTGGACAACGCCGCCAAGTACTCTGCCGCCGGCACCACCATCCGCGTCCGCAGCTGGCGCGATCGGGACGCGGTCTGCGTGCAGGTGCTCGATGAAGGCGAGGGGATTCCATCCGCGGAGCTGGAGCACATCTTCGACAAGTTCTATCGGGTGGAGAAGGGCGATCAGGTGCGCGCCGGCACCGGTCTCGGGCTCGCGATCTCCCGCGGCTTCATCGAAGCGATGCATGGGACGATCAACGCGGCGAACCGCAGCGATCGCAGCGGCGCCGTGTTCGCCATCAGGCTGCCGATTCCGCCCGGGGCCGAACGATTGGACACCGCGGCATGAGCGCTGCCCCGCTCAAGATCCTGGTAGTCGACGACGAGCCGCCGATCCGCAAGCTGCTGCGCATGGGGCTGAGCACGCAGGGCTACGAAATCCTGGAGGCGCCGAACGGTAAGGCGTCGCTCGAGCTGCTGGCGGAGAAGCCCAACCTGATCATTCTCGATCTCGGGCTCCCCGACATGCAGGGGCTGGAATTGCTGCGGATGATGCGCGCCCGCAACGAGGGTGTGCCGATCGTCGTGCTGTCGAGCCGGGGCGACGAGGACAGCAAGGTCCAGGCGCTCGACCTCGGTGCCGACGACTACGTCACTAAGCCGTTCGGCATGGAGGAGCTTCTAGCCCGCATGCGCGCGGCGCTGCGCCATCAGCTTCAGGTGCACGGCGAGCGGCCGATCTTCCGGACCGGCGATCTCTCGGTCGATTTGGTGCGGCGGATCGTGAAAGTGGGCGACAAAGAGGTGAAACTCTCCCCCAAGGAGTACGAGCTTCTGCGCGTGCTGGTGCAACATGCCGGCAAGGTGCTCACCCATAAGTTCCTCCTTGGCGAACTGTGGGACGATCTCACGGACGCGCAGTACCTGCGCGTCTACGTCCGGCAGCTCAGGCAGAAGATCGAAGCCGATCCCGAGCGCCCGCACTATATTCTGACCGAGACCGGCATCGGCTACCGTCTGCGGGCGCCGGACTAGAAAAACCGATCCCGGCCCATATTTGTGCGAGTAGGCCAGCACCGCAATGCGGGCGTGGCCGAACGAAATGACGATGAACATCACGGACTTTCTGTCCCCCCAACACGCGATCGTCGATCTGCGAGCTGCGGACAAGCCTCAGCTCTTGCGCGAGCTTGCGCGCCGCGCCGCCCCTGTGCTCGGGTTGCCCGCCGATCAGATATCGGACGCGCTGCTGAAGCGTGAAGCCTTGGGATCGACCGGAACCGGCGGCGGCATTGCCATTCCGCATGCACGGTTGGCGGGCGTGGCCAGGCCGTTCGGCATGCTGGTCAGCCTCGCCAAGGCGATTGACTTCGACGCGATCGACGGCCGGCCGGTCGACATCGTATGCCTGCTGCTGCTGCCGACGAATTCCCAGGGCGAGCAACTCAATGCGCTGGCGTGCGCCGCGCGGACATTGCGGGACTCGGACGCGCTTCGAAACATTCGTCATGCGGGCGATGACGCTGCGCTCTACCGCGCGGCGGCAGCCGAGGCCGCGAAGCCGAAGTCCGCTTAGCGGCCAGCGGTGCGCCTCGGATCGCGGAGCGCGTTCCGCCGGATTCGAGTGCCGCCATGTCTCGAGCGCGAGTCCCAAGGGGACTGGTCAGGCGATCGGAAAGCGCGTTTACTTCAAAGGGTAAGTGCGCCAGGTCAGTCGAGGCAATCGATGCAGCCCCGATGGCGTCGCAAGCAGTGTGCCGCCGCGAGCAGGAGGTGTATCATGCGCACGAGCACGGCGCGTCGGCCGTGTGCTTCTGCCGTATTTGTGACTGCGCCACGAGGCCGCCGGTGACATGATGCCCCGGTCCATTCCACAGCATCGGCGTGGGTCCGCGCAGGCGCGGCGCAAGCGCCAGCCGGAGCCATCGGCTGCTGCGACGGCTGCTGCGACGACCGAAGACAAGATCGATGAAAGCTTGGAAGAGAGCTTCCCCGCCAGCGATCCGCCGAGCTGGACGCTTCTCACTCGCATCGGCTCGCCGCGGCGAAGACCTCGAACTTTGGACGACTTCGAGACGTAGAAGGTTCTTGATCGAGTCACACCGCGCTCGGTAACGCCGGTCGGCTCGTTCGTCATGAGGACAGGCTGAGCATGCGCCATTCCTGCACCCTTGTCCCAAATAGGAGATCTCCATGACGACCCGCAAGCTCGACAAACAGCAGTGGCGCACGTTCTTCGATCGCGTCTCCACCACGCTCGAAGGCAAAGAGGCCGAAATCGAGATTGCCTCGCTGCGCCTTGGCGATCAGGTCGAAGCGGAGTGGCTGCCTCTGCTCGGCATTGTCTACGATCCCAACGATGACATCGTCGAGGTCGCGCTCGAAGGCTTGGATCATCTGATCCCCAAACCGCGTGACATCTACGTCGAGGACGCACCCGGTGGATTGGTGGCGCTCGAAATCGTCGATGCGGACGACGTCAGGCAAATCGTCAAGCTTCGCGATCCGTTGATGCTGCCGGCCCCATCGCAGATGAAATAACGCGTCCGGCGAGCCCTTACCGCCACGCTCGAGCACCGGGAGGCCTAGCATGTCGCGAGCAGCCGTCATTTTGGCCGCGGTCTTGGCCGTGACTGTAACCGCGAGGGAGGAGGCTCTCGCGGAGCTTGTGTCGTCGCGGCCGATCACCGTCATTATTCCGTTCACGCCGGGCGCGAGCTCCGACACGCTGCAGCGCATCGTCGACAGGAAGGTCACCGAGAACACCGGTCAGACGCTCGTCGTTGAGTCGCGCCCGGGCGGCGGCGGCATCGTCGCCGCGACGGTGGTCAAGCAGGCGCCGCCCGATGGCCATACGCTGCTCCAGGCGAATGCTGGCACCCACGCGACCAACGCATCGCTCTACGCGACGCTGCCCTACGACCCGATCAAGGATTTTCGTCCGATCACGCTGATGTGGAGCTTTCCCCAGTTGCTTGCGGTCCCGTTCGACAGCCCCGTGAAGTCGGCCGCCGACCTGGTCGCGCTCGCCAAATCCAAGCCCGGCGGCTTGAGCTTCGCCTCCCAGGGCACCGGCTCCGGCGGACATCTGCTCGGCGAGATGTTCAAGTTGAGGACCGGAGCAAACATGGTACACGTTCCCTACCGCGGCGCCGCGCCTGCCGCGACCGATCTCGCCGCCGGCCGGGTCGACTTCTTCTTTGTCTCCTATTCGTCGTTGCTGCCGTTTCTGCAGGGCGGCAAGGTGCGCGCTATCGCGGTGACGTCGCCGCAGCGCCTGCCCGTGCTGCCGGATGCCCCGACGATGACGGAATCCGGCTTCGCCGGTGTGGCGCTCGACGTTTGGTTCGGCCTCGTCGCACCGGCTGGAACGTCCGACGCCGTCATCGACAAGCTCAATGCCGCCTTCGTGCGGGCGGTGCGGGATCCGAATGTCGTCAAGCAGATGACGGAGCAGGGCGCCGAGGTGGTCGCCACCACGCCGGCAGAGTTCGCGGCGTTCATCGCGTCCGAAACCGAGCGTTTCGGCAAGGTGGTGCGAGCGGTCGGCGCGAAGGTTGAGTGATTACACCGTCGTCCCCGCGAAAGCGGGGACCCATAACCATCGCCTCTGTATTTTGGGTCCCCGCTTTCGCGGGGACGACGACGAGCAATCTGATGCCGAGGCAATCAACTCGTTCGCGGCGGACGGACTGCGGCGCTCGCGTGGTGAGACGCGCCCGCACCTGCCTCAAAAGGTCGCCGGCACGAAATAGTTGACGACCGCGAGCACGACCAGAAGGACGAGCCCGATCCCGAGGCTAAAGCCGATGAGATTCTTCTCGACTGGCAACAGCGGCTCGGGCGCAGCTCGTTGAAGTTCGGTGCGGATATCAGGTTGCGACATGGGTATGCTCCTCGCAACGATCAGCCGGCCAGCGGCGGCTTGACGCCGCTGAAGAACAGCCAGGAAATTATCAGGCCGACCCAGATCACGAAGCCGAACAGGCTGATGATGTAGACAGCGGCGAGCTTGCCGATACCCTCCTGCCACAGCTTCTTGAAGTTGGAGAGAACGCCGATCGAGAAGAACGTCAGGATGAAAAAGATCACCCTGAACGTGTTCGCTTCGCCGATCGCGACGGGGACCTTCGAGGCGACATCCGCTGGAGTACCGAGCGCAAGGTAGAGACCGACCACGAACGTCAGCACGAAGCCGAGGATGAACTTCGGAAAGCGCTGCCAGATCTCCACGATTTTCGCCTTGTCCGACGTCACATTGATATGGTTGGTCCAGATATAGCCGAGCACGAACGCCCAGATGCCGATGAAAATGTCGATGAACACTTTCACCGTGGCAGTGGTGCCGAGAATCCAGCCCGGTTGATAGGTCACGCCCTCCGCCGCTGACTTCGCCAGGATCAACGACTCGGTGATGCCGCCGCCCGCCACCGCCGCGCCGTCGGTTTTGACCGCAAGGCCGATCCAGGCGCCGGCGACCAGCGGCTCCTGCCACAGGAACGTCTGCGCCAGGAACGGCAGGATCAAGACTTCGACCACCGCGAAGATGACGACGAGCGAGGAGACCAGCACCGGTATGATCGGGCGTGCGCGGATGGCGCCGCCGGTGGCGATCGCCGCCGACACGCCGCAGATCGAGATGCCCGACGCCAGCGGCGCCGCCCATTCGCGGTTGAAGCCGAACCACTTGCGGGCGACGAAATACACCACTGCCCAGTAGATGAGATAAGCCTCGATGATCGCGGCGATGCCGCGCAACAGCAGCGAGCTCGCAAGATTGAGTTTGCCGGCGGCGGTCACGGCGAAGAAGCCGCCGAGGATCACGATCGCGATCTTGATGTAGAGTTCCGGCCTCACCGCTTCCTTGATCGTCTCGGCGAAGCGCGGAAACACGTTGGCGATGATTAGGCCGGCGAGGAGCGCGAAGATGAAGCCGCCTTCATTGGTCAGACGCAGCGACCAGGCGACGCCGAAGCGCTGCAGTTCGGCCGGCGTGACCGCCGCGAAGCTGGCGTAGCTGCCGACGACCCAACTGGCATACGCGATCCAGAACACGGCCGTGAAGGCGAGTGCGAACTTTCTCACGTCCGCCTTCAATGCCATCGCCGCCGCACTCAGCACCGCGAGCAGCGCCACATAGGTGGCGAGCAAGGCGCCGGCGCCGCCGAGGGGAGCGTAGGTCTTCGACGCCGTGCCGAGCGCCTGCCCGAGATTGCTCCACACCGATGTCGTGACCGCCCAGCCGATCAAGTCGACGTTGGCGAGCACCGCGAGCGCCAGAACAAAGATGACGAGACCGATGATGACCGAGAGCCAGTCCTCGCTGAGCCGCGGCGGGGTTTCGGTCGCGCTCCAGGCCGCCCGCGGTGAAGCCGTTTCGATGGCCGACATGATGGTCTCCTGCGTCAGCGTGGAGCAGCCATGAGATTGAGGCTGCGGTCGCTACGAGACTCGCTTTCCCTCAACGCTTCCGCCCATGGTGGTATTTTCTATTTCATTCGGCCGATTTGTTACGATATTTTTCTATTTTAAAGCCTATTTCGACTATTATATAGAAAATAATACTCGTCAACGTTTTTGCGGAGCACGCGCGGATGCGGTTCCTTCCGGTGTTTCTCGATGCCGCCGCTGGCGTCGTCATCGTCGTGGGCTCAGGCGAGCCCGCGCTCGGCAAGCTACGCCTGCTGCGTGCCGCCGGCGCGCACGTGCGCTGGTTCTCGCGCGACCCCGACGTCGCCGAAGAGATGCTGCCGCTGTCGGCACAGGGCCGGCTCGAAATCAGCTTTGGCGATCCGCTCAAGGCCGACTTGAGCGATGCCGTCGCCGTGGTTTCCGCAGCCGGCGACGCGCTCGACGCTCAAATCGCCACGCACGCGCGACGCCACCGCATCCCCGTCAATGTCGTCGATCGGCCCGAGCTCTCGACGTTCATTTTTCCCGCCATCGTCGATCGCGGTGAGGTGGTGGTCGCGATCGGCACGGGCGGAGCTTCACCGGTGCTGGCGCGGCGTCTGCGCGAGTTGATCGAGGCCTTGCTGCCCGCTCGCATCGGCGATCTTGCCGAATTGATCGGCCGGCACCGCCGCCGATTCGCGGCCGTCCCGCGGGCGCTGTCGCCGCGCCGCTTCTGGCAAAACATCATCGCAGGTCCCATTGCCGAGGCGGTGCTAACCGGACGATCCGCGGAGGCCGAGGCGCGCCTCGTGGCCGCGATTGACGGCATTGGCGCTCGCCGCAGCAGCGACGCCGGCAAAACCGAAACAGTGTTTCTGGTCGGCGCGGGCCCGGGCGATCCGGATCTTTTGACCTTGCGTGCGCTCCATGCCCTCGCCGACGCAGATGTGGTGTTCTACGACGAGTTGGTGACCGCGGCTGTGCTCGATCGAGCCCGACGCGGCGCCGAGCAGGTGTTCGTTGGCAAGCGGCGCGGCGAGGCGGGCATCGCACAGGACGAGATCAACCGCCGCCTGGTCGCGGCGGCGCGCGCCGGTCGGCGCGTGGTGCGGCTCAAAGGCGGCGATCCTTTCGTATTCGGGCGCGGCGGCGAAGAGTTGGAGTATCTGCGCGAGGCCGGCGTCCCGGTTGTCGTGGTTCCCGGAATCACCGCGGCGCTCGGCTGCGCGGCGGAGGTGGGCCTTCCCCTGACCTTCCGCAATGAGGCGGGCAAGCTCGCCTTCATCACCGCTCAGCGCGCGGAAGACGCGGCCGCGATCAATTGGTCGGGCCTCGCCGACCGGGACACCACGGTCGTCGTCTATATGGGACTGGCCTCTGCTGCGGCCGTGCGCGACGGTCTGATCGCCGCCGGCCGTGATCGCGCGACGCCATCCGCGGTCCTTGCGCGCGGGACGCGGCCGGATTCGCAAGCGGCCGTCGGCCGCCTCGAGGAGCTGGCCGCCTTGGCCGCCGAAGTGGGCGAGGGGCCGGCCATTCTCGTCATCGGCGAGGTGGCCGCGCGCTCCGCGCCGTGGCGCGCCGCGCAAGTGGACGCGGTGAGCGCGCGGGAGGCCGCATGACCTCGCCGCTGCAGCAGAAGCTCAAGGTCACGGGGCCGGTCGTCGTCACCGCCAACCGGCTCGGCGATGGCGCGGTCGTCTATCGCTCCGCCGACGGTAGCTGGACGAAGGATCTGGCGGCGGCCGCGGTCGTGACGACAACGCCGGCCGCGATCGAACTGCTCACCGCGGCGCTCGACGACAAACTCAAGGCGGTCGATGCCTATGTCGCGCCGGTGGAGTTGATGCCGCAGCGCGTGCTGCCGGGCAATCTGCGCGAGCGGATTCGTTTCAACGGACCGACGATCGCGTGGCCGGGCGACCATTGAGGGCACGCCATGTACATTTACGACGACTTCGATCGCACCCTCGTCGACGAGCGCGTCCGCGAATTCCGCGATCAGGTCAATCGCCGCTTGTCCGGGGAGCTGACGGAAGAGGAATTCAAGCCGCTGCGATTGATGAACGGGGTCTATCTGCAACTGCACGCCTATATGCTGCGCATCGCCATTCCCTACGGTACGCTCTCCTCCGACCAGATGCGCACGCTCGCACACGTGGCGCGGCGCTACGACCGCAACTACGGCCATTTCACCACGCGCCAGAACATTCAGTTCAACTGGATCAAGCTCGAGGAGTTGCCCGACGCGATGGCCGATCTCGCGCAGGCCGGACTGCACGGGATGCAGACCAGCGGCAATTGCGTGCGCAACGTCACGACCGATCAATGGGCCGGGGTCGCGCCGGGCGAGATCGAGGATCCGCGCATATGGGCGGAGTTGTTGCGCCAACATCTGACGCTGCACCCGGAATTCTCATTCCTGCCGCGAAAGTTCAAGATTGCGCTCACTGCGTCGGCGCATGATCGCGCCGCAGTGAAGATTCACGACATCGGCCTGCACATGCACCGCAACGGAGCCGGCGAGACCGGCTTCGAGGTGATGGTGGGCGGTGGGCTCGGACGCACTCCCTTCCTCGGCAAGACCATCAAACCCTTCCTGCCCAAGCGCGATCTGCTCAGCTACGTCGAAGCGATCATCCGCACCTACAACCAGTACGGCCGGCGCGACAATATCTACAAGGCACGCATCAAGATTTTGGTCCACGAGCTCGGCGCGGAGAAATTTGCGCGCGAGGTCGAGGAGGAGTGGCAATCGATCAAGGACGGCGCGCTCGCGCTCGACCCCGCGGTGGTCGCCGATATCGCGGCGCGATTCCGCTATCCCGACTACGAGGCGCTAAAGGATGATCCGCCCGAGTTGGCGAAGGCGCGCGCGGACAACCGTTTCCGCGTCTGGCTCGACAATTCGGTCGCTAACCACAAGCTCCCCGGCTACGCCATCGTGACGCTCTCGCTCAAGCCCGAAGGAGGGCCGCCGGGCGATGCCACCGCGCGGCAGATGGATTCCATCGCCGATCTCGCTGAGCGCTACAGTTTCGGGGAGATTCGCGTCGGCCACGAGCAGAATTTGGCGCTTCCGCACGTTGCCCAGCGCGATCTTCCGGCGCTGTGGCGGGCGCTCGACGAAATCGGGGTCGCCACGCCCAACGTCAATCTCATCTCCGACATCATCGCCTGCCCCGGTCTCGACTACTGCAGCCTGGCCAACGCGCGCTCGATCCCGGTGGCCCAAGAGATCGCGCGCCGCTTCAAGGACCTCGATTTGGCCCGCAATCTCGGACGGCTGCACATCAACATCTCCGGTTGCATCAATGCCTGCGGTCACCATCACATCGGGCACATCGGCATCCTCGGCATCGAGAAGAACGGCGAGGAATATTACCAGGTGACGATCGGCGGCCGCGCCGACGAGAACGCCGAGCTCGGCAAGATTCTGGGCCCGGCGGTGCCCTACGGCGAGATTGCCGACGTGGTCGAGGACATCGCCGCCGCCTATCTCGAGCTGCGCGAGCGGCCGGGCGAGCTTTTCATCGATACCGTCGCGCGCGTCGGCGTCGATCCCTTTAAGGAGCGCGTCTATGCGACTCGTTAAGGCAGGTCGCATCATCGAAGATCGCTTCGTGCG
>Ga0310911_10000892_pt1 | contig 11545 bp, 9 predicted proteins | sample GREbulkMGHF170_FD_203532 | JGI IMG/M metagenome (GOLD analysis project Ga0310911, IMG submission 203532) | Lab enrichment of tropical soil microbial communities from Luquillo Experimental Forest, Puerto Rico - GRE.bulkMG.HF170 | ecosystem: Environmental > Terrestrial > Soil > Tropical forest >... | reverse complement strand
GCCCGTGACTCGGGCCCCTCCCTCCAGGCAACAAGCTAGGGCCTTATGAGATTGTCTCTCCTCTTGGTGCTGGAGGAATGGGAGAGGTGTATCGAGCGCGGGACACGCGGCTTGAGCGAACGGTGGCGATAAAGATTCTTCCTTCGCAGTTTTCGGCTGAGCTCATTCACAAACAGAGATTTGAGCGAGAGGAAAAACGATCTCGCAGCTGAATCATCCGTAACAGTGGAGCAACTTCTGAAGTACGGGGAGCAGATCGCGGACGTACTCGACAAAGCGCACCGCAGTGGAGTGGTTCACCGCGATTTGAAGCCCGGGAACGCCATACTCAATTCCACTGGCGCCAAGCTGTGTGATTTTGGCTTGGCCAAACCTGCCGCGCCTCCTACAAGTTTAGCGACGATGACGGTAACGAAAGCCGAATCCCCCGTGAGCCAAGAAGGGACAATTGTCGGAACCTTTCAGTACATGTCCCGGAGCAAGTGGAAGGCAAGGAGCTGGATGCCCGCAGCGACATTTTCTCGTTAGGCGCGGTGCTCTTCTGCGGCGGTTCCTGGTGGATGACGCGCAAACCGCCAGTATGGCTTCGCAACACCTGCTAAGTTGTCAGATGATCTCCGGGATCATAGTTTGTGTTTGAGTTTTAATATCTCGCCGGCACGTTCACCGATGATCACGCAGGGCGCCATGGTGTTTCCAGTTGTTACGCGCGGCATGATGGATCCGTCAGCTACACGGAGGTTATCGACTCCATAGACTTTAAGAGTGCCGTCGACAACCGACATGGAATCGCGTCCCATCTTGGCAGTACAGGTTTGATGCGCATAGCTCATCGAGGCATTCCGAACAAAGTGTTCTAAATCGGGTCCCTGCAGGTTGCCCGGCATCACCTCTCGCTTGGCGAAAGGGCGAAGAGGAGCAGAATTCCCGATTTCGCGGCAGAGCTGCACGCAGGCTATGGCGGTTTTTAGGTCCTCTGGGTGGCCGAGCATATTGTCCTCGATCCGGATGGGGTCGAGCGGAGTTGGTCCCGTCAGACGGATCTGACCTCGGCTTTTTGGGCGTGCGACGCTTCCGAACAACGTCCAGGAACTCTGAGGAGGGTTGAATTGGGCTGCTGATTCTGGACTGCAGACTGGTACCTCGACCTGGCAAGTCTGCAAATCTGGAACGATGAGCCTGGGCTCGCTCTTCCAGAAGAAGGTTGCTTCAGCCGCATTATTGCGTGGAGGAAGCAAATGTTGATACTCCCAGATACAACCAATCCCACAATGGTTCATAAAATTGCGACCCACACCGGGAAGATGCTGGACAAGTGGAATTCCGAAGTGCCTCAACTCATCTTGGTCGCCAATTCCAGATTGCATGAGCACTTTCGGCGTGTGCAACGCACCCAAGGACAAGACAACTTCACGCCCAGCATTAATGCGATGAACGTTCCCCTCGTAGAGGATCTCCACACCGGTCGCTTTCTTGCCCTCTGTGGTTACCCGTGTTACGAGTGCTTGCGTAAGCACTGTCAGGTTTGGACGGTCCATGTACGGAAAGGTATAAGCGCGAAAAATGGAGCGGCGCCTTCCGTCCTGTACATTCAAATCCGCAATCGATGCCCCGCCATCACTTTCCATCATGCGGCCGTTCTGGTTCTCAAAACTGGGAAGCCCCACGGAGCGAGCCCCTTCCACCATGGCAGGGGCGATTGGATTAGGGTGGGGGGCCGGTTGAATACAAACTGGCCCTCCGGTTCCACGATATTTAGGATCCGGCTCACCGTGCCAATCCTCAATGCGGCGGTAGAGATTTAGCACTGCCTCATAGTTCCATGCCATGTCGCCCGACTCAGACGCAAAAAAGTCCCAGTCATCCCGGTGTCCCCATGCCCAAACCATCGTGTTGATACTGGAACCTCCACCGAGCACTTTTCCCATGTTTGAGAAAATAGAGCGTCCGTTAAGGTGGGGATTCGGCTCGCCAACAAAGCTCCAGTCACGCTCGCTCCCCAGGTTCTGAAACCATTGGCTGGGATCGATGACTGTTGGAACATCATCGGTGCCACCCGCCTCGAGCAACAGCACGTTGACATCTGCATTCTCGGCCAGTCGGCGCGCCACTACCGAACCGGAGGAGCCAGATCCACAGACGATGAAATCGTAATGAGCTTTTAGTTCAGCCGTGAGCGTCTGCTGATTGATGCGCACGCGCTCGATGAAATCCTTCGTTGGAATATTTCGCTCAAGGCTCGGGGGGACATGCTTTTTCCCGAAAGTTGGTTTGACCGTCATGATAAATGCGTTAGTGCTTACCAAGGGTTGTTTGCACCTGTCTCAGTGAATCCACCGGTCGGGCCATCATAAGCTAGAAGAGCGAGACGAACAGCCTCAGCCGCACCTTGTTGCACACTTTGGGTTCCCTGATGTCCATTCATATCGGTGGCGGTGAATCCGGGATTCACTGCGTTGACCTTGATAGCGGTGTCGCGCAGTTCATATGCGAGCTGCACCGTCATCATGTTCACGGCTGCTTTGGAAGCGCAGTAACCCAGCATCTTGTATGAAGCGAACGCCCAGGTAGGATCGCTGTTCAGTGTGAGCGATGCCAAGCCGCTCGACAGACTTACGATACGTCCGGCGTACGCCTTCCGGATCAACGGCAACATAGCTTTGGTGACAGTCAGCGTGCCAAAAAAGTTGACATCGAAGACTCGACGCACCGCGTCAAGTTCGGCACTGCCTGGAGGACCATCATCTCCGTCCACGATGCCTGCGTTATTCACCAGAACATCGAGCCTTCCGTATTGAAAAGCTATCCACCCCGCTGCTGCCGAAATTGTTTCTTCGCTCAAGAGGTCGAGTGGAATCGTATCGACATCGATTCCCTCGGCTCGGAGTATTGCAGCCGATGCTTCTCCCTGTTTCGAATTACGAGCGCCCAGCAAGACAGTCATGCCGGCGCGACCCAGCTGTCGCGTGATCTCCAATCCAATGCCCTTGTTTGCGCCAGTAATTAAGGCTACCTTCCGTGCGTTTCCCGTTGAATTGCTCATGCTAGTTCCTTTCAAACCTGTCGGCTAAGCCCAGACCCTATGCCAGCGTCTGGCTGAGAACCGGTTCCTCCTGCGCCTTCCGCGGGCCGCTCTTGATTAGATCAGCCGCTTTCTCCGCCACCATGATGGTGGGCGCGTTGGTGTTGCCGCCTGGAACGATAGGCATGATTGACGCGTCCACCACGCGCAACCCCTCCACGCCGTGCACGCGCAGCTCCGAGTCGACTACAGCCAGCTTGTCGCCGGAAGGTCCCATCTTGCAGGTACCAACCGGGTGGTACAGAGTCTGGGCGTACTTTTCTATGTAACTGCTGAGAGATTTCTCGTCGTTCTTGATTTCCGGCCCCGGGCAAAGTTCGCGCTTGCGGTACTTGGCGAAGGCGTTGGTCTCGCCGATGGCCCGGGCGATTCTCAGCCCCTCGACTACTGCTTGCATGTCACGGGGATCTGCAAAGTAGTTGGCATGAATGAGGGGCGCGTCCAGCGGATTGCCGGAGCGCAGGGTGATGCGTCCCCGGCTGTTGGGCCGGATCAGAGTGGGAATCAAAGAGTAGGCGTGTTCCTTGATCTGCTGGAAGCCGTGCTCGATGAAGTATCCGGGCGCGAAGTGGTATTGCACATCCGGCGTCGGGCAGCTGGTGGAGGTCTTGACGAAGCCGCCGGCCTCGCCCACGTTTGAGGTCAGAGGGCCGGTCTTGAAAGCCATGAAGCGGATCAGATTGGTGATGGTCTCAGCACTAGCCAGGCTAATGGGCTGCGTACATTCATATGCCACGGGCAAGGCAGGGTGGTCTTGCAATTTTGCACCGACTCCCGGCAGGTCGCAAAGGACCGCTATATCCAGTGTCCGCAGATGTTCCGCCGGCCCAATCCCGGAAAGCATGAGTAGCTGCGGCGAACTAATGGCGCCGGCACAAACAATGATCTCCCGTTCTGCACGCTCCTGCTTGCTGCCACCGCCGTCCCTGAAGCTGACCAGGGCGGCTCGTTTGCCCTCAAAGAAAATGTCAAACGCCTGGACCTTGGTGCGCACGGTCAGGTTGGGGCGCGACATGGCCGGGCGCAGAAACGCAGCCGCGGCGCTGTGTCGTTTGCCTTGCCATTGTGTAAGCTGATAGAGCCCGAATCCCTCCTGAGTGGCTCCATTGAAATCGGGGTTGCGCTTGAAGCCGGCTTGCTCCGCCGCGTCAACGAAGACCTGAGAAAGCGGATTCAGCGAGCGCGGATTGGAGACGTGCAGCGGCCCACTTGCGCCGTGATACTCAGAGGCCCCGCGCTGGTTGTTCTCTGCCTTCTTGAAATAGGGCAGGACGTCCGAGTAGCCCCAGCCCGGATTCCCCAGGTCGCGCCACTGATCGTAATCCGAGCGGTGACCGCGGATATAGATCATGGCGTTGAGCGAGCTGCTGCCGCCCAGCACCTTGCCCCGCGGCCAGTAGAGGCTGCGATTGCCCAGCCGCCCCTCCGGCTCGGTGTAATAAGCCCAGTCGTTGGGTCCTTTAAAGAGCTTGGAAAATGCCACCGGCATGTGGATTTCTTTGGCCGTGTCCTTGCCGCCCGCTTCCAGCAGCAGAACCTTGACGGTGGGATCTTCGCTTAACCGGCTGGCCAGAACGCATCCTGCAGAGCCCGCGCCAATAATGATGTAGTCGTACATACTGAACCTCCTTAAAATAGCAGTCAGCACTCAGCCGTCAGTTCCATAACATCATCACGGCCAGACGGAATCGGGTCATCGGAACATCGGGGTCTGACGCTAACCAAGATTCATTGCCAGCTCAGTGTGATGGGTTGACCGCTTAACCACGGTGAAATGGGCCCCATCGGTCTTCACTCAAAAAGGCGTCGAACGTACACTGCTTTTAGAGGTCTTTAGCTCTCATAGCGAGAATGATTCGTCGACCCGTTTCCTCGAAGGAGCGCTGCCGCTCGTTCTCCTATCACAACGCAGGGCGCCATCGTGTTGCCGGTCGTCACCCGAGGCAGAATCGAAGCGTCTGCAATACGCAGTCCGTCCACACCATGCACCTTTAGCTTGCCATCGACTACTGACATCGCATCACGTCCCATCTTGGCCGTGCCTGACTGGTGCCAGTGCGAAACCAGTCCGTCGCGAAGAAATTGATCCAACTCCGCCCCATTGATTGGTCCCGGCGCCACTTCGCGTCCCGTGAAAGGCCGGAGGTCAGGAGCATTGCCGATTTCTCGCGCCAGGCCCACTGCGTGGAGGAGGTCCTTCAGGTCCTGCGGATCGGCTAGATAATTCGGATCAATGGACACCGGATCGTCTGGATCGGAACCTGTCAAATGAAGGCTGCCGCGGCTATTGGGTCGCATTCCGGCTGCTAGAGACCAACAAGCTGGTGGCGTTTTGAATTTAGCGGCGTTCTCGGGTGTGAAGTCGGGCCCTCCATGCGAATAAACATAGAAGTTGGGCGCTCCCAACGCACTCCTTGTCTTCCAAAAGCAGGACGTCTGACTCCTCGGTATTTGTGGCCCCCGTTTGCCAGCGTTTTCCCAGACTAGTCCAAATGCCACGTGGTCATGAAGACTGCGTCCGACGCCCGGTAAGGCTTGTAAGACAGGAATACCCGCCCTCTTCAACTCCGCCTCATCTCCAATCCCAGACTGCATCAGCAACTTCGGCGTGTGGATCGCGCCAAGGGAGAGAATTACTTCGCGTATGGCTTCGGCATAATGAGCCTTGCCTTGGTACTGAAACTCAATCCCAGCCGCGCGATGGCGATCGAATCGAATTCGCGTGGCCAATGCTCCGGTCAGCACCGTAATGTTGGGCTGGGCCATGAGTGGGTACATATAGGAACGGAAGATCGACTGCCTTTTCCCGTTGTGCACAGTTTCATCAAGGACCGCGCATCCCCCTGCCCCCTCCATCATGCGGCCATTTGGATTGGGGAACCGTTGCAGCCCCAGCGATTCAGCACCTTCTAACAGCGCGAACGCGAATGGCTGAGGCTCTGCTGCGGGCTGCACATGTACGGTTCCGCTCGCGCCGCGATAGTCCGGGTCGGGGCTGCCAGCCCAAGCCTCGATACGGGACCGATACAATTCGAGAACGGCTCGATAACTCCACGAGGGATCGCCCGATTCTTCAGCATAGAAGTCCCAATCCTCTCGGTGTCCACGAGACCAGGTTTGAACATTGATGCTGGAACCGCCGCCCAGGACCTTTCCCATTGAGTAAAGCAGGGATCTTCCATTTAACTTTGGGTTTGGCTCGGTCCTAAAGCCCCAATCCAGGTCGCTTCCCAGCGTCATCGGCCAGCGGTTCGGATCGGTGACTAATTCCGTCTCGTCAGTACCACCGGCTTCAAGCAATAGCACTTGCGTTTGTGGATCGGTTGCAAGCCTTGCGGCTACAACCGAGCCTGATGTGCCTGCGCCGCAGACTACGAAGTCATAGTGCCGTTTAAGCTCCGACGCGAGCTTGTCCTGATTCAGCCGCACTCGTTCAGTGAAGTCCGCTGCGTTATTGAGGTGCGTGTAGGTATTCAGCTTCGTCATAAGATGGCTCCTGTCAGAGTTCGACCCATTCGGTGAAATATGAAGCTAGGCGCGTGCGCCGCGAGGTCAATCCGTCGTAGTAATCAGACCAGTTTGTAATCCTGCAGTCGTCGGTCCGCACAATGGACACGCCGTGAAGCGAGATCGGAACGCTCCTGGAGTGCCCGCCGAAGAACGGCTCTGTCAACGTGGCTCGAAGGGTCCATTCGACGATCACGAGATCGCCACTCCCGAAAATCGCGTCGACTTGCACGAAAGAGTCGGGATAAAACTCTCGCGTCTTCTCGAAGAATTCTGCCAACCGCGCTTTGTCGGTGAAGTCAAGTCCAAGTCCATGGTCCTTGAAGCTGAATTCTTCTGCAAAGCTCGCAATGGTCTCGCGGATTCCTCCGTTGTTCAGGTTCGTCATAGCCGTCAAAACCACTTCTTCAGCAGCGGCGACCCCGGCGGGTGTCTCGATGGTTCCTGTTCTCATAGCTCCTCCTCGCAGATTGTTCGGTTGGCGAATCGCTTGTGCTCCACCACCGAACTAATCGCGAGTATGCGACGAAGTGCAATTGCTAGCTTTCACAAAGGGCCCAAACTTTCATCAAATGACCAGAAAAGAACGCGAACTTGGCGGAGTTTCGGGGCACCCGAAAGCATGAGTTCCACGTGGCGAGGCACTAGACTCGTACGACTCTGTTTGCACTGGACGAGCACCGCCGTTGCTCTCGACCGGGTCCTAGCCTTTCCGACGGAATGCACTCGGGGACAAGCCGAATCGGGAGCGAAAGGCTGTAGAGAAGTGAGCGTGGCTGGAAAAGCCGCAAGCCAGAGCGATGTCCATCAAAGAGAGGGAACGGCTGGCAAGCATTGACGCCGCCTTCTTGAGGCGCAACTCCAGAAGATAGCGGTGAGGAGACTGACCTGTTGCGCCCCTGAACATGCGCAAGAAATGAGTCCGGCTGTATCCACTTTCAGCGGCTAATTGCGTAAGCGTGAGGTCGGAGTCGAACTCGGCTTCCATACGATCGAACACACGGCGAAGTACCCGGCGAGGTAAAGGAGACGAAGTATTATCTCTCGGTTGCCGCAGCGACCGGGCCGCGAACAACAAGCGTGTCGCAAGTGCCGTGGAGAGCGACTCTGCGTACACCTTCCCGCTTGGCCCTCCCGCCTCGGCCTCCTTCTCCAACAGAACCATCAGGTCGCGCAGAACGGGTTCGTCTGCTCCGTAAAGCTGGTGAAGCGGGCTAGACGGTCGTCTATCGAGCTCTGCTTCGACCTCGTCAAGAAAACGCCGGGAAATTGTACACACCAACACTTCGTGTTCAGTCGCACTCCGTATCGCAGGCCTGATTCCTGGCGGACAGGTGGTGATTGTGTGAGGCAATTTCTTGTAAGGGACGAACTTGCCGGGACTGCGCTCGCTTTCACCCACAGCGATATGCGTGTCCCACAGGATCAGGAAGTGTTGGTTAATTGACAGTTCAGGTTTCTCCCCACTCCCGATAATGTGGCGCTCGACAGCCACGCCATCCCAGCCCAGCGGAACACTGGAGGGACTGGTGAGAGTAGAGCTGTCTAGCAAGGCACTTATCTCTGCACTTTGATATAAGGGACAGTCCATCAATACACGCCAATTCTTTAGTAAGATTCGATGCCTTGAGAACCGGGTGAGTTACAGGACCGAACTCAGAACTCAACTTACGGCAACTGATCGACTTACGCGTAGTTCCTTTGGAGTGGCAGCGAAGTGGCTGACGTAAAAACTCCATCCGGGTCAAAGAGCTGCTTCAGTCGCTGTAGTCTGCCGAGGTTTTCTCCGTAAGCCCGAGCAGTTCGCTTGTGTTCGTCGGGCCCCAGCATGTTGGGATAACCACCAGGCAGTGCGTGCGGCTCCAGGTTTTGGGCGACAGTTTGTGCCCATTGCTGGTGAACGCGGCCATCTTCTTGCGGAGCGGGTTCCCACGCGGCGATCACTTCCGCCATGAAGTGTTCCTCCCGCAGGCCGAAAGCCGTCGCAGCGACTGGAACTCGCGTAGCCGCGCCCCGAAAGTGATGCATGATGATGCCAGAAAAAGGCGAGGTCCTCAGCTGCCCGCCGTCAATCAGCGCAGAGATCGCTTCGGGCGTAAGCGCAGCCAGCGAGCGCGTTTGTGCTGTGTAGTGGCGACCGGCCGGCGCGGCTGATTCAAACATGTGGAGCCAGTCCAGGTAAGTCATAGGTGCAATCTGGTCCACGATCGGTTTGCTAAGTCGACGCAACTTGGCCATGAATTCTTCGCCCTGTTTGCCTTCGCCGCTCCACATCGGAGCCAGGAATACGAGCGGGCCTCCATCCGGGGCAGACAACACACCAGCCAACACCGAGAGTTCGTCCGGCGCCGAGGCAATTACCTGCGAATACCCGTGCAGTACGGATTCCGCGTCGGACCAGGAAAACATGATCATGCCGGCAAGGAATTCGCGAACGGGATGCAGTTGAACTCGCAGGGACGTCACCACGCCGAAGTTGCCGCCTCCGCCACGCAACGCCCAGAACAGATCGGTATTTTCCCGGTCATCGCAATCGACAAGCCGGCCGTCGGCGAGCACAACCTCGGCGCTGAGGAGATTGTCCAACGCCAATCCGCAGCGGGGAGTTAATGGGCCGTAACCACCTCCCAGCGTCAGTCCCGCTATGCCAACCGTGCCACAGTTGCCGGTTGTCGCTACCAGTCCATGTGGCGCTGAGGCAGAGATGACATCTGCCGCGGTTGCCCCGCCTTGGATCGTGGCGACCGATGTATCCGGATCGATGTCAACCCGTCGAATGTGCGACAGATCGATCACCAGACCGTCGTGGCGCAAAGCTCTTCCTGCCCAGTCGTGTCCACCGCCGCGCACGGACAAGGGAATGTTGTGTTTGCGGGCACAGCGGACGGCTGACTGCACATCGTCGGAGTTCTTACACAACGCGAATAGCGCCGGCTGACTTCGCACCGCCCCATTCCAGATTTCGCGGGCGCGGGCATAACCATCATCGCCCCATCGCACCACCTTACCTTTCATCACGGCGCGCAACTGCCGAGCCGCATCTGACTCCGATCGAATTGCATTGGTCGCGCTCATTGCACATACTCCTCTCACGTGTATATTCCCGGGTTCCAACATTCGATTTACCGATGAACTACCCGAAGTTGAGACCTATTGCCGTGTTTTCCTCCGGAGAGGCAATCCAGAGTGGCGGGGAACGATAAGGCATTACGCCATGCATGCTTGACGTTTCCCGGTATCGCCACGACGGCTCCTACGCCAGCGGCCGTCCATCGATCTATGTTGTCTTCGGACTGGAAGGCTTCAAAAGAGCCCTCGAGGACTTAAAAAACCTCTGGGTCCGGATGGCTGTGCAGCGAAACGACCACTCCCGGGGGCAGCGTGCCGCGAATAAGGCAAATTTCGCTCCCGATTTCATCAGGCGAGGCAAGGAATTCAATCAGCGTCATGTCCGGAGTGATCCGCTGCCTACGATCGTCACGTCGTTGGTCATTTTCCGTTTGTAATTCCGACATTTTGAATAACCCTCTCGTTCGTGATTTCTGTGCCGCCGATAAATAAGGCGGCGCGTAATCAATAGATGAATCGTCTCCAGCGCAGATTTGGCCAAAAAAGCTGTCGTGTGTACGATCTGACCGCCGATTCGGAGGGGCATTGCGATCTTGTCTAAACCCCTGATCACTCAGTCGGATAGGTAACAAAAGCAGGTGTTTGCGTCGGCTCTCAAAGGTGAGTTCTGTGAAGGCACCTGGGGTTGAGCCCAAACCAGGTACCCCGGCATCACATTTGGTATGCCGCCAAGAGTCACTCGGGGTGGGAATGAATCGCGACGCGACCCGGAAACTGCAAGCATTTTATGAGAAACCTGTGACCACAGCGCGGCCGCCGCTTGTGGACCTGGAAGAGCTCTCTGCGCTCAAAGGTGAACTGCTGGTTCCCGCAATTAACCGGGTCAGTCTCGCTTTGGCCCTTTCCAGTTATTCCTTTAGCTGGCGAGACTCCCTCGCTCTGCACTCGAAAGACGCCAGCGCCGGGACCGTAGCGCTGTGCGAATTCAATCAGGCCAAGTCCTTCAAGGTGCAAAATCCCGTAGAGCTCGCGGTTGTTCTTTTGCGAAATGAAGCTCTGGAGCAGGTGCGGGAAGAAAACCGGCGGGACTTAGGGGCGGAGTTGGAAGCCCATCCCGCAATCGACGACCTGACTCTGCGCCATCTCACGGAAGTTCTCCTCCGGGAAAAACGCGATGGCTTCACCAATGGATTGTTCTTTCTTGATGGCATTGCCACTGCCGTGGCAAGCCATCTAGTGCGTCGTTACTCGATTGCTCCGCTGGTCGAGAAGACCTATAAAGGGGGAATGGCACCATCTGCCTTGCGCCGATGTATCGAGTACATAGAGGCACGTCTCGATGGGGATCTCCGACTAGATGAGCTGGCTCAGGTGGTGGGACTTAGTGCATCGCATTTTGTGCGCAGTTTTCGCCGGAGCACGGGCAAGACTCCTTATCACTTTCTGCTTCATCGGCGTGTGGCGCGAGCGCAGATGGCGATGCGCGACCGAAGCATATCGCTGGCCGAGGTGGCGTTGGCCTGCGGCTTCGCCGACCAGCATCATCTGGCGCGCGTTTTTCGCCGCATCACCGGAGTGACGCCGAGCATTTATCGCCGCTCGCTATAGAAGATCTGTGGTCTGAGAGTATCTCGAAGCGGGCGCAGGATGATGAATCCTGCCAGTGTCGGCATAGGGGTTGTGTTGCAAGTTTCAAAAGCAGACAAGTTTGTCGTAGAGCGCCTGTAGTGCGTTCTTAGGCTGACAAGTCAAAAAGGCTGTCGATGAACTGAATCTGTCGAAGAAGATCATCTCCTGCCACCCATCGAGCTTGCCCCTTCCGGATCATATGAATTGCTTCGTAGCCTTGAATCGTTCGCCGAGCCGCCTGGAATTCTCGAAAGCCCT
>Ga0310911_10000891_pt1 | contig 11547 bp, 9 predicted proteins | sample GREbulkMGHF170_FD_203532 | JGI IMG/M metagenome (GOLD analysis project Ga0310911, IMG submission 203532) | Lab enrichment of tropical soil microbial communities from Luquillo Experimental Forest, Puerto Rico - GRE.bulkMG.HF170 | ecosystem: Environmental > Terrestrial > Soil > Tropical forest >... | reverse complement strand
ATCACCAGTAGCCTGCTGGTGGCCTATCTGCCGCAGTCAAGCCGCGACGAACTTTTCGGTGCGGGACGCGGCGTGGCCGCGGGAGTGTGGGCGCCGCAAGGCAAGGCCCGGCCCGCCCCGGGCGGGGCGGTCGTGTCGGGGCGTTGGGCATTCTGCAGTGGCATCAGCCACGCCGACGTGATGTTCGCCGGCTGTCTGCTCGACGACCGGCCCGCCGTGGTCGCACTGCCCACCGAGCGGCTCCAGATCCTCGACACCTGGCACACCCTCGGTCTGCGCGGTACCGGCAGCCACGACGCGGTGGCCGACGACGTGTTCGTCCCCGACGCGCACGTGGTCTCGATATTCGATGGGCCGCGTATCGACCGGCCGTTGTACCGATTCCCGCCGTTCGGTTTCTTCGCCGCGTGTATCACCGCGGCGGCAATGGGCAACGCCCGCGCCGCGGTTGACAATTTCGTCGAGCTCGCCACTGCGAAAAAGACTGGCTTGTCGGGTCGCACGCTGGCCGAGCGCCCCACCATCCAGGCGGCCGTTTCCGCCGCCGAATCGGCACTGGAGGCCGCTCGGGCGCTGTACTACCAGGCCATCGAAATCGCCTGGCGGGCAAGCCAAGACGAGCCGCCGGTGCCCGTGCAAGCGCGTACCCGGTTGCGTCTTGCAGCCACCCACGGGGTGCGCACCGCCGCCGATGTGGTGCGCACCATGTACGACCTCGCCGGCGGCAGCGCCATCTACGACGGGGCACCCCTGCAACGGCGTTTTCGCGACGCGTTCACCGCCACCGCGCACTTCCAGGTCAACCAGGCATCATTCGAATTGCCTGGCCGCATTCTGCTCGACCAGCCCACCGAAGCGGCGATGCTGTGACCGGCCGAATCGAGGCGGTGCTGCCGTTTTGGCTCGACCGCCCCGACGTCGAGGCGGTGCAGATCGCCGCGGCGGCCAGCCAGGCCGGCTTGACCGGATTGTGGATCGGCGAGATGGCCAGCTTCGACGCCTTCGCGCTGGCCACCGCGATCGGTACGCGCGCACCGGGGTTGCGGCTCAAGCTGGGACCGCTGCCCATCAGCGTGCGAACCCCCGTCGCGGTCGCGCTGGGGGCAAGCTCGGTCGCCTCGCTCACCGGCTGCGGGGTCGATGTCGCGCTGGGTGCCTCCAGCCCCGTCATCGTGACCGGCTGGCACGGTCGCGAGTGGTGGCACAGCGCGGCACGCATGCGCGAAACCATAGGCTGCCTGCGGCCGATTCTGCGCGGCGAGCGCGCCGACTACGACGGGCGCCATCTCCAGAGCCACGGGTTCCGGCTGCGCCACCCGCTGCCGCACACCCGCATCGGGGTCGGGGCTTTCGGTCCCGCGATGATCCGCCTGGCCGCCCAGCTCGCCGACGAGGTGGTGCTCAACCTGGCATCGCCGCAACGGGTCGCCCAGGTGCGACAACAAGTCGATGATTACGCCGCGGCCGCAGACCGCGCGGCCCCGCAGCTGACGGTGTGGGTGCCGGTCGCCCTGCGACCGGGCGAGGCCTCCCTGCGACAGGCAGCCAACCAGTTGGCGATCTACCTCGGCCCGCCCGGCTACGGCGAGATGTTCAGTGACCTCGGCTTTCCCGGGCTCGTCGAGCGCGCCCGCGGCGGCGCGCGGCGCTCGGAGCTTGCGGCCGCGATTCCCTTTGAGCTTGCCGAGCAGCTCTGCGCATTCGGCAGCGCCGAAGAAATCGCCGCCCGGCTGCGGGCCTACCTGGATGCGGGTGCGGACACCGTCGCCGTGGTGCCGGTCACCGCCGAGGACCCCGCGGGCCGCGCGACCCTTCGGTGCGCCGCCGAGAGCTGCCGGTCCACAGCACCACATAAGGAGGCGGCGTCGTGACGGCCGTGAACACTCAATGCCGGCTCGCCGCCCGTCCGGTGGGCCTGCCCAAGGCCGCGGATTGGGCGATCGTCGACGAGCCCATCCCGGCCGCCGCCGACGGAGAGTTCGTCGTCGAAATCGACTACCTCTCAATCGATCCTGCGATGCGCACCTGGATGAACGCGGGCCGCTCCTACGTCCCCGCCGTGGAGATCGGCGAGGTGATGCGCGCGTTTGCGGCCGGGTGCGTCGTCGAATCGCGCCATCCTGAATTCGCCGTCGGCGACCAGGTTTCGGGGCTTTTCGGCGTTCAAGACTATGCGGTCTCCAACGGAGCGGGCGTCTACAAGATCGACACCACCCTGGCACCGGCAACCACATACTTGGCCGCCCTCGGCATCAGCGGTCTGACCGCGTATTTCGGCTTGCTCGACGTCGGTCGCCCCGAACCCGGTCAAACCGTGCTGGTTTCGGGGGCGGCCGGGTCGGTGGGCAACCTCGTCGGACAGATCGCCAAGATCAAGGGCTGCCGAGCCGTCGGCATTGCCGGCGGTGAGCAGAAATGCCGCTGGCTCCACGAGCGGGCCGGATTCGACGCCGCCATCGACTACCGGACCGCAGACCTGCGGGCAGAGCTGAAAACGCACGCACCCGACGGGGTCGACATCTTCTTCGACAACGTCGGCGGCGCGGCACTCGAGGCGGCGCTTAACCGGCTGGCGCACGGCGCCCGTATCGTGCTCTGCGGTGCGGTGTCGCAGTACAACGACGCCCCGCGCGGACCGGCGAACTACATGCAACTGCTTGTCGCGCGGGCGTCGATGACCGGCTTTGTCATCTTCGACAACCTGGCGCGCTATCCGGAAGCCATTGCGCAGCTTGCGAACTGGATTCACACCGGCCAACTGCGATCACACGAGCACATCGAGCACGGTCGCGTCGGCGACTTCCCGGAAACGCTCCTCAAGCTCTTCGCCGGCCAGAATACCGGCAAGCTGATCCTGGCGTTGGATTACTGATCGGGCGCAGCGGCCTCGACGAGTGAGGCCAGCCGCGTGGAACGCTCGTGCCCGCGAAGGGTCACGGTTTCGCCCAAAGACCAACGGGCACGCTCGTTTTCGCTCGCACCGTCGACCGTGTCGGCCGTTGCCAGCAATCCGCCCGGATGCGACTTGGCCAGCTCGCACAGTCGTGCGGCCTCGTTGACCGGCTCGCCGATCACGGTGTATTCGAAACGCTCTTTGGCGCCGACGTTGCCGGCGACGACCTGGCCGGCCGCCACACCGATGCCGGCGTCGAGCCCACACATTTCGCTGGCAAGCCGCCCGGCAATGCGGCGCGCGGTGGCCAGCGCCTCATCTTCGGGGCGGTCGAGGTGATTCGGGGCTCCGAAGATCGCCAGTGACGCGTCGCCTTCGAACTTGTTGACAAGTCCGTTGTGTCGGTCCACCTCCTCGACGACGATCGCGAAAAAGCGGTTGAGCACTTGAACGACTTCGGTCGGAGGTCGACTGGTCACCAATTGGGTGGAGCCGACGATATCGATGAAGACAACCGCGACATGGCGTTCCTCGCCGCCCAGTTTCGGGCGCTCGCGTTCCGCGGCCAGGGCGACTTCGCGCCCGACGTGCCGGCCGAAAAGATCGCGCACGCGTTCGCGTTCACGCAGCCCGTCGACCATCGCGTTGAACCCACGCTGCAACTCACCGAGCTCGGTGCCGTCGAACACCACCAGGTCGCCCCGCAGGTCGCCCCGCTCGACGCGTTGCAGTGCCGCACGCACCACCCGCACCGGTGTCGCGGTCAGCCAGGACAGGATCCACGTCAGGATGCATCCGAAGATCAAGGTTGCGATCGACACCATCATGACGCCCACGGCGAATTGGGCTTTCCGTCAGATTCCGCATCACTAGCTGGAAGAAAGCCACCAGGGCGATGCCGATGACCGGTACGCCCGAACCGAGGAACCAGACCATCATGGTTCGGCCCATGAGGCCCGACGTCAACCGCCGCGGCGGTCGTCCCGCCTCGAGCGCCTGAGCGGCCACGGGGCGCAATGCGAACTCGGTTATCAGATAGGCACCGGTGGCGACCAGAACGCCGCAAATGCCGACCCCGAACAGAAACCGCGGGATGAACTGCCTGTTGAACAGGCCGTAGAGGGTCGTGGACAGTACCGTCCCGACTCCCCACAGGGTAAGGTCGACGACCGCGACTCGCCATGGGGCTAGGAAGGTGTTGCGCTCGTCGATGCGGGTGGGTTTGCGCTCCTCGATCGCCCAGCGCAGCGCCTCGACCGTCCGCCGGGTAATCCAATAACTGCCTACGGCGATGGCGAAAATGAGGTAGCCCGGCATCACTATGAATGTGATCCACGCCGGTGCGTCGTCGAAGATGCTCGGTTCGGGAATGGCGACCGTCACCAACAGGGCGGCGACGGCGATGCCGATCAGGTTTGCCACCATGACGGCGGTGGTCAAGATGAGCTGGATGCGTATCCGCCGCCGCCGTTGGCTCTCCGAGACCCGCCCAAGCAGCAAGGAACCGTAAGCGGGGGTTTCGTGCAGCCGACCGCTTTGACGGGTAACTCTCTCAAGCACCCGGCCCAAGCGTTGTGCCATGGTCTTCTTGGGCATTGTGGCGTCAGCCTAATTTGTCGGACACGCTTTAAGGTGAGTCGGGTGCGTCTCGTCATCGCTCAGTGCACCGTCGACTACGTCGGCCGGCTCACCGCGCATCTGCCCTCCGCGCGCCGGTTGCTGCTGTTCAAGGCCGACGGGTCGGTCAGCGTGCACGCCGACGACCGCGCCTACAAGCCGTTGAACTGGATGAGTCCGCCCTGCTGGTTGACCGAGGACCTCGATGGCCCGTCACCGCTGTGGGTCGTCGAGAACAAAGCGGGCGAACAGCTGCGCATCACCGTCGAGCAGATCGAGCACGACTCCAGCCATGACCTGGGCGTCGATCCCGGGTTGGTCAAGGACGGCGTCGAGGCGCACCTGCAGGCGTTGCTCGCTGAGCACGTCCAACTGCTGGGTGAGGGATACACGTTGGTCCGGCGCGAGTACATGACCGCCATAGGACCCGTCGATCTACTGTGTCGCGATGAGCGGGGCGGCTCGGTCGCGGTGGAAATCAAGCGGCGTGGCGAGATTGACGGCGTGGAGCAGCTGACGCGCTATCTCGAATTGCTCAATCGTGACAGCGTTCTGGCACCGGTACGAGGGATTTTCGCGGCACAGCAGATCAAGCCCCAGGCGCGAACTCTGGCCGTCGACCGCGGCATCCGTTGCGTAACACTGGATTACGATGAGATGCGCGGTATGGACAGCGACGAGTACCGGTTGTTCTGACTTGCCCGACTAGACTGACGGCATGGCTCGGCGCCGCACACCGCCACGCCGGCAGCGGCCGGCATCGCTATCCCAGGCCTTGCGGCGGGTGGAAACAGGGCCCGACGGCCACGAGTACGAAGTGCACCCCATCCCCGCGGCCCGCGCGGTGAAGACCTATCGCTGTCCCGGGTGCGATCACGAAATCCGTTCCGGCACTGCGCATGTGGTGGTGTGGCCGGCGGAATCACCGGGGGCGATGGACGACCGGCGGCATTGGCATACGCCGTGCTGGGCTAACCGCGTCAACCGCGGTCCTACCCGAAAGTGGTCTTAGGAGGCCGGCTCGACCAACTCGATCAGCACCCCGCCGGCGTCTTTGGGGTGGATGAAGTTGATCCGCGAGTTCGCCGTGCCGCGCCGGGGCGTTTCGTAGACCAACCGGGCGCCCTGCGAACGGAGTCGGTTGCTGAGGCTGTCGAGATCGCTGACTCGGACGGCCAGCTGCTGGATGCCCGGCCCGCGCTTGTCCAAGAACTTCGCGATCACCGACGTTTCGTCGAGCGGGGCCATCAACTGGATCTGCGCCGTGGTGCCCGGAACCGACAGCATCGCCTCGCGGATGCCCTGGTCCTCGTTGACTTCCTCGTGGACCAGGATCATGCCGAGGTGGTCGTGGTACCACTCGATCGAAGCGTCCAGGTCGGCGACCGCGATGCCGACGTGATCGAGCCCGGTCACCAAAGAGGTTGCCAGCAACTGACGGGCGTCAACTTGGTCGGTCGTCATCACACCACGGTAACGTGACGGCAAAGATTGCGCTTCATGAGGTGGCCGAATCGGCCCTCGGCGCGGGCTTAGGAGGTAGGCATGACGACGTCGGTGATAGTTGCTGGGGCGCGGACACCCATCGGCAAGCTGATGGGTTCGCTGAAGGACTTTTCGGCCAGCGATCTGGGTGCCATCGCGATCGCCGGCGCGCTGGAGAAGGCCGAAGTACCGGCCTCGGCGGTCGAGTACGTCATCATGGGCCAGGTGCTGACCGCCGGGGCCGGCCAGATGCCCGCACGTCAGGCGGCGGTGGCGGCCGGCATCGGATGGGATGTTCCGGCGCTGACCATCAACAAGATGTGCCTGTCCGGCATTGACGCCATCGCGCTTGCTGACCAGCTCATTCGCGCCGGGGAGTTCGATGTGGTGGTGGCCGGTGGTCAGGAGTCCATGACGAAGGCGCCCCACCTGCTGATGGACAGCCGCGCGGGCTACAAGTACGGCGATGTCACGGTGTTGGACCACATGGCGTACGACGGCCTGCACGATGTGTTCACCGACCAGCCGATGGGCGCGCTCACCGAGCAGCGCAACGACGTCGACAAGTTCACCCGCCAGGAGCAGGACGAGTTCGCTGCGCGGTCCCACCAAAAGGCGGCCGCGGCATGGAAGGACGGCGTCTTCACCGACGAAGTGGTGCCGGTCAATATCCCGCAGCGCAAAGGTGATCCGGTGCAGTTCACGGAGGATGAGGGCATCCGCGCCAACACCACGGTCGAGTCCCTGGCCGGTCTCAAACCGGCATTTCGCCGCGACGGCACAATCACCGCCGGCTCGGCGTCGCAGATCTCAGATGGTGCGGCGGCGGTTGTGGTGATGAACAAGGACAAGGCGGAGGCGCTGGGACTGTCCTGGCTGGTCGAGATCGGTGCGCATGGCGTTGTGGCGGGGCCGGATTCGACGCTGCAGTCGCAGCCGGCCAACGCGATCAAGAAGGCACTCCACCGTCAGGGCATCTCCGTTAACCAGCTCGACGTCGTGGAGATCAACGAGGCGTTCGCGGCGGTGGCGCTGGCCTCGACCCGCGAACTCGGTCTGGATCCCGGGATCGTCAACGTCAACGGCGGCGCAATCGCCGTGGGGCATCCCATCGGCATGTCGGGAGCCAGGATCGCGCTGCATGTGGCCCTGGAATTGGCCCGCCGCGGCTCCGGTTATGGCGTCGCGGCCCTGTGCGGGGCCGGCGGCCAAGGCGATGCGCTGATTCTGCGGGCCGGTTAGCCAGGCTCGACGGCGCCGCGGGCGCTCCGTCGGCGTTGCTGGCGCGGAGCCGTGCGGGGCGGGTGTGATTTTCGTCATACGGCCCGATCACGGCGGCTCTGGGCGTCGCCGCCACCGGGTGGATCGGTGACCGACGCGCATGACAAACTTGACGGCGTGACGCGTCCGCGATCCTCAATCGGGCCTGCAATGGCCGGTGCGGTCGATTTGTCGGGTCTCAAGCAGCGGGCCCAGCAGAAGACGTCGGCGGCCGGCCCCGAGGGGCAGGCCACGTCGGCGCCACCCGGTACCACGGAGGTCACCGAGGCCAATTTCGAACAGGAAGTGCTGCTCCGGTCCGACGAGGTACCGGTCGTGGTCTTGTTGTGGTCACCGCGAAGTGACGCGTGTGTTGAGCTGCTCGAGACGCTGACCGGCTTGGCCGCGGAGGACGACGGCAAGTGGTCGCTGGCGACGGTCAACGTCGACGCGACGCCCAGGGTGGCCCAGATATTCGGTGTCGAAGCGGTCCCGACCGTGGTGGCCCTGGCCGCCGGGCAGCCGCTGTCCAGCTTCCAAGGCCTCCAGCCACCCGATCAACTGCGTCGCTGGGTGGAGTCGCTGATTTCGGCGACAGCTGGGAAGCTCAGGGGCTCAAGCGATTCCGACCAGGCCGCGGAAGTGGATCCGGAGCTGGCCCTGGCGCGCCAACAGCTTGAGGCCGGTGACTTTGCCGCCGCCAAAGAGTCGTATCAGGCGATCCTGGATGCCAATCCGGCCAGCGCCGAAGCGAAGGGCGCGGTGCGCCAGATCGACTTCCTGTCGCGCGCAACCGCGCAATCCCCGGACGCCGTCGCGGTCGCCGACGCCGCGCCGGGCGACATCGAAGCCGCGTTCGCGGCCGCCGACGTGCAAATCCTCAACCAGGATGTGAGCGGCGCGTTCGAGCGCCTGATCGCGTTGGTGCGCAGCACATCTGGAGATGAGCGCACCCAGGTGCGCACGCGACTGATCGAGCTGTTCGAACTGTTCGATCCCGCCGACCCAGAAGTGGTCGTCGGCCGTCGCAACCTCGCCAACGCGCTGTATTGACGGCGAGCAGACGCAGAATCGCCCTAAAACCGCGAGTTTAGGGCGATTCTGCGTCTGCTCGCGCTATTCGGGTTCCAGCCACAACGCCGACGTGGGCGGCAGCACCAGGCACGCCGATGCCGGGCGGCCATGCCACGGGTCCTCCGTGGCGTCGACGCCGCCGAGGTTGCCGATTCCCGAGCCGTTGTAGACCGTCGCGTCGGTGTTGAGCACCTCGCGCCAGCGGCCCGGGGTGGGCAGGCCCAGCCGATAGCCGCTGTGTTCGGAACCCGCGAAATTGAACACACACGCCATTACCGAGCCATCCGTGCCGTACCGCAGGAAGCTCAGGACGTTGTTGGCGGAGTCATTGGCGTCGATCCAGGAATAACCCTGGGGCACGGTGTCTTGGCTCCACAGCGCCGGGTGGCCGCGGTAAATGTCGTTGAGGTCGCGCGCCAGGCGCAGAATCCCGTTGGAGAAACCTTGCTCGTCGAGCTGCCACCAATCCAAACCCCGCTGCTCGGACCATTCGGCGCGCTGCCCGAATTCCTGGCCCATGAACAACAGTTGCTTGCCCGGATGCGCCCACTGATAGGCGAGCAGGCTGCGCAGCCCCGCGGCCTTGACGTGGTTGTTGCCCGGCATCCGCCCCCACAGGGTGCCCTTGCCGTGCACCACCTCGTCGTGGCTGACCGGCAGCACGTAGTTCTCGCTGTACGCGTACAGCATCGAGAACGTCATCTCGTGGTGGTGGTAGCTGCGGTGAATCGGATCGCGGCTGATGTAGTCGAGCGTGTCGTGCATCCAGCCCATGTTCCACTTCATCGAAAAGCCCAGGCCGCCAAGGTTTGTCGGCCGCGTCACCCCGGGCCAAGACGTGGACTCCTCGGCGATGGTGACGATGCCCGGCGCGGCCTTGTGCGCCGTCGCGTTCATCTCCTGCAGGAACTGCACCGCCTCCAGGTTCTCACGCCCGCCGTAGATGTTCGGGGTCCAGCCGCCCGGCGGGCGGGAGTAGTCCAGGTAGAGCATCGACGCGACCGCGTCCACCCGCAGGCCGTCGATGTGGAACTCTTCGAGCCAATACAACGCGTTGGCAACCAGGAAGTTACGCACTTCGGCGCGGCCGAAGTCGAAGACGTAAGTGCCCCAGTCGAGTTGCTCCCCGCGCTTGGGATCGGAATGCTCGTAGAGCGCTGTGCCGTCGAATCGCCCCAGCGCCCACGCGTCCTTCGGAAAGTGCGCCGGCACCCAGTCGACGATGACACCGATACCGGCCTGGTGCAGGGCGTCGACCAGCGCCCGAAAATCGTCCGGCGTGCCGAATCGCGACGTTGGCGCGTAGTACGACGTGACCTGGTATCCCCATGACCCGGCGAACGGGTGTTCGGCGACCGGCAGCAGCTCCACATGGGTAAACCCTTGTTCCACAACATAATCCGTCAGCTCGCGGGCGAGCTGGCGGTAGCTGAGTCCGGGACGCCACGAGCCCAGGTGGACCTCGTAGGTGCTCATCGGCTCGAACACCGGGTTGCGCAGCGGGCGCCGTGCCATCCAGTCGGCGTCCTCCCAGGTGTAGCTGCTGCGGTTCACTCGCGATGCGGTGTGCGGCGGCACCTCGGTGGCGAAGGCGAACGGGTCGGCCCGCTCGGTGACGACATCGTCGGCGCCGTGCACGCGGAACTTGTACAGTCCGTCCACCGCAAAATCGGGCCAGAACAACTCCCACACTCCGGAGGAGCCCAGCACCCGCATGGGGGCGTCGTCGCCGGTCCAGCCGTTGAACTCGCCGATCAGACTGACGCCTTTGGCGTTGGGCGCCCACACGGCGAATGACACCCCGTTTACGACGCCGTCTGCCGTGGTGAACGAGCGGGGATGGGCGCCAAGGACTTCCCAGAGTCGCTCGTGGCGGCCTTCGGCGAACAGGTGGAGGTCGACCTCGCCCAGGGTGGGCAGGAAGCGGTAGGCGTCGGCAACGACGTAGGGGCCGGAACCTTCATAGCTCACCTCGAGCCGGTAATCGATCAGGTTGACGAACGGCAACGCCACGGCGAACAGGCCGGATTCGATGTGCCGCAACGGGAACCGGTCTTTGCCGACGAGCGCAACGACTTCGGCCGCGTACGGACGAAACGCCCGGATGACGGTGTGGTCGCCGTACTCATGGGCGCCCAGGATGCCGTGCGGGTTATGGTGAGCACCGGCCACCAGGCGCGCCAAGTCCGAAGGATCGGGCGCCAGGTGTACTCCGGCGAGTTGGTCGGCTCGGCTCACAGCAGCTCATCTCCTGCGTAGCAGCGCGGTTCGGGATTCGTACGGTATGAGGGGCATGTTGATAATGTGGGCGACCGCGCGCCCGGGGTCGATGCGGACGTAATTTGATTGCCCCCATTGGTACTCCTGGCCGGTTATCTCGTCGCGCACCCAGAAACGTTCATAGGGCTCCATACCCAATGCCGCCATGTCTAACCACAGGGTCGCTTCCTCGGGCCCGAACGCGTTGAGCGTGACCACCACCAACACGCAGTCGCCGGTGCCCGGGTCGAACTTGCTGTAGGCCAGCAATGCGTCGTTGTCCGCGCCATGGAAATGAATCGTGCGCAACTGTTGCAGAGCGGGATGCAAGCGGCGAATCGCGTTGAGCTGTTTGATGAACGGCTCGAGTGACCTGCCTTCGGCGAGCGCGCGCGCATAGTCGCGGGGACGCAATTCGTACTTCTCGGAATCCAGGTATTCCTCGCTGCCCTCGCGCACCGCACGGTGCTCGAACAGCTCGTAGCCCGAGTACACGCCCCAGGCCGGACTCATGGTCGCCGCCAGCACCGCGCGGATGGCGAACATACCGGGGCCGTTGTGTTGCAGCGACGCGTGCAGGATGTCGGGGGTGTTGACGAACAGGTTGGGCCGGCGAAAGTCGGCGAGTGCCGCGATGTCGTTGCCGAATTCGGTGAGTTCCCACTTGGCCGTCCGCCAGGTGAAGTAGGTGTAGGACTGCGTGAAACCGAGCTTGGCCAGGCCGTACTGGCGGGCGGGCGGCGTGAAGGCCTCGGACAGGAAGAGCACGTCGGGGTCGCTGTCCTTGACCTGAGCGATCAGCCAGGCCCAGAAATTGGGCGGCTTGGTGTGCGGGTTGTCGACGCGAAAGAACTTGACGCCGTGGTCGATCCAGTGCGCGACCACGCGCAGCACCTCGTCGTAGAGAGCCGCGGGGTCGTTATCGAAATTGATCGGATAGATGTCCTGGTATTTCTTCG
>Ga0310911_10000885_pt1 | contig 11578 bp, 9 predicted proteins | sample GREbulkMGHF170_FD_203532 | JGI IMG/M metagenome (GOLD analysis project Ga0310911, IMG submission 203532) | Lab enrichment of tropical soil microbial communities from Luquillo Experimental Forest, Puerto Rico - GRE.bulkMG.HF170 | ecosystem: Environmental > Terrestrial > Soil > Tropical forest >... | reverse complement strand
GGAACGCTCCCCATCGATGACGTAACAAGCAAACAAGCCCCGCGTGGACGGGGCTGAATTTGGGAGAGGCTAGCGACGCCGTTGCGCTTGCGATGTGATGGCGATCACAAAAATGCGCTTTTCTGCCCGTGTGTTGCAGAAGATGCGCCTTCAAGCCCAAGTCAATCCGCGACCTTGCCATGTCGCGGAAGTGCCAACGGCGATGGTTGGATGGCAGTGTCTTTAGAAAGCGGCAGGCGCGGCGGGAACCGTCTGAAAGGTTGGATGTTGGCCGTCCCGAGATGTTCGGGGGGCTCTAGTTCCGAACATTTCTGGATCGATGGGCAGCGACTGCGGGCCGCTCGAAGGCGCCCCCAGCGCAAAAGGCGAGCCGTTCTCGCGCGTTGCTCCTCGATAATGGGGGGTGGATCATGAACAATGTACTGAGCCTGCAGCTTGCCAGTGGGCGCGCTCGGCAACCGCGAGGCGGGTCGAATGGACCCGCCTTGTCAGCGCGGAATCCTCAAACCACGCAGCTTGATGGGCAGAGTGCCGGCGATCAGAGATTATTTGAGTGGCTCGAAGCAGAGAATGCGCGACTTCGAGGCAGGGTGGTGGATCTCATGCTCCAAATTCAAGCGCTGCGCGATGGCGCCAGTTCTCGCTGCCATCCGGCCGGTCTTCGATGATGACGCTTTGGCCAAGGCGCGGCTCGCATGATGCGAATCCAGGCCTTATGGAATGTTTCGGAAAGAACAGCTGGTCTTTATCGGGATGCCCGTCTTCGTCGCATCACGCCGACAGTTTTTGTTCTCTGGGCCGCTTCTTCGAGCATGATCTTCTCAAGAAGGAGATTGGTCACCAGTCGTCGCAACCGTGAATTTTCGAGCCGGAGTTCCGCAATTCGGCCGTCCCCGCTGCGCGTCCAACCGGGCTCGTCCGCCTCGTGTTCAGGCTGAGGCGCAGGCGACGCTTTGCGCCAGCGGTGCAAGGTCATGACACTCACACCCAGCGTGCGCGCAATTTCGCTTTGTAGTTTCCCTTGCCTCGCCAAATCATTTGCCTGCGCCAGCTTCGTCGCGACTTCCACCCTCGAGTGCCGTTTCTGCCTAGCCATAGCAGCTTCCCCTCAACCTCCAATATTGATCTCTTCGACCTTCGCCTGGTCGAAAAGACGGTCAATCCGTTTCGGCTTAGGTGGGTGCATGGGCCATTGGTAAGGCGGCGCATCTTCCCATCTTGGTGATTTATGACCAAGTGGAGGTAAAGGTGCGACACCCGCAATTACCCTGCGGCCTCACTCCTGCAAGCCTTGATGCATTTGCGACCCCCCGGCGGCACTTCGATTCAAGCAATGGTCGCCAAACGGCATTCGTTGGTTCGAAGATTCCCTGGTCCCTGCTTGGCACAATTTATGCGCCATTACAATTGGATCTGCGGTTCCACTAACAAAAAAAGCGCCGAGGACCTGAACTCTTTTGCTGCAACTGGCCACAAAGTTTTACACGCGTGGCGGTGTCGATTTTGTGCCGGGCTAAGGGCGAGCAGGTCGTTTTGGGTCGGCGCCCCTAGCCGCGGGGTGCTTTTACAATCCACGTCGGGCCCTCCCCGTGTCACGAGCTGGTCTAACTCGGGGAAAGCTGGGCAGTGCGGACGGGCGGACGTGCGTGCGGCCGCGGATAGCTATACGCTATGGCTATAGCTCCTGGGCCAGTGCCGAACGCGCGACCCTGATGCAGCCGCCCCCCCGTCACAGCCGGGCGGAGACGTCGCACGATGCGACAAAGGCTGTAATCCGCCCTATCAGCTTGGGCTCGGTCAGCAACGGCGCGTGACCCTGATCCGGCACCACGGCGATGTCGAGCTCGCTGCGCCGCGACAGCATCGCATCGAGCGTAGTCGAGGCCAGCATATCTGACCTGGCGCCGCGAATAACCATCAGTGGCACCCGCGCCAACGCCTCAAAGTGCGTCCACAGCGTCGGTAGATGTTGCAGATCGGCTCCTTGCAGCGTTCGGGCCACCTTCAGATCATAGTCGGGCACCAGCCGGCCGCGGTGCTCGCGCCAGGTGCGCCGGGCAAACGCGATCCAATCCTGCGGTGTGAGCTTCGGGAACTGCGCGTGGAACCACCACCTCAGGATGTCCGCGCCCTCCTCGAAGCTGCGTGGGACGGGGAGCTTTCCCAGATAGCCCTTGATCCGCACCCAGCCCTGCGGCTCGATCACAGGACCAATGTCGTTGAGGATGACACCGGCGATCGCCGTCGGCCGCCATACCGCCAGCATCATGGCGAGGAGGCCGCCGTAGGAGCTGCCGAGAAATATGGCCGGCGCGATCTCGAGCGCGATCAGGACGGCCGAGAGGTCGGCGAGTGCGACCGGAAGCGTGTAGTTGTCGGCGTTGCGGTCGTATTCGGATTGGCCGTGGCCGCGATAATCGAGCGCCAACACAAGCCGCGGCTTGGCGGGGTCGGCCGTCAGCGCCGCTGCCAAGGGATGAAAGTCGGCCGCAGTGCGGGCGAGACCAGGCAGGCACACGACTGGACGCGCGCAAGCGACGCGAGACCCATACCTGCACACATGCAGCCTGAGGCCGTCCTGGGCCGTCACGAAGGCGCTCGCGAAACGCCGGTCCGGATGGGCCAACGCTAAAGCTGTGCTCACATCCTCTGGCCTGTCTTGCCGAAAGTCACGGCGCCGCGGCCGTCCGCAACGCGCCGTCATCCAGTCGCGAGCGCGAGCGGCCCTTAAGCGCGCGGGACGACGCAGGCGCTGGAGAACGTCCGGGGTGCGCGCGCCTTAATGCTTCGGCTCAGCCGTCGAGTCGGACCACTCGGTGGATGCAGATGCGTCGACGCGCTGCAAATACGGGGCCAGGGCCGAGCCGCGCATGTCTTCTTCCTGCGGGCCTTTGGCGCCGACCGCCGGTAGGTCCGTTGGATTTTCAACGCGCCGTGACGATCCTTCGAACACAGAGTTCTCGTCGATCGACAACGACCGATGAAAAATGTCGCCCTCGACCGCCCCACCGTCCTGCAGCTTGACGCGGACGGCACGGACGGTGCCCTTGACGCGGCCGCAGACCGTGACGTCCTGCGCAATGACGCTGCCCTCGACCTGTGCGCCATCGCCGATGAGAAGTTCGGAGGCGCGCAGCTCGCCTTTGATGCGGCCGAAGACCTGCGCTGGACCGCTGCATTCGATGTTGCCGACGATCGACATTCCGGAGCCGATGCAAGAGCTTGGCCCCACATTCGTCGTCGGATGCCGCCTCGGCGGGGGCTCTTCGACGACCGAGTGTTGCGGTTGCAACGCCCTCTCCACGGCTTCGGCCGCATGGGCCGCCGTGTCCTTATCCTTCTCGGGTGCTTTGCTCTTGAACATGTCCACCTCCGTTTTCCGCCGGCATTTCACTGCGGAAAGGCCAAAGCTGCCATCTCGCGACCGAGCGCGAGCTGAGGCAGAGCCTTTTACTCCCCCGCCGGGAGGACCCTCAGGTCAGGACGCCATTTGAGAATAGGACTGCGCAAAGCAGAACTGCCACCACGATGGAGCCTACGATTGCGAGCCATTCCACGTATGGAGCCGTGTCGGGAATTTCGCTTCCTGACGATTTGCGCATCGGCACCGGTTCCTATGTTTACTCCTGTTGTGAAGAAAAATTGAGACAATTGTGCGCGGCCAAACGCAAGCTTCCAAAAAAGTCGTCGAGTGTAGTATTTCGATCACAGAACGGTCGGGAGCGTGCCGCCCTCGCTCCGAACCTATTGCACGAGCTCGTAGAGCTTGACCTGCGCCTTCGCCCCTTTCAGTCCGCGCGTGTGCCGCACGATCTCGTTGTGGGCGTGGCTGTTGCGACAGGCCTCGATCGCGGTGTCCCAATTCCGGCCGCCATCGAAACCGCACAAACCCATAGTCCAATCAAGGCCCGTGATCCAAGGGTACCCTACCCATACTCGGCTGTTTTGAGTAAATTCTGCCTCGAGGGGAGATTGGCATGCCGACTGCGGTATGGCGGACCTCGTGCATCCCGACTCTCAAGGCGGTGCAACCATTTTCCGTGACGGTCGCAGCGTCCCGCCTCGCCCTGTGCGTGGCCGCTATCTTCCTCGCCGCATCCGGATGCGCTGCTGCCGCGCCGGCCGAGGATTTGGCAACCTGTTTCAAGCAACAGGGTGACGGAGCGATTTCCGCCTGCACTGCCGCGATCACATCGAAAAAACACCAGGGCGCCGATTTGGCCACCGCCCACATCGTTCGGGGCAACGCGTATTTCAGCAAGGGCGATTACAACAGCGCGGCGCGGGATTACGACGCGGCGATCCAAGTCAATCCCAAGAATTCCGTTGCATTCTACAACCGGGGAAATGTCTACAACCGCCTGGGCCAATACGACGACGCGATCGAGAACTACGATAAGGCAATTGAGCTGAGGCCGGACTACGCCAACGCCTTGAACAATCGCTGTTCTGCCTACACCTCCAAGGGTGCCTTAGATCGTGCCATCGAGGACTGCAGTCGCGCGATCGCACTTGATGCGACAAAAGCCAACTACTTCGTCAGTCGCGGCAATGCCTACAACAAAAAGCCGGACTCCGATCGCGCGATGAGCGACTATGACCAGGCGATCCGGCTCGATGCCAACAACGTCAGCGCCTATGTGGGCCGATGCTCGGTGTTGATCGATAAGGCCAACTATGGCAACGCCATCGAGAGTTGCGATCAGGCTCTCAAGCGTCAGCCCGATAATCAGAGCGCGCGGAACAACCGCTGCTGGGCGCGCGCGATCCTGGGGCCGCAAGAGCAGCTAAAACAAGCGCTGGAAGATTGCGATGAGGCGCTGCGTCTGCGGCCGAACGACCCTTATGCATTCGACAGTCGCGGGTTCGTATACCTGAAAATGGGCGACTTCGACAAAGCGATCGCCGACTACGATCAGTCGATCGTGCTGGGCGGAGAACGGCCAGGCTCGCTCTATGGGCGTGGGATTGCCAAACTCAAGAAGGGCGATGCCGAAGGCGGAAACAAAGACATCATGGTCGCAACGAAGAAGAGACCGGACGTCGCCGAAGAGTACCGCGGATACGGCGTGCAACCATGAACGTCGCAGACGGGGTTGCTATCTCTGAGCCAATCCCGTGTCCTGCGGCGATTGCGACTCGTGAACCAGTCGAGGCGGCACTCGCGGTATCTTGACATCGCCGATATCTATCGTTTTCTTAAAACTATCTCGCTTCCTCCATTGCTCGAGCCATGGCTCGTGATTGAGGTCGATGGATTCGCTTTTGCCCCAGTCGGGAATCACGACGTAGATCTCCGGGAAGTCTCCGCCCTCTTGCGGAACCTTCAATCTCAATGTCCCGCGGGCATGCCCCAGCGGATCGGGTACGATCTCGAATTTGATCGTGTTGAGCAGATCCTCCCCGGAGATCGGCTTACCGTTCTCGTCAACGAGCTTCACCTTTCCGCGAATTTCCCAGTACGGCCGCATCCCGCTGCCGATGACGTCCTTTGTCGTGTTGACCAGCAGAAGTATGCAGAGAAATACGATCAAATAGGCGGCGAATGCCCCGCTTGTTTTGACCTTCAGCCCTGCCAATGGGCCGCTGGCGAACACCTGGGTCTCGGGGAAGTAACGATAGATCATGATTGCCGGCACCAGCGGCAATCCCACCCAGATGATAAGCAGGACGATAAGCTCGAGGGTGACCAATAGCGTGGCGAACGTGTCCATTGCGACGCTCCGGGCGAGGTCGTCGTGGCCGCGCCGAGTGGAGTTCGTTCGGCCTCACCCGTTTCCGGCCGATTCCACAATGCTGCGCAATTGACGTCTGGCCTATTGCGCCCCGACCCGACTGCGCCAGAGCGCGCTTTCGGCGAAGCTCAGCGAGATTCGGCCAGCGCCGAAGTCGCGTTGAAAATGATGACTTCAGTACAAAGGCCGGCCCCTACCAAAACGGCGATGGCGGCCGCTGCAAGGAGTAGTTTCATGGGCCCTTCTCCTTAGCCTCTGCCACATTTCTTCTCTTCCGGATTTTTATCTGTTTTGCCGCAGGAGTCAATCGTAGAACGGGTAGCGCGGCCTGGCTACAACCTGCGCCATTCCGCCGCGTTCGGGGTAAAGCGCTAGCGAAACGCGAGCGTCGCGGGGCGGCCGCTCCAAGACGGGAACGGCCTCGCTTCGCACCTATTGCACGAGCTCGTAGAGCTTCACCTCCGCCTTCGCCCCTTTCAGCCCGCGCGTGTGCCGCACGATCTCCTTGTGGGCGTCGCTGTTGCGGTAGGCCTCGATCGCGGCGTCCGAATCCCATTCCGAATACGAGATGAATTCGGGAGCGTCCCGGCAGCGCAAGAGCTTTTCCGAAACGCAGCCCTTTTGCCGGATCATGAGCGAAGCGCATTCCGTCTTCCAGATCCGCGTGGCCTTCTCGATCTCGGACGGATCGATCTTGATGTGGATGAGGCGGATGATCGACATGGGCGTCCTCCTGGCTTGGTCGTGATAACCGCAGAGAAAGAAAGAAAGCATCGCCGCTCCCGAACAGCGGCGGTCCGTAGGAAATCGCCTCAAGCCGCGGCGGCCGAGGAAGCACTCGCTGCCGCGTGCAGGCGCGACAACCGACGGCATGTCTCGGTCCGTTATAATCTGTGGTCCAATTGCAACGTGTTTGAGAAATCCTTTTCGCGCGATTTGACACGAATGCGAGCGGACCGAATCCAAAACGTCCGAAGCATGAAGACGTTCATTCTTACACTTGAATTGGAATAAACCCAAAGCGCGCAGAATATTAAATTCATTCAAAAAGATAGGCGCAGATTCGTCGGGCGGCCTCTGTTAGGGACGTTGTTGCAGCGACCTTGCAACAACTTCTTTCTGGTGCAGTCATGACCAAGAAGGTTCGATCTCATCGCCGCATGAAGGCCGTCACGAAGCTGGCGCTCCTTTCCGTCAGCTACCTTGCGCTCGCCGCGGCGGGCGCAAGCGAGGTGCGGGCCCAGGCATCGCCGCCGGCTGAGCAAGGCGCCACGCAATCGGACGAGTCCCCATCGCCGCCGAGCGCGCCGGCGCAGGACGTTCCGACCACGCAGCCGGACGCGTCTTCATCGCCGGCAACGCCGGCGCAACAGCAACCGAACGCTGATCCATTGCCGCAGGTCACCGTCGAGCCGCCGCGCCGAAGGCCGCGCGCCACATCGACGGTGCAGACGGCGCAGGTGAGCACGCCCCTGCCAAGCCCGCCGCAGCCAGACCCGCCGCAGTCAGGCGCGCCGGATCCAAGCGCGGCGATACAGGCGGCCTGGCCGGCGAGCGGCACGCAAGATGCGCGCACGGGCACGGTGGGCATCTATGCCAACAGCACGGCGGTGGCGACCAAGGTCAATACGCCGCTCATCGACATTCCCCAGCCGCTCAGCGTCGTGACCCGGGAGTTCATCAACGACAACAGCTTTCAGAACCTCACCGACATCACGCGCTACGTTCCGGGAGTCGATATCCACCAGGGCGAAGGCAACCGCGACGAGCTCATCATCCGCGGCGTGGATTCGAGCGCCAACTTCTACGTCAACGGCTTCCGCGACGACGTGCAATATTTCCGCGATCTCTACAACGCGCAGAGCGTCGAGGTGTTGAAGGGACCGAGCGCGATCACCTTCGGCCGCGCCTCCGGCGGCGGCCTCGTCAACCGCACGCTGAAAGAGGCCGACGGGCAGCGGATCTACGAGGCGACGGCGCAGACCGGCTCCTATTACGACAAGCGCTTCACGCTCGACGCCGGCCAGGCCGTCAACGAGACCGTCGCCGCGCGTTTCAACGCCATGTACGAAGGGAGCGATACGTTCCGGCAATTCGGCTGGCTCGAGCGCTACGGCGTCAATCCGACGATGACGTTCAAGGTCGACGACACCACCACGGTCCGGTTCAGCTACGAATATTTCCATGACGTGCGCACGGCCGATCGCGGCAATCCTTCCCAGGGCCGCAGCTCCGTGCCGCCGGCATCGACGTCGCTCTATCCGGCGTTTCCGTTCGCACCCAACGGCGACCTGACCGCGTTCTACGGCAGCCCAAGTCTCAACCGTGCGCAGGCCACCGTGCAGACCACGATGGCCTTCATCGACCACGATTTCGAAAACGGGTTGACGGCGAAGAACGGGACGTATTTCGCCGACTTCAAGAAATTCTATCAGAACGTCTATCCCGGCAACGGGGCGCTGTCGGGGGCGGTCAATCCGACCGATACCTTGTTCAATCGCGCCGCCTACAATCACATGACCAATCGCCAGAACACCTTCAACGATACCGACTTCATCTACAAAGGCTTCACCGGGCCGGTGTTTCACACGGTCGGTTTCGGAACGGAACTCGGCCGGCAAGCCGGCATCGACGTCCGCAACACCGGACTATTTCCCAATGGAACCGCCACCGAGGCGGACAATCCGTTCATGCCGACGTATTTCGGGCCCATCAATTTCGTGCACCAGTACCCCGGATTCTTTTCCCCCGGCGTCACCACGGCCGATTCCAACAGCCAATACCAGCTCGACCTGCAGTCGGCCTATGTGCGCGACACGATCGAGATCACGCGCTGGCTGCAACTGATCGCCGCGGTGCGCGTCGATCGCTTCGACGAGACGGCGCTGGATCTCAATACGCGGACGCGCCGCAACCGCGTTGACAAGTTGGTGTCGCCGGCGGACGCCGTGATCTTCAAGCCGGTGGAAAACATATCGATCTATTATTCCTACATGGTCTCGTATCTTCCGGCCTCCGGCGACCAGTTCAGCGCGCTCACCGACGGCACCGTCATTCTCGAGCCGCAGAAGTTCGTGCAGCGCGAAATCGGCTTCAAATGGAACCCCCAGCCGCGGCTCTTATATACCGCCGCGGTCTACGATTTGATTCGCACCAACGTTCCGCTGCCCGATCCGAACAATCCGGGATTTTTCATCTTGTCGGGCAGCAACAGGATTCGCGGCTTCGAGACCGAGCTCAAGGGTTTTATCAACGACCGTTGGCAGTCCTGGCTCGGCTACGCCTACACCGATGCGCGGGTGTCGAGCGACACCTCGCCCACCATCCGCCGGGGCAACCGCATTCAGCTCGTTCCGTTCCATCAGGTCTCGTGGTGGAACAAGTATCAGATCGATCCGGTCTGGTCGGCCTCGCTCGGCGCCATCTACTTCTCGGATTCGTACGCGTCGTCCGACGACAGCGTCTACCTGCCGGGCTTCTTGCGCTTCGACGCCGGCGTCTTCGCGCAGATCGACGCGACCTGGAAGGCGCAGCTCAATATCGAGAACATCTTCAACAAGGGCTATTGGGCCTCCGCGGATGCCAACAACAACCTCTCGCCGGGTCAACCGCGGACCTATCGCCTGAAGGTCACCGCCAAGTTGTGAGGCACGAGCCAGCGTGTACTCATAAATCGCGATTGGATGCCGATCGCTGGCTAATGTCCGCTTTGCCACCGAAAAGCGGACAAAGCGCGGACATGTCGGGATGTCCGCTTTGTGCCATTGCCGGCCGTGAGCAATTGCAGCAACATCCGTGTGCGGAAGCTAGACTTACTCGATCACCTCGTCGGCGACGCTGAGCAGCGTCGGGGAGATGGTCAATCCCAAACAACTTGGGGAATCTGCAAGCCGCCAGTCAACGCAACTATCGCGATGGTCGGCAAGCTAGCCCTCCACGCCGCCCCGGCGCGGCTGGAATTGTCAACCCTTGAGGACATCGAGGTAACGCTTCAGCGATCAAGTTTCCTCCCCACACGAAAACCCAGGTCGACGAACCGGCCGTCTTCGGGTCGCTTCCAGCGGTGGGCTGAGCGGAGGTCCTGTGCACCTCGGAAATAGGAACCGCCGCGAAAGACACGTTCACCGCAATCTACAGAGAACAATGGCGAACCGTCCGTTGGTGCTGCATTGTAGTCAGCTTTATAGCAATCTTCGACCCACTCATGTACGTTGCCGTGCGTGTCATATAGGCCGAAGGCATTCGGCTTTTTCTGGCCGACTGGCTGAGGCGACCCGCCCGAATTATCGCGGTACCAACCGTACTCGTCGAGTTTCGCCTCGTCGTCGCCGAATGAAAAGCGCTCCGGTTGGGCCGCGCGGGCTGCGTACTCCCATTCCGCCTCGGTCAACAGTCGATAGGGTTTGCCTGTCACCCTGGCGAGCCAGGCCACGTACTGCTTAATGTCGATCCAGGACACTTCTCCTACTGGCGTTCGGCCGCCCGCAAGAGACATGGGATACTGTTTGCATCCCGCATGCCCGTAGCAGGCGCGCCACTCGCCCCAAGTGATCTCGAACTTGCCGACAGCGAACGGCTGGCGGATGGTCACCTTGCGCTGTGGACCCTCGTCGTCTCGGTGCCCGGCCTCGTTTTCCGGCGACCCCATTATGAAGCTACCCGCTGGCACGACGACCATCTCGGGGCAGCTCGCACATTCCTTGAACGTATCGCCGGGCCTCAATGCTTGCTCGGCTTGCGCGGTCAGCACGGAGGTTGTGATATCCCAGAACTGTGGCACCACGTGATAGACCATCCATCCGAGCACGGACAGTAGAGGGAGAAGGAAGACACCGGCAAAACCGATGAACATTCGCCCCCGCAGTCTCTGCCGTCGCAGGGTCTTGTGACTTAGCACAATGAAGTCCCGGTCAGGCTTAGATATGCCGTCGGAGCGCTTTCCAAGCCAGACCTGCGCTTGCGTGAGCGCGAGACCCATCAGCAGTGCCTGTTTCTTTGTGCGGTCCGGCGTTGCGAGCCACGCGCGCCGCGCGGCTTCGAGCCCGGTTCTCCAGGCGAGAAACTCGCGCTCCGCCGCAATCCAGTCGCGCAGCTTATGCCAGCGCCGGAAGATGGCCTCATGCGCCACCTCAGCATAGGGTTCGCCGCTTTCCGGCGTCGCCGTGACCAGAAGACGATTCGGATGATCCGCAAGCTCGGACACGAGCCGCCATTCCTCATCCGAAAACTCGGAACGCAGCGCGCGCCGCCGCGTCGGCTCCTCGCCCTCGCGCACCGTGGCGAGCTTCAGGGTGAATATGCGGCGAAGTTCGTCGTGAGATTTCGGATGGTCGGCGAGAAAGGCGTCGGCACGGTCACTTAGTACGCCGCCAAGCTCGAACGATTGAGCGGGAAGACGGAGCACTCCGTCGCCGCGCTTTACCATCTGCGTCCACATATCGTCGAGCGTATAAGACAGCAGTGGCAAGGCACCCACGCCCTTTACCGAGTCCTCAGCAGTACGACTGGTGATGATGTCCACCAGCTCGGCAGTCTCGAACCGTGCCGAGAGTAGTTCGGCCGGACAGCTGACGACCTTGCGTAGTTCCGCCTCGCGCAGGGGTGGCACATCGATTTTTCGATGCACCTTGAAGAGCGGTTCGTCTTTCTGCAGTTCGCCGAGAAAATCTGTACGCATGCTCATAAGCAAGTACAGACGCGGATCGGCAACGCCCTGTGCAATCACCTCTGAAAACCGGTGGCGTTGGCGCTCCTCGGCGCGCACGTACAACTCCTCAACCTGGTCGACATAGAGGAAAAAGGCGGGAGGTTGGGCGCGATCCAGTTCTTTGTAGCGGCGCTCC
>Ga0310911_10000882_pt1 | contig 11586 bp, 7 predicted proteins | sample GREbulkMGHF170_FD_203532 | JGI IMG/M metagenome (GOLD analysis project Ga0310911, IMG submission 203532) | Lab enrichment of tropical soil microbial communities from Luquillo Experimental Forest, Puerto Rico - GRE.bulkMG.HF170 | ecosystem: Environmental > Terrestrial > Soil > Tropical forest >... | reverse complement strand
GCGTTGTACAACTTTTGGGATAGGAACTATAGTCAACACCTTATGCGTGGCTGACCGGCGGCATGGGGCCACAGACGGACGAGCTCACCAACGCCGCCTTAATCGGCACTGTCGACTTGGATTGGCGGTTTGCGGGCATCGCGCCGATTCACGGGCCCGGTACGTCCGATCTCGTGTTGCGCAACGTCAACACCGGCGCGTTCGAGGTCTACGACATCAACAATAATCAACTGACGCGGGCGTGGCGCCGATCCATGCACCCGGCGCGTCCGACCTGGTCTTGCGCAACGCCAACACCGGCGCGTTCGAGGTCTACGACATCGCCAATAATCAAATCATCGGCGCCGCGAGCCTGGGGCAGGTGGGATTGGATTGGCAACTCGGCGGGTTCGCCGCCTGCGCTCCGACGGCGTCGCCCGCATCCGTGCGGAGCTCAAGTCAAGTCGGCCAACTCGTGCAGGCGATGGCGGGTTTTGGCGGCGGCGGCGCAGGTGAGAGCTTGAATACCGCACCACTCGCTCCCGACACGGCACAGCAGCCGTTGTTGACACCGCCTCAGCATGGGTGAGGGCCGCCGAAGGACGACGGTATTTGACATCGTTCATAAGCAGCTTGTATCGAGGCCGGGCACCTGGTCTTGAGGTTGAGGGATGGAATTGCGAGAAAATGTGATGTCCATCACATTCCCAGCGCGCGATGTGAGACGGTTTTGTGAAACCCGGCGATCCGCGTCGCGCGGGCAGCTGTGCCTATGAGGGAGCGTAAGGATACGCCATGCAAATCCAGGTCACCAACGACTTCAACACCGATGGGCCGTTCACCCCAGCCCAAATCAACAGCTTCCTCGCTGACGAGCAAACCGCCATCAACATCCTCGATGCGGCGTTCACGGATAACATCTCGGTGTCGTTCGACGTTGGCTTTGGATCGTACCGCGGCGGAATAGTGCCCAACCAGAACATCTCCGAAGCGGACGTCAACTCAAACGCCGTATTTTTCCTGACGTATTCGCAACTGAGGCAGGACCTGCTGACCTTCGGCCAGCCCGACTTCTTCACCCCCGCCAATCTGCCTGCCGGAAACAGCATCAATGGCGTGTCGAACTTCTGGGTCAGCTCCAGCGTTGGGGTGATCTTCGGGCTCTTTACCCCCCAGACCGACGGCTTCGTCGGCATCGGCACCCAATTCACGCCCGGCGCCCAGCGGGTATCCGCCTTCCTGCACGAATTCGGACATGCCATGGGGCGCGTGCCGGAGTTCATCGGCGGCGCCGCATCCGAGCTCGACCTATGGCGCTTCGTAAGCCAGAACAACCGCCTGTTCGACGGCAACAGCACAAACAATACGAATGCTTACTTTTCACTCGACGGCGGTGCCACCGTGCTCGCCCATTGGGGCATGACGTGCGATGCCAGCGACTTTCTCAACGACGCCTTGACGGGGAACGACCCGTTCAACGAATTCGTAGGCACCTTCGGCAACCTCACCGCCTTGGACCTCTTGATCACGGAAGCCCTCGGATACCAGCATCCAGTTCCCACCCCGCCGCCGCCCGCCGCCACCACGGCCGACATGATCCTGCGGCACGGCGCCGACGGCAAATACGAGATCTACGACCTCGGCAACAACGCGATCCTGGCGGCCGCCCAGTTGGGCCAGGTCGGAACCGATTGGAAATTTGTCGGCCTCGGCGGTTTCTTCGGCAACGACACCACCGACATGCTGTTGCGCAGCGCAACCACCGGCGGCTTCGAGGTCTACGACATCAGCAACAACGTCATCACCGGCGCCGCTTTCCTGGGCACGGTCGGCCTGCATTGGCAGGTCATGGGTTTCGGCAACTTTTCGAGCTTCGGCGAAACCGACATGTTCCTGCGCAACGCGAACAACGGCGGGGTCGAGGTCTACGACATCAGCAACAACCAAATCATCGGCGCCAATTTCATGGGCACGGTCGGTTTGGATTGGCAGTTCTCGGGCATCGGCAATTTCAGCAGCCGCGGCACCAGCGACATGCTCCTGCGCAACGCGAATAATGGCGGCTTGGAGGTCTACGACATCAACAGCAATCAGATCACCGGCGCCGCCTTCCTCGGCACGGTTGGTTTGGATTGGCAGTTCTCGGGCGTCGGCAACTTCAGCAGCGCCCCCGGCGAAACCGATCTCTTGTTGCGCAACAACATGACCGGCGGCTTGTTGCTCTACGACATCGCCAGCAATCAGATCACCGGCGCGTTCTTCATCGGCACGGTCGGTTTGGATTGGCAGTTCGCGGGCGTCGCCCCGATCCACGCCGCCGGCGCGTCCGATCTCGTCTTGCGCAACGTCAACACCGGCGCATTCGAGGTCTATGACATCGCCGGCAATCAACTGATTGGGGCCGCCGCGTTGGGCGCGGTCGGCACGGATTGGTCGCTCGGCGGATTTGCCGCCGATCCCCCGACTGCACCTGCCGGATCCATGGGGAACCCGGGTGACACGTCCCAACTGGTGCAAGCGATGGCGGGCTTTGGTGGCGGCAGTGGCGCAGGCGAGAGCTTGAACACTCCCCCGCTCGGTGCCGAGACCTCACAGCAAACATTGCTGACGACACCGCAGCACGCATGAGAGCCATCCGACGATAGGTAGCGACTATGGCTAGTTGGACCACCGACCGCCTATCACCTGCCGTCGTGCGTTTGTGTGAACCTTGTTCTGCCAGAATCGATTAAATAGCCTTAAAGTTGCGCTTGGGTTAGCTTGAGGGAAGGACGAATCTCAAGCTGGTCTTTAACTGGCCTTAATCAGCAACAACCAGATCACCGGCGCCGCCTTGATGGGCGCGGTCGGCTTGAATTGGCAGTTCTCGGGGGTCGGCAATTTTAGCGGCCGCGGCGAAAGCGACATGCTGCTGCGCAACTCCAATACCGGCGGATTGGAGGTCTATGATATCGCTAACAACCAACTCACCGGCGCCGCCTTCATCGGCAATGTCGGCGTGGATTGGCAGTTCTCGGGCGTCGGCAATTTCAGCGGCGTCCCGAAACCGATCTCTTGTTGCGCAACAGCACGACCGGCGGGCTGGAAGTGTACGACATCAACAACAACCAACTCACTGGCGCGGCCTTCGTCGGCGCGGTGGGCTTGGATTGGCAGTTCGCGGGCGTTGCGGCAGCGAATGGGTCAGGCACATCCGATCTCGTGTTGGCTCAGGTGAGAGCTTGAACACTACGGCTCGCGGTGCTGACACGTCGCAGCAGCCGCTGCTGACGACGCCGCAGCACGTATGAGAGCGGCCCGACGATAGGCAGCATATGGCGGATTCTAAGCTCGCTACCTTCTGAGTTACTGTGCTACTGGTGACACATCGCGCAGCGCAGCGGAGCGGGAGTGACCCATGTCCAACTTTCCCGTCGTTTTCCGCGTGATCGACATTATCCCGCAGAGCGACAGCGCCGAAAGCGATCAAAACTCCGAGCCGAGCATTGCGGTCAATCCGGTCAACCCCGCGCAGATGTTCGCAGGGACCTTCGGCGATGGCGTGCCCCCATTTTTCATCTCCACCGACGGAGGTGCCACTTGGTCGATCTTCGGCACTCTATTTAACAATGACAAATCGATTGCGTGGAAAGTGGACGGATCCGCAGTGCTGGTTGCGACCATGATCGGCATGCCGGACTTCGGTCCTATCGATACGCATTCGGCCTTTACTCAGCTCAACCACTACGTGGGCAGCAATCGCAATGACCAGCCCTGGATCCGAACCGGCCCTTCCAACCACGTTTACGTCGCGTTCAACGATCTGGGTCAGTTCAATCCGGGCAACGGAAGAACCGCGTCGGTAAACGTCTCCACGGACGGCGGCTCGAACTATACGACGGTGAGCCTCGACCGCGTGGGGGCGGCTGTGGGGCAAGACGGTCCGGCGGTGCGTGTTGCCGTGAACGGCGGCAGGGTTTACTCGGTTTTCGACCGCTGGACCAGCACGGTCGAGAACAGCGCCAATGGCAGTCGCTTCAATTCAGACCTCGTGGTCGTGCGCTCCGACAACGGCGGAGCGGATAGTTTCATGGCTTTGGGGCCGGGCGGGATCGGGATCACGGCCGCCACTCACATCGCCGTGTTCGCCAACACACGAAACACGGTTTTGACCCTCGGCCAAGAGCGGATCGCCGGAGGCGATCTTGCAATCGCCGTCGATCCGAACAACCCAGATCATGTCGTGGTCGCCTACACCGACGCGCCCGGCGCCAACGGCGCGGGCATCATCCAGTTGGTCGTGACGGAATCCTTTAATGGCGGTGCGACCTGGGCCTCGAAATTCACGACGTCCTTTTCGACCCGGTCCGGCCAGCCGGGCGTGGCCATACTCGCGAACGGCGCCATTGGGCTGCTCTACAACAGTTATGCCCCCGCGATGGGCGACCCCGCGACAGGCACACTATCTCAGCATTTGCTGACGACGACCGATGATTTCGCGACCACCAAGGACGTCACTCTTGCCAGCCAAAGCAACACCACCCCGACAATCCAATTCGATCCTTATCTCGGCGACTTCTTTGATCTCACTGGCATCGGCAACACGTTCTACGGCATCTTCAGCGCTTCAAACGCCGATGATGGTACAAACGCGTCGTTCACAAACGTGACTTTCAACCGCCTCTTTACCGGAACGCCGGGGACGAGCAATTTCCAACTCACCGACGCAAACGGAAATGCGGTCACCTCTTCGATCGATCCGTTCTTCTTCGCCTATTCGATTCTGAACCCGAGCCCGTCTCCCGGCGTCACGGCCAACATGGTCCTGCGCAACACCGGCAATGGCACATACCAGATCTACAATCTCGGCAACAACAGCGCCTTGGCCTCGTACTGGTTGGGTCAGGTTGGAACCGATTGGGGGTTTGTCACGCTCGGCGGTTTCAACGATGGCGATACCAGCAACATGCTGCTGCGGAACTCCACCAGCGGCGCATTCCAGGTCTATAACGCCGCCCCCAACAACAACAACATCGCGGGTTCGGCCTCGCTGGGCACGGTCGGGTTGAACTGGCAGTTCTCGGGCATCGGCAATTTCAGCAGCCTCGGCGAGACCGACATGATGTTGCGCGACGCCAATACCGGCGGGTTTCAAGTCTACGACATCAGCAACAATCAGATCACCGCCTCCGCCTTCATGGGCGCGGTCGGCTTGAACTGGCAGTTCTCGGGCATCGGTAATTTCAGCAGCCGCGGCACCAGCGATATGCTCCTGCGCGACGCCAATACCGGGGGACTGCAGGCCTACAACATCAACAGCAATCAGATCACCGGCTCTGCCTTTATTGGCACGGTCGGGGTGGATTGGGGATTCTCCGGCGTCGGCAACTTCAGCAGCGTCCCCGGCGAAAGCGATCTCTTGTTGCGCAATAGCAGCACGGGCGCTTTGCAAGTCTACAACATCAACAACAACCAACTCACGGGCACCGCCTTCATCGGCACGGTTGGGGTGGATTGGCAGTTTGCGGGCGTCGCTCCCGTCAGCGCTCCCGGCGCCTCCGACTTGGTATTGCGCAACGTCAACACCGGCGCATTCCAAGTCTACAACATCGCCAACAATCAACTGACAGGGTCCGCCTCGTTGGGCCAAGTCGGCGTGGATTGGCAGCTCGGTGGCTTTGCCCCGACGGCCTCCACGGGCAGCATGGGCAGCTCGGGCGGTCCGCTCGACTCAAGCTCCCATCCTGCGGCGATGGATGGCTCAACCTCTCAGCTCGTGCAGGCGATGGCCGGTTTTGGCGGTGGTGGCAGCGGCGCAGCCGAGAGCTTGAACACCGCGCCGCTCGCTGCCGAGACGTCGCAGCAGTCGTTCTTGACTACACCGCAGCACGTCTAAGTGTGGCTCGACGATAGGTAACGACGGTTCGAAGGACGGTGGTGCCTATGCTGTCCAACTCCGGAGGATCCGACCCTAAAGGGAGACGATCATAGAGGAGGCCGCGTCATGCCGGTCTATACCTACACCACCCTCGACGATCCATTGGGCATCAATAATACCTTGGCGCTGGGAATCGACGGGTCGGGCCTGATCGTCGGGCAATATACTGACAACAACGGCGAGCATGGGTTCGTCGACAGCGGCGGCAGCTACGCCACCCTGAATGATCCCTTCGCCACCAGCGGCACCGGGGCGTCCGGCATCAACGCCACGGGTCAGATCGTCGGTAGCTTTGCGGACAAAAACGGCACGCACGGATTCTTGGAGAGCGGCGGCAGCTACACCACTTTGGATGATCCCAACTTTTCGGTATTCACCACGGCGCAAGGGATCAACGGCTCGGGCCAGATCGTCGGCGTGTACCAAGATATCTTCGGGACCTACCACGGCTTCGAGTACAACTCGGGCACGTGGACGAACATCGATGATCCGCTGGGCGTGAACACCTATGCCGAAGGCATCACCGACAACGGCCGGATCGTCGGATATTACCTCGATCCCGACAGGATCCACTATCACGGCTTTTTCTACTTGCATGGCGTCTATACGACGCTCGACGACCCCAATGCCCAGCCGGGCGCCACCTTTGCGTTCGGCATCAACAACGCGGGCCAGATCGCCGGCTATTACTCAGACCACAACGGCGCAACCCACGGCTTTGTTTACAACAACGGCATCTACACGACCATTGACGATCCCATCGGCGCCAACGGCACGCTTGCGACCGGCATCAACGATGCGGGTCAGGTCGTCGGCTATGTCTTGGACGGCAATTTCCAGAATCACGGCTTCCTTGCGACCCTCGGCCCGAATCCGCCGCCGCCCGCCGGCACCACCGCCGACATGATCCTGCGGGGATCGAACAATTCCCTCGTAGCGGGCCAGTACGAGATCTACGACATCGGCAACAACGCGATCCTGGCGGCCTACCAGTTGGGTCAGGCCGGAACCGAGTGGGCGTTCGTCACGCTCGGCGGATTTAGCGGCAGCGACACCACCGACATGCTGCTGTGCAACTCCAATACCGGCGGCTTCGAGGTCTATGACATCAGCAACAATAACATCACCAACGCCGCGTTTCTGGGCACGGTTGGCTTGAATTGGCAGGTCATGGGTTTCGGCAACTTCAGCAGCCTTGGCGAAACCGACATGATGTTGCGCAACATGAACACAGGCGGGGTCGAGGTCTACGACATCAGCAACAACCAGATCACCAACTCTGTCTTCATGGGCACGGTGGGCTTGAACTGGCAGGTCGGAGGCTTTGGCAATTTCAGCAGCCTCGGCGAATCCGACGTGATCCTGCGCAATACGATGACCGGCGGATTGGAGGTTTACGATATCAGCAACAACCAGATCACCAATGCCGTCTTTATGGGAACGGTCGGGTTGAATTGGCAGATCGTCGGCACCGGTGATTTCAGCAACATCGCGGGGGAAACCGATCTGATGATGCGCAACGCCAACACCGGCGCATTCGAGGTCTACGACATCGGCAACAATCAAATCATGTCGGCCTTCTCCCTGGGGACGGTCGGGCTCAACTGGCAGGTTGCGGGCTTCGGTCCGATGAACGGGGCCGGAGCGTCCGACATGGTGTTGCATGACACCAACACCGGCGCATTTGAAGTCTACGATATCGCCAACAACCAGCTCACAACGGCGGCGAGCCTGGGCTCGGTCGGTTTGGATTGGCAAGTCGGCGGGTTCGCCGCCGATCCGCCGACCACATCGACCGCTTCCATGGGGAACTCGAGTCAGGCGGCCCAGCTCGTACAGGCGATGGCGGGCCTCGGCGGCAGCGGCGGCGCAGCCGAGAGCTTGACCAGCGTGCCGCTTGCTGCCGACACGTCACAGCCGTTGCTGACGACACCGCAGCACGCCTGAGAGCGGCACGACGATAGGCAAGGGTTATAGCGATCCTAAAAGCTCGCCAGCTTCTGTGATTGCGCCAAGGCCCGCCCGGTCGTTTCTTGGCGAGCATCCCCCCAATTCCAAAGCTTTCGTCCGAGCGCGAAGACATCAATTTCCCCGATCGCGGAAAGTTCCGTTTGCAAGCCCAAATAAATGACTCGCCTCCTCGCGAAAGGCGGCGCACCCTTCATTCGGTCGCTGGCAACGAGAGCGGTTCAGGGCTCACTCTTGCCAGCCCTTCCGCCGTCTCTTCCTCACTCATGGCCTCACTCATGTTCTAACTGTCGGACGCTCACGCTGCCGCCGCCACTTGGGTTATAGAGGAAGTCCCATACCGGCGGCTTGGAGGTTTACGACATCAACAGCAATCAGATCACCAACGCCGCCTTCCTCGGCACGGTTGGTTTGGATTGGCAGTTCTCGGGCGTCGGCAATTTCAGCAGCATGCCGGGCGAAACCGACCTGATGATGCGCAACACCAACACCGGCGGGCTGGAAGTTTACGACATCGCCAACAACCAAATCACCGGCGCCGCCTTCCTCGGCACCATCGGTTTGGATTGGCGGTTCGCGGGCATCGCCCCGGCCCACGCCCCCGGCGCGTCCGATTTGGTGCTGCGCAACGTCAACAGCGGCGCCTTCGAGGCTTACGACATCGCCAACAATCAGATCACTGGAGCCGCCGCCTTGGGCTCGGTCGGCTTGGATTGGCAGCTCGGCGGCTTCGCCGTCGATCCGCCGACCGGCTCCATGGGAAGTTCGGACAGCTCAACCTCTCAGCTCGTGCAGGCGATGGCGGGCTTCGGCGGTGGCAGCGGCGCAGCTGACGGTTTGAATACTGCCCCTCTCGGTGCGGAGACATCACAGCAGCCGTCGCTGACGACGCCGCAGCACGCATGAGCGGCGAGGACGCGGGCGCCTGCATTGTCCAATTCCGGTCGCTACGCGGTGTTGTGCTACCTCGACGCGGTGTTCGACTACCTCAATCGCCGTCCTTCATAACGGCATGTGCGGTTCCATAATGATTGCCACTGCTGACGATTTTTGAAAATAGAAAGAAGCGCACGACGCCCACGCTCAGGCTCGTCAATTTCCGGGGTACGCGTTACTGTGATCGGCACGTAGAGCCGCGCGGCGCGACAGCGTGAAGCCCCTCGCCGTCCGTGAAGTCATTGCCACGTTGACGTGTGCGAGCGACCCCAGCGACCCATGGCGTTCGCCGAGCATGATCCGGGCACATGGTCGAAGAGCGCCATAGCCACACGCGTTGCCAAAAAGAATTGCCCGCGCGGGTGACCCACTTCACATCTCCAGATCATCTTTCCTCTGCATCCTGAGCGCGTCGGCGTTTTGCCGCGTTGGAGATTCCGCCATGCCGCAAACTCCCCTCGACAACACCCAGGCATCGCTGGCGCTAACGCAGTCTTTCGTGACGAGCGGCGTCTATCCATCGCGCACCGGCCCATCCGGTGGCGCGTTTCTCGACGAAATTTTGACCTTCGCTTTCGGCTTTACTCCCGGCGGAACGCTCGGCGCCAACGGGCAGTTGCTGCCGATTGCGCAGAACACCGCCGTCTTCAGCCTGATCGGCACCTATTATGGCGGTAACGGTACGACGAATTTCGCGCTTCCCAATCTAGGCGGCGTCACCATGATCGGCACCGGTCAGGGCCCCGGGCTCAGCCCGGAGCAATTGGGCGTGCCGGATGGCGCATCGAGCGTGACGCTAACGCGGCCCGAGCTTCCGTCTGACATTGGCGGCACGAGTCAAGCTTTCAGCAATTACCAGCCGTCCCTGCCCGTGACGTACATGATTTGCGTTCAGGGTATTTTCCCGAGTCAGGGTGGCGGCAGCGCATCACAAGACCTTCTCGGCGAAGTCATGCCGTTCGCCGGAGATTTTGTGCCTACGGATTATCTGCCGGCAGACGGACGATTGCTCCAGATCTCGCAGAACACGGCCTTGTATAGTTTACTAGGGACGACTTACGGCGGCGACGGGGTCCACACGTTCGCGCTGCCCGATCTGCGCGGCCGCACCATCATCGGCGCATCGTCGGTGGATCCGGTCGGCACGCTGGTTGGATCGCCAACCGTCAGCTTGTCGAATAATCAGACGCCGAACGGTTTTAGCAATATCGTGCAGCCGGTCGACGATCGCGAACCTTCGCTGGCATTGAACTATCTGATTGCGCTCAATGGATTCTTTCCGAGCCGCGATACTGGCAGCATCAACCCCAACACGCCGTATCTCGCCGAAGTCATCCCCTTTGCGGGAGACTTTGCGCCATCGGGCTGGGCCCTCTGCAACGGGCAACTGCTGCCAATCAATCAGAATCAAGCCTTATTCTCGTTGCTTGGCACGACCTTTGGCGGCAACGGGGTTACCAACTTCGCGCTGCCGGATCTGCGTGATCGCACCGTCGTCGGTACGAGCACGAGCGTTACCATCGGATCGCAGCTCGGCGCGAACTCCAGTACCGTCACCGCCGCGGAGCTTCCCACCGGTCCCAATCCACTGCCGCCCGCCGGCACTACGGCCGACATGATTCTGCGCGGCGCGAACACCTCCCCCTCGGCCGGGCAGTACGAGATCTACGACATCGCCAACAATACGATCTTGACCAGTTACTCGCTGGGTCAGGTCGGAACCAATTGGCAGTTCGTCGGCCTCGGCGGTTTTTACGGCAGTGACACGAGCGACATGTTGTTGCTCAACAGCACGGGCGGCTTCGAGGTCTACGACATCAGCAACAACAATATCACCAACGCCGCCTTCTTGGGTGCGGTCGGCATGAACTGGCAGGTGATGGGTTTCGGCAATTTCTCGAGCTTCGGCGAAACCGACATGATCATGCGAAGCGCGAACACCGGCGGAGTCGAGGTCTACGATATCAGCAACAATCAAATCACCGGCGCCAACTTCATGGGGACCGTGGGCCTGGATTGGCAGGTCGGAGGCTTCGGCAATTTTTCGAGCCGCGGCACCAGCGACATTTGCGGAACGTCAATACCGGCGGGTTGGAGGTCTACGACATCGATAGCAATCAAATCACCGGCGCCGCCTTCATGGGAACGGTCGGGTTGGATTGGCAGATCGTCGGCTTCGGTGATTTCAGCAGCATGCCGGGCGAAACCGACATGATCATGCGCAACACCAAGACCGGCGGATTGGAAGTCTACGACATCGCCAACAATCAGATCACCGGCGCGGCCTTCATGGGTACGGTGGGATTGGATTGGCAGGTCGCGGGCTTCGGCCCCATGCACGCCGGCGGCACGTCCGACATGGTGTTGCGCAACGTCAACATCAATATCGGCCCATTGGAGGTTTACGACATCAGCAACAATCAAATTACAGCAGCCGCGAGAATGGGGGACGTCGTAATGGATTGGCAGCTTGGCGGCTTCGCCGCCGCTCCTTCCACCGCATCGACGGGCGATGCAAGTCAACTCGTGCAAGCGATGGCGGGCTTCGGCGGCGGCGGTGGCGCGCCGGAGAGCTTGAATGCCGTACCCCTCGGCGCCGACACGTCGCAGCAGCCGTTGCTGACGGCAGCGCAGCACGCATGAGGGCAGCGCGACCATAGGCAGCGGCTATGACGATGGTGACGATGCGAGCCGTGCGACGATCGGCGGGGACGCCAACTTCACTCTGATCTAACCTTTCGTTCGCGTCCGAGGCCGGCGCGGATGGCGCGACCACCTCGAGATGG
>Ga0310911_10000881_pt1 | contig 11592 bp, 10 predicted proteins | sample GREbulkMGHF170_FD_203532 | JGI IMG/M metagenome (GOLD analysis project Ga0310911, IMG submission 203532) | Lab enrichment of tropical soil microbial communities from Luquillo Experimental Forest, Puerto Rico - GRE.bulkMG.HF170 | ecosystem: Environmental > Terrestrial > Soil > Tropical forest >... | reverse complement strand
TCATGGCACGAACCCTGCATGGCCCCATCCAACCGGGTCTATCCCACCGAGAAGGACACCATGCTCGTTACTCTCGTCGCCATTCTCTGCAATGGCCAGCTTTGTCTGGAGAAAGTCGTGACCACCAGTGATCAATCCGGCATCAGCATGACCGCCTGTGCATCAACCGCGCAGATCGGCATCGCCGACTGGCTCGCCAAGGGTCCGTATCACGAGTGGAAGTTGCAAAGTTACAAGTGCGTCCTGGGCAAATACGTGCCAAAGAACGAAGCCTGACCCAGGCAATTTTTGCTTGGCGCAAGATCACGTGACGCGTTCGATGCAACGTGCGGACAGGTGGCGATGACAGCCCCTCTCCCGACGAATCCGCTTGACGCAAGGGGCCCTCGCTAACACGTTCTTGCCAACGACAGCATCTTGCCGGAGATCCCGGCGGACCGGCAGGACTGTCCACATTGAAGTAGCTCCTCGTCGAACGCTGCCACCGACCTTTGCGCAAGCGATGCGGCCCTGTTCGTCCAATGCCAAGGCGAGTTTCGCGACAGCCTCCTTGAGGATCCTGACGCTCGCCCTCGCCCTTTCCACCAATCGCGAAACATTCGGCAGCGAACAAACGATTCGACCCGGAAGCATGCCGCGGATCGCAACGATCGACGCGCGCTTCCAATCCTATAACATCGAGATGGTGACGGTGACCGGCGGGCCCTTTTGGCGACCTTACGCGCAAGGGTCAGCGGCCGATCAGGACCTCTACGCAGACAGGCTGCCGATCGATCTCGCCAACACGAGATTGCGGACGCTCGCGACCGCCCTGTCGCCAGCCTATCTGCGCATCAGCGGCACCTGGGCCAACAGCACCTGGTTTTCCGATTCCGATACCAACGCGACCAGGCCACCGGCGGGATTCAATTCCGTCCTCAGCCGCGCCGAATGGCGCGCCGTCGTCGATTTTGCGCGCGCGGTGGACGCGCGGATCGTTACATCCTTCGCCATCAGCGCGGGCACGCGCGATGCGGCCGGTATCTGGACTACCGATCAGGCGCGCCGCCTCTTCGCTTACACGCGTTCCCTGCACGGACGTGTTGCGGCCGTCGAGTTCATGAACGAGCCGAATCTTGCGGCCCAAAATGGCGCGCCGGCGGGATATGATGCGAAGGCTTACGATCGCGACATCAGGATTTTCCGTGCTCTCGTCAAGAAAGTCTCGCCCGGCACCTTGATTGTAGGTCCAGGCTCGGTCGGCTATTCCTCAACTCTCTCGAAAGACCTGAGCACATCCGATCTGCTCGCCGCGTCCGGGCGCGGCGTCGACGTGTTTTCTTACCATCACTATGCAACCGTCTCGCAACGCTGCGGCGGCCGTGATGCTGCCGAAGAGATTTTGACAGACGATTGGCTCTCGCGGACGGATCGCGCATTGGCCTTTTACCGGGCGCTGCGCGACCGGTTCGAACCCAACAAGCCGATTTGGCTGACGGAAACCGCCGATGCGGCGTGCGGCGGAAACCCGTGGGACGCGACATTCGTGGATTCGTTCCGCTATCTCGATCAGCTCGGCAGGCTGGCGAAGGCGGGCGTTCAGGTCGTCATGCACAACACATTGTCGGGCAGCGATTACGGCCTGCTGGAGGAGACGAGCTTCAGCCCGAGGCCGAACTATTGGGCCGCACTCTTGTGGCACCGTCTGATGGGAACGATCGTGCTCGATCCCGGCGTGTTGCCTCGAGAAGGTCTGCATGTTTATGCGCACTGCGAGCCCCGAATGCGGGGCGGCGTCTCCCTTCTCGTGATCAACGCGTCGCGCGACACATCGCATGCCCTCGCCCTTCCCATTCGTTCCGAGCGTTACACACTCCAGGCATCGGAGCTCGAAAGCAAAACGATTGAGCTGAACGGCCGCGCCCTTGCGCTTGACGCCAGAGATGCGCTTCCGCGCCTCGCGGGGACGGCAACACGAGCGGGCGTCGTGACCTTCGCACCCGCGACCATCAGCTTCCTGGTGGCACCCCAGGCAGAAAACCGCGCGTGCCGCTGAGGCACGATGTGCTCTGCTTGAGATGTTCCGCTTGAGATGGCCGCATCCGCCAGCGCGGCTCACCTTTTCCGCTTCAGTTGCACAACGTTCAGGTGCGCGAGCAAGTGAGCCGCGCCAGTTGCCCGGAGTGGTAGATCAGAAACAGGTCGCCCGTATAATGGAAATATTCCCCGACAAAGTCCTTCGTCGAAAACTTGAGTTGGATTTTGTTATCGCTGATCATGCGAGGCGTAAGAGCCACCCCCTCGGCAGTTTTCATGGACAGCTTGTTCCCGTCGCCCAGGGTTACGTTCAGATCAATCGGTTTTGGTTGGACGTCCGGGTTTGCGTCTCGAATGAGCTGCCCTTTGCAAGAAAACTGCCGGTCTGCAGCATCGACAGGCTCAACCATCATCGCCAGCAAGACCAAGCTACCTATCGCCAATCCATTTGCATACACCATGACACTTCTCCAATTGCCTCGCCAACGACGACCACGATTATCGGAAGCTATCGTCCCCGTACCGAGGATTCGAACGTGCTGGGGCTGAAGCAAGCGCTCTTCCTCTATCACATCTGCGGACCTGAGAGATTTAGATCCCGTTCAGCGCGAAAGACGTTGCCATAGAGATTCGCAATCCACTGCCGGCCGCTCGACGTCACATTGAGATAACGTATCGCGATCTGGATCTGCGGAGCGACCGTATTCCAGTAGAACTGCGGATATTTGTAAATGACGTCGGCGGGAGTTTCATAGCCGAGCGTCTTGTTCAATCCGATTTCCTCAAATTCGTAGAACAGCGCATTTGCCTTGCGCGTGTAATTGGGGTCGCCGAGCTGGCCGATCAGATCGGCGGCGCGAAGCAGAAGGCCTTCTTCCTCATCCAGATCGTCGGCTTGTGACGATACCCCATAGGGCACCCGAGTGTATTCGATGGTACGGGCAATCCGACCGGCATCGACCTTGTCGAAAGCGTCGAGGCGCTCGAGCGCAAAAAGCTTGGAACGATCGACATGGTAGGGTGCCAGCGCAGCATCTGAAGATCCTCGTGGCAGGCGGATCGTCTGGCCGCCGACATCTACGACATAGCTGTCCTCACTGTCTCCATAAAGAATTCCTCGCACGTATCCGATGTCGTGCAAAAGACAGGCCATGATGAAATTCGCATAATCACCGGCGGTGGTCGGCCGCAGCAGGGCACGGCCCATCAGGATGTCGTGCCCGGCAAGCGTGACCAACATCGAGTGCTCGATGTCGTGATAGAGAGCGTCGCTGTTTCCGATGCACTCCAGTGCAAGCTTTGCTGCGTAGGGTAGAAATTCGCTGAGGTCGGCGTTGGACAAACCGAACCGGCCTCTCGTTTCCGCGGTCAGAAACGCACCCAAGGCTTGAGCAGTCAATTCGGGGATGGTGATCATCACGACAGAAAAACAGCGGATGTGAACGGACCTTTGACCTAAATCAATGGCTTGGACTACACGACACGCCCGGGATCGTAGCGCCGGTCTCGTCGGCGGATTACTCTGTCACGTCGGGGCCGCCGAGTGGGCGCCGTGCACCGCATCGTTGGCACAGGTTCAGGGTGGGGACCGCCCGTCGACCTGAAATTGGGCGGCCCCCTGCCAGCCACTTCCAATTGCCCTGCCCACGAAACAGAAGCGGTAGCCGACGCCGTTAGGTCTATGCCAATCGGATGATGGTTCGGCAAAATCCGCCGGAGGACGCTTAAACTTAACGTGAAAACGCGATGCGGTGCCGATGTTCCATGCCTCGTTCTCATGCCGCAATTTTGCACCGGTTATCCACAGGCTAACGGCAACGGATCGGCCACGAAGCGTGAACACGACACAGGACCGTCAGCCGCCCGTCACGCTTCTGTCGGCCCTTTGTCACCGTCTCAATCTTCCGGAATGGACCGCTACTCCGCTGCCGGTTGCGCTTCCTGTGCCACCGGAGCCGGCGGCAATGGGCTCGAAACGATTAGGAAATCGTTAAGTCCGCGATCATACCCTGAACGGATGATCGTGTTCTTTCGGCCTGTTCTTTTACTTCTCAATGCCACGCTGATCGTGTGGCTCGGCTATTATGTTTTCAATTTGCCTGGCGACCCGCTCGGCTATGCGCTGCTGTTTTTCTTGCCGGCAAATTTGGCCTTTCTGCTGTTCGCCCCGGTTCGCCCAATTCCTTGGCCCTGACAGAAGCCCGCGCCACCGCAGCAAACGAAGTGAAGACGTAACGAGGCGCGTATTGCTGCCTACGACCTGCAGCAGACATCGGCATTGATATTGGCCATCGTTATCGCGCGAACAACTTGTGATCGAAAAAATTAAAGACTCAACCAGTTGCAAATGTTAGTGTCGCAACCTGAGCGCGATCGGCTCAATGTCCTTGTCGCCGTCATCGTGCCGGCGTCGAACAAAAAAACTTAGCCTCGGGGGAGCCTCGCGGCGATACCCGGGCTATGCAACGGGGAGGCTTCCATGTATCGAACGGCCGCCGAAATTGTCTTCACCATAGGCGTTGTTGTTGCAACATTGACCGATACCGCGAGCGCGCAAAATTCATCGGGGAGTGCAGCCCTCGACACAAGCCTGCGCGGCGCGGTCGAGTGCAAGGACGTGCCGGGCGTGGTCGCGCTGATCACCGATCGCGAGCGCGTGCTTTATCAGGGCGCATTCGGCGTGGCGGACGTGGCGACCGGGCGCCCTCTCACAACCGACGCGATATTTCGTATCGCCTCGATGACCAAGCCCGTCACCTCGGTGGCGTTGATGCAACTCGTCGAGCAGGGTCGCCTCAGTCTCGATGACCCCGCCGAAAAATACCTGCCGGAGCTTGCCGAACTAAAGGTCTTTGAATCGTTCGACCCGGCGACCGGCGCCTACAAGGTCCGCCCGGCATCAAGACCGGCGACGGTCAGACACTTCCTGACGCACACGTCCGGATTGGGCTATCCGTTCACCAGCGCGACCTTGCGCGATTTCAAGCCGCGCGCCGGTGAAACTTATCCGTTCGGCGGACCGCTCCTGTTCGATCCGGGCGAGCGCTGGCACTACGGCACCAGCACTGACGTAGCCGGCAGGCTTGTTGAGGTGATATCCGGCCAAAAACTCGAGGATTATTTCCGCGAGCACATTTTTGCCCCGCTCAAGATGAACGACACGTCCTACAACGTGCCGGAGGCAAAGGAGCCGCGCCTCGTCGCGCAACAGCAGCGCGCGGGCGAGCACATGGACGGCGCCATTGAACTGCAAAAACCGCAGCCTGGACTCACTATAGCGGCGCCGGTCGGCGGCGGCGGCCTTGCCTCGACCGCCGACGACTACGGGCGCTTCATGCGCATGCTGCTCAACGGCGGCGAGCTCGATGGGGTGCGTGTGCTCAAAGCCGAGACGGTGGCGCTGATGGGCCAGAACCACATTGGCGCGATCTCGGTCCCCGCGCTCAAGAGCGCGCTGCCGCGCAGCGCCGACTTCACCTTCGTCGCTGACGGCCGCGACAAGTGGGGGCTCGGCTTCCTCATCACGGTCGATCAGATCCCCGGCAAGCGCTCCCCTGGCAGCTTGAGCTGGGGCGGCATCAACAACACGTTCTTCTGGATCGATCCCGCTCGCGGCATCGGCGGCGTGATCATGATGCAGTACCTGCCGTTCGCCGACGCCGGGGCGTTGGCCGTCTACGACGCGTTCGAGCGCGGCGCCTATCAGCTCGTGAAAACCGAGCGGTAGAAGTCTTGCAATGTCTGGCCGGCTTCATGCCGGCCGGACAGGCATATTCAAGTCCATGAGGCCAGCCACGGAAACGCCGTCCCGGCGTTGATGGGATTCGTATCAGGTTCGGGGGCCGATCAGAAAGATCCGCGGAGCATTCCTGAGTTTAAGGCAAACGCTTTGCGCCGCTTAGACGATCGCCGGGAGTGCTTCTCGCAATGCGATCAAGACTTCAACGGCGGTTGTTGCGCTGAATCAGGCAAGCTCGCAACGACCAATAATTGTTTGACCTCGCCGTTCTGGAACGCATTCAAGAACCGATCGTAGTCCCTGATGGATACACAGCCGTTGGAGTCGCCATCGGGGCCGAGCATATAGCTGTGCGCGAGCAGCCCGGACCGACCAAACAACGTCGCGTTGCGACCCACTGGAGTCATGCGTAGCGCCTGAACTCCATGAAACAAGCTTTCTCGCAGCTTGAGACTGTAGACAGCCGGCGGGGTGGCTCCAGCCCCGTGCTCGTTTACGTGTCGAGGATCATCTTTCAAGCTGCCAAGTCCCGAGTGGGCCTCCAATTTGCTGCCGTTCGGCATGTAGATTGTCTTGGCAGAGATGTCATAGACAGCGGTAAATTCATCGTAGCCCAGGGAGGCGAGATTCAATTTGTTGCCGGACAAGCCGTCGCCGGGCGTCAACGAGGCCAGCGTAACACGGGGTCGAAGCAATTCGGCAAGCTTCTGCAGCAGCGTCCGGTCGTCAGTTTGCGCCGTTTCAGCGTTCTTCGGAGCTAGCGCCGCCTCGGCCGGTCTGGGCTTCGGGACAGGGACAGCAATGGAGATCGCGATCGTTGCCGGCTTTCCTTCAGATGGCGCAGGCTCACTCTCGGCAATCGGCTTCTGCGGCGGAATCTCGGCAAGCAGCATCTGCGGCTGCCCCTCGGAAAGCAGCATCTGCGCCTGCCCGTCGGCTAGCAGCAGCTTTTGCGCAAGAGCACTTTTGGCGGCTTGCAGCTTCATCGCGGTCTCGGAGCGCAGAGCGCGAACGAAGGAAAGCGGCGGTGAGGTTGGGAGATCTTCAGGGAAGCGCTGATCGAACGCGATCGATTGGTTCTCAGTCAGGGGATCGGGCGCGGCCGAACAAATGTCTGCGACCCAGGTTGCGACCTGCCATGCAACGATAGTCGCGCCAAAGAACGCGATCGTGGACAGGCTGCCACGACGCCAGGAAGACGGATCAGCAATTGCTGCGCCGCGAGTCATCGTTTCCCCAAGCGCCCATGCGAATCACTAATCCCCAGACTCGTACGGGCTGGTCCACATCATGTCAGTCAGACTGCGGCAAAATATGGACGGGACATAGGCCGTTCCAAGTCGGACCGAAACGCCGATCGTGGTACGGCAAAGGCGGGATCAACTCCGGAAGGGGCCCCTCGATGCCGTTCGACCTGGCGGAAGCACGACCACGGTTGCCCCGAGCCTTACCCGATCAAACAGATCGATGACGTCCTCATTGGTCATTCGGATACAGCCGGACGAGATGGCTCGTCCAATATACTCCGGCTGGTTGGTGCCATGGATACGGTACAAGGTATCCTTGCTACCCTCGTAGAGGTAAAGTGCGCGAGAGCCCAAGGGGTTAGCCGGGCCTCCGGGAACGCGCGCCGGGTACGGACCGAGCCGCGCCTGAATCTCGGGCGTGGGGACCCAGTCCGGCCATTCAGCCATGCGACCGATGGTAGCGACACCGGACCAGGCCTGCGCCTCCTCCCCGACCGCCACGCCATAACGGACGGCCTTGCCTCCCGGCAGGACGTAATAAAGAAACCGGGCATCGGTATCGACAATGATCGTGCCGGGCTGCTCTCTGCGAGGATAGTCGACGATATGCCGGAGATAGGGCTCCGGAATGTTCGCCGCGGCATAAGGCGGATGGGCCAACAACTGCCGGTCCCTTGCAGTCATATTGGCGGTCGGCGACGGTGCAAGCGTTGTTTGCATGCAACCGCCGAGCAAGACCCCGAGCAACCCTGCGAGCAAGAACGTGAGTTCACGCCTGGGCACCGTCTGTCCTCCAAAGCGTTACGTGCCCAATTTGTTGCTCGAATAGTGCAGAAATCATGGCGTCGGGGGGATGAATGGCAGGCATTTGCCGCCAAGGGCCGCAAGTGGAAGCTCTGAAGGCGCGCGCACTCAGGAGAGTCGGGCAGCAAAGGCCGGCGGCCGCCGGGCAGCTTTGCCAGGTGCCATTCGGGAGTCGCGGGCTGGTTGTCAGGCAGCAGCCCTGTTCTTGATTGCACCGATCAGTGCCGTGAGTATTGCGCCTCCTGCGCCGCCCGCGATCGCCTGCGAGATGACGCCGCCAACGCTCAGATTTCCCGACTCCGCTGCGGCCACGACGGAGGGCAGCAACAACGTAACGATCTGCCCAAGCACTCCGCCGCCGACCAAACCGGAGATGATATTGCCAACCGTACCAAGGTCGAAATTCGGCGATGACTTGCCTGCGCCAACGCCTCCAAGCGCTCCGGCAATGAGGTTAATCAAAATCTGTTCCATCTCAATTTCTCCTATGGCTTCGGGGCGAAGAGCGTGTCGCTCGGCGCAAAGCGTCAAGCCAACTCACTCTCCGTTTCTCGGGTGCTGCATGGGTTGGCATAAGTCACATCCATCGATCGTCGTGCACTCTGTCAGCAAACGAATCGGACTTCCCATAATGGAATCTATCAATCTCGAATTTCTCAAGCTAATTGAAAAAAATCGTCAGCTTAGCCACGTTGATCTATGTCAAGCTGTTGCGGCGCAGCAAGGTTGAGCGTTTATTGTTTGAGCATGCTTACCGCGCAAACGCGTGTCGCGTTTGTCTCGCGCGGAGACCTGTGCCCATTTCGGAACAGGCTCTAGTTGGAGCCCGGCTTGGAAGTCGATGCAAAAGCGTTCTTCACGCTGGATGTTAACTTCTCCCAACTGCACGACAACGATCCTTCAATCATGCAGTGCGGGGATGATTTCCTGACCGACAAATTTGGAGGTGAGGCGGGCAGGCTTTTGGGTGTCAATATGGTCGGCGGTCCAATGGGCGGTCGACGCACATTTTCGAAGTCCGCCAGCAAGCTCTCGGTGTGTCTTTTCGCAAATTCGGTCGCAACTGCATCTCGCCGTTCGGAGTCAAGAAAATTTACATATTCCAAATCGATGCGCTTGCGTTCCTCATCGGTCGGATTGGGACCGGAAATATCAAAGCTCCGGTTTTGCAGGAAATCGTAGTAGGTATAGCCACCGTCCGCCTTCCGGCGACCGGCAAAGCGCGTCCCACAATCCACCATCAATGCATTGCGTGCGATACTTTCGGAGGTATTTTGCGCCTGCTCCGCGCATTCTTCAAAATCCTGAGGAACACCTGGTGAGAACCAACGAAGGCCTTGCCACGCGATCACGACGGCAAGGGCAGCCAGCGCGACAATGGTCGCGGAACGCCTTTCGGCTCGGCTGCTTCCTAAAATAATCACAACAGAAGACTTCCTCAGGATTCGCGACTTACCTGCAACGTAAATGCGAACTTTTGCAGGCAGAATATGGGTGTGGCGCACGCGTCACAGTGGGTCTTTTTATCCGAGACTGCCGCCTCTCGTCATCATTGCGAACGGTTTGCCCAGCAATTTTTTTGTTCAAGAAGGATTTCTTACATGCGTCCACTTAAAGCTATTGCGACCTTTGCATCAGTCGTGGTGATTGCCTGTTCAATGTTTGCTGCAAGCTGGGTTGGCCTCGCGCTGCTCGGCTATTGACTGGAACTCATTTGTCGCCGCTGCCTTGGAAGGCCGCGTGTTTCGTGCCTCCACGCCAGCGACCCCAAGCCCGGGATCAAAACCGTCCGGGGCGCCGCTGCTTCAAAAGGTTGCCTTCAGGCCGGCGTAGAAGGCGCGCGGCTGAGCGGGACTGAGCGAGCGCGGATCGGTGAACGGCGCGCCACCATTGGCGAAATTGGGGATAGCGTTGATATCGAAAAAGGTTCCATAGGTCGCGTAGCGATTATCGAAGACATTGTTGACACGCGCGTAGATTTGGAACGTCTTGTCGATCTGATAGGAGGCGCGGAGATTGAAGACGGCGTAGCCGGGCAGCTTCGCCGCCTGGTTGGATTCGTCGCCGACGAAATACTGGCTGCTGTAATACTGCGCATCGCCACCGACCTTGAGCGCATCGGTGATCGAATAGTCGACGCTCGCCTTGATTCTGTGCCGGGGGATCGCCGGGATCTGATTGCCGGGCGTGATCTGCACATTGCCGTTGGCGTCGGCTAAGGGACTGTTGGAGCCGACCAAGAGCGAATCGAGGAAACGCGCATCGACCAGCGCATAGCTTGCGTTCACCTGCCACGCGGCCGATTTGAGGTTGATTTCGGCCTCGATACCCTGCCGCCGCGTGTCCCCGACGTTCTGGAAGTAGCCGAAACCTTGCAGCACCGGGCTCGGAATCGCGAGGATGTCGTCGATATTCCTGGTGCGGAAATAGCCGAACTTCCAGCTCAGCGTTCCCAGATTGAGCTCGCTGGTGCCGCGAAAGCCGGCTTCCGCGGTGTGCGAGATCACCTGCTGGAGCGGCGGATCGGAGACAAGGAAGGCCGCGATGATGCAGGGATGCGCGGGATCCGCGCAGCCCAGTTCCAGCGGGGTCGGCGTGCGGTTGGCTTCGGAGTAGCCGGCATAGGCCGTGAGCTCCGGCGTGATCTTGTAGGTGCCACCGACGATAGGATTGAAGCGATCGAACGTCTCGCTTCCATTCAGCGAGGTGCCGATCTGGTCCTGCAGCACGATGCGCGCATCGTTGAACCGTCCGCCCGCGGTGAGCGCAAAGGCTTTCGTCACGTCGAAGGTATCGAGCACATAAAGGCCGCTGTATTGATTGGTAGTGCGCAGCGCGACCGGCCCGATCGAGACCGGGCTTCCGGATTGGCCCAGAAAAATCCCGCTGCCGGTAACCACAAAATTCGGGCCGATAGTGCCGAGCTCGGCGCTGGCGTCGAATCGCGTCGTGCTATAGTCGAAGCTCGCGCCGACAACAAAGCGATTGGTGTGACCGAACAACTCATCGCTGTTGGTTGCCTGCAGCGAGCCTCCCGTGGTGGTTGAGCGGGTCAGGGTGCGGTCGAGTTCGCCGAGCACCGAACCGGCGGGAAATGGATTGGCAAGCTGGACGCCGTTCAGGCCGAAAGCCGGGGTGGTGTCGTCGCCGAAGCACAGGAGCGTCGGATCCGCGCCGCATGGCTGCGTGCCGGTCGGGTTTCCATCCAGCACGTTCTGCTCGAAGACTCGCACATGCGCGATACCGTCGAGCGTCCAGGTCGGGGTCGCCTCGACCTTCCCCGTGAAATTGAGGTAACCGACACGGTTTTCCGTGGTTTGTGGCGTCGTGTACGTCGCACCCCAGAATTGATCGAGCAGTTCGACCGGCACCGCCGCTGTCGCACCGAACTTGTTGTCGGCAAGCCCGAGATTAAGGTGAAACTCGTTGCCGTCGTTCTTCGCGCCGACGTCGCCATAGAAGCGCCTGATGTCCGATGGCGAGAAATTGCGGAAGCCGTCGTCATGCACGCCCTCGAGCGCGCCGTACACGGCATAATTGTCGACCTGCTTGCCCCATTGCGCCGAACTCTGGATGCGGCCATACGAGCCGCCCATCGTGTTGATTTCGGCGCCGTGATAAAGAAACCCGTTTTTCATCTGGATGTCGACGGCGCCGCCGAGCGCGTTGAGGCCGAACGCGGGATTGTTGGTCACCAGTGTGACCGACTGAATCGCTGCGGTTGGGATCAGATCCCAATTGACGGTGTCGCCGAACGCCTCGTTGACGCGCACGCCGTTCTGGTAG
>Ga0310911_10000879_pt1 | contig 11598 bp, 13 predicted proteins | sample GREbulkMGHF170_FD_203532 | JGI IMG/M metagenome (GOLD analysis project Ga0310911, IMG submission 203532) | Lab enrichment of tropical soil microbial communities from Luquillo Experimental Forest, Puerto Rico - GRE.bulkMG.HF170 | ecosystem: Environmental > Terrestrial > Soil > Tropical forest >... | reverse complement strand
GGCTTCGTCTCCAGGTATATGGGCGACGGCGTTTTGGTTTATTTCGGCTACCCGCAAGCGCATGAGGACGACGCCGAGCGGGCGGTACGGGCGGGGCTGAGCGCTATCGACGCCGTCAGCCGCCTCCATGTCAATTCCGTCAAATTGCAAGCGCGCGTCGGGATCGCCACCGGGCTGGTGGTCGTCGGCGATCTGGTCGGGGAAGGCCCGGCGCAGGAGCGATCGGTCGTGGGCGAGACACCAAACCTCGCCGCCCGGCTGCAAAACTTGGCCGAGCCAGACACGGTCGTGATCGCCGCGAGCACACGCCGGCTGGTCGGTAATCTCTTCGAATACCGCGATCTCGGCGCGGTCGAGGTCAAAGGCATCGCTGCGCCGGTGCCGGCCTGGCAAGTTCTGCGTCCGAGAGCCGTCGCCAGCCGCTTCGAGGCTTTGCACGGATCGGCGCTCGGGCCGTTGGTGGGCCGCGACGAGGAAATCGACCTGCTGTTGCGCCGTTGGACGCGCGCCAAGGCCGGCGACGGCCAGGTCGTCCTCATCTCCGGCGAACCCGGAATCGGCAAATCGCGCATCGCGGCGGCACTGGAAGAACGCCTTCCCGCCGATCCGCACCTTCGACTGCGCTATTCCTGCTCGCCTTATCACCAGGACAGCGCGCTGTTCCCATTTGTCGATCTGCTCGGCCGGGCGGCCGGATTTGCACACGAGGACCCGCCCGCGCTGAGACTGGAGAAGCTCGAGGCGTTACTTGCCCGTGCCGCCACGCCCGACGAGGACGTTGCGCTTCTGGCCGATCTGCTTTCATTGCCAGCTTCGGAGCGTCACCCTCTGCCCAACTTCAGTCCGCAGCGGAAGAAGGAGCGGACGTTGGAGGCGCTGATCCGGCGGCTGGAGGCTGTGGCGCGCCAGCAGCCGTTGGTGATGGTCTTCGAAGATGCGCATTGGATCGACCCGACCTCGCGCGATTGGCTTGACTTGGCCGTCGAGCGTGTTCGCAGTCTGCGCGTGCTGCTCGTCATAACGTTCCGCCCCGACTTCCAGCCGCCCTGGATTGGCCAACCGCAGGTGACAATGTTGGCGCTCAACCGGTTTGACCGCCGCGATCGGGCCGCGTTGGTCAAGCAGATCGCCGGTGGCAAGCCTTTGCCCGCTGAGGTTGTTGATCAGATCGCTGATCGCACCGATGGCGTGCCGCTTTTTGTCGAGGAATTCACCAAGAGCGTCCTGGAGAGCGGCGTACTGCGCGAAGAGGCGGACCGCTATGTGCTCGACCACGCGTTGCCGCCGCTAGCGATCCCGACGACGTTGCAGGACTCGCTGATGGCGCGACTCGACCGCTTGGCGTCAGTGCGGCTGGTGGCGCAGATCGGTGCGGCGATCGGACGCGAGTTTTCTTACTCGCTGCTGCGCGTCGTGTCCCGCCTTTCTGAAAGCGAACTGCAAGCAGCGCTCGCCCGGCTCGTCGCGTCCGAGCTGGTCTTCCAGCGCGGGGCGCCGCCGGATGCCGTCTATAGCTTCAAGCACGCACTCGTCCAGGACGCGGCACACGGCAGCCTGCTGCGCAGCTCTCGGCAGCAACTGCACGCGCAAATAGCCGATGCACTAGAGATCCATTTCCCCGAGCTGATGGACAGCCAGCCCGAGCTTTTGGCTCAGCATTATGCCGAGGCCGGGCTCGTCGAAAAATCCGTCGCGTACTGGGGCAAGGCGGGTCGGAGATCAGCCGCCCGCTCGGCAATGGCGGAAGCGGCGGCGCAATTTCGCAAGGCGTTGAACCAGCTTACGTCGCTGCCTGACAGCCGCGAACGCCAACAGCAGGAGCTTGAGTTTTGGAGCGCCTTGGGCGCGGTCTTGTTTGCGGTCAAGGGCCAAGCAGCGCCGGAAACGGGTCAAGCTTATGCTCGTGCCCGGGAGCTGTGGGAGCAGCTGGGCTTCCCCTCGGAGTTCCTTCACGTTCCCTATGGGGAGTCTCGCTATCGCATGTTCCGAGGCGAATTAGATTTGGCGCTGCACCTGGATGAGAGTTTGCTGCGTCTGAGCCGCCAGCGAGATGATTCGGCTGGGCTCGTTCTGGGTCACTTCTCCGCCGGTCGCAACCTGATGCATGCGGGCAGGTTTGCGTCGTCCCGGTCGCATCTTGAAGAGGTGCTTGCGCTTCATGATCCAATTTCCGACAGCTCGCTCGTCCATCAGACCGGAATCTATCCCTACGTAAACTCACAGGGGCTCCTGGGGATCGTTCTTTTCTGTCTCGGGTTTCCCGACCAGGCATTGGCTCAGAGCAGCGCAGCAATCGCTGCGGCTCGGAGGCTGGCTCACCTCCCGTCGTTAGCTTCGAGCTTGACGAGCGGCACCAGGGTGCATTCACTCATCGGTGATAACGCGGCCTTGGATGAGTGGGCAGACGAGGTAGTCGCGGTCGCGACCGAGCAGGATTTCCCCGCCTGGCGCGCCCAGGGAACCATCTTTCGCGGCTGGATCAAGGTCAAGAATGGCGATGTGGCCGAGGGCTTATCGCTGCTGCGCAGTGGTTCGAGCGCTTATCGTGCCACGGGGGCGGCGGCGTATATGCCGCATTTTTTCGCTCTTCTAGCTGGGGCATATGAGATCGCCGGGCAAGTTGAAGAGGCGGTGACTCTGTGTGACCATGCTTTGCAGATCGTCGAAAGGACCGGGGAGCACTGGTTCGCGGCCGAGTTATATCGGCACAAAGGCAAGTTGCTGCAGCAGCAGGGGCATCCCGAGGCCGCCGACCAGCTCTATCGCAAAGCTCTGAGTATCGCGCGGGAGCAGTGCGCTAAGCTCTGGGAATTGCGCGTCGCCGAGAGCCTCGCGCGGCTTCACTGCGACCAGCACAGACGCAAAGAAGCCCGGGACCTTCTCGCGCCGGTCTACGGCTGGTTCACCGAGGGGTTCGATACACAAGACCTCAAGAGCGCAAAGGCGCTACTTGACGAGCTGAGCTAGCTTGCGGGGCAGCTGGAGCGGGCCACGCCCCAGTTTCTGGGCGGGCCCTCGAGCTCGACCAGTTCGCTCAAGCGCGTTCCAATAGCGCTGCGGAAGCCGCCGGGTGGAAAGCGCCAGAGCTACACTCAAGGTTTTACTCGACAACCGGACGGATGCGGGGTCGGCCTCGCCCATTCGGATGCGCGACATGAGGGTAGGGTCAAACACACTTGACGTGTTATATAATATGTTTCGGGCTTGTCAGTCCGCGCGCTGGTTCCAGGTTGGCGGGGCAGGGCCCGATAGAATAGGAGGAAATGATGGGCAGGCCAATAGAAGGCGAGAGCTTTCAGGTGCAGGTCAACGAAGAAACCCTTAAAAAAGTCGCCGAGATTTTGGGTATCCCCGACCGCCACCACGATCAAATACATTCTATTTACATAGCAAGAAGGCCATTGGATCAGATCAGAGGTACTTCATCCGGCGGGGGCGGCTCGTCATCGAGCGGGAGCACACCTTAACGCAATGAACGGCGGAAGCGGAAGCCTTCCCGCCAATCTCAAGCGCACCTCTGCATTGCGCCGGGTGCCGCCGCTCCGAAAGATCCGGTTCGCAGCGAACCATGGCCAGGAGGGCGATGTCTGCGCCTTCGAATTACCTGGCGACGCGGCCTCGATCACGGTCGAATCCTCGACTGGCCGGATGATGGAAATTGCCCCGGGCGACACCTTCCTGGCGACGCCGGGGCACCGTCAATCGAGACGCTGGGCGGTTGGTGCCCTTCCGCAGGACGGTCTCGTTCCGGGCAACGAATACTGGGTGGTCTGCGAGTGCGGCGTGGTTGGCGAATTGCTCAGCCGCTCGGATCGAAAGATGGGCTACCTCGGGCGCGTGCGCTACCTCGGCACGGTGCGGGGGAGTGATGGCGGGGCGCTCAACATCCGGCAATTCTCAGTCACCGGTTCCGGCGGAACGGATCGTGACGCGCCGGTTTATCTCATTCTCGGGACGTCAACGGACGTCGGCAAAACTACCGCCGGGATCGCCATATTGCGCGCGTTGCGCATGAAGGGCCAGACGACGGTGATCGCCTTAAAGGCCACCGGCACCCCAGGAATAGCGGAAATCGCGCGATACCAAGATTTTGGGGCGGCACAGGCGTTCGATTGCATCGATTTCGGCGTTCCGACCACCTATCCGCCAGGTCGACCGGGGATCAGCGAGTTCCTCGGCAACATGCTCGACTTTTGTCTCTCGCTGCCGGCCGATGCTGTGCTGGTGGAATGCGCCGGTGATCCCGTCTCTGCCAATGCGCCCGAGCTTCTTGCTTGTCTGAAGGCGCGGCGCTCGGATCTCAAAATTACGCTTGCCGCCGCCGATGCGTTGGGCGCATTGGGCGCGAAGCATGCCCTTGCGGAAATCGGGCTAACGATCAATCTGATAACGGGCCCTTGCACGGATACGCCGATTCTGCGCCAACGAACCGAAGCGCTATGCGGCATCCCCGCAGTAAATCTGCTCCGCGACCCTCACCTGGGTATGCAATCGGTTCTGGTAGGGAGCGGTGCGCCGACGATAACGCTAACCCGTGACTAACACGGACCAAAATGTGTTTGCGGCCGAAATAAGACGCGGCGTCGCTCGGTTAGCCTCAGGCTGCCTCGGGTAAGGTTCGGGACCCGCCGGGCTGGCGGCGTTGGCGATGAATTGAATGAACTCTTTCACGGATCACGCTATGCGAGTCGCGAATCACGGAATGACAGCTTTGATCGGAAAACACCGCTGGTCGCAGCGGTTGTTGATTAGGTGGCTTTGCGGAACGCTTGGATCAAGGGCCGGGGTCGCGGCAAGCCGCCCTGAGTACCCGAGCTTTCAAGCCCTCTTTTAACGCGAAAGACGCATAAACCACACCAACAGTAAACTCCCGCTCAGTCGCCAACGGATGAAGATGCCCAAAATGGATGAGGAGCGCCGGGATCATTTAGAGTTTGGATCGGGCACGGCAAGATTGGGGCATGGCACTCAATGGCACCCAATACTCTCCCACCTCGATCAGAGTCTTAGGATGAAGCAAGGCAAAAACGATTCCTTCGACTCCCTCCTCGGTCAGTCGGCCTTTTTCCCGCACCCGTATGGTCACCAATTCGCCACCGGTAATTGGCACGCGAATTTCGCGGACATCGTGTTCATCCATTCCTGATCACTCTATCGGTGTAGCCACCTCGAAAATAATAACCGGATGAATCCTTGATCAGCGGTTAACGCCCTGGTCAGATTTGTGCCTTGTCAATTCGTCAAGATGCCTGCCTATAGCGCCCTACCAGCACCGCGCGTCAATCGAGGATTCGAGCTTTTTCTTGGGATTGAGATTATGTCGTTGACGTTGAATGTGCTCGGATGAACCTAGAAATCCAATCGGGATTCGTTAGCACCGCTCACGGTGTTCGGTGCGGCGTGGCTCCTACTCGCGGCATCGGCTCGTCCTGGCGCACTTGGAAGACGCCCCCAGAGGTCTCAACCTGGTAACCGGCACACCACCTGGCGACGAAGGCGCTCGCTAGGGTGGCATCTGCGAAATAGATCGAAAGAGCGTCATTCAGCACGCCGCGTGTGCCGGAAGGCGTCATCGCCCAACCATCAGCACCACAACTCTCGTCGAGCCATACTTTGATCCGGTCGAGTCGGGAGCCCAGCCCATCAGGAGGGACACCGATCCGAATGCGCACTGGAAAGCGTCTTTCGGCTTCGGCGATCATGAACTGGGAGCTTGCAGCCATTTTTGTGTTCCGTTTATGTTCTACGCAAAGCCTCGCACACCTCGCTCGGGAAGTCCACATCGCTGGAGTGCCCGTCCCGACCGGCCTATGCTCCCCCGCATGGGGTCACGGTCCGCCAATACCGATGCGTCTCTCAAGCTTTACGGCCTCATGTCGGCCTTGATCACGGCAAATCTAGCTCTCGGGTCGGAAGGAACGGGCGTGGCCATTCGGTAGGATAGGGGTGGCCACAAACATGACCACAAAATACGTGGCGGCTTTGTTGATTTTGCTCGGTCTCTTCGTGATCACTGCGAAGTCTGCTCGGGGGACTGAGGAGATGCAGTCGAATCCCCCACGCAGCCTATACGCGGTCAATGAGTCCTCGGATGATCGAGGATCTATTTCGGTCTACGACATGGATGCCGGGCATCGGCTGATCAAAACGATTCAGACGGTTCCCGGCGTCAGCGATGTCAGAGGAGTGGCCGTTAGCGGTGCCACTGGTAAGCTTTACGTCGCCTACCGGAATGTCTCAGGCACGGGCATGGTCTATTGCCTCGACGTTTACAACGACTCGGTGGTCTGGAATAGAGCAATCGATCCGGGTGTCGATCGGCTGGTGATCAATCCAGATGGAAAACTGCTTTATGTTCCGACTTGGGAAGGCGGTTCGGCAGACTTCATCAATGTCGTGGATGCCAACACAGGCGACACTGTTCGAAAGGTGTATTTCTCAAATCGATCGCACGACGCTCAATATCCGCTATCTGGGCCAATATTCCAAGAGACCAAGGCTGAGGATGGCAGCGGCAATTACCTCTATCTGATCGATCCGAGCAGCTTTGCTGTATCACGCATTGGCCCTTATTTGGGTATCCTCGGTCCCTATGCAGTCGATAGCACGAGCAGCTACGTCGTAAACAATGTGAGAGATCTCTGGGGAATGCAGGTGGCCAATCTCAAGACGGGTGAGATTATCACGGCGACTGTTCCAAACCATCCACCCGGTGATGCTGGTCTGTTTCATGGAATTGGTTGGACCCCTGACCAGAGTGAAGTTTGGGCAAATAGTAGCGGGTCTGACCCGCACGTTTATGTCTGGGACATGCGTAATCCAATGGCTCCCGTTCTGAAGCAGACATTGACATTAAGGAGCGGTCGAGGATCACACTGGCTGACCTTTGATATAAAGGGGGATTTTGGTTATGTCGCACCCGTCAAAAATAGCGCCGATGGCACCGAGGTCTTCGATGCCCGCTCACATACATCTGTCGCAGTGATTGGGTCATCGGAAGACATGCTTGAGATCGACTTCGCCGATGGAAAGATTAGCCGAGTCGGTGATCAGTATGGGATTGGACGTCGATAATCTCCTAACTTGAAGCGCATGCTCATCGGGCGGGAGGCAACGTAAAACTTGACCATTTCGTGTCGCACATGGCGAGCGGTTGCAATGCCTATGTCGCCGATAGTGCGTTAAGAGCGAATCGCCGATCGGAGCCCGGCCGGGGTCTTACCTCCGCGGCACACTAGGATATCGATTGGGAATGGAGCGAAAGTGCGGGCCGTGGATTTGGAAACCTGCGTTTTCTGTGAACTCGTCGCTGGCAAACGGCCGATAAGCGTCATCGATGAAGCGGAAAACGTTCTGGCATTCATGGATATTCAGCCGGTTAACCCCGGTCATGTCCTGATAATTCCGAAGCGCCACACTCCATACCTAGCCGACCTAGATGAGATACTAGGTGGTCAGATCTTCGCAATGGGAATGCGCGTTGCTGCCGCCCTCGGAACGAGTGGCGTCCGTTGCGAAGGCGTAAACTTCTTCTTGGCTGACAGAGAAGCGGCTGGCCAGGAGGTCTTCCATGTTCACCTCCACGTTTTCCCACGCTTCGCGGGCGACGGCTTCGGGCTGAGATTCGGTCCAAAATATTTTGTCTTACCGCCGCGCGGCGAACTTGATCGCACAGCATGGGGTATCCGCAGGGGAATGCCAGCATGAGCGGTAAGAACCAGAAAGAGTCGAACACCATCCTGAAGTGCAGCCGTTCAAGGGTCGAGAATTAGAGCTTGGGGTGCTCGACTACTCTCGCCGCTGAAAATCTACGCTGTGGCCGACACCGCGTTTCAAAGGCCCCTGACAAGATCCTGAAACGCCAGTCCAGTCCAACGCTGCCGAAAATCGTGATTTGACTCGATTTCGGTGCGACTTGGATGCACCCCGGCGATGACTTCACCAAGCTCCGCGTCGATCACCTCTGCACTCTGGCCCCGGTACGTGACATCCCGATGGCCTTTCCGCGGGTGCGGTCTTCGTGCTATCCTGAGGGCAATCTATCGGCTGCCCCTAAGGCTCGAAAGGTATTTTTATGAACGATGTAGCCCCGACGCGTCAGCTAAAACCCCGCCTCGCAAGCGATAAGCCCGGCGAAGTTTGCTCATTTCGTGCTGCGAACCGCGCAGTTCGAAAAGATGATCGAGTGGTACCAAACCGTGCTCGCGGCTCGCATCGTATTCCGTGACGAGCGGCTTTGTTTTCTATCCTATGATGACGAGCATCACCGCTTGGCGCTTATCAACATTCCCGGTCTGCCGGTGCGCGAGCCCGACGCTGTCGGCACCGACCACGTGGATTACGCTTACAATAACCTCGGTGAATTGCTATTGACCTATCGCCGACTGAAGGCGGCTGGCATCCTGCCGCATTGGCCGATCAACCACGGTGTCACGACATCGATGTACTACCGCGATCCCGACAATAACCGGGTTGAGCTTCAGATCGATAATTTCGCCACACCTGCGGAGCTTGACGGCTTCCATAGCCGGGCCTTTGCCGAGAACCCGGTCGGCGTGACATATGACCCCGAGGAGCTTTGCCGCCGCTACGAGGCTGGTGAGCCAATGGCGGATATGCTCCGCATTCCGCCGATGCCCGAGGGAAAGTCCCATGGGACATGCTGGCGAGCCACTGATCGGCCCGCAAAACGCCGACACCCTTTTGGCATGAGGTTGGGCCTTTAGCGAATCTTGGTGATCCCGCTTCATCGTGATCGGCGGGCTCCCGCACCTTAGGGCGCGGGGTATGTCTAGCGCTTATCACTGTACTTGATGCTGCGGATCAGGCGCGGCCGGTGCCAATCAGCATCTCAACACTCATAGGCAACCGCCCGCCAGATTCGAATTCCGCAAGTCTCGTTCTGACTTCTTGGCGGACGGCGCGCTGCGCCGCGTCGGGCAATATTAGGTATATCTGTGGGATAGAGCCAATGCCCGCCTGGATCGGCTCCAAATACTCGTGGAAGCTATCAAAGCTGCCCTCCCGCGTTTGTCGTTCGACCCGAACTTCCTGAAATCCGCCGCTGGTCAGCAAACCTTCCAGCCGGGTCGGGGCGATTCGACAAATGGAGGAAAATCGGGGCGCGGAACCGGACTGAGAAACTGCCTGACGCCGCACCCCAACAGGGCTTGACGGCGACGGTTATGTCATCGTGGGCGCTTCAGCGGCGAGTTTTCCAAATTCCTCGGGAGTGAACGCCCGGACGGTCGTCGTCCGCGCATTTCCTGACGACGTTATCGCAACGGCCAACTGTGTCATCGCGTCGCCGTTCGGCATTTCGACCACCAAAGCCACATCATATTGACCAGTGGTGACATAGGCACAAACAAGTCGCCCGCCCAGTCTGGTCACCAGCGCTTTAGTGGCGGTTCCTAGTGAGTGCACCACCATCAGTATCAAAATGGGCGAATATAGAATGGATAAATGGATCAGCCATAGCTGGGCGGAATCCGGGGTCGGCGTCAAATATCGCCGATCGTCGAAGCAGTATTGTCTGACCGCCGTAGCAAAGCCCGCTATCGTGTAAGACCCGCATCGTGTACGCTGCCACGCCAGCTAGTAACCTTTCGCGCGGTCGTCCGGCTCTGATCCAGGTATCGACGTTGTTGAGGCCCCAATTATATGCGGCAATAGCGTCCGGCCAGTCCTTGTATCGTGCGTACAGCTGTGCCAAGTAGGCTCGCCCGATCGCACGATTCTGCATCAGGTCAAATCGGTCCCCACCACCGACATCCGTAGCTGCCGCCTCGCCGACCTGCATCGGTCCCTGGGGCCCGGAGGGGTCTGGCCGCCACATAGCGGTATCTTTGCCATGGCTCGACTCCGCGCCGTCGACCGCCTCTGCAACCCGATCGAGCGGGATGACGGAGATCCTCCGGGCGTCTTTGGTCGCATGACTCCCCGCATGGTTTTGCCCAATGACAGCAGCCGGCTCACGCAAGATCGTCCGTTCGCCCGCATCAGCGGCTCCAATACTTGCCTGGCTCGCTAATAACATGATGATGAGCGATTGCGCATAAGCCATCAGCGGTTCCGACGACCCTTCGAATTTTTACAAAATACGTCTTGGCTTCGAACAGGTAAATGGTTAACCTAATTTTGACATCCCAGAAAGGTCTGTGATGTCTCTCAAATCAACATTTTGGAGTGCACTATAGTTAATTGTGGCTGGTGTTGATTTTCCGAGTGCCGGCAAATCGTTTATTCTTGTGAGGTCATGGCGCATCAGTTGCTGTGGTTCCGACCACGTGGCGGCGCAAGCCGACCGAATTGGCGCCGGCTCAGTGCCCAGCTCGTTTCCAATCGGATTTGCTCCGTAGTAGTTCTGACCGGTAGGTCTCGTTGCTGTGATCAGCTTCTCGCGCATGGTGTCGCGACGACCTAGAATGGCCCGGTCGTGACGGAGCGACCGAAAAGCCACGTCGCAGCCGCGCCAATTTGCGGCCACCATCACGGTCAGCGTCGGTAATTGACCGACTGCTCAAAAATCAGAACCCATTGGAAAATCGTAATAATCTTCGATCATCCTCGCCGCACCTGGTCGTGCCGGGGAACCGCGCCGCAATTTTGCGGTCCGAAATTCATGGACACGGGAGCCATGGCTGTTCCGATCGCCGATGTTCGGTTCGGGCATTCGACGACTCGACGGCGAGACGGCCGGCGGTCGCCCCCTAGCGAGGACCCCGCCTAGACGCGTCACGCGCTGGCTGGCGGCTTCGACAATCGCACCACCGGCTCCGGCGCTCTCTTTAGCCGGGGATGACTCCCATCCCCATCACGCTATTTTAGACCGCAAAGTCGCGGCGCGGTTATTCAGGCGCTGCCCGCGGCCAGTTGAAGCGAGGATAATGCCAGATTCTTATGTTTCCTCAATGGGTTCTGCCTTTACGGAGACCGGATAACCACCAACTGCGGACCGCGATGGTGACCGCAAATTGGCGCGGCTGCGAAGGCGGTTTGCACCCTCGAACACCGTCTCGGTTAGTTCGTCGAGCGGCAATGCTGACCCCGACATTGTTGTGCAGAATGTCGATGCGGCCCCAGCGCTCGACTGCCGTCGCCATCGCGGCGGCCCGCGTCGCCTCGCGCGTGACATCGGCCTGCACGGCGACGCATTCGCCACCAGACTCCGCGGCCAGCACCGCGGTCTCCTCGGCCGAGACAAGGTCGCGGTCGACAGCAAGGATCTTCGCTCCTTCCTGCGCGAAGCGCAGCATCGTCGCGCGACCGTTACCGATCCCCTCGCGGGGGCTCTGCTGTGAGCGCGACGGTCTGATCCGGCCGCAATGCCGGAGAATCATCCGACGCAATAATCTCGACGACCTGATCGCGTTTGCGGGCTCTACTCGGCGGCGCGGTCGACCGACCGGTCGACTCGGGCCATCACGTCAGCCGGCAACGGGTCGGCTTCGGCAGCGCCGACGCATTCGGCGAGCTCGGTGCGGTTTTTGACGCCCAGAACCAATGTGTCGACCGGAAGCGACAGCGCGTAGCGATGCGCCAAGAGGGCGGGGGTCATACCGAGTTCGGCCGCTAGACGGCGGAAGCCGGCGGCGC
>Ga0310911_10000865_pt1 | contig 11681 bp, 11 predicted proteins | sample GREbulkMGHF170_FD_203532 | JGI IMG/M metagenome (GOLD analysis project Ga0310911, IMG submission 203532) | Lab enrichment of tropical soil microbial communities from Luquillo Experimental Forest, Puerto Rico - GRE.bulkMG.HF170 | ecosystem: Environmental > Terrestrial > Soil > Tropical forest >... | reverse complement strand
ATCGCCATGCACCAGCGTCACTTCATTGGGCGGACCGGGATCGTGACGGCCGAGCCAGCGCAGCGCGAGCTCGAACACCGGCCGCGGCCAGTTGAAGCCGCGATATTCCCGCGTGAGCTCCGCGATTTCCTTCGCCGCCGTCATCTCGCGCAACCTGGGCAGTTGCGCCCGCGGCAAGCCGTGAATGCCCGCCGCGATCCGGCCGAGCTGCCGCGCCAGCAGCGGGCGCGCTTTGGCAAACAGTTCGTCGCGCAAAATCTTGCGCGCAATGCTCTCGCCTTCGACGCGTTGCATCACAAAGCCGGTGCCGAGGTCGTCCTCTGGCTGCAACAGATGCAGCACCTTCGGCGACGGCAAGCCGGCATCGTGCGCAAGCTGCATCAGCTTCGCCTCGGCCTCGAGCCCCGCGGCGCGCGTCGGGGCCGCTCCATGGCCCTTCGGGGCGCGGCGCAGGATCGCGCCGACCTTGCCTTGCGGATGTACGATGTCAAACGACCAGGTCTCCTGGCTGGCGCCGCCTGAGAGTTTTGCGGCGCCCGCAACGCCGGTCGCGCCCGGATACCAGGAAGGGACGGAACGCGTGAGCGCGTCCTCGATCATTTGCCTGCGAATTTTGCCGGCCGCTTTTCAAGGAACGCGGTGACGCCTTCCCTGAAATCTTCGGTCGCGCCGGCGATGCGCTGCGACTGGAATTCGAGGTTGAGCTGGTCCTCGAAGGAATTTTCCGGGCTTTCCCAGTAGAGCTTCCGGATCAGCGACAGCGCGACCGTTGGCCCGCTTGCGAGCTCACGCGCAAGCTTCATCGCTTCCTCCATCAAAACCGCATCGTCATGGACGCGATTGATCAGGCCCCATTCCAGTGCCTTCTCCGCCGGCAGCCGCTCGCCCATCAGGGACAATTCCACCGAGCGCGCCTTGCCGATCAGGCGCGGCAACAGCCAGGTCGAGCCGCAATCGGGCACGAGACCGATGCGGCGGAAGGCCTGCAGGAAATAGGCCGAGCGCGCGACAAGGATCATGTCACCCATCAGCGCAAAGCTCATTCCGGCGCCCGCCGCCGGTCCGTTGACCGCCGTGACCAGCGGACAATGCAGGTTCTGCAGCCGCCGCAGGAACGGATGGAAGCCGGTTTCCAGCGCCGCTCCGGCGTTGCTGCGGCCCGGCTTCTGCGGCTGGTTGCGACCCTGCAAGTTCGCGCCGGTGCAGAAGGCGCGGCCTGCGCCGGTCAAAACCAGGCAGCGCACCTCGGCCCTGCGGTCGTTGACCTCGTCCAGCGCTTCGGCGAGCCCACCCAGCATGTCCATGGAGACCGCATTCATGACCTCCTGATGATCGAATTTCAGGACGGCAACCGACCCTTCGACATCGAGCGTGCAGTGCTTGAATTGCATTTTTGTTTCCTCTTTCAATTGTTGCGCGCGCTACCCGGCGCGCGGCGGATTTTCCAGACCATATTTGATTTTTGCGGCGTCGTTGTCCATGGTTCAGGCAGCCAGACGGCGCGTGGCTGACGCGCATCGTGGAGAATGGAAACGCCAGAGGGAGACGCCAATGAGCATGTTCGACCTTTCGGGCCGCGTCGCGGTCATCACCGGCGGTAATGGCGGTATCGGGCTCGGTATGGCGCAAGCCCTTGCGTCGAGTGGCTGCAACGTCTCGATCTGGGGCCGTAATGCGGAGAAGAACAAGACCGCAGCGGCGACGATGGCAAAGGGCCCCGGCGAGGTCGATACAAGCGTCTGCGACGTCACCGATCCCGCGTCCGTTGCGGAGGCGATGAAGGCGACCCTCCACAGATTCGGCCGCGTCGACGGCTGCTTTGCCAATGCCGGCATCGGCGGAGGCGGCCGAAAACCCTTCATCGAGCGCACCGAGGTGGAATGGCGCACGATGTATGCGACCAATCTCGACGGCGTGTTCCATGTCTTCCAGGCCGCAGCCCGCCACATGACCGAGCGGGCGCAGGCGGGCGATCCGTTCGGCCGGCTGGTTGCAACCTCGAGCCTGGCCTCGCTGTTCGGCACCGCGCGCAACGAGCACTATGCCGGCACCAAGGCTGCGATCAATGCGCTCTGCCGCGCGCTTGCCGTGGAACTCGCGCGTTACGGCGTCACGGCCAATGCGATCCTGCCAGGCTGGGTCAGGAGCGACATGACCGCGCGCGTCATGGCGGACGAGAAATTCGTCGGCGCCGTGATGCCGCGCATTCCGGCGCGGCGGTTCGGCGAGCCTTCCGATTTCGGCGGTATCGCCGTCTACCTCATGAGCAAGGCCTCGTCCTACCACACCGCCGACTGTTTCGTGATCGACGGCGGGTACACGGCGTTTTGACAACATGGCGAGAGGCATCTCGCGGTTCCCTTTCGAGTAGGCTGAAGCCAAATTTCTTTGGTCGGGAGAGCGGAGAAGCAGGCATGGCGCGCATTGTCGTCCTCGGAGCGGGATTCGCCGGCCTGTGGGCCGCCATCGGGGCCGCACGCAAGCGTGACGAGATCGGCGCCCGCGCCGCCGATGTCGAGATCGTCGTCGTCGATCGCAACGCCTATCACAACATCCGCGTTCGCAATTACGAGGTCGATTTGAGCGACGCGGCCATTCCGCTCGCCGAACTGCTCGACCCGATCGGCGTCAATCAGAGGATCGCAGAAGTTCGCGCCATCGATCCCCGGAAACAGGAGGTGATCGTCGCAACGACGGGCGGGCACGAAAGTCTCGCCTACGATCGGCTCGTGCTGACGCTTGGCAGCGAGCTCGTGCGCCCGGCCATTCCAGGCCTCGCCGCCAACAGCTTTGACGTGGACACTTATGCGGCGGCACTCAGGCTCAATGCCCATCTGGCTTCGCTTGTCGAGCGCCATGCGACGCGAGCACGCAACACGGTCGTGGTCGTGGGCGCGGGCTTTACCGGAATCGAAGTGGCGACCGAGATGCCGGAAAAGCTTCGCGCAGCGGGCCTGGCCGGCGACTTCCATATCATCCTCGTCGATCCCAACCCTGTCGTCGGCGCAACCATCGGCGAGCATGCGCGTCCGGTCATCACCGAGGCCTTGGCCACGTTGGGCGTCGAGACACGGCTAGGGGCAAAGGTCAGTGCCGTCGACCCGGCGGGTCTCACACTCGCGAACGGGGAATTCATTCCCGCGCAAACCGTCGTCTGGTGCGCAGGCATGGCCGCAAATCCCCTCGCCGCAACATTTGCTGGCGAGCGGGACCGCTATGGCCGGCTTGTCGTCGATCAGTTCATGCGGGTCACAGGACTGGCGAATGTGTTCGCCGCCGGCGACATCCGGCCTGCCGGGTCGATGGCGTTCATTCGACCGTGATGTCATGCCAGTTTGCCCGGCCGATGGGCCGTTTCGCCGGCCACAATGTGGTCGCCGACCTCTTCGAGCAACCGCTGCTGCCGCTCAATATCGATTGGTACGTCACCGTGCTCGATCTCGGAAGCTGGGGTGCGCTTTATACCGTCGGTTGGGACCGACAGGTGCATTCGAGCGGCGCCCCTGCGAAAGTGACCAAGCAGACCATCAATCACAAGCGCATCTACCCGCCTCGCAGCGGCAATCGCGCGGACCTGCTTGCCGCGGCAGCGCCGACGGTGCAGGCCCCGCCTTCCGTGCGCACACCCGCTGCCAAGCCGAGTGGTTAGGGTCTGCACAGGGCGCAGCCGGCTCCGGCCGGATGATCCCTTTATCGCCGGCGAACGGCGGATTAGCCTGCCGCGTGTCCCCTCAACGAGGAAAACCGCAATGGAATACGTCCCCGCCGATCTCGCACCCCGCGAGCGCTACAAGGTGCTGACCTCCTTCGTGCTGCCGCGACCGATCGCCTGGGTGACGAGCCTTGGCCCGACCGGCGTCGTCAACGCCGCGCCGTTTTCGTTCTTCAACGTGTTTTGCGAAGACCCGCCGCTTTGCATGTTCGCGGTCAATCAGCGGCCGGACGGGCGGGTGAAGGACACGCTCGCCAACATCCGGCGAACGGCGGAGTTTGTCGTCAATCTGACCGATGAGCCGTTGGCGCGCGCGATGCATGAGAGTAGCGGCGATTTTCCGCCTGACGTCGGCGAGCCCGATTACCTCGGACTGAAGCTGGCACCCTCGAGCAAGATCGCAGCCCCGCGGCTTGGCGATGCGCCCTTTGCGATGGAGTGCAAGACCTGGAAGACGATCGAGGTCAACGGCGACCGGGTTTTGATCATGGGCGAAGGAATCAATTTCCACATCCGCGACGAGCTCTGGGATCACGACAAGATGCGCGTGCACGTGGAGCGCTACCATCCGATCGGGCGCATGTTCGCCGACCGCTACTGCCGCACGGACGATCGCGTGATCTTTCCGGCCGCAGAGGGGGCGCGAGGATAGCTTACGCCTGTGCTACGCCGCCTCGAGCCGGTGCGCACGCAGGAAAGAGCGGATCTGGCGCACCGCAAGCGGGATCCGCTCTTTCGGCTCCTTCCACGGGAACATGCTGACTTCGGCCTTCGGCGCCAGCATCGCTGCTTCCATCGCGACCGCATAGGGATGTGCCGGAATATCGTCGGGCAGGATCAGCACCGGGGTCTGGCAGTTGCGCACGAAATCGCGCGCCACCGTAAACACGAAGTCGGGATCGGTGCGATACATGCGGGTCAGGAATTTGTCGACCTGCTCCATCGTGATGTCGGGCCTGCGCTTGACCAGCTCCGGACCCCAACCCTTCATGTTGTTGTCGTAAAAGAGGTCGCGCATCTCCGGCCGCGACCCTGAGGGCTGCGCCAGCACGGCCGCGACGATGCGACCCGGCGCACGCTTGAGGAGATTCCAGATCAAGGGACCGCCGATGCAGAAGCCGAGCACCATGAACCTGTCGATGCGCAGGTGGTCCATCAGGCCGAGATGGTCGTCGGCGTGTGCGTCCCAGGGACGCTCGATCTCGAGCGGACCCGAGGACTGCCCGCCATTGGCGTTGCGAAGGTCGGCGCCGATGCAGCGATATTCGCCCTTGAATTCCTCGATGGCGTCGAAGGGGGAATAGGGAGCGGACAGGTGCGCAATCGTCGAATTCAATCCGCCTCCGGCGATCATCAGCAGCGGAAAGCCCGATCCTTTCTCCTCGAAATGGATGCGCACCGGGCCTCGTTCATAAAAACTCATGGCGGCTCCTCCACTCTGCTCGCAAGCACGTGCGGGGCTGCGGCCACCGCGGTTGCGGCCGCGCCGGTCGTCAGGATATTGCGTCGGGTCGGATCGGTCATCGTGCGATTATCTGCTCCGCTCTTATGACGCAGCGGCGGCACGCGGGCGCGCTGCCGTCGTCATCGCAAAACCCTTGTAGCCCTTAGCTGCGACATGGTTGCAGATCTGCCGATAAGCTCCCACGCCGCCGATATAGGGCATGAAGATGCGCGGTTTGCCCGGAATGTTGGCGCCCATGTACCAGGAATTGGCTTGCGGATAGAGCGTGACGTTGGCCACCTCGTTGACATGGGCCACCCACCTCTCCTCGGCATCCGCCTCGGCTTCGATCGTCTCCAGCCCACGGCTGCGCATGAAGGCGAGGCAGTCGGCGATCCAGTCGACATGCTGCTCGATCGAGACGATCATGTTCGACAGCACCGATGGACTGCCCGGTCCGGTGATGATGAAAAGATTGGGAAAGCCTGTGCTCATCAAACCAAGGTAAGTCTTGGGCCCTTCCGCCCACTTCCTATTGAGCATCTGCCCGTTCCGGCCGCTGATATCGATCTTCGCGACCGAGCCCGTCATGGCATCGAAGCCGGTCGCGAGCACCAGCGCGTCGATTTCGTAGTCTTTGCCGCCATTACGCACGGCGTGCGGCAAAATCTCTTCGATGGGACTCGCCTTGATGTCGACCAGCGTCACATTCGGTCGATTGAAGGTTGCGAAATAATCGGTGTCGATGCAGATGCGTTTGGTGCCGATCGGATAGGTTGTCGGCTGCAGCAGTTTTGCGGTGGCCTTGTCCCTCACGATCTCGCCGATCTTCCGGCGAACGAAATCCGCAGCCGTGTCGTTGGCGGCCTTGTTCAGGGCGAGATCGTTGTAGACCGACATGAAGGTCAGCCCGCCGTACTGCCAGCGGGCTTCATATCGGGCGCGCCGCTCGTTGTCGCCATCGTCGAGCGCGCCGCGGTCGGGCAGCTCGGTGTAGATGCCGTTCCTCGCCTCCTCGCGCGCAAAGCGCCGGATCTCCGGGTAGTTGTCGCGGAACGCGGCGCGGTCCTCGGCCGAGAGCGGGGCGTTATGCGCGGGAATCGAGTAGTTCGGCGTGCGCTGGAAAACGGTGAGATGCTTGGCTTCGCCGGCGATCACGGGCACCGACTGGATGCCCGAGGAGCCGGTGCCGATAATGCCGACACGAAGGCCGGTGAAATCGACCTTCTCATGCGGCCAGTTACCGGTGTGATAGACCGGCCCCTTGAAGCTATCGAGCCCCTTGATATTGGGCTTGCGGGCATTGGACAGGCAGCCCGTCGCCAGCACCACGAACTTCGCCGTCACGGTTTTGCCGTCCGAGGTGGTGACCGACCAGATGTTTGTGTCTTCGTCAAACGCGCAGGCAACCACGCTGGTGTCGAACTGGATGTCCGCGCGCAGGTTGAAGCGGTCGGCGACGTGATTGGCGTAGCGCAAAATCTCCGGCTGCGAGGCGTAGCGTTCGCTCCAGTCCCATTCCTGCTGAAGCTCGTCGGAGAACGAATAGGAATATTGCATGCTCTCGACGTCGCAGCGCGCGCCGGGATAGCGGTTCCAGTACCAGGTGCCGCCGACGCCGCTTCCCTGTTCGAAGACGCGGACGGAAAATCCCAGGTCACGCAGCCGGTGGAGCATGTACATGCCGGCAAAGCCGGCGCCGACCACGACGACGTCATAAGCTGTGGCCTCGCCCTTGCCTGGACTGGATGTTGCGGACATCTGCACTCCCTTTTGAATATCTGATTTGACGGCAAGCATTCTCTCCGACCGCGCGAAAGTGCAAGAGGCAATCGCGCGCGTCGGCATTGCTTATTTTGCTGTACGGAATGCGAGCGCGCCGGTTTCGCAGCGCCTGAACGCAAGTTGGATCGGGGCGAAAACCTTGGCGCAGCTCGTCCTGATGCGCTAGCGTCCTGCAAGCAAAACAAGAAACGGTTGCCGGGAGAGACCTATGAAATCGCCGATCTGCAAGATGCTGGGCATCGAGTTTCCGCTCCTTGCCTTCAGCCATTGCCGCGACGTGGTGGCCGCCGTCAGCCGCGCCGGCGGCTTTGGCGTGCTCGGCGCGACCGTGCACTCGCCCGAAACGATCGAGCGGGAGTTGAAATGGATCGACGATCATGTCGACGGCAAGCCTTACGGCGTCGACGTGCTGATCCCCGAAAACATTTCGACGGCGGGCGAAAAGAACGTCACCTGGAAGAGCCTCGAGGCGAGGATTCCGCAAGCGCATCGCGACTACACGAAGAATCTTCTCAGGAAATACGACATCGACCTGACGACGAGCAATGTCGCCGACAACCAGCCGCAGCCGTTCGATGCGACGCGCGCGCTGGAATTGCTCGACGTGTCGTTCCGCCACCCGATCAGGCTGATCGCAAACGCCCTCGGCGTGCCGCCGAAGGAAATGATCGAGATGGGCAAAAAGCACGGCGTGCCGGTCGCAGCCCTCGTCGGCGCCAAGGAGCATGCGCTGCGCCAGGTCGCCTCCGGCGTCGACATTCTCGTCGTGCAGGGGACGGAAGCCGGCGGTCATTGCGGCGAGGTCTCGACCATGGTGCTCTTGCCCGAGGTGATCAAGGCGATCAAGCCGATCCGCGACGTGCCGGTGCTGGCCGCGGGCGGCATCATGACGGGACGCCAGATGGCAGCCTGCATGGCGATGGGCGCGGCCGGCGCGTGGACCGGCTCGGTCTGGCTTGCAACGATGGAGTCGGAGACGACGGAAATCTTTCGCGAGAAAATGATCGCGGCGTCCTCGCGCGATGCGGTCCGTTCCAAGGGGCGCACCGGAAAGCCGGCACGGCAATTGCGCTCTGTCTGGACCGATGCCTGGGATCGCTCGCCGGAGAGTCCCGGCGCACTGCCGATGCCGCTGCAGTCCATCATCAGCCGCGACGCGTTCAATTCGATCGACCGCGCGGCGGCTGCCGGCAACCCGAAAGCGCGCGACCTCGTGAGCTACTTTGTCGGCCAGGGGGTCGGGCTGATCGACAGCGTGAAATCGGCAGGCTCCGTGGTGCAGGAGTTCAAGGAAGATTTTCTGGAGGCGATCGAGCACATGAATGCGTTGGTCGCGGACTAACCGTCATCGCGAGGAGCGTTTGCTTTGGATTGCTTCGCTCGCAATGACGGCTCCGCATGTTGTTCAAAGGTGAAACAAAAAAATGTCGAACACATCCGAAGACCGCATTCCCGTCATCGTCGGCATCGGCGAAATCGTCGATCGCCCGAAGGACATTTCGAAAGGACTCGAGCCGCTCGCGTTGCTCGAGGAAGCGCTGCGCCGCGCGGAGGCGGATTCGGGCGCCAAGCTGCTCGGCGAGATCGGATCGCTCGACGTCGTCAATTTCCTGAGTTGGCGCTATCGCGATCCGGAGCAGCTTCTCGCGAAGCGCTTGGACGTTGCGCCGGCGCATTGCTATTACGGGCTGGTCGGCGGCGAGAGCCCGATCCGGTATTTGCACGAAGCGGCGCAGCGCATTGCGCGCGGCGAGTGCTCGGTTGCGGCAGTCTGCGGCGCGGAGGCGCAATCGACTGCGACCAAGGCCGAACGCGCCGGTATCACGCTGCCCTGGACGCCGTTCGCCCATGACGTGCCGGAGCCGAAGCGCGGCGCGGCTTTCCAGAAACCGCTCGCCGTAAAGCTCGGCGTGTTTCGCCCGATCACGGTCTATCCGCTCTATGAGTCCGCGACTTCGGCGCAATGGGGCCAAAGCCCGCGCGAGGCGCTGGCAGAATCGGGCGCGCTGTGGTCGACCTATTCCCGTGTCGCCTCCGAAAATCCCAACGCCTGGCTGAAGAAGCGGTTTTCGTCCGAGGAGATCACGGCACCGTCACCCGACAATCGCCTGATCGCGTGGCCCTATACCAAACTGATGGTCGCCAATCCCACGGTCAACATGGGTGCGGCGCTGCTCCTGACGAGTCTCGCGAAAGCGCGCGCGGCCGGGATCGCCGACGACCGTCTGGTCTATCCGCTCGGCGGCGCTTCCGCCGAGGAACCGCGCGACTACCTCCTGCGTGACCAGTTTTACGAGAGCCATCCGCAGAATGCCGTGCTCAAGGCGGTGATGCATCTCGCAGGCGGTGACGGCAAAAAATTCGACGCGATCGAGCTTTATAGCTGTTTTCCCTGCGTCCCCAAGATGGCGCGGCGAACGCTCGGCTTGGGGACGGACGTGCAGCCGACCGTGACGGGCGGGCTCACCTTCTTCGGCGCGCCGCTCAACACCTATATGACGCATGCGGCCTGCGCGATGGTGCGACGCTTGCGGAGCGGCGCAAGGCTCGGCCTGCTCTACGGCCAGGGCGGCTTTGTCACCAAGCATCATGCGCTGGTGGTCTCGCGCGACGCCCCGCGCGGGGCGATCTCTCAGGACACCAGCGTGCAGGCGGAAGCCGACCGCAACAAGCGCCGCGTGCCCGAATTCGTCACGGAGGCGGCCGGCAAGGGACAGGTCGAAAGCTTTACGGTGATCTTCCGCGCCAATGGCGAGGTCGAGCACGGCGCGGTGATGCTGCGAACCGAGCAGAATACGCGCACGCTTGCGCGCGTGAAGGCAGAGGACGGCACCACACTTGCGCATCTGATGAACATGGACCGCACTCCGGTCGGATCAACGGGCGCGATCGCGATGGCGAAGGACGGCGTGCCGCAGTGGCGCGTGGGTTGATCTTCTCTCCCCGCAAGCCGGGCGAGACGGGAACTGACCCCTACCCCTTCACGTCCTGCCGTTCGGACACCTTGGACGGGTCGGCTTTGCCGCTGCCGCCCGCGCCGACCACACGGACCTGATCGCCATCGGCGATGCCGTCGGGCGGCGCCACGATGACGCGGTCGCCGGGCGAAAGGCCGGAGCCGAGCTCGATCTCGCGGCCGAGATCGCGGGCAATCGTCACGGTTTTGAACACGACCTTGTCGTCCGGGCCGACGGTCGCAACGCGCAGGCCCTTCTGATTGAAGATGAGCGCGCTTGCGGGTATGTGCAGCGGCACGCCGTCGCGCTGCAGGTTCAATTTCACATTGGCGTAGCCGCCCGGCAACAATTCCCCTGCGGAATTGTCGAGCACGAGTTGCATCCGCGTGGTGCCCGAATTGACGTCGACCGCACGCGAGGACGCTTCCACCGTCGCCGGGAAAGTCCGGTTCGGATATTCCGGCACTGATATGACGGCCTTGGCGCCGACCCTGACCATCGGCACGTAGTTCTGGGGCACGTTGACGTAGACGCGCAGCTTGCTGATGTCCGAAATCACGAACATCGGCGGTCCGCTGCCGCCGCCGGCGTTGATGAGCGCGCCGACATCGGTATCGCGGGCGGTGACCACGCCATCGAACGGTACGGTGATCTTCTTGTAGCCGGCGAGCGCTTCCAGCCGCTCGACATTGGCCTGGCTGGCGTTGACTGCGGCCTTCTTGTTGGAGAGGTCGGCGGTGCGCTCGTCGATCTCCTGCATCGAGACGAAATTCGAGGCGAGCAGCGACTTGCGGCGCGTCAACGTCGCTTCCGACAATTTTGCACTGGCTTCCTGGCTCGCGAGATCGGCCCGCGCCTGCAAGAGCTGCTGATCGAGATCGGGCGCCTCGATTTCGGCGATCACCTCACCGGCTTTGACCCTGGCGCCGATGTCGGCCCTCCAGCTCTTCAAGTAACCGTTGACGCGGGCAAAGATCGGGGCGCGGTAATAGGCTTCCAGCCGTCCGGGCAGATCGAGGGTCGCGCTCAGCGCCCGCGCATCGGGCAGCACCACCGCGACCGAGGGAATTGCCTGGTCGTCGGTCCAGTTGCGCAGGCGGGCGCTTGCCTCCTCGCGCGCGCGAATCCCGGTGATGACGACCAGGATCGCGACGACCACGGCCGCAGCACCGAACATCCCCAGCTTCCGGCGGGAGACCGGCGAAGGTTGCTCAGTGGGCATGCGGCGTCTCCAATGGGGCGTCGGCTTTGGCGCCATGCTTCCGGTGCATCATACTGAGGGAAGCCGGGCTCGAACATCCAATAAATATCAATAAATTCATATAGCAAGCCATTATTTTTGAGGCTCAATCTTCCCAGAAATCATGACTGGGAAGAACATGGGAAGATAAAAAACGCGGAGCCGAAGCCCCGCGTCACTCTGCTGTCGCCTCCGTGTCATCAGCGGAACCCATGGTGGCTCCCGACGTTATCAACCTCGGCCGAAGGCCGAGCAATGGATTGGGAATGGGAGAGGATCGGCAATTTTGGTTCGCTATGCGAGCGAGATCGTTTCGTGGCGTGGATGCGAAAGCAGATCAAAGATGGCATGGCCGAAGAGATAGATGCTCTCGCTGGCTTTGACGCTGGCGACCGATGGTTCAGGCATATCCCCACCGGTTCGCTCTGGCGCCTGGTTTCGGACGAGAACCCTTATGGGCCAGGCTTCTGGCCTGCTCATGTGGATGACAAGGCCGCATAAGCCGGAGGCCGCTGGCGGCCTGTGTCACGGGAGCAACTCCGC
>Ga0310911_10000863_pt1 | contig 11688 bp, 10 predicted proteins | sample GREbulkMGHF170_FD_203532 | JGI IMG/M metagenome (GOLD analysis project Ga0310911, IMG submission 203532) | Lab enrichment of tropical soil microbial communities from Luquillo Experimental Forest, Puerto Rico - GRE.bulkMG.HF170 | ecosystem: Environmental > Terrestrial > Soil > Tropical forest >... | reverse complement strand
GCCGCCGGAGGCGTCACCAAAGAAGTCAACTTCGCCTTGCGGTTGGCCTCGTTGCCCATGGGCAGCGAGGCACTGGCGTTGCTGCGGCTGCCCCTGCTGCTGCCGGCAGTCCAGCTGGTGGGGCGGATAGCCGGCCTGGCGATCGGATCGACCGGCCTGGGCCACGATCTGCCCAACGTGCTGCGGATCCTTGATGACCTGCCCGAACCAACGGCTTCGGCGGCATTCAGCCGGACCCTGCGGGCCGTGGTGGACTGGCGCGGGCAGATCGTCACCATGCTGGATCGATGTTATTTGACCGAGGCCATCCCGGTTCAGATCGTCTGGGGCACCAAGGATGTGGTCGTCCCCGTCCGTCACGCGTGGATGGCGCATGCCGCGATGCCCGGCTCCCGCCTCGAGATCTTCGAAGGCTCCGGCCACTTTCCGTTCCACGACGACGCGGCCCGCTTCATCGACGTCGTGCAGCGCTTCATCGACACCACCGAGCCCTCCGAATACGATCAGGCCGCCCTGCGCGCATTGCTTCGCACCGGCGGCGGCGAGAAGGCCGTCACGGGTCCGGCCGAAACCCGCGTCGCCGTGCTGAACGCCATGGGTTCCGACGAACGCAGCGCCACCTGACCTTCGTCGCTGCCGCCGTGTCCGGGCCGTAGAGTCGGGCTATGGGTATCGACGTGGCAGCGGTGCGCGTGTTCACCGATCTGGACGGGAATTTCGGTAATCCGCTCGGGGTGGTCGATGCCGGGCGGGTGGGGGTGTCCGACCGCCAGCGCCTGGCGACCGAATTGGGCTACAGCGAAACGATATTCATCGATCTTCCGGCCGCGGGCTCGACTACCGCGCACGCCACCATTTACACCCCTCGGACCGAAATCCCGTTCGCCGGGCATCCGACCGTCGGCGCGTCGTGGTGGCTGCGCGAGAACGGCTGGCCGATCAAAACGCTGCAGGTGCCGGCCGGCATCGTGCAGGTGAGCTTCGAGGGCGACCTGACGGGCATCAGCGCCCGCGCGGAATGGGCTCCGGAACTGGCCATTCGCGAATTCGATTCGATCGACGAGCTTTTCGCTGCCGACCCGGCCGACTTTCCCGACAGCACAGCGCACTACCTGTGGAGCTGGATCGATCGGGATGCCGGAGCGCTGCGCGCCCGATTGTTCGCCACCAACCTGGGTGTGCCCGAGGACGAAGCGACCGGGTCGGCGGCGATGCGGATCACCGACTTCCTCAGCCGCGATCTGCACATCACCCAGGGCAAGGGATCGGTGATCGAAACCACTTGGAACCCCGAAGGCTGGGTACTGGTAGCGGGGCGCGTGGTCAACGACGGCATCAGGCGAGTCGGCTGACGCAGCATTCAGCGCTGACGGCGCAACACCGCGGCGAGGTGGTCCTGTAGGGGTTGCCCCATCGCGCCCATCCGCACCGAGTATGAGAGCTCGTCGCCGTCGATGCGCAAGGAACGGCCAAGCGTGGTCACCTTTTTGGCGGTCGGGGTCAACCCGATCGCCGTGGCGGAAAGCTCGACTTCGATCCGGTCACCGGTCACCGAATAGGTGCCCACTTCGATTTCGGTGATGCCGCTCGGGTGAGCCAAAACCAGCTCAACACGACCGGGTTGCGGCACGCGCAGATATCCCGTCTCGGCGTGCAAGGGTTTTCCGTCGGCTACCGCCTTGGTCTTTTGCGCGTACGCCAGAAACGGCTTGCCCACATGGGAAAAGACGACTTCCTCGAGATACTCGAAGCGCTGAATCGTCGGGTAGTTGCCTTCGCCCCGACCGGCCCAGGTTCCAAGCAACGGTGCCAGCGCCTCGAGATCGGGATGCAACTCCGGAGGCATGAAGGCAGCCTAACCCGGCGGCGGTTCACGCCGGGGCGGCGTCAGCTCGGGGTCGATACCTTGCGGTGCGCGCGCAGCGCCTCGATCTCGCGCTCGAAATCGTCCGCCGAGGAGAACGACCGGTACACCGACGCGAACCGCAGGTAAGCCACCTCGTCGAGCTCGCGCAGCGGTCCCAGGATGGCCAGGCCCACCTCGTGACTCGGGACCTCTGGCGACCCCGCGGCACGCACGGTGTCCTCCACCTGCTGGGCCAGCAGATTCAGCGCATCCTCGTCCACCTGACGGCCCTGGCAGGCCCGGCGGACGCCCCTGATCACCTTCTCCCTGCTGAAGGGCTCCGTGACACCGCTGCGCTTGACCACGGCCAACACCGCGGTTTCCACGGTGGTGAATCGTCGTCCGCACTCGGGGCACGATCGGCGGCGCCGAATAGCCTGACCTTCATCGGTTTCCCGCGAGTCGATCACCCGGGAATCGGGATGACGGCAGAACGGACAGTGCATGACCGCTCCTTCGCCGTGCCCAGATACGGGATCGCAGAACACACCGAGCCTACCTGTGCGCTCGCGCCCGGGGCTAATGCTGCCGCGACACGTCAGCCGACCGGCGCGATCAGCGTCTGGCCCGCGACCAGCGTCGGTGCGTTCAATTCGTTGAGTTCGCGGATGCGCTGGGCAACCTGGCGAGCCGGTGCGTCCGGCGCCACCCGGTGAGCGACGTCCTGAAGGGACTCCCCGGGTTCGACCCGCACGACAGCGAGCCGGTCTGGCATCGGTGCGGCCGATCCCGCGGAGTCGCCGTTGACCATCTGCCCGACGTCGGCGACCAGGCCCAGCCAGAGGGTGATCATGCCGGCGACCAGGGCCAGCCCCAACGTCGTCGCCAACGTGACCGGACGCCTGCGATGAGGTGCGACGGACATCGCGACGCCCGTGCCGCGGTAGCGCGGCGGCGCGCCCCCCGGCCTCGACGGACCGGGCCTGCGGGAGCCGACCGGGCGCCGAACGCCGGCGATGCGCGGCGTGACTTCGTAGAAGGTTGTCATCTGCGTTCCTCCGGTCAACTCGTTATCGCTCGTGTGTTCGACTATAGTCGCTCGTCTGTTCGATAACCGAACATTTGAGCGAAGCGTGTCGCACGAACGCAACGCTAGACCACGCCACCGACAGATTTGTCGGTGCGACCTCTGACATGGGATTCAGGTACCCGACATGCCCGAGAGTTACACCGTTGTTATTCGCCGGGGTCCCCAGCGCCCGCCGGCGGCCGCCGCCACGACACGCCAGTCGAACACATGTTTGATTCTTGGCTGTGGTGGGGCTACATTCGGTGCATGAGCGACAGCAACGACACCAGATCAGGCGGCGCGGACGGCCGGTTGCATTCCGTGGATCCATCGCTGACCGAACGGCAGCGCACCATTCTGAACGTCATCCGCGCGTCGGTTACCAGCCGCGGCTACCCGCCGAGCATAAGGGAAATCGGGGACGCCGTCGGTCTGACGTCGACGTCCTCGGTGGCTCACCAGCTGCGCACCCTGGAACGCAAGGGGTACCTGCGCCGTGACCCGAACCGCCCGCGAGCGGTCGACGTCCGCGGTACCGAGGAGATCACCGCCGCGCCCGGTGTCCTCACCGAAGTCGCCGGCTCGGACGCCCTGCCGGAACCCACGTTTGTTCCCGTCCTCGGGCGCATCGCTGCCGGCGGACCGATCCTCGCCGAAGAAGCTGTCGAAGACGTCTTTCCGCTGCCGCGTGAGCTAGTCGGCGAGGGCACGCTGTTCTTGCTCAAGGTGGTGGGCGACTCGATGGTCGAGGCCGCGATCTGCGACGGCGACTGGGTGGTGGTGCGGCAGCAGCAGGTCGCCGACAACGGCGACATCGTCGCGGCCATGATCGACGGTGAGGCCACCGTGAAGACGTTCAAGCGCGCGGGTGGTCAAGTGTGGCTGATGCCGCACAATCCGGCGTTCGACCCCATCCCGGGCAATGAAGCAACCGTGCTCGGCAAGGTCGTCACGGTAATTCGCAAGATTTAGCCGCGCGCGGGCTCAGTCGGCCTTGATGAAGCCGTTGGCCTGCGCGACTTCTTCGCTGGACAACCAGATTTCGGCGAGGGTGTCGTGGTAGAGCTCGCTCCCCGGGGTGTAGTACAGGCCGAAGCGAGCGCTGGCTTTGATCGGGTACCCGTCGGGCACCTGATACGGGTCGTCTAGCGGCAGGTGGATCGTCGGCCGCCCAGGCACAGCCGCGTAGGCCGCTAGGGGGGCCGTTTCCGTCATGTCTTCGGTATCCACCGCCGCGTGTCGCCCGGTCCTCCTCTCCGCGCTGGGCGCGACGGCATCCGGCACGACGGCGTCTTCGACGCGGGCTTCCGCGGCGGCCGACTCCGGATACGCGACATCTGGAGTGACAACCGGAAATGCGACCTCCGGATACCCGCTCTCCGGTTCGGCCGTATCCGGGGCGCCGGCACCGAGGTAGTCCTGATCCGGCGGGATATGGGGGACGGCGGTGTCCGGATACCCGGCGTCCGCATAGTCCGCGTCCTCGTGGGCGACGCCCGCGTAGTCGGCCTCCCCGTATTCGGCCTCCCCGTATTCGGCCTCCCCGTATTCGGCCTCCGTGTAGCCGGCCTCCTCGGATTCGGCCTCCGTGTAGCCGGCCTCCTCGGGGAGCTCGGGATAGCCGGTCTCCTCGGGGACCTCGGGATAGCCGGTCTCTGACAGCGCGGCCTCCGAGACAACGGGTATGGAATCGGTGTCCACCGCATCTGGATCGTCCTCTGCCATCCCGACCGCGCCCTCGAAATCGCCTGCGCCCTCATCGGATTCAAACGGCGCTTCGCTGCTGTACGCCACCGCGGGTCCGGCCTCACGGCTCCAACTGACTCGCGGTGCGGGCCCAGCATCGTGCGATGGCTGGTGTTCGGGCGGGTGTAGGTCGCCGACCGGAAGGTACTCGTCGGCGAGATCGACGTCATCCTGCTCCCAGTGCTCGTCGACCGCTGCGCCGTAGTCGGCGTCCATGTCGCGCTCTGGCTCGTATGCCGCGGTATCGCGGCGGGTGCTGCGCCGGCGCCACCGAACGGCCAATAACGCCGCCAACACGACCAGTACCAGCACCGGAACAGCAGCCAGCAGCCACCACGACCGCCAGGTGAACTTCCCGCCGTGAGACGGCATCGCCGAGCTACTTGGCTGGTTCTGCCCCGACACTTGCAGACCGGACAACAAGGGAGCCAGGTTTGCCGGATCGGTGCTGAACGCGTTTTTCGCCCGGTTCCACGAAATCTTGCCGCCGGTGAACTGCTGCGAAACGATGTCGCCGTCCACGGCCTGATCGCCCACCGGGGCGCCCAGTTTTCCGGTAGGACCGCGGAGCTTGTCCCAGGCGGCCTTCATAGCGCCCCGCACGACGAAGGCACCGTGGTCAGGGGTCCAGAAGATCACCGGCTTGTCTGCTGCGGAGAACGTGGCAATCCGGCTGGAAGGTGCGATACCGCCGTCGGACTCGTTGGCGGTGGGAAAGCCGAGGTCGCTGCCGACCGGGCCGCCCAGCGACTCGTACTTGGCCAGGATGTCGCTCTCGACGGCGTTCGCGCCGGTGGCCGGGCTGAAGTACACCTTGCCGCCGGCGAAGTTTTGGGCGATTCCATCGCCGCCGATGGGATATGACGCGCCCTGCCTGGCGCCGAGCGGACCGGTCGCGCCCCCGGCCGCACGCCAGGCCAGGTTGATGGCCGCGGTCGGATCGATCGCTACCTGCAGACCCTTCAGTTGGTCGGCCAGTGCCGCAGGATTAGCGGTGAACTCCTTGGTTTTCCGGTTCCAGGAGATCTCACCGCCGCTGAACTTCTGGGAAATGACCTCACCCTCGTAGGTCTCATCCCCGATCGGCGCCCCGAGCACGCCGCCCGAGCTGCCGAGTTTGTCCCACGCGGCGTTCATCGCGCCGCGCACGACGAACGCGCCGTGGTCGGGCGTCCAGAAAATCACCGGCTTGTCGCTGGCGGAGAAGGTAGCCACCCGGCTGTCGGGTCCCGCGAGGCCCGGCACTTCGTTGATGGTCGGGAACCCCAGGTCGCTGCCGGCCGGACCGCCCAGCGCCGCGTATTTGTCGAGGATCGGCCCGTAGACGAATCTGGCACCCGTATCCGGGGTGTAGAACATCCGGCCGCCGTCGAAGTCCAGGGCGAATCCGTCGCCGGCGGGGTAGACGTCGCCCTTTCTGGCGCCGAGGAGTGAACTGTCGGCACCCGCCTTCGTCCACGCGGCCATCATGGCGGCTTCCGCATCTCCTATCGGAGACGCCGATGCGGTGGGGGTCAGCAAGGCGGCAGCCACCACCGTGGTCGCCATGCTGACCAGCGCGCGCGCCACCAGCCTGCGCACTCGACCTCTCTGCCCGTTCACCAAGCCTCCCAGCCGATGGATTGGCCCCTTGTTTCCGGCCATCCCCGCACCCTGCAGACCCTGCGAGCGGGTCGTACCCGCACCGTGGGGAAGTAACACCCCATTACAACCCGATTTATCGCCGGGCTCGCATAACTCTGCCCCCGCCGACGAGAAATGCGAAGTCGAATCAGCAATAGTACGGAAACGGATACCGCGCCGATGTCGAAATGATGCCGGACCGCGCCCTGGGGGCGTCCCGCTTCCGCCGACATAGGAGAACCACATGGGCCGACGGTACGCGAGACCGTTCGTTGGTGGGCGATCTACCCAACCAAGCGATGAAATCGGACCATCCAATTATTTTGCGAGCTACCTAAGTGGCCGGACCGCGTACCGACCAATATTGGTCGGTCACCAAGAGTCCGTTGGGCGGCAGCAAGTTTGGACCGATTTGGACCGTCGGATGGGCTAGACCCCTAGGCTGCGGCCGATGATCTCCTTCATGATCTCGGTCGTGCCGCCGTAAATCGTCTGCACCCTGGCATCCAGATAGGCTCGGGCGATTGGGTATTCGCGCATGTAACCGTAGCCACCGTGCAGCTGCAGGCAGCGGTCGATCAGATCCACCTGCTTCTCGGTGGAGTACCACTTGGCCATCGCGGCCTGTTCGGCCGTCAGCTTTTCCTCGAGGTGCAGCCGGATGAACTCGTCGACCATGACGCGCACCACGGTGGCCTCGGTCGCGAGCTCGGCCAGCACGAAGCGGCTGTTTTGGAAACTCCCGATCGGTTTCCCAAAGGCCTTGCGCTCCTTGGTGTACTGCAGCGTCTGGTTAAGCGCGGCTTCCATCGCCGCGGCCGCCATGATTGCGATCGAGATCCGTTCCTGTGGCAGGTTTTGCATGAGGTAGACAAACCCCATGCCCTCTTGACCGAGCAGGTTCTCGGCCGGAATATGCACGTCGGCGAACGACAATTCGGCGGTGTCCTGCGCTTCCAATCCGATCTTGTCCAGGTGGCGGCCGCGTTCGAATCCCTTCATACCGCGTTCGACAACGAGCAGCGAGAAGCCCTGTGCCCCCTTGTCCGGGTCGGTCTGCGCGACCACGATCACCAGGTCCGAGTTGATCCCGTTGGTGATGAACGTTTTTGAGCCGTTGAGCACGTAGTGATCGCCCTGCTTGACGGCACGGGTCTTGATCCCCTGCAGGTCGCTGCCGGTGCCCGGCTCGGTCATCGCGATGGCCGTGATCAACTCCCCGCTGCAGAACTTGGGTAGCCAGCGCTGCTTCTGCTCTTCGGTGGCAAGCCTCAATAGGTAGGGGGCTACCACGTCGTTTTGCAGCCCGAACCCGATCCCGCTGTAGCGCCCGGCGGTGGTCTCCTCGGTGACGATCGTGTTGTACCGGAAGTCGGGATTGCCCCCGCCGCCGTACTCCTCGGGCACCGCCATGCCCAGGAAGCCCTGCTTGCCCGCCTCGAGCCACACGCCGCGGTCAACGATCTTCGCCTTTTCCCAATCGTCGTGATAGGGCGCGACGTGCCGATCGAGGAAGGCGCGGTACGACTCGCGAAACAATTCATGCTCGGGCTCGAAAAGAGTGCGCTGGTACTTGACGGCGCTGCTCATGGGTGACCTCCGGCGAACGGGAACTCTGCCGCCCAACATATACCAACCAGACGGTTGGTCGGCGGTTGGCCGGGGTCGGCGAGTCCGCGACACTGCAACGACGCACACGACACGCCGATGCGGATGTGCCTGGTTACAGTACGGGCGCAGTGAGCAACCCACTCAGGGGACGGAAAACTCCCGCAGGCTGGCGGCCAGCGCCACCGGAACCCGGGCCCTGATCCGGGTGCCGTCGGCGTTGTGCTCCTGCTGCTGCACCCGCCCGTCGGCGTGCAGGCGGGCAACCAGGTCACCACGGTCGTAGGGGATGACGACGTCCACGGCGGTGTCGGTAGGGGCCGCGAGTTGGGCCATCCGTCGCCGCAATCCGTCGATGCCATCACCGGTGCGCGCGGAGACGAACACCGCCCCGGGCAGCCCGTGACGAAGCTTGGCCAGCATAAGATCGCTTGCGGCGTCGACCTTGTTGACCACCAGGAGCTCATGCGGCGCATCGCCGCTATTAACCCCGTGGTCCGCGATGACTTCGGAGATCACCTGGCGGACAGCGTTGATCTGGGCCAGCGGGTTGACGTCCGAGCCGTCGACAACGTGCACCAGCAGGTCGGCGTCGACGACTTCTTCCAGCGTCGAGCGGAACGCCTCGACCAGTTGGGTGGGCAGGTGCCGGACGAAGCCGACGGTGTCGGTGAGCAGGAAGGAGCCGGGCCGGCCCGAATCTTGGGGGAATTCCGCGCGCCGCGTCGTGGGTTCCAGGGTGGCGAACAACGCGTCCTGCACCAGCACCCCGGCCCCTGTCAGCGCGTTGAGCAGGCTGGACTTGCCGGCGTTGGTGTAGCCGACGATGGCGATCGACGGGATGTCGCTGTGCAGGCGTCGGCTGCGCTGGGTGTCGCGGGCCTGCTTCATGTCCTTGATGTCGCGGCGCAGCTTGGCCATCCGTTCGCGGATGCGCCGCCGGTCGGTCTCGATCTTGGTCTCACCGGGACCGCGCAGGCCCACTCCCCCGCCGCTGCCGCCGGCGCGGCCGCCGGCCTGCCGTGACATCGACTCGCCCCAGCCGCGCAGCCGCGGCAGCATGTACTCCATCTGCGCCAGCGACACCTGGGCTTTGCCCTCCCTGCTGGTGGCGTGCTGGGCGAAGATGTCCAGGATCAGCGCGGTGCGATCGATGACCTTGACCTTCACGGCCTTCTCCAGCGCGGTCAGCTGCGCCGGGGAAAGCTCACCGTCGCAGATGACGGTGTCGGCTCCCGTGGCCAGCACCACCTCACGCAACTCGGTCGCCTTGCCGGAACCGATATACGTCGACGGGTCGGGCTTGGCGCGGCGCTGGATCAGCCCTTCGAGCACCTGCGAGCCGGCGGTTTCGGCCAGGGCAGCCAGCTCGGCCATGCTGGCCCGGTTGTCAGCGGCGCTGCCCTCGGTCCACACCCCCACCAGCACCACGCGTTCCAGCCGCAGCTGGCGGTACTCGACCTCGGAAATGTCGGCCAGTTCGGTCGACAGCCCGGCGACGCGGCGCAGCGCCGATCGGTCTTCGAGGGCGAGCTCACCCGTGCTTGGTTCCGCAACCGGTCGAGCGTCTTCGAGAACTTCAGGAAATTCCGGATATGTCATAGGCAATAAAAAATGATGCACGCGAAATCGTTGTCGCGCATCTGAATTAACCTTCCTGTGCGCGCCACCATTCCTCGCTGATGTCACCGCGGGCCACCAGGACCGACGGCCCCCGCAAGTAGCTGGTGGCGTCGGTGATGGTGACGACGACGTCACCGCCGGGCACCCGCACGGTGAGCGTCCCGGTGTCCGCACCGTCATCGGCCAGCGCGGCGACCGCGGCCGCGACCGTCCCGGTACCGCACGAGCGGGTCTCGCCCACCCCGCGTTCGTGGACTCGCATCCGCACCGCTCCGGCAACGGGGGCGGTGAGCACTTCCACGTTGACGCCGTCCGGGAACTGGCCACGGTCGAACTGCACCGGCGCGGCCACGTCCAGGGCCGCGAACTCCTCGCTGCTCAGCCGCGGATCCACGCACGCCAGGTGCGGATTGCCCACGTCCACCGCCAGGCCGGTAAACCGCCTGCCGCCGACTACTGCCTCGCCCGTGCCGAGCCGGTTGGCCTTGCCCATGTCGACGGCGACATCGGCGTTGGTCTCGTCGACGTGGTGCAGGGTGACCGGCCGCGGGCCGGCCAGTGATCCGACGACGAACTCGTCCCGGGACTCCAAGCCGCTGGCCCGCAGATAGTGCGCGAACACCCGCACGCCGTTGCCGCACATCTGCGCCGTCGACCCGTCGGCGTTGCGGTAGTCCATGTACCAGTCGCTCGCGTCTACGCCGTCGGGCAGGCGCTCGAGCACACCGGCCGTCACGGCGGCGCCCGCAGTGGTGATCCGCAGCACCCCGTCGGCGCCTAATCCCCGGCGCCGGTCGCACACCGCGGCTACGCGCGCGGTGGTGAGCACCAGCCCGGCGTCGAGGTCGGGCAACAGCACGAAGTCGTTCTGGGTGCCGTGTCCCTTCGCGAAGATCACCAGTTCAGGGTACTTGGCGCCAGGCCCGCAGCGCGCCGTCGACGAGTCCGACGCCCTCGGCGTCGAGCCAATGCACCCGGTGGTCACGACGAAACCACGACCGCTGCCGCCGCACGTAGCGCCGGGTGCCCAGGTAGGTCTGCTCCCGCGCGTCGCACAGTTCATCCGGCCCGCCGCCGGCGTCGAGCGCCGCCAGTACCTGGGCGTAGCCCAGGGCGCGCGAGGCGGTGACCCCGTCGCGCAGGCCCTCGTCCAGTAGGGCGCGTACCTCGTCGGCCAGGCCCTGATCGAACATCGCGTCGGTGCGCCGCGCCAATCTCTGGTCGAGAACCGTTGTGTCGCAGTCCAAGCCGACGATTGCGGTGTCCCAGCGCGGAGCGCCGATGCGCGGCGCGGACGCGGCGAACGGGCGCCCGGTGAGCTCGACGACTTCAAGGGCGCGGACCGTCCGCCGGCCGTCGGTAGGCAGGATCGCCGCGGCCGCCTCGGGGTCGCGGCGGGCGAGCTCGGCGTGCAACCGGCCCACCCCGACCTCGGCGAGCCGCTGCTCCCAGCGCGCCCGCACCGCGGGATCTGTCGCGGGAAACGACCAGTCGTCGAGCAGCGACTGCACGTAGAGCATCGAACCGCCCACTATCACCGGCACCGCGCCGCCGGCCGCGATCGCTTCGACATCCGCGGCGGCGGCCCGCTGATAGCGGGCGACGGTCGCGGTCTCGGTCACGTTCAGGACGTCGAGCTGATGATGCGGAATGCCGCGGCGCGCGTCGACGGGCAGCTTGGCCGTGCCGATGTCCATACCGCGATACAGCTGCATCGCGTCGGCGTTCACGATTTCCGCGCCGACCTCGCCGCCGAGTCGCTCGACGACATCGAGCGCCAGTTGCGACTTGCCGGTACCGGTGGGCCCGATAATCGCCAGTGGTCTCATGGCTGCCAGGCGCCGGCGAAGTAGCCCACGCCGTAGGGTGCCCCCCGGTACAGCTCTTTGGCCGATCGCGGCCCCGGCTCGGCCAGACCGGCCAGCACCTGAAATGCGACCCGCCCCAGGATCTGCGGTGGCAGCCGGGTCAGGGCGGCGACGTCGCCGTTTGCCAGCGCATCGTCCAGGACCAGTTGCGCGTCGGCGTCGCCCGGGTCATAGCCGCCGGGCGCGGCCGGTGTCAGCGTGTTCGCGCCGTCGGCCACGACCAGCACGCCGATCGGATCGGGCTCCCGGTCGAGCTCGATGCGCAATTGCCTGCCGCGGGCCACCGCGGTGCCGGCGTCATGGTC
>Ga0310911_10000839_pt1 | contig 11811 bp, 8 predicted proteins | sample GREbulkMGHF170_FD_203532 | JGI IMG/M metagenome (GOLD analysis project Ga0310911, IMG submission 203532) | Lab enrichment of tropical soil microbial communities from Luquillo Experimental Forest, Puerto Rico - GRE.bulkMG.HF170 | ecosystem: Environmental > Terrestrial > Soil > Tropical forest >... | reverse complement strand
GATGGGGGCGGCGGCTGTGATCCTGGGCGGGCACAGCGTCGACCCGTACAACGGCAAGTGTCTGCGCGCTTCCGCGGGCAGCATCTTCGCGATTCCGGTTGTCGTCGCGCCCGACGCCCACGCCGCCGTCGGCACGTTGCGAGCCGCCGGGCTGCAGGTGCTGGCGACCACAGTGGACGGCGAGACGTCCCTCGCCGACGCCGAACTCGCGGCGCCGACTGCCTGGCTGTTCGGGCCTGAATCGCACGGCTTGTCAGCCGAGATCGCCGACGGCGCCGACCACCGCGTGCGCATTCCGATGTCCGGCGCCGCGGAGAGCCTGAACGTGGCCTCCGCCGCGGCGATCTGTCTCTACCAGAGCGCGCGGGCGCTGGGCTGCTTTGGCTGAGCGGCGCTGCGGCTAAGCGCGTGACGGCTTGCCTACCATCGAGCCTGCGGTGAGGGATTCGACTCTGCGTGTACGGCCACCCGAAGCCGGAAATCGCGCTGTCATCGCAGACTCGATGGCGCCGGGCCGAGGTGCCCAGGCGGCCTTATGCAGCTCTGCTGCGGCCGCGGGCGGGACGTAGGCCCGCGATCGAGAGCGTGCTGTGCACCAGCGATCCCGCGCGTTCCATGAGGGCTCGGGCCGGGTCGAGGGGGGACCGGGAACCTGGCGGAAAGTAATGCATCGGCAGCCCGCGGCGGTCACGCGGCGGTGCCACGAACGCCGGGGCCTCGACTAAGGGCGCGTTGCTGGCAGCCCGTCCTTGGGCGCGGCGGTAAGCGGCCAGCGCCCGCGGGTGCAGACGGATTTCGTCGGGAACCGCCAGGAAAGCCAGCTCGACGAACTTGCCGAACATGCGCAGCAACACCTCGTCGCCCGGCGTCCAGTGCATCCCCGCCTTCTCGCGAACCGCGGGCTCGAATAGTCCCGCCGCGATCCAGCGCTGGCCTGCCACCAGCGGCTTGAACATTTGGTCCCAGATGGGCGTCGGCATCAGCACGAACTTCGGTTTGGGAATCCGCATCTGGAAGATGTCCAGCGTCGCCTGGTTGATTTCCAGCTCCTCGCGGCAGACCCGATCCCAGTACTCCTGAAATTCGTCCCACGATTTGGGGACCGGCCGCATGCTCATCCCGTACATCCGGTACCACTGCACGTGCTCTTCGAACAGCTGTCGCTTCTCGGCCTCGGTCAGGCCTCCGCAGAAGTACTCGGCCACCTTGACGACCAGCATGAAGAACGTGGCGTGGGCCCAGTAGAAGGTGTCCGGATTGAGGGCGTGATAACGACGCCCCGTGCCGTCGACGCCCTTGATGGTGCGGTGGTAGCCCTTGATCTGCTGGCCGGTTTCGGCTGCCCGGTCACCGTCGTAGACCACGCCCATGATCGGATACACCGACCGGGCCACCCGCTGCAAAGGCTCGCGCAGCAGGATCGAATGCTCTTCGACGCCCGCGCCCAGTTCCGGATACATGTTCTGGATCGCGCCGATCCAGATGCCCATCATGCCGGTGCGGAGGTCGCCGAAATATTTCCAAGTCAGTGAGTCAGGCCCGAGCGGATTTGCGGATGTCGTTGAAATGGCAGTCATCTCGACCTCCTGCTCCTAACTGCGCTCACGATAACTTTGACAACGCACGTTGTCTACGATTTCGGGACATATCCCCAGGGGTGTTATCCACTTTCGACGCCCGCGTCGCAAGCCCGTAACCACACGGTTTCGTGCGCCCGCCGAGCATGAGGAGTACACGCGGAGTGCGCGGGCGTCGACGGCATGTGGTCGGCCTCAGTGACCAGCTCGGCGCACACCCACCAGAGGAGTGCTGTAGCCGGCTTCAAGTGCCACAGGGATTTTGACTGTTACGTGCGTCTGATGGCGATATGCTCCTTCGTCCGCAATTACGTCCTGATTTCTCGTGTGAGTCGAAAGGGGACCAATGTCGTTTCTGAGCGTGACGTCTGATGCGGTGACGTCGGCGGCCGGGCATCTGGAGGCCGTTGGTTCGTTGCTGAGCGCGGCCAATGCGGCGGCGGCGGGCCCCACGACGGGGGCGGCTGCCATGGCGGCTGATGATGTGTCGGCGGCCGTGCAGTCGATGTTCGCCACGTATGCCCGGGGGTACCAAACCGTCAGCGCCCAAGCGGCGGCCTTTCACTCGAAGTTCGTGAGCTTATTGAACGGTGGCGTGGCCGCCTATCTGAGCACCGAGATCGCCAACGCCCAGCAGACACTGGGCAGTGGCGGCACTCCCGCCGCCGTCACCGACAGCGCCCCTCCGCCTCCGAGCAATCCGCCTCCGAGCAATCCGGGCCCAAAAGTCACCACTCTTGGTCGCGTTCGAACTCCCGTCGGTGTGGTGAGGGTAAGGGACACGATATTTCCGGACGGGGCGGCCACGGTCTCCGTGGACGGATCGGTTTTCGTCGCCGTGGACGGATCGGTTTTCGGGAACCCCTTCTCCTTCGGAGGACCGGTGCCGCTGGCGGTGGCGGAGCGCCTCAACTCATCGCGCTTGTGACCGTCACATTGGGCGGTACAGAGTTGGGCGGCTTCATTCCAGCCCCGCGGCAGGTTGGTGCATTCCCTAGGTTCTGAGGGCTGCGGAGCCCTATGCGGCGAGCCCATGGCCGAATCGTGCGAGCTGTAACACAAACGGGGGATCGTGATTGCCCGCCTCTCCCGAAACCACCTACCCTGGCCAAGTGGAACTCGCGCCTTCCGATCCGGACCCGGGCGCGTCCGAAGAGGCGGTGACCACGGTTTCGCCGCCTGCCGACGCTAAACGGCGGTCCCCGGCGGAGTGGTTGCACAGCACAAATCGCAGCCCCGGCGTGGTGGCGTTTTTCCGGCGTGCGCGACGGCTGTTGCCGGGAGACCCCGAGTTCGGTGACCCGCTGTCCACCGCGGGCGAGGGTGGTCCGCGAGCGGCGGCGCGAGCTGCCGACCGGCTGCTGGGGGATCGCGGTGCGGCGTCGCGCGAGGTCAGCCTCGGCGTGTTGCAGGTGTGGCAGGCGTTGACCGAGGGGGTTTCGCGGCGGCCGGCAAACCCGGAGGTGACGCTGGTATTCACCGACCTGGTCGGCTTCTCGACGTGGTCATTGCAAGCCGGTGACGAGGCGGCCCTTGCCCTGCTTCGCCAGGTGGCGCGGGCCGTCGAACCGCCGCTGCTCGATGCCGGTGGGCACATCGTCAAACGCATGGGCGACGGAATCATGGCGGTCTTCCGCGATCCGACGGTCGCCCTGCGGGCGGTGCTGGTCGCCAAGGCGGCGCTGAAATCGGTCGAGGTGGCCGGCTATACACCGCGGATGCGGGTCGGTATCCACACCGGCCGGCCGCAGCGAATGGCCGCGGACTGGCTGGGTGTCGACGTCAACATCGCCGCGCGCGTTATGGAACGCGCCACAAAAGGCGGAATCATGGTGTCAAGCTCGACGCTGGATCTGATATCGCAAAACGAGCTGGAGGCATTGGGCGTCGTCGCCAAACGTGCACGTAAACCCATTTTTGCGCCCAAAACCACCGGCGTTCCGACAGACCTGGGGATATACCGGATCAGGACTCTTAAGGAGTTGACAGGCTCTGATCACACTTCCGAAACAAATTAGCTGACATAATGGATGGCAATGATTGGGGGCATCTTCGCCCGGCTGGCCCGGGTTCAGTTCACGGTAGGGTACGCGGCGGTTCTGCTTGCCATCAGCTGCGCCATCCTGGTGCTCGGCCCGCACGCGCATGACGTACTCGTGCAGCGCGCCAGCACCAACCTGCACAACCTGGCCCATGGCCACGTGGGAACCCTGCTGGGCAGCGCGCTGGTCGTCGACGCCGGTCCGCTCTACTTCTGGTTGCCTTTCCTGACCTGCCTGCTCGCACTGGCGGAACTGCATTTACGCACCATCCGGCTCGTCGTGGCGTTCCTCGTCGGCCATATCGGCGCGACGCTGGTGGTGGCCGCTGCTCTCGCCGCCGCGGTCGAGTTCGGCTGGATGCCGTCGTCGATCACACGAGCGAGCGACGTCGGGATGAGCTACGGCGCCCTTGCCGCTTTGGGAGCGATGACGGCGGTGATTCCGTCGGGCTGGCGGGCGGCGTGGGTCGGCTGGTGGGTCTCGGCGGGCCTGGCCGCCGCAATCATCGGTGGCGATTTCACCGACGCCGGTCACACCGTCGCCGTGGTCCTGGGCGTGCTGGTGTCCGCACGGTTCCGGCAGCCGGTCCGGTGGACGCCGGTGCGGTTCCTCATGCTGGCGGCGTCCTCGGGGTTCGGTTTCCTGATCCTGGCCCACCACTGGGGGACGATGGCCGCCGCGCCGGCGTTCGGCGTGCTGGGCGCGTTGGCGGCCCACAAGATCGTTCAACTAGTCGCCGGACGCAGTGCGCTGCCGGTCACGCCGGCGCCGGACCACGTGCTGACCGGTCCGCAGCCGGTCTTGGCCGGCTGAGCGCCTCGCCGGCGACCTTCGAAGCACGCGCAAAGCGCCGTGCACCGCATAACTTATGATCGGCACTTGCGCCGCCGCCGTGTCGCGCCGCCTGTCCGAATAGCCTCGTCAGCAAGGAGAGTGTCGCCGCGTGGGCGATCAACCCGTCGACCTATCGCCGGAAGCCTTGGCTAAGGCGGTCACCGCCGCGCAACGAGCCATCGAACTTGCCGACGGTCTGGACACACTGGCGCGCGTCAAGACCGAGCACCTCGGTGACCGCTCGCCGCTGGCGCTGGCGCGACAAGCGCTGGGCAGCGTCCCCAAGGAGGAGCGCGCCGATGCCGGGAAGCGCGTCAACGCCGCGCGCGTCGAGGCCCAGCGCAGCTACGACGAACGGCTGGTGACGCTGCGCGCCGAGCGCGACGCGGCGGTGCTGGTCGCCGAAGGCATCGACGTCACCTTGCCGTCGACCCGGCAGCCGCCGGGCGCCCGGCACCCGATCACGATATTGGCCGAACACATCGCCGATACTTTCATCGCAATGGGATGGGAACTGGCGGAGGGGCCGGAAGTCGAAACCGAGCAGTTCAACTTCGATGCTCTCAACTTCCCCGCCGACCACCCGGCGCGCAGCGAGCAGGACACGTTCTATATCGCGCCGGAGGATTCACGCCAGCTGCTGCGCACGCATACCTCGCCGGTGCAGGTGCGCACGTTGCTGGCGCACGAGCTGCCCGTCTACATCATCTCCATCGGCCGCACGTTCCGCACCGACGAACTCGACGCGACGCACACGCCCGTGTTCCACCAGGTCGAGGGCTTGGCGGTGGACCGCGGCCTGTCCATGGCGCACCTGCGAGGAACGCTGGACGCGTTCGCGCGCGCCGAGTTCGGTCCTTCCGCACGCACCCGGATACGGCCACACTTCTTCCCGTTCACCGAGCCGTCCGCCGAGGTCGACGTCTGGTTTGCCGACAAGAAGGGCGGCGCCGACTGGGTGGAGTGGGGCGGCTGCGGAATGGTGCACCCGAACGTGTTGCGGGCCGCGGGGATTGACCCGGACGTCTATTCCGGTTTCGCATTCGGAATGGGCCTGGAACGCACCCTGCAGTTCCGCAACGGGATCCCGGACATGCGCGACATGGTCGAGGGCGATGTCCGGTTTTCGTTGCCGTTCGGGGTGGGTGCCTGATGCGCGTTCCCTATAGCTGGTTGCGTGAAGCCGTGGCCGCGGGCGCCCCGGGCTGGGACGTCGCCCCCGGCGACCTCGAGCAGACGCTGGTGCGCATTGGCCACGAGATCGAAGAGGTCGTCACCCTCGGTCCGGTCGACGGCCCGCTGACCGTGGGGCGAGTCACCGGTATCGAAGAGCTGACCGAGTTCAAGAAGCCGATCCGGGCCTGCGTGGTGGATGTCGGTGAGGATCGGCCACGCGAGATCGTTTGTGGAGCGACGAATTTCGTGGTCGGCGACCTGATTGTGGCGGCACTGCCGGGCACCACACTGCCCGGCGGCTTTGCCATCACCGCCCGCAAGACCTACGGCCGTAACTCGGACGGAATGATCTGCTCGGCGGCCGAACTCGGTTTGGGCGCCGACCATTCCGGGATCCTGGTGCTGCCGCCCGAAACCGCCGCGCCGGGAGCCGACGGTGCGGGGGTGCTGGGGCTAGACGACGTGGTCTTCCACCTGGCGATCACCCCCGATCGTGGCTACTGCATGTCGGTGCGTGGCCTGGCCCGCGAGATCGCGTGTGCCTACGGGCTGGACTTCGTCGACCCTGCGGACGTCAAGCCCCTGCCGGTGGCAGGAGAGGCCTGGCCGCTGAGGGTGCAGGCCGAAACGGGCGTGCGCCGGTTCGCGCTGCGCCCGGTCATCGGCATCGACCCCGGCGCCGTGTCGCCGTGGTGGCTGCAGCGCCGGCTGCTGCTGTGCGGCATCCGCGCGACCTCCCCGGCAGTGGACGTCACGAATTACGTGATGCTGGAACTGGGCCACCCCATGCACGCCCATGACCGCAAGCGCATCACCGGCGGTTTCGGGGTGCGGTTCGCCCGGCCCGGCGAGACCGTCGTCACCCTCGATGACATCGAGCGCCGGCTCGATCCGGCCGATGTTCTCATCGTCGACGAGGTGGCGACCGCGGCGATCGGCGGCGTGATGGGGGCGGCAAGCACCGAAGTGCGTGCCGATTCCACCGACGTCTTGCTGGAGGCCGCGGTTTGGGACCCGGCCGCGGTGTCGCGCACCCAGCGCAGGCTGCACCTGCCCAGCGAGGCCGCGCGTCGTTATGAGCGTGGGGTGGACCCGGCCATTTCGGTGGCCGCGCTGGACCGGTGCGCCACGTTGCTCGTCGACGTCGCCGGGGGAGCGGTGTCGGACACTCTGACGGATTGGCGGGGTGACCCGCCGCGCGATGACTGGTCGCTGCCGCCGATCCGGATCGCCGTCGACCTGCCGGACCGCGTCGCCGGCGTGGCTTACGCCCCGGGCACGACCGCCAGGCGACTGGCCCAAATCGGCGCTGCGGTGGCCGAGAACGACAACATCCTGATCGTCACACCGCCGAGTTGGCGACCCGATCTGCTGCAGTCCGCAGACCTTGTCGAGGAGGTCATGCGGCTGGAGGGGCTGGAGGTCATACCGCCGGTGCTGCCCTCGGCTCCCGCGGGCGCGGGGCTCACCGCGGTGCAAAAGCGCCGGCGCGGAATCGGTAAGTCACTGGCCCAGTCCGGTTACGTCGAGATCCTGCCCACCCCGTTCCTGCCCGCGGGCGTCTTCGACCTCTGGGGCTTACCGGCCGAAGACCTGCGACGCGCAACGACGCAAGTTCTCAATCCGCTGGAGGCCGACCGTCCGCACCTGGCCACCACGCTGCTGCCCGCTTTGCTGGAAGCCTTGGTGCGCAACGTATCTCGCGGTCTCCCCGACGTCGCGCTGTACGCCCTGGCGCAAGTGGTCCAGCCCACCGAGGAAACTCACGGCGTCGAGCTCATCCCCGTCCACCGGCGGCCGACCGACGCCGAGATCGCCTTGCTGGACTCGTCATTGCCGCGGCAACCGCAGCACGTCGCCGCGGTGCTGGCCGGCCTGCGTGAACGGCGGGGACCCTGGGGTCCCGGCCGGCGAGCCGAAACTGCCGACGCCCTCGAGGCGGTGCGAATCATTGCGCGCGCCAGTGGAATCGACGTCAGTTTCCGGGCGGCCCAGCATCTGCCGTGGCATCCGGGTCGATGTGCCGAAGTGCTCGTCGGGGAAACGCCCGTCGGTCACGCGGGGCAGCTGCATCCCGCCGTGATCGAGCGGTCGGGCCTACCCACAGGCACCTGCGCAGTCGAGCTCAACCTCGATGCGATTCCCGTCGTCGACGCGTTGCCGGCGCCCAGGGTGTCGCCGTTTCCGGCCGTGTTCCAGGACGTCAGCCTCGTGGTGCCCGTCAACGTGCCCGCTCAGGCGGTGGCGGACGCAGTCCGGGAGGGTGCCGGCGAACTGCTGGAGGACATCCAACTTTTCGACGTCTTCACCGGTCCGCAGATTGGCGAGGATCGCAAATCGCTGACCTTCGCTTTGCGTTTCCGCGCGCCCGACCGCACCCTGACCGAAGACGACGCCAGCGCCGCTCGCGATGCCGCGGTGCGACGCGCCGCTGAGGCGGTCGGCGCCGAACTGCGCGCCTAGCGGTTTTCTGTCAGCACAGTTTGCGGCGGCAATTGGCGCACCCGTTTCCTATCTATTTTTTTTCGCCGAGGGCACCGTCGCCGTCAGGGTTGGAGAGGAACGAGAAGCATCTCCATGGGTGCCCGGCCCGCCGCTGCAGAGACGGTGACAGTGACGGCCCCCGAGGGGCGGCCACGTTCTCGCCGTGGTTGGGCGTCTGCCTGAAGTGGTTGCCACAGACCTAACGGCATCAAAACTCCAGATTTGCATCCGCACGGTAGTTAGGCCTATTACGCTCAAGTTAACTCCCATCACCAAACTGATCGCTTCACGAGCCGAGGAGAATGGCCATGTCGTATGTCATTGCGGCGCCGGGCCTGGTTCAGAGTGCGGCCCAGAATTTGGCAGGTATACGGGCGTCCCTGGCCGAGGCCGCGGCCAGTGTTGCCGGTCCCACGACGGGCGTGGTGCCGGCGGCCGCCGACGAGGTATCGGCGGCGATCTCCGCGCTGTTCGGCAACTTCGGCCAAGAATTTCAGGCGCTCAGCGCCCAAGCTCAAGCGTTCCACGCCAACTTCGTCGAGTTGATGAATGCCGGCGCGGGCGCCTACGTCAACACCGAGTTCGCGAATGCGCAGCAGGCCGTGGCGAACGCGATCAGTGGCGGCGGGAGCTGGGCCGCAGCCGGCGCTACCCCGGGTGCCGGGAGCAGTGGTCTTCTCGGACGGGTGCTTGGTGGGTTGACCGGGAGCGGCGGTGGAGTCAGTGGGGTCGTCAGCAGCCTCACGGGTAGCACCGGTGGCGGTGGGCTGCTTGGTGGTTTGGCCGCCGCAACGACTGGTGGCGGTGGGCTGCTTGGTGGTTTGACCAGTGGGCTGCTTGGTAGTTCGACCAGTGGGCTGCTTGGTGGTTTGACCAGTGGGCTGCTTGGTGGTTTGCTCGGTCCGAGTCCTCTTGGTTTGCTGGTTGGTGGTTTGCTCGGTTCGAGTGGTCTTGGCTTGGTCCACACGGGTCCGTTTGGCGGATTTTTTGCCCCATTCGTGCGTGAACTGCGTGCCCTTGAGCAGGCTTTCCTGAACGAGCTGCATTCAGTCCAGCAGGCTGTGGTGCACGCGATCGGTGGTGGCGCGAGCTTCGCGGCCGCGGCTGCCGTTACCCCAGGGGCTGGGGACCTTCTTGGAGGGCTTCTTGGTGGTGGCAGCGGCTCCGGCGGCCTCGTCGGTGGTTTGATCGGTGGGACGGGTGGTGGCGGTGGGCTGCTTGGTGGTTTGGCCGCCGCAACGACTGGTGGCGGTGGGCTGCTTGGTGGTTTGACCAGTGGGGTGCTTGGTGGTTCGACCGGTGGGCTGCTTGGTGGTTTGACCAGTGGGCTGCTTGGTGGTTTGCTCGGTCCGAGTGGTCTTGGCTTGATCCCCACGGTTCACACGGGTCCGTTTGGCGGATTTTTTGCCCCACTGGTGCGCGAGTTGCGTGCACTTGAGCAGGCTTTCCTGAACGAGCTGCATTCAATCGAGTAGGCTGTGGTGCACGCGATCGGTGGTGGCGCGAGCTTCGCGGCCGCGGCTGCCGTTACCCCAAGGGCTGGGGACCTTCTTGGAGGGCTTCTTGGTGGTGGCAGCGGCTCCGGAGGCCTCATCGGTGGACGAGTGGTGGCGGTGGGCTGCTTGGGGGCCTGACCGGTGGGACGAGCGGCGGGCTGCTTGGTGGTTTGACCGGCGGGATGACCGGTGGGCTGCTTGGCGGCCTTGGGAATTCACTTGCCCCGGTGTCAATTCGTTGCTGCCCGGGCTGCTAAATGTACGAGTCGGCGGGACCACGGGCACCGGCTCTATTGGTATCTTCGGGCCGTACGAAGCGCTCGTCGCCAACACGGCGAACAACTTCCAAACCCTGGCGATCTCGAAAGAGCTTGTCACGCTTGAATTTTCGCTGTTTGCTGCCGATTCGTTTTCTGCACGCCCCGCACGCTGCCTGCGCGCTGACATCGGCGCGATCATCAACGCGCAGCCGAGGCTGCTTAGACTGCGTCTGAACTCGGGGCTAACCGACAGCGCTCAAGGCGCCGCAGTGCCCAACCCAACCCGTAGCATGGATTTGCAAACTACTGCATAATCATGCAGAATCGTCGGAATGGCCGACTCGTTAAATGTGGCGGTTGCCGGTGCCACCGGCTACGCGGGCGGTGAGATCCTACGGTTGTTGCTCGGGCATCCGGCATACGTCGACGGCCGGCTCACGATCGGCGCGGTGACCGCCGCGGCCAGTGCCGGCAGCACCCTGGGTGAGCACCACCCGCACCTGATTCCGTTGGCCCAGCGGATGGTTGAACCCACCGATCGGGGAGTGCTGGAAAACCATGACGTGGTGTTCCTGGCCCTCCCGCACGGGCATTCGGCCGCGCTGGCCCAACAGCTCGCCCCCGAAACCCTGATCATCGACTGCGGTGCCGACTTTCGGCTCGCCGACGCCGACACCTGGGAGCGGTTTTACGGATCCCCGCACGCCGGCAGCTGGCCGTACGGGCTGCCCGAGCTGCCCGGCGGGCGGGCGCGGCTGCGAGGTGCCCGCCGCATCGCGGTTCCGGGCTGCTATCCAACCGCGGCATTGCTCGCGCTGTTCCCGGCAGTGGCCGAGGACCTCATCGAGCCGGCAGTCACGGTGGTCGCCGTCAGCGGCACCTCCGGAGCCGGTCGCGCCGCCAAAACCGACCTGCTCGGCTCGGAGGTCATCGGATCGGCGCGGGCCTACAACATTGCCGGCGCCCACCGGCACACCCCCGAGATCGCTCAGGGACTGGGGGCCCTCACCGACCACGACGTCACGGTGTCGTTCACCCCGGTGCTCATCCCGACGTCCCGCGGCATCCTGGCCACCTGCACCGCCCGCACCCGGTCGCCGCTGTCACAGCTGCGGGCCGCCTACGAAAAGGCTTACGACACGGAGCCTTTTGTCTATCTGATGCCCGATGGACAGCTGCCCCGCACGGGGGCGGTGATCGGCAGCAACGCGGCGCACATCGCCGTCGCGGTGGACGAGGCGGCCGAGACGTTCGTGGCGATCATTGCGATCGACAACCTGGTCAAGGGCACGGGCGGCGCGGCGGTGCAGTCGATGAACCTGGCGCTGGGTTGGCCGGAGACCGAGGGGCTTTCGGTGGTCGGGGTCGCACCGTGACGGATCTTGCCGCCGCGGCGCGGTTGGTGCGCGAGCAGGGCGTGACCGCCCCGGCAGGCTTCCGGGCCGCCGGCATCGCCGCCGGGATCAAGGCGTCGGGGGCCCGCGACCTGGCACTGGTCTTCAACGAGGGGCCCGACTACGCGGCCTCCGGAGTGTTCACCCGGAACAAGGTCAAAGCCGCGCCGGTGCTGTGGACCGAGCAGGTGCTGACCACCGGGCACCTGCGCGCGGTCATCCTCAACTCCGGCGGCGCCAACGCCTGCACCGGACCGGGCGGCTTCCAGGACACCCACGCCACCGCGGAGGCAGTCGCCGCCGCGCTTTCGGACTGGGGAACCGAGACCGGAGCCATCGAGGTCGCGGTCTGCTCCACCGGGCTGATCGGCGACCGGCTGCCGATGGACAGGGTGCTCGCCGGCGTGCGCGAGATCGTGCATGAGATGGCCGGCGGCCTGACCGGCGGCGAGGACGCCGCGCACGCCATCATGACGACCGATACGGTGCCGAAACAGGTTGCGCTGCATCATCCCAACAACTGGACGGTCGGCGGCATGGCGAAAGGT
>Ga0310911_10000833_pt1 | contig 11829 bp, 12 predicted proteins | sample GREbulkMGHF170_FD_203532 | JGI IMG/M metagenome (GOLD analysis project Ga0310911, IMG submission 203532) | Lab enrichment of tropical soil microbial communities from Luquillo Experimental Forest, Puerto Rico - GRE.bulkMG.HF170 | ecosystem: Environmental > Terrestrial > Soil > Tropical forest >... | reverse complement strand
CGATGCCCAGGGCCACGTCCAGTGCGATGGATCCGGTCGGGATGACCGAGATCGGCTGACGCATCTCGTCGCCGAGACGCATCACCGAGCCTTTGCCGTAGCTCTTTTCGATCTGGGCCATCGCCAGTTCGAGAGCCTTCTCGCGGTCGGGGGCTTGCGTCATGGTGCCTCTCCTGTAGTCGGTGTTCGATGACCGGTATCGGTCGGTTGGCCGTGACACTAGAGAAGGCCACCGACAAGTCGTCCTCTCGTATGATCACCACAGTAGACGAACACTTGTTCGATTCAAGTTCGACACGCCGAGTGTGCGCTGGCGGCGTCGAGTGTGCTCTGAGGGCGCGATTTGCCGCCATTTACCGCCCCGGGCGCGCACTCAATCCGAAGGCAACCTCACCACTGTTCGCGCGGCACGTCGAAGTCGACGCACAACGCGTGCCAAACGTCGCGGGGCTCGACACCATCCTCAATCGCCTGGGCGGCCGTCCGGCCGTGGAAACCGGTCAGCACGTGGTCTGCCAGCACAGATGCGCCGTAAGCGGTGCCGAATCGCAGGACCACCCGCTCTTTGAACTCCGTCAGCCGCACGTCAGCCAAGATACTGGGCCGGCCAACGTACCAATCACCCCGCAAGGGCCAGCGCTTCGTGGCACACCCGCACCGGATCGGCGACGCCCGCGATGCTGGCCGCGGCTTTTTCGGCGGCCTCCCGGTAGCCGGGGGACGACAGCACCTCGTTGACCGCGGCCACCAGCGCGTCGGCGGTCAGCGGCCGAATCAGCCGCGCACTCCCCTGGCGGACCACCCGGTTGGCCATCTCCCACTGATCCCCTCCGCCGGGCACCACAACCAGCGGCACCCCGGCCAGCAGCGTCTTGGCCACCATCCCGTGACCACCGCCGCAGATCACCAGGTCGGCATGCGCCAACAACAAGGACTGGCGTCCCAGCCCGACCACCGCCCACGGCGGCACCGCCAGATCCGCTCCGCTCAGCCGCGACACCGCCAGCCGCGATCCCGCCGGCAGCGTCTCCCCCGGTATCAGGCACCCCAGCGCAACTTCGGCCAAGCCCAAAGTCCCGGTCAACGCGGTCGAGGGCGCGATCACCACGGCCGGGCCGGAGCCGGGGGGAATCTCGAGCACCCGATCGGTCGGCTCGAAGTGCAACGGCCCCACGACGACGGCCTCGGGCGGCCAGTCCGGACGAGGAACCTCCAGTGCGGGCAGCGTGGCGATCAGTCGTCGCAGCGGGCCGGGGTCATCGGCCGGCAGCCCGATCTCGACCCGCACGGCCGCGCGCTGCCGCAGACCGGCCCGCCAGGACCGCGCCGTCAACGCCCGCATGGTGGCATCGCGCAGCCGACCGCGGAGACCGGTACCCGGCGCCAGCCCGCTGCCTATCGGCGGCAATCCCCTGGAAGGCAGGTACAGCGGGTGGGGGTTGAGTTCGATCCACGGGATCCCCAACAGCTCCGCCGCCATGCCACCGCACGCGGTGATGGCGTCGGACACCACCAGGTCGGGCTCGAGCTCTCGCAGCGCCGGCGCGTTGAGCACGGCCATCTGCGCGGCGCGTCGGTGGATCCTGGCCCCGGCGTCGACATCGTCGTCTATGGCCGCGAGCCCGTCCAACTCGACGGCCGCAACGCCGGCGGCGCGGGCGGCGTCGATCCATTCCACGCCGGTGAACAGCGTGGCGTCATCCCCCGCCTCACCGAAGCGCTGGCACAGCGCGATCGCGGGAAACGAGTGCCCGGGATCGGGCCCGGCAACCACGGCGACGCGCATCGGCCTTACCCTGCCACAGCTTCGGGCCGCCACGCGCGCCTACGCTGGCAGGCATGACGGAGGTGACTGCCACGGACATTGCGAACACCGGCACGGTCGAGGGTTTCCTGAACGCCCTGCAAGATGCGGATTACGAAGCGGCCGATGCCGCCTTGGACGACAACCTGGTTTACGAAAACGTCGGACTGCCGTCGATTCATGGCCGGGCCAGGACAATGAAGCTGTTTCGCCAGATGGACGGCCGCGCCGCCTTGAAGGTGAAGATCCATCGCATTGCCGCCGACGGCGCCGCGGTGCTCACCGAACGCACCGACGCGCTGATCATCGGCCCGCTGCGGCTGCAGTTCTGGGTGTGCGGCGTGTTCGAGGTCCACAACGGGCGAATCACGCTGTGGCGGGACTACTTCGACCTCTTCGACATGTTCAAGGCGACCGTACGCGGTCTGGCCGGGCTGGTATTGCCCTCGCTCAAAGCGACGTTTTAGCGGGGCATTCCGCCCAGTTCGTCGAACGCCTGCGCCCACCCGAGCAGGCGATCGGTGGCCCCGACCAGCTCGGCGCGGTAGCGCTGCTGCGAAGCCGCTAACGCGGCCCCACTGTCGCCGTTTGCCGACGACACCAATTGCGCTGCGGCGGTGACCATTTCGTTGTACTGACGAACGCCGGCACTCAACTGCGCGGTGAACGCGTTAATGGTGGAAACCAGGTACGACCGCGACGATTCCGAATACTGAGCCGCGCGCTCCATCGACACCACCTCGGTGGCGGTGGCCGCCATCGCCGCGGAGGTCTTTTTGGCCGCCGCGGTCAAGTCGCGGATTTCGTCCGGCGGCAACATGGAGCCCCGCTCGATCACGCCCAACAACGAGAAGAATCCGCGTTCGGAGGCACCCAGGGCATACATTGCCGGCCGAGCGGCAGAACCGTGCGGGGGCAGCCGACGCGTGCTGGCGGGCCGCTGCGCCGGCAGCGGCTCCGACCGAAGCCAGCGGTACCGAATCAGCAAAAGCGTTGCGGGAATTGCCATGAAGACGGCTACGGCGCCGGTGATCTCCAGCAGCAACGCGAACCAGCCCCAGGCCGCCAGCAGCGCCGTCACCACCGCCCAGAACACACACCCTGCCGCAAATATCAGTCCCCACCGCAGCGCGCGGCGGCGCTGGCGCAACAGCCGGGCACGCGGATCGGTGGCGGCGCTGATCTTTTGGGCCACCAGGTCGGAGAGGTCGGCAGCGGTGTCCAATCCTCTTTGAAGCAGCGCGCGCCACGGCCCGCGCTCAGTCGTTCTCACAGCCATCGCAGACCGTCCGCCGCGTTACTGACCAAGGGGCTTCTCGGCAACCTGGCCACCGGTGGTCTCGGCGGGCGCGGCAGGGGCGGACGTCCCGCCCGCCGGCAGGGCTTCGCCACGCATCGACGCACGAATCTGCTCCAGCCGGGAGTGACCGGCCATCTGAATCCCCGCCTGCTCGACCTCGAGCATTCGGCCCTGCACCGAACCCTGGGCAAGTTCGGCCGCGCCAATCGCGTTGGCGTACCGGCGCTCGATCTTGTCGCGCACCTCCTCGAGGCTCGGGGTGTTGCCCGGGGCGGCGATCTCGCTCATCGAGCGCAGCGATGCGCTGACCTGCTCCTGCATCTTCGCCTGCTCGAGCTGGCTGAGCAGCTTGGTTCGCTCCGCGATCTTCTGCTGCAGCACCATCGAGTTCTGTTCGACGGCCTTTTTGGCCTGAGCCGCGGCGGACAGCGCCTGGTCGTGCAGGGTCTTGAGGTCTTCGACGCTCTGCTCGGCGGTCACCAGCTGGGCGGCGAACGCCTCGGCGGCGTTGGTGTACTCGGTGGCCTTGGCGCCGTCCCCGGCTGCGGTGGCCTGGTCGGTCAGCATCAGGGCCTGACGCACGTTGACCTGCAGCTTTTCGATGTCCGCCAGCTGCCGGTTGAGACGCATCTCCAATTGCCGCTGATTGCCGATCACCTGTGCCGCCTGTTGGGTCAGCGCCTGGTGTTGGCGCTGCGCTTCCTCGATGGCCTGCTGAATCTGGACTTTCGGGTCGGCGTGCTCGTCAATTTTCGCGTTGAACAGCGCCATGAGGTATTTCCAGGCTTTGACGAACGGGTTGGCCATGAGTTAGCTCCACCTTCGCTTCTTGTGTGCCGGCGGGCCTGGATGAGGCCCCGTGATTGGCTCTGCGCTTACCCTGTCGCCCAATTTAATGGCTCGGCGACGATCCCCCCACCCCCGCCACTGGATCCACGCGCTCAGGCCACGGCCAGCGACGCCACGGGCGGAATGACGACCTTGGTGCTGGCGTCGATCGTGGTTCCGCTTGGCCCGCTCACCGGCGCGCCGAGATCCCCGCGTTCCTGGCTCGCCATTCGCTCGCCCGCGCCGGTGAGGACCGCCGACAACGGTACCTCCAAGGCATCGCAGATCGCGTTGAGTAGCTCGCTGGAGGCCTCCTTGCGACCGCGCTCCACCTCCGACAAGTAGCCGAGGCTCACCCGTGCTGAATCCGACACCTCGCGCAGCGTCCGACCCTGTGACGTCCGAGCACGACGCAGCACGTCGCCGATAACCTCGCGCACCAATGGCGGCATCCTGCTCTCCTTGTCCAGTCTGGGTCCACTCCGGCGGCCTGCTCAGCAGGCACTCATTAGGTGAACGCCACCGGCGGTGGTGTTGGTTCCCGTTCGATGACGACAAAATCCCGGTCAGCGGCGCCGGCGAACTTCCCTGATGGTCCTGATGGTTGAAGCCACATAGTCGATACCGGTGACCACGGTCAGCACGATCGCAATCCCCATTACCACGGATGCCACCACGCGGAACGGCCCCGACAGCGGCAGCACGAACAACCCGATCGCCAGCGCCTGCACCACGGTCTTGAGTTTGCCGCCCCAGCTTGCCGGAATGACTCCGCGGCGTATCACCGCCAACCGCAGCAGCGTCACCCCCAGCTCGCGGGTCATGATCACCACCGTGACCCACCACGGCAGGTCACCGAGCATCGACAGGCCGATCAGCGCCGACCCGATCAGAGCCTTGTCCGCGATCGGGTCGACGAACGCGCCGAATTCGGTCGCCATCCCGTAATTTCGGGCCAGCAGACCGTCGAACCGGTCGGTGATGCAAGCGATCGCAAAAATCACGAAAGCCACTATGCGACCGGCGATTTGGTGGCCACCCCCGACGAACAGGGCCAGCAGGAAAATCGGGACCAACACCAGCCGCAAGAGGGTGAGGGTATTGGCGAGGTTGGCGATGCGGGCACGACCTGTCGGTCCCGTTAGTGGACCCGTTTGAGGCTGCCCCGACACGGCAACAGAATAGCGGTTGACCAGCGTAGGCATCCGAGATGCCGATACTGTTACCCGTGACGGAAAGTTCGCAGGGGTACCGGGCGGCGGTCCGGCGCGCGCGAACATCGGATGTTCCCGCGATCAAACAACTCGTCGACACGTATGCGGGACGGATCCTGCTCGAGAAGAATTTGGTGACCCTCTACGAGGCCGTTCAGGAATTCTGGGTGGCCGAGTACGAGGGCAAAGTCGGCGGTTGCGGGGCGCTACACGTGCTGTGGTCCGACCTCGGCGAGGTCCGCACCGTCGCGGTCGACCCTGCGCTGACCGGCCACGGCGTCGGCCACGCGATCGTCGACCGGCTGTTGGAGCACGCGCGCGAGCTGCAGTTGCAGCGGCTGTTCGTGCTGACCTTCGAGACGGAGTTCTTCGGCAGGCACGGGTTCACCGAGATCGAGGGCACGCCCGTCACCGCCGAGGTCTACGAGGAGATGTGCCGCTCCTACGACATCGGTGTCGCCGAGTTCCTGGACCTGAGCTACGTCAAGCCGAACATCCTGGGCAATTCCCGGATGCTGCTGGTGCTCTAGTCGCTAGTCGGGGTCTGCCGCGCCGTCCGGACCAAGCCCGCGGATCGCGGCCAGCGTCGCGGCCAGCTCGTCGGGCTTGATCAGCACGTCGCGCGCCTTGGATCCCTCGCTGGGCCCGACGATGCCGCGCGTCTCCATCAGATCCATCAGCCGGCCCGCTTTGGCGAACCCGACGCGCAGCTTGCGCTGCAGCATCGACGTGGAGCCGAACTGGCTGGACACCACCAGCTCGACGGCCTGCAGGAACACGTCCATGTCGTCGCCGATGTCCGGGTCAACTTCGGCGCGTTCGCCGGTGGGCTTGGCGGTGGTGACACCGTCGGTGTATTCGGGTTCGGCTTGGTCCTTGCAGGCGTTGACGACGGCGTGGATCTCGTCGTCGGAGACATAGGCGCCCTGCAGCCGCATCGGCTTGTTCGCGCCCATCGGCAGGAACAGGCCGTCGCCCATCCCGATCAGCTTTTCGGCGCCCGCCTGGTCCAGGATCACCCGGCTGTCGGTGAGCGACGACGTCGCAAAAGACAGCCGGGCCGGCACGTTGGTCTTGATGAGCCCCGTGACCACGTCAACCGAGGGGCGCTGGGTGGCCAGCACCAGGTGGATGCCGGCGGCCCGGGCCTTCTGAGTGATCCGCACGATGGCGTCCTCGACGTCACGCGGCGCGGTCATCATCAGGTCGGCCAGCTCGTCGACGATCGCCACGACGTAGGGGTAGGGCCGGTACTCGCGCTGGCTGCCCAGCGGCGCCGTGACGGCACCGGACCGCACCTTGTCGTTGAAGTCGTCGATGTGGCGCACCCGCGACGCCTGCATGTCCTGGTAGCGCTGCTCCATCTCGTCGACGAGCCAGGCCAGCGCGGCCGCCGCCTTCTTCGGCTGGGTGATGATCGGAGTGATCAGATGCGGAATGCCTTCGTAGGGCGTGAGTTCCACCATCTTCGGGTCGATCAGGATCATCCGGACCTCTTCCGGCGTGGCCCGCGTCAACAGCGACACCAGCATGGAGTTGACGAAGCTCGACTTGCCGGATCCGGTGGAGCCGGCGACCAACAGGTGCGGCATCTTCGCCAGGTTGGCCGAGATGAAATCGCCTTCGATGTCCTTGCCCAACCCGATCACCAGTGGGTGGTGGTCCCGTCGGGTTGACGGCGCGGTGAGCACGTCGGCCAGCCGCACCATTTCGCGGTCGGTGTTGGGCACCTCGATGCCGACGGCGGACTTGCCGGGGATCGGGGCCAGCATGCGGACGCTCTCGGTGGCCGCCGCGTAGGCGATGTTCTTTTGCAGCGCGGTGATCTTCTCCACCTTGACTCCGCGACCCAGCTCGACCTCGTAACGGGTGACGGTGGGTCCGCGGGTGCACCCGGTGACGGCCGCGTCGACGTTGAACTGGCTGAGCACCTCGCTGATGGCGTCGGCCATGTGGTTGTTGGCGGCGCTGCGCTTTTTCGGTGGGTCGCCCGCGACCAGCAGGCTCAGCGACGGCAGCGTGTAGGGGCCCTCGACGACCCGGTCCAGCGCTTCGGTGTGCCGTTTCCCGCGACGACGGCCACGCGCGATGGCGGGCTCCGGAACGGTGGGGATGTCGTCTTGGTTCTCGAGAGAAACCGCGGCCGGGTCCGCCGTCGGCCAGGCCTGTGGCTCGTCGTCGGGGTTGAGCGAGCTCTCGTCGTAATAGCCGTCGGAGAAGTCTTCGGGTGTGTCGGAGTACGGCTCGTCGCCGTAGTCGTCGTATTCGGCCTCGTCATCCTCGCCGAGCAGGCGGGTGCCGAACATCGCCCGCACCGCGTCGGGCACCTCGCGGATCGTGGTGCCGGTCAACAACAGCAGGCCGAACATGAAGCCGATGAACAGCAGCGGCGCGGCGATCCAGGCCGTCAACCCGTCCGACAACGGCCCACCGATGGCAAAGCCGATGAATCCCGCCGCCCGACGGCGTAATTCAGGGTCTTCCGGGGAACCGGACCACAGGTGGCGCAGGCCGAGAAGCGACAGGGCGATCAAGCTCGCGCCCAGGATCAGCCGGGGCCGCGCCTCGGGGTTGGGCTCCGTCCGCATCAACACCACCGCCGCCCCGGCCATGACCACCGGCAGCGCCAGGACAGCGGACCCGATGAACGTCCGGAGCACGACGTCGACCCACGCGCCGATCGGCCGGGCGGCGTCGAACCACGAGCTCGCCGCGATCACGACGGCAAGACCGAGCAGAACCAGAGCGATGCCGTCGCGGCGATGTCCGGGCTCGATGTCGCGGGCCCGCCCGATCGACCGCGCCGCACCGCCGGTGCCGCGCGCCGCCATCAGCCAGGTGGCGCGCATGGCGCGGCCGCAGGTCAGCCCCGCGGCGACCAGCAACGACTGGTTGCGCCGCCTGGCGGGCCTGCTCACCTTCCGGCGGGACGCTGCCGGTCGCGCACTCCGGGACCTGCCCCGCGGAGTGGCCTTTGACCTGCTCGTTCGGGCTCTGGTGCGGGCCGCGGTCTTACTAGCCATGGTCGCAAGGGTAGTCGTCAACACATCATCTACACCACCCGCCACACTGGTAACTCTGATCCTCCGGACGGATCTTCGGAACTCGTGGGTAGGGTGACAACCGGTGACGAAAGTCATGCCGTCACCTCACCCCCGGCACCCCCAGGAGGCCCTAACATGCCCGTCGTCGTCGTCGCCACCATGACCGTCAAACCCGAATCGGTCGACACCGTCCGCGACATCCTCACGCGCGCGGTCGAAGAAGTGCACGACGAACCCGGCTGCCAGTTGTACTCGCTGCACGAAACGGGCGAGACCTTCGTCTTCGTCGAGCAATGGGCCGATCCCGACGCGCTGAAGACCCACAGCACCGCCCCGGCGATCGGCAAGATGTTCGCCGCGGCCGGCGAGCACCTGGCCGGAGCGCCGGACATCAAGATGCTGCAGCCGGTGCCCGCGGGCGATCCGGACAAGGGGCAACTGCGTCCCTGATGGGCCGGCCACTCGAAGGGAAGGTCGCGCTCGTCACCGGCGCCGCGCGCGGTCAGGGCCGCGCGCATGCGGTACGACTGGCCGCCGACGGCGCGCAGGTGATCGCGGTCGACGTGTGCGAGCAGATCGCCAGCGTCCCCTATCCACTGGCCACCCCGGACGACCTGGCGGCCACCGTGAAGCTCGTCGAGGACACCGGCTCCAGCATCGTGGCCAGGCAGGCAGACGTGCGCGACCGCGAATCGCTGACGACCGCCCTGCAGGCGGGCCTCGACGAGTTCGGGCGGCTTGACATCGTCGTGGCCAACGCCGGCATCGCTCCGATGCAATCGGGCGCCGACGGCTGGCGCGACGTCATCGACGTCAACCTCACCGGCGTTTTCCACACGGTGGAGGCCGCGATACCGACACTGACCTCCCAAGGCGCCGGCGGATCGATCGTGCTGATCAGTTCGGCCGCGGGACTGGCCGGCATCGGCAGCGCCGATGCCGGCTCCATCGGCTACGCCGCAGCCAAACACGGGGTGGTCGGCTTGATGCGCGTGTACGCGAATCTGCTTGCCCGACACAACATCCGGGTCAACTCGATACATCCATCCGGTGTCGACACCCCGATGATCAACAACGAATTCACTCGGCAGTGGCTTGCCCAGCTGGTCTCCGAGTCCGACTCGCCGCCGAACATGGGCAACGCACTGCCGGTGCGGATTATGCAATCCGACGACATCGCCAACGCGGTGGCGTGGTTGGTCTCCGACCAGGCTCGCTACATCACCGGCGTCGCGTTGCCGGTCGATGCCGGCTGCGTGAATATGCGATAGCCGAGAAGACCTAGACCTCGATGACCGTCGGTACGATCATCGGCTGCCGGCGATAGACTTCGCCGACCCACTTGCCGACGGTGCGGCGCACGCCCTGGGCGATCCGGATCGGATCGGTCACGTTGGCCGCGACCAGCTGCTCCATCTCCGCCTCCACCTTGCGCACAGCGGGCTCGAGCGCCTTGGGGTCTTCGGAGAAACCGCGCGAATGTAGTTGCGGCACAGCCGCCGGACGCCCCGTGCCGCGCTTCACCACCACGGTCACCGCGACGAATCCCGACGACAAGATGAGCCGTTCCCCCAGGGTGATATCGCCGACATCGCCGGTGATCAGACCGTCGACGAACATCTTGCCGACCGGCACCGCTCCGGCAATCGAGGCCTTGCCGGAAACCAGGTCGACGCTGACACCGTTCTCGGCCAACAGAATTGACTCCTCCGGCATCCCGGCGCGCGACGCGAGCTTGGCGTTGGCGCGCAGCATCCGCCAGGTGCCGTGCACCGGCATCACGTTGCGCGGCCGCACGCCGTTATAGAGGAACAGCAGCTCGCCTGCGTACGCATGGCCCGAAACGTGAACCCGCACTTGTTGGTTGGTGACGACGCGGGCTCCGATCTTGGCCAGCGAGTCGATGACCCCGTAGACGGCCTCCTCGTTGCCGGGTATCAGCGACGAGGACAGGATTATCAAGTCCTCCGACGTCAGCGTGATGCTGCGGTGCTCGCCGCGCGACATCCGCGACAACGCCGACATCGGCTCGCCCTGGGTGCCGGTGGTGATCAGCACCACCCGCTCGGGCGCCATCATCTCGGCGGCGGAGATGTCGATGAGGTCGGAATCCCCGACTCGCAGGAAACCCAGTTCCCGGGCGATGCCCATGTTGCGCACCATGGATCGGCCGACGAACGACACTCGCCGGCCCAGCGCCACCGCGGCATCGATGATCTGCTGCACGCGGTCCACGTTGGAGGCGAAGCACGCCACGATGACGCGGCCGTCGGCACCCCGGATCAACCGGTGCAGCGTCGGGCCCACCTCGCTTTCCGACGGCCCGACACCGGGGATCTCGGAATTGGTGGAGTCGCACAGGAACAGGTCGACCCCCGCGTCACCCAGCCGCGACATGCCGGGCAGGTCGGTGGGTCGGCCGTCGAGCGGAAGCTGGTCGAGCTTGATGTCACCGGTGTGCAGAACGGTCCCCGCGCCCGTGTAGACCGCGATGGCCAGCGCGTCCGGGATCGAGTGGTTGACGGCGAAGTATCCGCACTGGAACACGCCGTGCGTCGTGCGCTGCCCCTCGGCGACCTGGACGAAGACCGGCTTGATGCGGTACTCGCGGCATTTCGCGGCGACCAGCGCCAGGGTGAACTTCGAACCGACGACCGGGATGTCCGGCCGCAGCTTGAGCAAGAACGGAATCGCGCCGATGTGGTCCTCGTGCGCGTGGGTCAGCACCAGCGCCTCGATGTCGTCGAGCCGATCCTCGATATGGCGCAGGTCGGGCAGGATCAGGTCGACGCCGGGCTCGTCGTGGGTGGGGAACATCACCCCGCAGTCGATGACCAGCAGCCGGCCAAGGTGCTCGAAAACCGTCATATTGCGGCCGATTTCGCTGATGCCGCCCAACGCGGTGACCCGCAACCCGCCCGGAGCCAAAGGACCGGGTGGGGCGAGGTCCTCGTTCACCTGCGGGCCACCCTTTGCCTCACCTGAGCACCGAGGCCGCACGCATATCGGCCGCCAACGCGTCGATCTGCTCGGGCGTCGCCGGCATCTGCGGCAGCCGGGGATCACCGGCGTCGATCCCCTGCAGGCGCAAGCCCGCCTTGGACATCGTCACCCCACCCAGGCGTGCCATGGCGTCGCACAGCGGGCCGAGCGCGACATTGATTTTCCGGGCGGTTGCGGTATCCCCGGAACCGAAGGCGGACAACAACTCTCGCAGCTGACCGGCCGCCACATGCGAAATCACGCTGATGAAGCCGGTGGCCCCCATCGCCAGCCAGGGCAGGTTCAGCGCATCGTCGCCGGAGTAGTAGGCCAGACCGGTCTCGGCCATGATCTGGCCACCGCTGTGCAGATCGCCCTTGGCGTCTTTGATTCCGACGATGTTCGGGTGTTCGGCCAGCGCGTGGATGGTCTCGGTCGAAATCGGTATCACCGAGCGTGGCGGGATGTCGTAGAGCAGCACCGGCAGGTCGGTCGCGTCGGCGACGGCGGTGAAATGCGCGATCAGACCGGACTGCGGCGGCTTGGAGTAGTACGGCGTGACCACCAGGAGTCCGTGCGCGCCTTCGGCCGCGCAGGCCTTCGCCAGCCGCACGCTGTGCGCGGTGTCATAGGTGCCCGCGCCGGCGATGACGCGGG
>Ga0310911_10000827_pt1 | contig 11861 bp, 10 predicted proteins | sample GREbulkMGHF170_FD_203532 | JGI IMG/M metagenome (GOLD analysis project Ga0310911, IMG submission 203532) | Lab enrichment of tropical soil microbial communities from Luquillo Experimental Forest, Puerto Rico - GRE.bulkMG.HF170 | ecosystem: Environmental > Terrestrial > Soil > Tropical forest >... | reverse complement strand
CAATTGCCCGAGGCGATGTACGAGCGCCTCAAGGACGAGTTCGTGCTGCAGGAGCGCGGCCGCATCGACGTCAAGGGCAAGGGCCCTATGCGCACGTGGTACCTGATCGGCCGCAAGCCAACTGAACAATCCACCACCCTGCTTGCCGAGGAACCGCGCACCGCCCACGTCTGACCGGAAGGCCCTATGCGTGCCTGTAGCGCTGACCCGATTCTTTCTACTACACTTTGTCGTAGCTGTTGAAGCAGCTCCGCAGTTTGGGAGATGACACATGAATGTCGTCGACATTTCGCGGTGGCAGTTCGGTATCACTACCGTCTACCACTTCATCTTCGTGCCGCTCACCATCGGTCTGGCTCCCCTGATCGCCATCATGCAGACGGTGTGGGTGGTAACCGGCAAAGACGCGTGGTATCGCCTCACCAAGTTCTTCGGCAAGTTGTTCCTGATCAACTTCGCCATCGGCGTGGCAACCGGAATCGTCCAGGAGTTTCAGTTCGGCATGAACTGGAGCGAGTACTCCCGGTTCGTCGGCGACGTCTTCGGCGCACCACTGGCGATGGAGGGCCTGGCCGCGTTCTTCTTCGAATCCACGTTCATCGGGTTGTGGATCTTCGGCTGGAACCGGCTGCCGCGACTGGTGCACCTGGCGTGCATCTGGATAGTCGCGATCGGCGTCAATGTTTCCGCATTTTTCATCATCGTCGCGAATTCGTTTATGCAGCATCCGGTCGGCGCCCACTACAACCCCGCGACCCGGCGCGCCGAGTTGGACAGCATCGGCGCTTTGCTCAGCAATAACACTGCGCGAGCGGCTTTTTCACATACAGTCGCCGGTTCGTTGCTGACCGCGGGGACGTTCGTCGCCGCCGTCAGCGCCTGGTGGCTGGTCCGATCCCAGAAAACCCCCGATTCGGACGCCGCCAAAATGTACCGGCCGTCGGCCATTCTGGGGTGTTGGGTCGCGCTGATCGCCACAGTCGGCCTGTTTTTCACCGGGGATGCTCAGGGCAAATTGATGTTCGTTCAGCAGCCGATGAAGATGGCGTCGGCGGAATCGTTGTGCAACACCGAAACCGATCCGGACTTCTCGATCCTCACGGTTGGCACGCACAACAACTGCGAGAGCATCACGCGTGTGATCGAGGTTCCCTACGTGCTGCCGTTCCTCGCCGATAGCCGATTCAGCGGTGTGACGCTGCAAGGCGTGCGCAACATCCAGGAGGACTACCAGCAGAAGTTCGGGCCAAATGACTACCGGCCCAACCTGTTCGTCACGTATTGGTCGTTTCGCATGATGATCGGATTGCTGGCGATTCCGGTGCTGTTCACGCTGCTTACGCTGTGGCTCACCCGCGGCGGCCGGACCCCCAATCAACGGTGGTACTCGTGGCTGGCGCTGCTGACCATTCCCACACCGTTCCTGGCGAACAGCGCCGGGTGGGTGTTCACCGAGATGGGCCGTCAGCCCTGGATCGTCGTCCCCAACCCGACCGGCGATCAGCAGGTCCGATTCACCGTTCACGAAGCCGTCTCAAACCACCCGCCAGGCATCGTCATCACCTCTCTGGTGACGTACACCTTGGTGTACGCAGTACTTGCGGTCATTTGGTTCTTTCTGCTCAAGCGCTACATCGTCGAAGGGCCACTGGAACACGACGCCGAACCGGCTCCGCCCAAAGCACCCAGCGATGACGAGGTGGCGCCGCTGTCGTTTGCCTATTGAGGCGTACTGAGACCTTGGCCCCCGGACCCGGAAGGAGCTGATCGGTGGGACTGCAAGAGTTGTGGTTCGGCATCCTCGGGATGCTGTTTCTGATGTTCTTCGTCCTGGAGGGCTTCGACTTCGGCGTCGGCATGTTGATGGAGCCGTTCGCCCACGTCGGCACCGGTGACCCGGATGCGCGCCGCCGCACGGCGCTGAACACCATCGGGCCGGTCTGGGACGGCAACGAGGTGTGGCTGATCGTCGCCGGCGCAGCGATGTTCGCCGCATTTCCCGGGTGGTATGCCACCGTGTTCTCCACGTTGTATCTGCCGCTGCTGGCGATCCTGTTCGGCATGATCCTGCGCGTCGTGTCGATCGAATGGCGCGGAAAGATCGATGACCCGAAGTGGCGAGCATGGGCCGATTTCGGTATCGCGGCCGGATCGTGGTTGCCCGGGGTGCTCTGGGGTGTGGCATTCGCCGTGCTGGTTCGCGGACTCCCAGTCGAAGCCAACGGTCACGTGCACCTCTCGATCGGTGATGTGCTCAACGTCTACACCCTGCTGGGTGGCTTGGCCACCGCCGGGCTGTTTCTGTTCTACGGCGCTGTGTTCGTCGCCTTGAAGACCTCCGAGTCGGTGCACGACGACGCCCACCGATTCGCGGTGTGGCTCTCGCTTCCGGCGACGGGATTGGTTGCGGTCTTTGGGCTTTGGACGCAACTCGCGCACGGCAAGGACTGGACCTGGCTCGTTCTGGGTGTCGCGGTGGTCGCGCAGCTGGCGGCGGTGCTGTTGGTGTGGCGCCGCGCGTCCGACGGCTGGGCATTCGCGTGCACTGCCTTGGTGGTGGCGGCCGTTGTGGTCCTGCTTTTCGGCTCGCTTTATCCGAACCTGGTCCCCTCGACGCTCAACCCACAATTGAGCGTGACCATCTACAACGCCTCGTCGACCCCGTACACCCTTAAGATCATGACCTGGGTGACGGCGATCATGGCCCCGCTGACGATGGTCTACCAGGCGTGGTCGTATTGGGTTTTCCGGCAACGGATCTCGGCCGAAAGGATACCGGCACCCATCGGCCTGTCGAGGCGTCCGTCCTGAGCGCAAAGGACTCGGCAACGCGGGCACCCCTGGACCCGCGACTTTGGCGGGCGTCGGCCCCATTGCGGCGCTATCTGGTCGCCACGGTGGGCTGCGGAGTCGTGATCTCCGGCTGTGCGATCGGCTCCGCGATTGTGCTGGCGAGCATCGTCGCGCGGATCGTCGGCGACGGCCCGGCGCATAGCCCGCGCACGTGGGCAGGGCCCCTCTCAATCCTGTTGGCGCTGTGGGTTGTCCGCACGATCACGCACTGGCTTCAGGCGCGCCTGGGTCAACGGGGGGCCAGCGCGGTCATCGCCGATCTCAACGGTCAGGTGCTGGCGGCGGTGACGGCCCGCCAGCCCCGTGAACTCGCCGCACAGCGCGATGCCGCCGCGGTGGTGGTCACCCGCGGCCTGGACGGCCTGCGTCCCTACTTCACCGGGTACCTGCCCACATTGCTGCTCGCCGCGATTCTCACCCCGGCGACCGTTGCCGTGATCGCGGTCTACGACCTCAAATCGACGGTGATCGTGATGGTCACCCTGCCGCTGATACCGGTCTTCATGGTGCTGATCGGGTTGGCGACGGCCGACCGATCGGCGGCCGCGCTGGCCGCCATGACGACCCTGCAGGCGCGGTTGCTGGATCTGATCGCCGGTATCCCCACGCTGCGGGCGCTGGGACGGGGCCGGGGTCCGGAACACAGGATCGCCGAACTCGCTGCCGCCCATCGGCGTTCGGCGATGTCGACGCTGCGGATCGCATTCCTGTCGGCGCTGGTGCTTGAATTGCTGGCCACGCTGGGCGTGGCGCTGATCGCGGTCGGTATCGGTCTTCGCCTGGTGTTCGGTGAGATGACCCTGACCACCGGCCTGACGGTGCTGCTGCTGGCGCCGGATGTCTACTGGCCGCTGCGTCGGATCGGCGTGGAATTCCATGCCGCTCAAGACGGTAGGACCGCGGCCGACAAGGCGTTCGCCCTAATCGGCGAACCGGCCGCTGCAGCGGCGAGAAACCAAACGGTGGCCGCGCGCGGCGCGGAGATCCGCCTGGAAAAGCTCGGCGTGGTAGGCCGAGATGGTTGCGCACCATGCGACCTCAACGCGGTGATCGAACCCGGTCGGGTGACGGTGTTGACCGGACGCAACGGCGCCGGCAAGAGCACCGCGCTGCAGGCGATCGCCGGGATCACCATCCCGTCATCGGGCCGAGTCACCGTCGCGGGAATCGACGTCGCCGAGCTCGACCGGGCCGGCTGGTGGCAACAGTTGTCCTGGCTGCCGCAGCGCCCGGTGCTGCTCCCGGGCACCGTTTACGACAACCTGGTCCTGCTCGGCCATTTGACAAATCTTGAAACGGCCTGCGGCGCGTCCGGTTTCGATGAGGTGCTCGCCGAGTTGCCCGACGGCATGGATACCCGGCTCGGGCGTGGCGGCGTCGGCTTGTCACTGGGACAGCGGCAACGACTGGGCCTTGCCCGTGCGTTGGGATCCGCGGCCGATGTGCTGCTGCTCGACGAGCCGACCGCGCACCTCGACGCGCACACCGAGGAACGAGTTCTGCGGGCCATCGTCGAGCGCGCACGCGCCGGCGCGACCGTAGTCGTCGTCGGCCACCGTGAGCCCGTCGTCGCAATCGGTGACCGGGTCGTCGAAGTGACCGCCGCCAGCGGAGTGCGTTATGTCCCGGTCTGATCCGCTGTTGGCCGCCTTCACCCTGCTGCGCCCGCGGCTACCGCGGATCCTGGCCGCCATCGCCCTGGGGGTGTTGTCGTTGGGCAGCGCGCTGGCGCTGGCCGGCGTTTCGGCGTGGCTGATCACGCGCGCCTGGCAGATGCCGCCCGTCCTGGACCTGTCCGTGGCGGTCGTCGCGGTCCGCACGTTTGCGATTTCGCGGGGCGTGCTGCACTACTGCGAGCGGCTGGCCACCCACGACACCGCGCTGCGTGCGGCCGGCACCTCGCGTGTCCAGCTCTATCGCCGACTGGCCCACGGTCCGGCGGCGGCTGCCGTGCGGCTGCGCAGCGGTGAGCTGGTGGCACGAGTGGGCGCTGACGTCGACGAACTGGCGAACGTGCTGGTGCGTGCCCTGGTACCGATTGGCGTCGCGGCGGTACTGGCGGTGGCGGCGACGGCGGTCGTCGCCACCATTTCGCCACCGGCCGCCACGGTGCTGGCGATCTGTCTGTTGCTCGCCGGAGTTGTCGCGCCCCGGCTTGCCGGCAGGGCCGCGGCTATGCAGGAAGAGGTTGCGCGGCAACATCATTCCGAGCGGGACGCGGCGGCGATGGTCGCCCTCGACCACGCGCCGGAGCTTCGCGTCGCCGGCGCACTGCCCGGCCTCATCGCCGAATCGCAAAGCCGCCAACACGCTTGGGCCGACGCCCTCGACGCCGCCGCCAGACCGGCCGCCATCGCCGAGGCAGTGCCCACCGCGGCGATCGGGGCCAGTGTGCTGGGCGCGGTCGTGGCCGGGATCGGATTGGCACACGCGGTTGCACCCACCACGCTGGCCGTCCTGATGTTGTTACCGCTCTCCGCTTTCGAGGCGATGACGCCGATACCGGCCGCCGCGGTGCAGCTGACGCGATCGCGGATCGCCGCGCGTCGCCTGCTCGACCTGGCTCCGCCCGACCGTCCGAACGAGTCCGGCAAGCCGGTCCCCGCCGGCGCCTGCCGGTTATCTATCGATGCCCGTTCGGGTCACGCGGATGGGGCCCGCGCGACCCGGGTGGAGCTTGACCTATCGCAGGGTGCCCGGCTGGCAGTCACCGGCGCCAGCGGTTCAGGCAAGACGACGATGTTGATGACGCTCGCCGGATTGATGCCGCCACTGGACGGGCGAGTACTGCTGGACGGGACCGAACTGAGCCACTTCGACGAAGACGAATTACACAGCACCGTCAGCTTTTTCGCCGAGGACGCACACATCTTCGATACCACCGTCCGGGACAACCTGCTGGTCGCCCGCGGGGACTGCTCCGATGACGAACTGACGGCCGCCCTGGATGCGGTCGGCCTCAGCCGGTGGCTCGCCAGCCTGCCCGAAGGCCTGTCAACGGTGTTGACCGGTGGCGCGCAAGCGCTCTCCGCCGGCCAGCGCAGACGACTGCTGCTGGCCCGGGCGATGATTTCGCCCGCCCGGATCGTGCTGCTCGACGAGCCCACCGAGCACCTCGACGCGGTCGATGCCGAGCGGGTCCTCTGCGATCTGCTCGAACCGAACGCCGGCCTGATGTCCTCGGAGCGGACCGTGGTGGTGGCTACTCACCACTTGCCCAAAGGGATTCGCTGTCGCGAAGTGCGGATCGATCGGCCGCCCGATGCGACGCCACCTAACGACTGAGACTACGGCGCGGAAGAAACGCGCAGGCCCTCAATGAGCACGGTGGACACGATGTTCGCCTGCTCCTCGATGGCGGCCGGGTCGTTCGGAGATGTGGGGTCGAGCAGCTTCGCCAACGGCACGAGGCTGAACGGCGCGGCGCCACCATGGGTCACCAGGAAGAAGAAGCTGCGGTGGGAGATTCGCCGGATTACGCCTTCCTCGGCGAGATGGTCGAGCAGCCGAACTACCTGCACCTGTGACGGCTCGGTGTAGGTCGTAAAGATGTATCGCAGCCGCTCGGTGTCCTGGCGGCCTTCGTTGTTCATCAGCGCGAGAAGTTCGGGGTGGGCGGCCGAGTAGATAAGGAACTGCCGGATCGCGAGGCGCAGCTGTTCGAGGGGTTCGCTGATAGTGGGGTCGAATACAGCCTGCAACTCGTTCACCAGGCCACCAAACCCATAGTCGACCGCGGCCCGCCACAGGTCTTCCTTGGTGCCGAACCGCTGATAGATGAGGTTGTGACTGACTCCGAGCTCACGGTTGATCGTCCTTAGCGAAGCACCTTCGTAACCCAACGTCGCGAACTGCTTGAGGGCGACTGCGAGGATCGCATCAACGGGCAGGCTGTCCGCAACCTTCGGGCGGCCACGCTGCCGCTCCTTCGTCTTGACCTTCGCCATTTCGTCATTCTGGCACACGCAGTAACCATATTTATGTTGGCACGCGACAATTTATGAAATAAATTGCTCCACGCCAATTATCATATTGACATATCATGCATCGTAAGGTTCGGACTGCAGGCGCGTCGCCGGTATGCGGCGGCCAAGTCGGGAAGAAGCAGACGGGGCGTGGTGGCTGGATGCCGCGTAGTTCGGCTCAGAGGTGTCGCCGGCGCGGCATGAACTCCAGCGTCAACAACACGAAAACCAATGGGATCAGCTGGGTCATCGATATCAGCGCGTAGCGCCGGGCGTCCAACGCGCGGAACTTGCGCACGTATCGGTACAGCGACTCGAGTGCGATCAGCGGGTTGAGGACGTGGATCAACCGGTAGAAGACGCGCTGCAGCCGACCGCGATTCTTGTCCTCGAAGATCTCCGGGAACGCGGCGAAGGATAGCGAAACCCGCTGCGCACCAGTCTGTTTAGCGGCCATGATCATGTCGACGCTGAGCCGTTCGTCGATCCCGTTGGGGGCCCCGCGCCGACGCCACGGGACGTCCAGGGTGATATCGCTGCCATGGCCGGCCGTCGCGTACCGATGGAAGCCCTGCACCCGCCCCGCGGCGTCCCTGGCGATGATCAGCTGTATCCCGGGAAACCGGCCCTGCAGCACGCCGTCGAGGTTCATGTAGAAGCCGCGGTCGGTATGGGCGCCGCTGGGAGACGCGCGCACCACGTCGGCCAGCTCGGCGTGTTGCTTGTCGTTGAGCTTCTGCTCGGTCACGATCTCGGTCGTGATGCCGCAATTGTGCGTGCGCTTCACCGCCTGACGCAGGTTGCGGAACTTGCGTCCCACCATGTCGAAGCTGGACACGTCGACGACGACGTCGCGGCCGATCGGTATCGCCCGCAACGACCGCCCGATGACCGCCGGGTCGCTCCACAGCTCGAGTCGCTTCTCGCTGCAACCGACCACCGCGATTCGCCAGCCGCGGGCATGACACACAGCGGCGAAGTCGGCGACCAACTCTGGGAATTTTCCCTCGTCACCGATGGGGTCCCCGCCGACGACGGCAAACCCCATCCGCGTGCGATACGCCAGCGCGGCGCTGCCGTCCGCGGTGAAGTGGTAACACTTGCCGGTCTGCATGGCGAACGGCGCCAGCGGATCGTCGCCGGTGGCATCGATCAACGACCAAATCCGGGGCAGGTCCTCGGGGCGCGGATGCGACGACGTCGGCCACATCAACACCAACCCGGAGCCGACGATGAGCAAATTACCAAGCTCGTCGAAGGACAACACATGAGCGCCCAGGCCGGCCAACACGAAAAGCGCGGAGGCGGTGGCGTGCATGGCCGTCACGGGACGGCCCAGGAAGATGCCGCGAGCGATGAACGCCACCGCACCCAGGATCGCCAGCGACCAGCCCAGCCGGTCGGCATAGTGCCACTCAGGGTTGTGGTGGTGCCGGGCAAGGACGACGGCCAGCCATCCTGCCGCGAAGAACAGGGCCAACGCCCCGATCCAGCGGGCTGCAAGCGAATCGACATGGACGACAACGCGCTCCCGCGCGCGCGGCTTGGCCGCGACGTCAACCGGCAGCCCGTTCACTCTCACCTCCCGATGCGCTGACCTTCAGCTGGGCGGCACGCCTGCCGCTTCTCCCATCGAATACCCGGCTGTTACGAGATTACGCCTGATCACGGCCGTTTTAAGCCGAAATCGGACGCATGTCCAATAGGTATCCTGTGCTGTCTATCGGCGCGAGGGTGGAAAGTATTTCAGCACGCCCTCTTGCACCACCGTCGCGATGAGTTGCCCGGAGCGATCAAAGAAATGGCCGGTGCCCAACCCGCGCGAATCCGCTGCTGCCGGGGACGACGTCGAATACAACACCCAGTCGTCGAAGTTGACCTGGCGGTGAAACCACACGGAATGGTTCGCGGACGCGGCGAAGATGCGGTCGAAGCCCCATGACAGCCCGTGGGTAGTGATGACGGAGTCCAGCACCGTGGTGTCCGAGGAGTAGACCATGATCGCGGTGTGCAGCACCGGGTCGTCGGGCATCGCGCCCAGCGCCTTGACCCAGACCCTGTTATGGGGAAGCCGCCCGCCCTTGTCGCGCATCACCCACGCCGGGTCATTGGTGTAGCGCCATTCGATCGGCTGCAGGGCGTTGACGAAGTGCGGGACGGTCTCCTCGTATCCGCGCAACAGCTCGCCGATGGACGGCTGTGTGTGGGGCTCCGGCACCTGCGGCGGATCAACGGCGTGTTCGAGTCCGCGGCCGCCGGACATGTAAGAGATCATCGCCGAGGACAGCAGCAGGCCGTCTTGCACCGCGTCGACGCGCCGGTTGGCGAAGCGACGCTCATCCCGCAACGGCACCACGTGGAATTCGATGTCCTTGGCGGTGTCGCCGCCGTTGATGAAGTGCACTGACAGCGCGCTGGGCGGCAGGTCGTCCCGGATCAGCGTGCGGCTGCTCGCGACGAACGACTGCGCCATGAGCTGGCCCCCGAAGGTCCGCATCGGGTTCTTGCTGGGATGTGATCCGATGAACAGATCGTCGGCGACGCGGTTGAGGTCGAGGACCGCCAGCAGTTCGTCGAAATCGGAATTCGGCGCTTGAGACTCACAGCCGGCCGCCACGGGCTCTCCTTCAAGCGTTAGAGGTCGTCCTCCCCGATCCGGTGCACGTGGATCAGGTTGGTCGACCCTACTGTGCCAGGCGGCGCGCCGGCGACGATCACCACCAGGTCGCCGCGCTTGTAGCGGCCGAGCTCGAGCAGCGACTTGTCGGCCTGGCGGATCATCTCGTCGGTGGACTTCAATGTCGGCACGATGAACGTCTCGGTGCCCCAGGTCATGGCAAGCTGGCTGCGCACCTCCGGCCAGGCGGTGAAGGCGAGCAGCGGCAGCGGGGTGTGCAGGCGCGCCAGCCGCTTCACGGTGTCACCGGATTGGGTGAAGGCGACCAGCGCCTTGGCGTCGAGCCGCTCGCCGATGTCGCGGGCGGCATAGGAAATGACTCCTCGCTTGGTGCGCGGCACATGCGTCAACGGCGGGGCGGCGGTGGAGTTCTCCTCGACCGCGCACACGATTCGCGACATGGTCCGGACGGCGACCAGCGGAAACTTCCCCACCGAGGTTTCTCCCGACAGCATCAGCGCGTCGGCGCCGTCCAGCACGGCGTTGGCGACGTCGGAGGCCTCGGCTCGAGTCGGCCGCGAGTTCTCGATCATCGAGTCAAGCATCTGGGTCGCCACGATGACGGGTTTGGCGTTCTCCCGGGCCATCTGGATGGCCCGCTTCTGGACCAGCGGGACCTCTTCCAGCGGCAGCTCGACGCCCAGGTCGCCGCGCGCGACCATGATGGCGTCGAAGGCCAGCACGATCGCTTCGAGGTTGTCGATGGCCTCCGGCTTCTCCAGCTTCGCGATCACCGGGACCCGCCGCCCGATCCGATCCATCACCTCGTGCACCAGCTCAACGTCGGACGGCGACCGCACGAAGGACAGCGCGACCAGGTCGACACCCAGGTCCAACGCGAAGGTGAGATCCTCAATGTCCTTGTCCGACAAGGCCGGTGCGGAAACGTTCATTCCGGGCAGCGACATGCCCTTGTTGTTGCTGACCGGGCCGCCCTCGACGACGGAGCAGATCACGTCGTCGCCCTCGATGGCATCGACCACCAGCCCAACCTTGCCGTCGTCGACCAGAACCCGGTCGCCGACGACGGCGTCCTTGGCCAGCCTTTTGTAGGTGGTCGACACCCGGTCGTGGGTGCCTTCGCAGTCATCGACGGTGATCCGTACCGTCTCGCCGTCGGCCCAGAAGGTGGGCCCATTGGCGAAGCGCCCCAGCCTGATCTTCGGGCCCTGAAGGTCCGCGAGCACACCGACCGCGCGGCCGGTGGCGTCGGAAGCGGCCCGTACCCGGTCGTAGGCGGCCTTGTGATCGGCGTAATCGCCATGACTGAAGTTCATTCGAGCGACGTCCATTCCGGCCTCTACCAGCGCCAGAATCAGCTCGTCGGAGTTAGTTGCAGGGCCAAGGGTGCAGACGATCTTCCCGCGTCTACTCACGGCGAACCAGCATAGTCGCGCCGGGGCAGGACGGCCCGTCGTTAACCGCTGAGAATGGTCGGAACCAACGGAAAGCCAGGAAGATTGCGCAGCACCGTCCACGCCACCGCCGCGACGGTGATCGTCACCATGGCCGGCATCGGAAGCGCCCCGCGGCCCTGGCGGCGGCGAATCAGCATCCAGCTGGCCAGCATGGGGATACCCAGCAGTAGGAACACGTTGTCGTTGATGCTGGCCGCCAGGTTGCCGTGCAGCAGATCATGCGTCATCCGAAGCCCACCGCAGAACGGGCAATTCCAGCCGGTGAGCCACTTGAACGGGCACAGCGGATATGCCGAATTCGCGTCGTGCGGGTCGACAAGCCCGACGTAGCCGAGCGCGCCGGTCAGCAGCGCCCCAGCACCGGCCGCGATGTAGAGGCGACGACTCTGCGGGCCGTGCTGACGACACTGCCCCGACCCCGGCGAAGGCGGGTTAGGTTCCATCGCGCAACGGGCGACCCTGGGGGTCGCGAACCTTGTCGGTCATTATCAGCACCGCGTCGACGATGCTCCAGATCAGACCGATTCCGCACGTAAACCAGCCCACGAGCAGCTGTGCGACGCCGATTCCGATGTCACCCATGTACAAACGGCCGATCCCGCCTATGCCGACCAAGCTGATCAGCTGCAAGAGGCCCGCGACGATCTTCGATTTGTCCGAAAGCGGCTCCCCCGTCACCGGGTGGCGGCCATAGGGGGCGGCGGGGTCGAAGTAGGGGCCGGACGACGGATACTGCGGGTACGGCGGCGGGTACCCGGGCGGATACCCCGGTGGCGGCTGCGGCGAGCCATATCCTGCAGCGTTGTCCCACGGCTGCTCAGTCACATTTTCAGCATGCCCCACGATCGCGCCGAACGTCGACTTGTTGGGTGGAAAACCGGCGCGTGCGCGCAACAACTCGACGTTGGACGGGCTCGGCTACCGCGGGCGGCGGTTCCTCAGCCGGAC
>Ga0310911_10000821_pt1 | contig 11912 bp, 8 predicted proteins | sample GREbulkMGHF170_FD_203532 | JGI IMG/M metagenome (GOLD analysis project Ga0310911, IMG submission 203532) | Lab enrichment of tropical soil microbial communities from Luquillo Experimental Forest, Puerto Rico - GRE.bulkMG.HF170 | ecosystem: Environmental > Terrestrial > Soil > Tropical forest >... | reverse complement strand
GGGTTGGCGAGCGCGCCGGTTGGGCAGCCGACATGGCACCAGCCATCATAGATGCAGGCCGGACGACCCTTGTACTCGGTCGAGTTCATGCCAACCGCCGCGGGCACCAGCCGGATGCCGACCGCCTCGCATCCCTTGCGCCATGCTTCGCCGCCGCGGAACGTTTTCATCGGCGGCATGGGATAGGGATCGCCCGCGGGGCGCCAGACTTCCTCCGCCTTGGCGTCCCCCGACACGCCCACATCCTGCGCCACCTTGTCGTAATAGGGAGCCACATCCGAGTAGGAGATCGGCCAGTCCAACGCACGGCCATGCTCGCTCCTGATCTTGAAGTCGTTGGGCAAGAGCCGCGGAAAATTCGCGAAATAATGCAGCGCCGCACCGCCGACCCCCCAACCGGCCTGGTAGACGTAGCCGAACGGGTTCTTGCCCTCGAGCAGGAAGGGTCCGCCGGCGGGCTTGATGCGTCTCCCCCAGAAATCGGAGCTGATGAGATCGGTGAGCTGCCAGTCGGGCCCCTGCTCCAGCACCACCACCTTTTTGCCGGCTTTCGCCAGCACCGCCGCGAACACCGAGCCCGAGGCGCCTGCCCCGACAATGACGACATCGACTTTCTCGTTCGCCATGTCACCACCTCCTGGTCGGGGCAATGTGGGGCTGGTAGGGAATGCCGAGAGCGGCATAGCCGTCCATGGTGCCATAGACGACGTCGACCGCGTCGCTGCGCAGCAGCAGATAGACGAACGGTCCGGCCGGACCCTGCCAGCCTTCGATCTTGTTCTGCCGCATGCCGTCCACGAATGTGCGCTGGTCGGCTTCGCCAAGCTGCGCGAACTCGCGTCCACCATGGAGCGCCTGGCTGGAGCGATCCACGGCCCCAAGCGCGGCGCGATAGAAATTGGCGTAAGGCGGACGCACGTTGAGAATGCGCGCCTCGAGCAGCGCCTCCTCCGCCGGGATCGATATCTGCTGATCAACGAAGTGGGAAATGCCGGCTTGGCGGGCACCGGGCACCAGCGTCTCCCCAAGCGCATCGAGCGTTGCCGCCTGCGTGGCGCTTAGCGTCCGCAACACAACCCCCTGGGCGCGGGCTGCACGCGGGGTGAGCAGAACCTCGGCGCCCCCCACCGTGAACGCGAGCGCGCCGGCTGCCGCGCCTTTGAGCAAGGCGCGTCGTTGCATATCCTGCATGGTCTCCTCCCTGCTGCCTGCGAGGCAGTCGTTGCGTCAGGCGTAGGTTGGGTCGAGCGCTTGCGAGACCCAACGTTGGGTATTTGGCGCGTTGGGTCTCGTGAAGAACTCGACCCAACCTACAGGCACCGCCCTTGCATCAGGCGTAGGTTGGGTCGAGCACTCGCGAGACCCAACATCAGGTATTTGGGGCACGGTGTTGGGTCTCGTGAAGAACTCGACCCAACCTGCAGCTCGTTCTTGAAATTCAACGCCGATTTCGGGACTGAATCAAGCGCTCCGGCGGCGTGCCGTGTCAGCGGCTCTTGTCGGGCAGATTCAATCGGATGTGCAACTCGCGCAGCTGCCGAGCGGAGACCTCCGATGGCGCTCCCATCATCAAATCCTGGGCGCGCTGGTTCATCGGAAACAGCACCACCTCGCGCAGGTTCTCCTCGCCGGCCAGCAGCATGACAATGCGGTCGATTCCCGGCGCAATGCCGCCGTGCGGCGGCGCGCCGAGCGAGAGCGCGCGCAGCATGCCGCCGAACTTCTGCTCGAGCGCATCCTCGCCATAGCCGGCAATGGCGAAGGCCTTGCGCATCACGTCGGGACGATGATTGCGGATGGCCCCGGAAGAGAGCTCCACGCCGTTGCAGACGATGTCGTACTGGATCGCCCGCAGCGACAATATGCGGTCGCGATCGCCGGGGTCGAGCGCAAGGAAATCCTCGGCCGCCATGTTCGGCATGGAGAACGGGTTGTGCGAGAAGTCGATCTTCTTCTCTTCCTCGTTCCACTCATACATCGGGAAGTCCACAATCCAGCACAGCTCGAAACGATCCCTGGAAACGAGGCCGAGCTCCTCGCCGATGCGTGCGCGCGCCGCGCCGGCGACTCTTGCGGCATCCGCTTCCTTGCCGGCGGAGAAGAACAGGACATCACCCGAGCGCAGACCCGCCTTTTTCGCCATCCGGACCAGCAGATCCATCGGCAGGAACTTGGCGATCGGCCCTCCGGCGCTGACCTGAGAGAGATCCGGCGTCTCGATTTTTTCAAACACGATATAGCCCAGCCCTGCGGTGCGCAGGTCGCTGCGCGCCCACTCATTGAGCCTGTCGAACCAGGAGCGCGGCTGCGCGGCCGCACCAGGTGCCGGAATCGCGCGCACCACGCCGCCGGCTTTGATGATGTTCTTGAAGGCGTTGAAGGTGGCGCTCGAATCGCCAAACTCCTGCGTTACATCCGCGATGATCAGCGGATTGCGCAGGTCCGGCTTGTCGCTGCCGTATTTCAGCAATGCTTCGGCGTACGGGATCTGAGGAAACTTCGCGGTGACCTGCTTGCCGCCGGAAAATTCCTCGAACACGCCGCGCATCACCGGCTCGACCGCGTCGAACACGTCCTGCTGGGTGACGAAGCTCATTTCCAGATCGAGCTGATAGAACTCGCCGGGAGAGCGATCGGCACGCGCGTCCTCGTCGCGAAAGCAGGGCGCAATCTGGAAGTAGCGGTCGAAGCCCGAGATCATGACGAGCTGCTTGAACTGCTGCGGCGCCTGCGGCAGCGCATAGAACTTCCCGGGATGCAGGCGCGAGGGCACGAGGTAGTCGCGCGCGCCTTCCGGCGACGACGCCGTGAGGATCGGCGTCTGAAACTCGAAGAAGCCCTGCTCCTTCATGCGCCGCCTGATGGAATCGATCACCCGGCCGCGCAGGATGATGTTGCGGTGCAGCCGCTCCCGGCGCAAATCGAGGAAGCGGTACTTGAGGCGGATCTCCTCGGATGACTCGTATTCGCCGGCGACCTGCATGGGCAGCTCGCCGGCGGGACCGAGCACCTCGATCTCTCTGACATAGACCTCGACGGCGCCGGTCGGCAGCTCCGGATTATCGGTTCCCGCCGGACGCCCGCGGACCTTGCCGTCGAAGCGCACCACCCATTCCGAGCGCAGCCTCTCCGCCTCCTTGAACGCCGCCGAGTCGGGGTCCACCACCAGCTGGGTGATGCCGTAATGGTCGCGCAGATCGATGAACAGCAGCCCGCCATGGTCGCGGATGCGATGGCACCAGCCGGAGAGCCGCACCTCTCGTCCGATATCGGCTTCCCGCAGGTCGCCGCAGGTGTGAGAGCGATAACGATGCATGGGGGCTTAGTCTGGTCTCGATCCGCGCGGAAAGGCACATGCAGGAGCGAAGTTGTCAAGGATTGTTGGCACGCGGCCCGCATGCCGGGCGCCAGCCTCGACAGGATCGGCGCGATCTGCACAAGTGTCGCGGTTCCGACGTTTGTATCCCATGCCCGCGCAACTGCATCCCGGACGACACTCCTCACAGGATACCTGCCGGATGACGACGGCGGAATTTGCCGTCGCTGCGCTGATCGCGCACGGCATCGAGACGGTCTATGCGCTGCCGGGCGTGCACAACGATTCCTTGTTTGACGCCCTGTTCAATGCCGGCAAGCGCGTTCGCACCATCCACACGCGCCACGAGCAAGGTGCTGCGTATATGGCGCTCGGCGCCGCGCTCGCAACCGGCAAGCCGCAGACCTACGCCGTGGTGCCGGGGCCGGGCCTGCTCAATTCCTCGGCCGCATTGCTGACCGCCTATGGAATGAATGCGCCGGTGCTGGCCCTCGTCGGCCAGATCCCGCAAGCCGCGATCGGCCGCGGGTTCGGCCACTTGCATGAGATACGCGATCAGGCCGGCATCATCTCCCGCCTGGTCGATTTCTCCGCCCGCATCCGCGAACCCAACGAAGCCGCGCCCCTCATCGCGCAGGCCTTGCGCGCAATGGCGAGCGGACGGCCCGGGCCCGCCGTGCTGGAATGCGCCATGGATGTGTGGGGCAGGACCGCGCCCGCCCGCTCCATCGAAGCTGCGTTGCCCGCGCCCGCACCGCCGCTGGACGAGAACGCCATCGAGGATGCCGCGCGGCGACTTGGCGCCTCGCAGCGTCCTCTGATCATTGTGGGAGGCGGAGCGCAGGATGCGGCCGCCGAAGTGAGCGAGCTCTCGCGCGTCCTGCAGGCGCCGGTTCTCGCCTACCGGCGCGGCCGCGGCGTGCTCGACAGTCGTAACCCCTTGAGTATCACGCTTCCGCTTGGCCGCGAGCTGTGGCGCGAGGCCGACGTGGTGCTGGCCGTGGGAACACGGCTTTTCTCGGGATTTACCCAGTGGGGCATCGATGCGGAGCTTGCGATCATCCGCGTCGATGCCGATCCCGAGGAGCCCGAACGCTTCGCGCGGCCGGCGGTGGCGCTCATCGGCGACGCCAAGCCCATCCTGCGCCGCCTCGCGCAGCTCGTTCCCGGAGAGGAGCGCGCATCCCGGCACGCCGAGCTGGAGGCCCGCCAGGCCATGATGCGCGCGCGCCTTGCCAAGCTTGCACCGCAAGCAGGCTTCCTCGAGGCGATCCGCGCGGAGCTGCCCGAGGACGGCATCTTCGTCGACGAGGTCACGCAGATCGGTTTTGCCGCGCGTCTTCTGTTCCCGGTCTATGCTCCGCGCACATTTCTTTCCCCCGGTTATCAGGACAATCTGGGCTGGGGATTTGCGACCGCACTGGGCGCGGCGCATGCGCGACGCGACGTGCCGGTGGTGTCGATCGCGGGCGATGGCGGATTTCTCTTCGCATCGAACGAGCTGGCAACCGCGGTGCATCACCGCATTGCGCTCACCGTCGTCGTATTCAACGACGGCGCCTTCGGCAATGTGCGTCGGATCCAGGAGGAGCAGTACGGCAACCGGGTGATTGCAAGCGATCTCAGCAATCCCGATTTCGTGCGCTACGCGCAGAGCTTCGGCGCCGAAGCCGAGCGCGCCCGCAACCCGCAGGAGCTGCGCAGCGCGCTTCGACGCGCATTCAAGCAGCGCGAGGCGCCGACACTGATCGAGGTGCCGGTCGGACCGATGCCCTCGCCGTGGGAATTTATCCAGATGCCGCGCGTGCGAGGCCATGGATAAGCGCGCGAATCTCGCGTAAAGGCCGCTGGCCTGACAAACCGAGGCGTGTACGCTATCTAGCCCGCATGCAGCCGATCACCACCACCGCCAAGCTCGCGGACGCCTGCGCGCGGATGGCGCGGCACGCTTACGTGACGGTCGACACCGAATTTCTGCGCGAGAGCACGTATTACCCGCAGCTCTGCGTTGCGCAAATGGCAAGCTCGGACGAGGCGATCGTCGTCGATGCTCTGGCCCACGGCATGGATCTCGCCCCGTTCTTTGCCCTGATGGCCGACGAGAACGTCGTCAAGGTATTCCATGCCGCGCGACAGGATATCGAGATCTGCTGGCACGAGGCCGGCCTCATTCCGCGTCCCATTGTCGATACCCAGGTCGCCGCCATGGTGCTCGGTTATGGCGACGCGATCTCGTACGACCAGCTGGTGCAGCGCATCACGGGCGACAGCCTCGACAAGTCCTACCGCTTCACGGACTGGACCCGCCGACCGCTGAGCGAAGCCCAGCTCGCTTATGCAATCTCCGATGTGACGCACCTGCGCGACGTCTATCTCAAGCTCAACGCCGATCTCGATGCGCGCGGCCGCATCGACTGGATGCGTGAGGAAATGAAGATCCTGACCTCCCCCGACACCTATCGCTTCGAGCCCGAGCACGCCTGGGAGCGAATGAAGACCCGGGTGCGCAAGCCGAAGGAGCTCGCCATCCTCATGGAAGTCGCGGCCTGGCGCGAGCGGGAGGCGCAGGCGCGCAACGTCCCGCGCGGCCGCGTGCTCAAGGATGATGCAATCGCCGACATCGCGGTGCAGGCTCCCACCACCATCGAGCGGCTGGGGAGCCTGCGGTCGCTGCCGCGCGGCTTCGAGCGCTCGAAATGGGGGGAGGCGATCGTTGCCGCCGTGCAGCGCGGACTGGCGCGAGACCCCAGGACGCTGCCCGAGCTGGAACGGCCGAAACCCCGCGTCAACGGCCAGGCCACGGTCGAGCTGCTCAAGGTCCTGCTGCGCATGACGGCAGAACGGCACGGGGTTGCCGCCAAGGTCATTGCCACGGTCGAAGATCTGGAGCGTATCGCCAGCGACGACGCAGCCGATGTGCCGGCGCTGCACGGCTGGCGGCGCGAGCTGTTCGGGGAGAAGGCGCTCGCGCTCAAGCGCGGCCGGTTATCGCTGGCGATCGATCAAGGCCAGGTGGTGATGCTGCAGCGAAGCTGATCGCGCCGAGCCGTTGCCCGGGTTGAGCGCAGCGAAACCCGGGAAATCCCCGGATGTCGCTTCGCTCCATCCGGGCTACGCACTGATCGCAGCCTTGATTGATCAGCCCGTCTCCATGACCGGCTCGCGACCGATCAGCCGCGCAAGCTGGCGCAAGCGCGAGAACACGCGCTCGCCTGCCAGCGTCCTGGACTCGCTGTCGAAACGCAACACCAGCCGGCCGTGGTCCACCAGCATCGGCGCGCGCGGCAGCACCCCGGTCGCCGCAGCGGACACGAGGTAGGCAACCCGCAGCGCAGCACCCAGCACGCGGGCACGATCGAGCACGCGCGTGGAGGCGAGCTCCCGCAGCCGCGGCGAGAGCTCATCGTCGACCAGGCCGACATGGCGAAAGAACACCGCCAGGGCGATGAACGTGCGCCCCGGGTGATCGATGGACACGAAGGCGGCATTGGCAATGATGTTGACCGACTGCTCGCCGCGATAGTCGGGATGAGCGCGCCAGCCGATGTCGGCCAGCAGGCATGCGGCGTGGCGCAGCCGGCGCTCCTCCGCGCTCTCGTCGAGCCCGGAAGACGCCATGAAGCGGTCGGTCCATTCGATCAGCTCCTGGCCATGCGCGGGCGAGCGCGAGCGCAACAGGTTGAGCTCGCTGGCGGCGGCAATCAGCGCGTCCATCTCGCGCTCGTCGGGATCGAGCATGGAATAGAGCAGGCCTTCGCGCACGCCGAGCGCGGAGATGACAACCTCCTTCGGACGCGCGATCCGCACCACGTTTTCGAGCACGAGGGCCGCATAGGCGAGCAGCGGCCGGCGGGCGTCGGTGACCACCTCGATGCGCGAGAGCGTCTCGGGATCGACGCGGTGCACGAGGCTTGAAAAGTCGTACGCCTCTTTGGCCGGCATCACGTAGCCGTGCATGACATGCAGCGGATATCCGGTCTGCCACATGTGCAGTCTCGCCAGCGCCCGCCAGGTACCGCCGATGGCGTAAAAGGTGCGGCCCTTTCCGTCCGCGAGCACGCGTGCGTCCGCGAGCGCGGCCTTGACGATCTTTTCCGCTATCTTGATCGACTTCGACGAGATGTCCTGCAGCGCGAGGCCGCCAAGCGGCAGCGTGACGCCGGGCTTCACGCGATGCCCGTGCACCTCGGTAAGCTCAAGCGAGCCGCCGCCGAGATCGCCGACGACGCCATCCGGCTTGTGGAATCCCGATACCACGCCGAGCGCCGACAATTCGGCTTCCCGCTTGCCGGAGAGGACATCGATCTTGGTCCGGCAGATGCGCTCGGCCTCCGCCACGAAGGACTTTCCGTTCCTGGCATCGCGGCAGGCGGCGGTCGCAATCACCCACAGCGGAGCGACATCGAGCCGGTCGCACAAGGCGCGGAAACGCCGCAGCGCCGCGAGCGCTTTCTCCACGGCGTCGTCGGTCAAGAGGCCGGTCGTCTGCACCTCGCGCCCCAGCCCGGCGAGCACTTTCTCGTTGAAGATCGGGGTCGGGCTGCGCGTGAGACCCTCGTAGACCAGAAGTCGTACGGAGTTCGAGCCGATATCGATGACGCCCGCCGGCGACCCGTAATCGAGGCGGCCTTGCGCGATGCTCATGGCGGGTCGCCGCCGCCTAAGCGCGGTCGAGACGGCGTACAAGGCTGCGCGGTGGTGCTTCTTTCGATTTGCCACGACCCGACAGGCTCGGATTGGTCATAAAGTATTTGTGGGCGTTGAAGGGCTCCTCCCCCTCGCCGGCTTTTATGCGATTCGACGTGCCGTCGGGCAATAATTTCCAGCTCTGCTCATTGTCCTTGAGATTCGCCAGCATGATCTGCTCGAGCACCTGCTCGTGCACCGTCGGATTGAGAATCGGGCACAGCACCTCGACCCGGCGATCGAGATTGCGCGGCATCATGTCGGCGGACGAGATGTAGACCGCCGCCTTGGGATGCGGCAGCCCATGGCCGGCTCCGAAGCAATAGATGCGGCTGTGCTCGAGAAACCTTCCCACAATGGATTTGACCCGGATGTTGTCGGACAGTCCCGGCAGACCGGGACGCAGGCAGCAGATGCCACGAATCACCAGGTCGACCGCGACATTCGCACGCGATGCCTTGTACAAGAGGTCGATGATCTCGGGATCGACCAGAGCATTGTCCTTCATCCATATGGCCGCCGGCCGTCCGGCATGCGCGTGCGCGATCTCCTGCTCGATGTGGTCGCAAATTCGCTCGCGCAGCGTAAGCGGCGAAACCGCCAGCCGCTCGAGCTCGGCCGGCTCCGCGTAGCCGGTCACGTAGTTGAAGATGCGCGCGACATCGCGCGCGATCACCGGGTCGGAGGTGAAGAACGAGAGATCGGTATATATCCTGGCCGTCACCGGATGATAGTTGCCGGTCCCGACGTGGACATAGGACGCAAGCGCCCCGCCCTCGCGGCGTACGACCATCGAAAGCTTGGCGTGGGTCTTGAGCTCGATGAAGCCATAGACGACCTGCGCACCGGCCCGCTCGAGCGCCCGCGACCAGCGAATATTGGCCTCCTCGTCGAAGCGAGCCTTGAGCTCGATGAGCGCGGTCACCGACTTCCCCGCTTCCGCCGCCTCGACCAGAGCCCGCACGATGGGTGATTCCGCAGAGGTGCGGTAGAGCGTCTGCTTGATGGCGACGACGTCGGGATCACGCGCGGCCTGTTGCAGGAATTGCACCACCACGTCGAAGGATTCGTAGGGATGGTGAATGATCATGTCCTTCTGGCGAATGGCGGCGAAGCTGTCGCCGGCGTGATCACGAACCCGCTCGGGATAACGCGGATTGTAAGGGACGAACTCCATATCCGGCCGATCTGCCAGCGTCATGAGCTGCGAGAGCTCGTTGAGGGCCAGAACGCCGTCGACCATAAAAACCTCGTCGTCGGCACATGACAGCGCGCGCTGCACAAAGGTCTTCAGGTCGGCGGGCATGGCCGCTTCGAGCTCGAGGCGGATGACCGAGCCGCGCCGGCGCCGCTTGAGCACGGTCTCGAACTCGCGCACGAGGTCCTCGGCCTCTTCCTCGATCTCGATCTCGGAATCGCGGATGACGCGGAATGCGCCCTGACCCTTGACCGTGTATCCTGGAAACAACCGGCCGATGAAAAGGCTGGTTGCCTGCTCGAGCGTGATCACGCGCGCGGCCAGGCTCTCCTCCCCGCTTGGCAGCCGGATGAACCGGTCGATCTTGTTGGGGACCCGGATCAGCGCATCCATCGCCTTGCGATCGCTCACCCGCGTAAGCGCAAGCGCAATGGTGAACCCGAGATTGGGAATGAACGGAAAGGGGTGCGCCGGATCGATGGCAAGCGGCGTGAGCAGGGGGAAAATCTGACGAAGGAAATGATCCTCCAGCCAGGTTTTTTCCTTCTTTCTCAGATCGGGACCGTCGACGAGCACGATGCCATGCTCGGCCAGCATCGCTCGCAGCTCGCGCCAGCGTTTCTGCTGATCGCTCGCGAGCCCGGCCACCGCTTCCGCAATCCGGCCGAGCTGCTCGGCCGGGGTGAGCCCATCCGGGCTTTTGATGCTTACTCCGGCGCGCAACAGTCCCTTGAGGCCCGCGACGCGGACCATGAAAAATTCATCCAGGTTGTTGGCGCAGATGGAGAGAAATCGCACGCGCTCGAGCAGCGGATGAGCATCATTTCCGGCTTCCTCGAGCACCCGCCGATTGAACTGGAGCCAGGACAGCTCGCGGTTGATGAAGCGCTGCGGGCTTGACGGAAGGTCGAAATCGCCGACGGCCGCCGCAGCCATCTCCTCGCTCGGCTCAGGAATGGATTCCTCTTGCCTGGCAATGACTTGGCTTCGTTCGGCCATGATGGAGGCGGGCCTCTGGTAAGGGGGGAGAATGGCCGCAATTGTTGGCGTCCTGATGACATAAGGCGCCGGGGGGCTTGGCCCGTCAAGCAGACGCGGAACCCAGCACTTCGGCCGCCAGCGCCCTGGTTAACGGCCGCTTGCGCCGCAGCGCTTCCGCGTCGAGCGCCTCCACGACCGCCCGCGCGGCGGCAAACGAGCGCTCCATGCGGGGGGCGACGTAGCCGATCAAGCTTTCCTCGACGGCGATCTGGCGATCCGCGAACAGCTTCACCAGCACGGCCCGCAAGAGCGCATCGTCGGGCGGCGTCAAGCTGACGGCCGGCAGCGCCTTGACGCGGGAGTCGAGGTCACGAATGGCGAGCTTCCATGCGGTCGGCATCGTGCGCGCCGTGAGCAGCAGGAAGGCCTGGTCCTCATGCGCGAGGTTGAGCAGATGAAACAATGTGCGCTCGTCGAAGGTGCCTGCGACCAGATCCTCAATGACCAATGCTCCGGTAACGAGCATGGCCGGCACAGCGGCCTGCTCCAGCGCGCGCGCCGCCACGCACCGGGCCCCCGCCGCATCGGCCCACATCGCAGCCAGGTGACTCTTGCCGGAACCTTCCGGCCCGGTGAGAATCATCGCCCGGTTAGGCCATTGCGGCCAGCATTCGATCAGCGCCAGCGCCGCGGCATTCGAGGGCCCGCTTAGAAAATCCTCCCGCGCAAAGCTTTCCTCATGATCAAGCGCAAGGGTGAGCTGGCGCGGACCGGCCCTCATCGGGATTCGGCGGCATTCATATGCCGCATCCATTCGGCGACGTAGAAGACCACCGAGAGCAGGGTCAAGGCTGCCACCAGGCTGGTCAGCGCCGTGAGCGCGATGCCGGCGCTGAACCCGAATCCAAGGGCGGCCAGCACGACGCCGGCCAGCGCGATCTGGGCCACCGTGTTGAGCTTGGAGACGAGCAGCGGCTTGAGCGGGATCGGCCTGTTTACGAACCAGGACAGAATCACCGCGCCGACGATCATGATATCGCGAGAAACGACCAGGATGACGAGCCAGCGCGGGACCGCTTCTATGATTCCAAGCGCAACATAGATCGAAACGAGCATCGCCTTGTCGGCCAGCGGATCGAGATAGGCACCGAGCTCTGTGCCCATGCCGAAGCGCTTGGCCAAAAAGCCGTCGACGGCATCACTGATGCCGGCCGCAAGGAACAGGATGAATGCGACCTTCATTTCGCCTGCCGTGATCGCCCAGATCACGACTGGCACCAGCAAGATGCGGCACAGCGTGATAAGATTGGGAATGCTCAATTGCGCCCCGCCTTGGCACTGCGCTCGCGACCGCAGTCGCGGCGCTTGTTTCCTCCTCGACTCCAGTATAACGGCGACCAAGCCGTTGCACAGGCATGGATTCGGCAAATGCGCTCCCGCCGGCCTCGCATTGTAAGTGGACGACGATGAGAGCGCGCGTCGCTGTCCTGATTTCCGGCCGCGGCTCCAACATGACGGCGCTGATCGACGCCGCCAGGCAGCCATCCTATCCCGCTGAGATCGCGCTGGTGCTTTCCAATCGGCCCGATGCCGCCGGCCTGTCACGCGCACAAGGCGCCGGAATCACAACCAGGACCATCGATCATGCCGCGTACGGACGCGAGCGCGAATGCTTCGAGCGCAGCATGCAGCAGGTGCTCGACCAGTATCGCATCGAGATCATCTGCCTCG
>Ga0310911_10000820_pt1 | contig 11920 bp, 10 predicted proteins | sample GREbulkMGHF170_FD_203532 | JGI IMG/M metagenome (GOLD analysis project Ga0310911, IMG submission 203532) | Lab enrichment of tropical soil microbial communities from Luquillo Experimental Forest, Puerto Rico - GRE.bulkMG.HF170 | ecosystem: Environmental > Terrestrial > Soil > Tropical forest >... | reverse complement strand
CTAGGATGCGGACTCATTAACGCGCAGCCATAGCCTGATCGACGCAAGCTGAACGAAAGCGAGGTAGTTCGCCGCCAGCTTGTCATAGCGCGTTGCGATCCGGCGACAGTGCTTGATCTTGTTGAAGAACCGTTCGACCAAATTGCGGGCTCGATACAGATATGGGCTAAAGCAGATCGGTGCGCTGCGATTGCATCTCGGCGGGATATTGGCCAGCGCGCCCTTCCTCGCAGCAAGGGCTCTGATCCAGTCGGCATCATAACCGCGATCTGCCAGCAGCATCGACCCGGACTTCAAGCGCGACAGCAGTTTGCCCGCGAGCCGGTTGTCATGGGCCTCGCCGGCGGTCAGCGCGAGCCGCACCGGCAGACCGTTGGTATCGACCACCGCATGTATCTTGCTGGTCAACCCGCCGCGTGACCGTCCCATGGACTGCTTTCGATTCCGAATGATGCAAGCCCCGTGCTGATGCACGCGAACAATCGAGGTATCGATCATCTGCACCGACGCATCATGGGCGATGGCCAGTGCGTCCATGATCCGGCCCCAGACGCCGGCCCGCCGCCATCGGACAAAGCGATTGTAGCAGGTGGTGCGTGGGCCGTACCGCTCTGGCAGATCGCGCCATGGCGCACCGGATCGCAGCACCCAGAAGATGCCGTTCAGCACGCGGCGGTCATCCACGCGCGGCACGCCACGGGGTTTGTTGGGGAGAAGCGGTTCGATCACGCGCCATTCGGAGTCAGTCAGGTCATATCGGCTCATGCGTCGCATGAATCAGATTTCGCCGTGACATGAAAGCCGCCGTTCGGCTGCCGACCCCATTGCGGACGTTGGCGCAGTCTGGCTCTCTGACTAAGAGCAGATTCGCAAAATCGCCGAAGAGAGCGTCATTAATGTCAATTTCACTTTACGACCTCAGCGTGCCGACCTTCTTGCAGACCGTGAATGCTCTCGCGGGTGTCCTTGATCGCGCAGACGAGCATTGCGCGAAAACGGGCCACGACCCTGACGACTTTGTGGAAGTTCGCTTGATTGATGACATGGCCCCATTTCATTTCCAGATCGAGGCAGCATGGCATCATGCCGTGTGGGGGCTTGAGGCTGCGCGAACGGGCGCATTCACTCCGCCCGCACTTGTGGGACCGGTTCCATTCGGCGATTTGCAAGGGATGATGGAGAAGGCGAAAAGGGCGCTAGAGGCGTTTGAGCCCGACGAGGTAAATGGCTGGGCGGGCAGGCATTTGGACCTTCAGATCGGTCCTCGCAAACTCGCCTTTACGTCTGAGACGCTCATTCTGTCGTTCTCGATGCCCAACTTCTACTTCCACGTTGTCACGGCCTACGACATCCTGCGGATGCGGGGCGTTCCGATTGGTAAGCGTGATTATGAAGGGCGGCTGCGTACACGTTCATATTAGCTGACCGGCAGCCTCAACAACGGCGCTCCCAAGACCAGACCGTCCGCTTTCCACCAAACACCGGTCATTTCGAGTTTATGAGTTCACGGCCTAGTTTGGGGAGCCTACAGCGATAACTTGTCCAGTATATTCGTAGCTCTTCCAGAAACTCACCGAATTGCTCTGGTAAGGTTTTCTCGTCACTAGGAGTGATGTTCTGTAAGTAACGGGTTGGCCCATTGCCGGTGCGCTCATCATAGGGCCAGACGTTTAATTGGATTATTTCGTCAAATACGAATCTGATTGTTGATGTGTTGAGTAAAATTTGTGATTTGAAATCGGTGATTTTCTCTCCGGAATCGGCCCTCATTCTCAAGTTTCGTACATATGACGCAGTATCGGTGACGGCCATGTGATAGTTCATTTTATCGCAGTAATATCGCCCTAGATGTTCCCCAAATTTTTGATACTCAAATTTTCTTCCCCAACCATCGCTCGATAATAGCGTGTGTGCCAATCGTTGTAGCCCTGGGAAATAACTTTATGTTTGCCGAGGTTTAATTCGTAGACAAACACGAGTTCATCGGAAATTGTTGAGGTGAGAAGATCGCATAATTGATTTATCGATAGCATCAAAAGGTCGATTTCAGATGTCAGAAGTGGTATGTCGTGGAAGTAGCCGACGTAATAAAAATCAACGCCAAACTGCTTAGATAAGCGTGCTATCGTCTCAAAACAAAGGAGTTTTATGTTGTCATCATATTCTTTGGCCATCTGAGCCGCGTGGATAGTAGGAAACGCGTTTATCTGACTGGAATCACGATTGATGGCGCTTCCTATTGAAGCAATAAAAGCCGAGCGGAAGGAAGGCAAAGCATTCGCCTCCCAAAGCGACGCGACGGCCGCGGTGTATGGCTTATTTTGAAAGGATAAGTAGCATTCATCAATGAAAGCAAACTTCATCTGACGCGCCTCTATACGGGAAAAGGTATCCGCCGGGGGCTCAAATTATGAGCCGCTCGACCTCATCGAGGCGGACCTCATCGCGCCGGCGATCGTAGAGCTGCGTCGCGCGTCGATGCATGGTTCGCCATGGCGGCGGCCTTTTCGAGCGTGCCGCTGTTCTTGAGATAGGCCGTGATCCTGGTTGCGTGGAAGCTGTGATTGCCGAGCTTGGTGGCAATGCCAGGCGCTGCCGACGCCGGCGTCCCCGGCTACTCCGCGGCGATGGGGGGAGCCTCGTCGGAGGTCGCGAAATAGCGGCGGCCGGCGGCGCGCTGATTCTCGTAAATCGAGCCCTGATACTCAGCCGGCGGCAGCGGCATCCGCACCGGGAGCGGCACCAGCCGTGGTGCCAGGCTCGGCTCGCCGACAATCAGCTGCTCGTTGAATTTCTCGATGCCCTCTTTGAGCCCGAGCAGCGGCCAGGCATCGGCGGCGCGATACTGGAACAGTAGGAAGCGGCGGGGCCGCCCCGAGAAATTGGTCGCCGAGCCATGTATCGCGCGGACGTGGTGGATCGTGATCGAGCCGGCCTTGCCGAGGCACGGCACGGCGCGAGACAGGTCGATGTCACAATTTTCCGGATCCATCGCGCCGCAGAACCGCCGGTCCGGGCCATGATGATTGTAGATCGGCCCCTTGTGGCTGCCCGGCACGATCATCATCGGACCGTTCTCCATATCGAAATCGTCGATCATGATGCCGACGGCGGCGAGGTCCTCGTCGGTATGCGGATAGAACGCCCAATCCTGGTGCCATTCGATCGGAGCGCCATAGCCAGCCGACTTCATGTTGAGTTTGCCGGTGTCAAAGCGCAGGCTACCCCACAGATCGGTCAGCAGTTCAACGATCTTGGGGTGACGGCTGGCGCGCATGTAGACCGGGTGGATCGCATGTGGTGCCTTCAGCCGCCGCACCCGCGGCTCGTCCGCCGAGTGCGTGTCCTCGAGGTCGTAAATCGAATCGTTCGCGGTCACCGTCGCCGACGCGGAAACCAACTCGTCGGTCACCCGACGAAGCTCCGCGATCTCCTCCGCCGAGAAGATTTCGGGGACGACGATGAACCCGTCCCGATCATAGGCGGCGCGCTGTGCACCTGTGAGCATTCGGTTCCTCCCAAAGGCTGCTTCCCGCGCCGAGGAGCGCGGTCTCGAAGCGATTAAAGTACAACATTACCTAGGACTGCGCCGCGCGCACAACGCGCAGATCTTCAACCCCCACAAATCCGTGCTCGACGCGACGGGTGTCGCGCTGCCTGAGTTTTCAGCTTGGAGATCAAGGCCACGGCTGAGCCGCTCGATCCGTCGGCCAGCTCTTGCAGGTCGAGCGCGCCGGTATCGAGCCGCCCGCCGCCGACCCCAAGCGCGCGCAGCCGATCCTCGACGCCGACAAGCCAAAATAGTGTAAGCTGTCAAGGAGGACTTTCGCAGTCCTGATTTGGGAGGAACACAGCAATGGCACAAGTTGGGACGGGCCAATACACCTACCAGCAGATACGCGATTTCTTCAAATTGCCCGAGGGACAATCGTTCGGGCTGGTTAGCCGGGTAGCGGCCGATGCGCAGGACCGCATTTACGTATTCCAGCGCAAGGATCCCCCGGTGGTGGTCTTCGACCGCGAGGGCAAGTATCTGGGCGCCTGGGGCAGCGGCGAGGTCACGGACCCGCACGGTCTGAAGATCGTCGGCGACATCGTCTACACCACCGATCGCTCCGACTCGGTCGCGAAGTCGTTCACCTTGGACGGTAAGCCCGTCTTGGAGCTCGGGCAGCGTGGCGTGCATTCCGATACCGGCAGTGTCACCAATTGGCTGGCGGAGCGAGCGGCCGGGCCATTCAACCATCCGACCGAGATGATGGCCCACCCCAACGGCGACATTTACGTGACCGACGGCTATCGCAACTCGCGGGTGCACCGTTTTTCGCGCGACGGCCGGCTCGTCAAGTCGTGGGGCACGCCGGGCAAGGGCGAGGGCCAGTTCCACCTGCCGCACAGCATCGCGTTCGACGATGCCGGCAAGCTCTACGTGGCCGATCGGTCGAACAAGCGCATCCAAATATTCTCGCCGGAGGGCGACTTCCTCGGACAGTGGACCGGCATGGGCGGGCCGAACGACATCACCCGCGGCAAGGACGGCAATTTCTACATCGCCGAGCAGGAAGACGCAGGCAATCCCGCCTATGTCTGCGTCCGCGATGGACAAGGAAATGTGCTCGCTCGCCTGGAGAGCCGCCATGTCCACGGCGTCGGCGTCGACTCGCGCGGCGACATTTACGCCGGGCTGACCACGGAGCGCGGCGTCGATAAATTCGTGCGAGTCGGCTGAGCGCCACCGTTCTCGGGCTCCGACTATCTTCGTCGTTCCGGGGCCGAGTGTAGCGAGGCAACCCCGGAACCCATGAACATAGGCCTCTGGGAAATGGGCTCCGGGCTCGCCGCCTGCGGCGGCGCCCGGGAATGACGGTGTTTTAGCCAGAGGCAGTTTGGGCCGGGTGGCCGGTGGTCTTCACGATGCGGCCACGGTGCTCCTTGATCTTGGGATCGGCTAGCTCGCGCGCAGCGCCTTTAGGGCGGCAAGCGTCCCCTCCTCATCCGCCCCCATCAGGCGCGAATATCCCGCCACATCGGCGGCGAGGATCGCGGCAAGCCCGCGGGTCTGGCCCATGGCGCCTCCTCGGTGGCGGATAATTCTGCATGAATCCGTGCCTGGCACGCATCCAGGATAGGCGCGCACGCTGCGTCGATTCCGTTGTTATTCCCTCCCTCAGCCGTGTTCAAATTCGTTGTTCCCGAAGCCCAAATTCCGTTGTTTTTCGGATCCCGAATTTTCCACTAAGTATTTGAAACAAAGCCTATGCTTGGCTCGGCAGCCACAGTGCAGGGCTGTGCAGCCGCGAAATTCGTTGTTTTTCGGACGCGGCCGAACCAACAAAGGCCGCGCCCGAACGCCCCTCTCGCGCCGGTGGATGATGCAGCAGTTCGAGATCAGACGGCCGTGGTGGCGTGGCTGAGGGAAGACAGGCTCGGTAACTTGTTTGGAGTCCGGTTCAGGAGGCCAGCTACTCTGGTCGCCGGCGCGGCACCTACAGCATCGTTGAGGCACCAGCCTGCCTCGGGTGTCGCCGAACAGAGGTGGGACCCGTTGCGGTCGTCGCCGCGACGCGCCCGCCGGTGACGTTGCCGATGCCTCGCGACCACATCGGCGCAGATCGCATCGGTGCCTAGCAGACCGCCCGGCCGATGCCGCTCGGTCGATCTTCTCGCCAGGGTCAAGCCTTGTCCCTCCCCCTGGTCCGCGAATGCAGCCGCACACGCCCCCCTAGCCCACCGATTCGCGCACCGCCGATCCAGCTTAGCTGGATACTAGCGCGTAGCGTCCTGCTGGGAGTGCTGTATTCGACAGCTTTCGGCAACATGAACAATGCGGGTATTTTGCGCCGATACTCATGAAGCCAGCCGCTTACATAGCGTGCTTAACCGCCCTGTCGCTTGGCGGATGCATGTTGCTTCCGAGAGCTGGACCGGCGGCGTCCGAGGTGGCTGCCGCGGGCCAGACCGAGAACGAGGTGCTTTTCGACGTCGTCGAGGTCGACGGACGCGTGGTCTCGATCCTGCGTGCCCAGCCGAAGGAGAGTTTTCACACTCGGTTCGCAAAGGATGGTAATCCGCCTGAGCTCAAGGTCGCGGTCGGCGACACCATCTCGGTCACGATCTGGGAAAGTGCTGCGGGCGGGCTCTTCAGCGAGGCCCCAGCACCACAACTGCCAACCGGACCGAGATTGCAGACCGAGCCGCTGGAATCGCCGCCGCCGACTGAGGCGCCGGCTAGACCGAACCCGGAGATTGACCAGCTGCTCGGCCCCGAGAATCTTCCGGGAGGCGCTCCAAATCAACTGCCGCGCACTCCTTCCGAGACGCCGTCGCAGGCCAGGCAAATGCCGAGCGGCAACATTCCTCAGACGACGCCGCTCCTCATTGGGGAGGCCGTCCCGGCGGTCGACCGGCGAAGTGCCACGATTCCCGATCAGCAGGTGACCCCGGATGGGAGGATCGGTGTTCCGTATGCCGGCCGGGTTCCGGCCGCCGGGCGAACGCCGGCGGAAGTACAGCAAACGATCGAGAAGCTGCTCGCAAGCAAGTCGCTCCAACCTCAGGCGCTGGTGATCGTCAAGAAGAGCGATGCCAACGCGGTCACTGTGGCGGGGGAAGTGGTTCCGGGGGCAAGGGTCCCGCTTTCATCCGGGGGCGACCGGCTGCTCCAGGTGATTGCTGCTGCGGGAGGCATCACTACGCCGGCGGGGATCGGCGCTGCCCGCGGTATTGCTTCACCTGCCGCGGCGGGCGGTGCTTCCCCACCCACGGCAACGGGCGGGATCACCACGCCCGTCGCCGCAGGCGGGGCCGTTGCACTTGCCGCTGCTAGCGGGGCCGCGATACCTGCCACGACGAGCGGGGCGATGACTGCCGCCGTGAGCGGGCTAACCGCCCCGGTATACGAAATCTTTGTCCGGCTATCGCGCGGCGATGTTACCGCGACGATCCCCTTCGCGCGGCTCGTCGCCGACCCGGCGGAAGACATCTACGCCCGACCAGGCGACGTTCTTACCGTGCTGCGGATACCTCAAACCTTCAGTGTGTTCGGGGCGACGGGCAGAAATGCCGAAATAACCTTCGACGCCGAGAAGCTCACTTTGAGCGAGGCTCTGGCAAAATCCAAAGGGCTGCGGGAAGATCTCGCCAACCCCAAGGGCGTATTTTTGTTCCGCTATGAGCCCGCTTCGATCCTCCGAGCGCTCGGCCAGCCGCTGGCATCACGCGCATCAGACGCAGGATCCCCTATAGCCTATCGGTTCGACTTCTCCGACGCCAACTCCTACCTGCTGGCCGACCAGTTTCTCGTCCGCGACAAGGACATCATCTTTGTTGCAGACGCCGGGGCCGTACAGGTCCAGAAATTGTTTTCTCTGCTCCAGACCGTTACCGGGCCGGTCTTGACTGGCCTGCTGGTCTGCCGGAGCGGCAATACCAAGTGTTGAAAACGCCCTTCGGAGCGTTAGCGCTCGAGCCCGCCGATGGTGTCGGCGCGAAATCGGACGATGTCTTCGGGACCGAGGTAATTAATGTCCCCCGGGGTGGCGAGGCCGATCGCCGCCGCGAAAGCGCCGAGGCGGATCGCGAGATCGAGGTCGCCGTCGAGCAGGCCGTGGATCAAGCCCGCAACAAACGAGTCTCCGGCGCCGATTCGGTCGACGACCTCCACCACATAGGGCGGGGCATAGCGAAACTCACCACGGGTCAGCAGCAATGTGCCGGGTTCGGCGCCGGGCGGCCGCGTCAACGCAACGAGTGGGACGCCGTAGCGTGCGGCGATCGCCGCCGCGAGCTCCTCGCCTGCCTCATCGAAGCCAAGCACGCCTTGTGCATCCCGCTCGGCGAGGATCAGCAGATGCAAATGCGGCACTGCTGCTTCGAGCAACGCGCGCGCTTCCAGTGAGGTCGTTAACGTCGAGCGGTAGTTCAGATCGTACGACACTGGCTTTCCGGCCGACGCTGCGAGTGCCGCGAGTTGCAGAATCAATGCCCGGCAACTTGGGCCAAGCACGGGGGTGATCCCGGATAGATGCAGCCAGGCGCTCGCCTGAACAAGCGTGTCCCACGGCGCATCCTCGAAGGCGAGCTCGGAAGCAGCCGAATGTTTGCGGTCATAGATGACCCGGCTCGTCCGCGGCTCTGGTCCGGCTTCGTAGAACATCAGGCCGAGCCGCGCGTTGGCCATCCAACGCACCCAGCGCGTATCGACCCCATGCCGCCGCGCCTCGCCGTCGACGATGCGGCCGAGCGGTCCTTCCGGCAGGCGTGACACCCAAGCGACGCGCCGCCCGAGCCGGGCGAGGACACAAGCGACGTTGAGCTCGCTGCCACCGACCCCGACTTCGAAGAGCCGCGCCTGTTCCAGCCGCTGATCGACGGGTGGCGAGAGGCGCATCAGCGTTTCGCCGAGAGTCAAAAGGTCGTAGCGTGACTCTAAAGGGATGTTCATCCGCGCTGTCCGCCGGCAACGCGGATTACCTGGCCGGAGACGATCAGCGCGACCGGTTCGCCCGAATGTCTTGCCATCGGGTCACCCTTCTTCATCTTAGGCCATGCCTCTCGCAACGCAATTGCTTGCTCACCCGTCTTTCCGGGTTCACCTCATCCTATACGCGCGAAGAGATCCGGCCGTGCCCGACAAAGCCACGGCCCGCTAGGCGAGGCTCTTCGACACCACCTCGTAAGTGTTCTTGCTGAGATCCGGCGTGGCAAGAACGCGCTCGAGCTGGCGGCGCATCAGCGCCTGCCGCGCCGGGTCGTGCCGGCGCCACGTGCCAAGCGGCTGGACGAGTCGGGCCGCCATCGTCGGATTGATCGGATCCAGGGTGATCACCTCGTCGGCAAGAAAGGCGTAGCCGGCCCCGCTCGCATTGTGAAAGCGTACTTGGTTGCCTTGTGCGAAGGCACCGACCAATGCGCGCACCCGGTTCGGGTTTTTGCGCTCGAAGGCGGGATGAAGGGTCAGTTCGTGGACGCGATTGAGTGTTCCGGGTAGTGACGAGCGGGCCTGCAGCGCGAACCACTTATCGATCACCAGCTCGTCGCGTGACCAGGCGGCGAAAAACCGCGCGAGCGCCGCGGGGCGCTCGGGTCGATCGAGGTCGACAAGCACGGCCAGTCCTGCCAGCACGTCGGTCATGTTGGCTCTGGTGTCGAACTGCGCCTTAGCCAGTGCGGCACCCCGCTCGGGATCGGCCGCGGCGAGATAGGCGAGGCAGGTGTTGCGCAAGGCGCGCCGGCCGATCGCCATGCCGTCGATCTGATAGGGACCGGGGTCGGTGAGCACCACGTAGGCCGAGGCAAGCTCCATAGACAATGCTCGGCCTAGCTCAACGCGCGCGCTTTCGCGGGCGGCGTGGATCGCATCGACATCGACGACCGCGAGCTGGTCAGCAAGGAACGCCTCGCTGGGCAGGTTCAGCACCTCCGCGGCAAACGCGGGGTCGCGATCGGCGTCCGCCAGGGTGCACCGTAATGCCGTGACCAGATCCGGATCCAGTGGCGGTAACGTCCCGCCGTTCCGCCGAGCCTCGATCCCGTCGAGCAGGACGCGGGTCGAGACCTGCTGGCCTGCCTCCCATCGGGCAAATGGCTCGGGATCATTAATCGCGAGCAATTTAAGCCGCTCGAGCGGCACATCCTTCAGCTTGACCGGAGCGGAAAATCCGCGCAGCAGCGACGGAACGGGTGGCGCCGGCACGTCGACAAAGCAAAAGCGCTCGCGCGCCTGGGCGAGGGTAAGGACCCGTGTGCCGTCTCGGCTATCTGCCTCCTCCTTGAGCCGGGTCGGCAATTCAGTGCCATCCGGCCCCAGGAGGCCCATGGCGAGCGGAATCAGCATCGGCAATTTTTCCGGTTGACCCGGGGTCGGCGGAACTTTTTGCGCAATGCTCAGCTCGTAGCTCTTCGTCGCCTTGTCCCAGCGGTCCTCGACAGTGATCTCGGGCGTGCCCGCCTGCTCGTACCAGCACTTGAGCTGGCTGAGGTCGACGCCGCTTGCATCCTGCATCGCCGCGACGAAATCCTCGATGGTCACCGCTTGGTTGTCGTGCCGCTGGATATAGAGATCCATGCCGCGGCGGAACCCGTCCCGACCGAGGATAGTATGGATCATCCGCACCACCTCGGCGCCCTTGTTGTAGACGGTCGGCGTGTAGAAGTTGTCGATCCGGATATAGCTGTCCGGCCGCACCGGATGGGCGAGCGGGCCGTCGTCTTCGGGAAATTGCATTGCGCGCAACGTGCGCACGTCGCCGATGCGCTTGACGGCGCGGCTTCCCTGATCGGCCGAGAACTCCTGGTCGCGGAAGACGGTCAGTCCTTCCTTCAACGAGAGCTGGAACCAGTCGCGGCAGGTCACCCGGTCACCGGTCCAGTTATGGAAGTATTCGTGGGCGATGACGCTTTCGATATTTTGGTAATCGATATCGGTCGCCGTTTCGGGTTTGGCCAACACGTATCGCGTATTAAAGATGTTGAGGCCTTTGTTCTCCATTGCCCCCATGTTGAAGTCGCTGACCGCAACGATGTTGAAGACATCGAGATCGTATTCGAGCCCGAACACCTCCTCGTCCCAGCGCATCGCCTTCTTCAACGAAGCCATCGCGTGGCCGCATTTGTCCTCGTCGCCGCGGCGTACCCAGATGGCCAGCGCCACATCCTTGCCCGAGCGTGTCGTAAAGCAATCCTCGACGGCAACCAGATCGCCCGCGACGAGGGCAAAGAGGTAGGAGGGCTTGGGATGCGGATCGACCCATTTCGCCCAATGCCGCCGCCCGTCGATGTCGCCGTGCTCGACCGGATTGCCGTTGGCTAGCAGCACCGGATAGCGCCGCTTCTCGGCTGTTATCGTCGTCGTGTAGCGCGCCATTACATCGGGTCGGTCAATGAAATAGGTGATCCGGCGAAACCCCTCCGGCTCGCACTGCGTGCAGAAATTACCGCCCGATACGTAGAGGCCCGAGAGTGCCGTGTTGCTGTGCGGCGCGATGCGGGTTTCGACATCAAGGGTGAACGCATCCGGGACGTCGGCGAGGATCAGCCCGCCTTCGGGCGGGAGCTGATAACGGTTGGCGCCGAGCGGCTCGCCATCCAAGGCCAGCGAGATGAGCCCGAGCGCTTCGCCATCGAGATGCAGCGCGGTCCCGGATTCGGCAACGGCCGGGTTGCGGCGAATACCGAGACGCGATTTCACCCGCGTGTCCTCGGCACCGAGCTCGAAGACGAGGTCGACGGTGTCGATCAGATAGCGGGGCGGCCTGTAATCGGCGAGCCGCACCGACTGGGGCGGCATCACATCGGGCGAAATGTCGAGCATGGGCGATACCGGAGGCGTTCCGTGGAGAGCACAGCCTAACCCTTCGCCTCCTCCGTGAAAATCCCTCGGGGACTTGAACTGTTCCAGGCGCCCGTCATCTCCCGCTTGTGAGCGGCGCTAGCCCGAAGCGCCGGGTGTGGCGCGCAGCGCCGAAAGATAGGTCTCGATGCGAGCGGCGTTGACGCCGAAATCGCTGCGCCCCACGCGCGAGGCTGAGCGCACATCGATGCGGCTGCCCGAGCCTGAAGGGGTTACGCGGATCACGATGTCGTCGGTGAAGCCGAACCAGCGGCTCCTGTCGCTCGCCTCGATCCGACCCTCCGCATTGTCGGCGCCATCGATCGTCCATCCCATCCGCTTGGCGGTGTCGAGTGCGCGACTGAACGCTGTCGCGGGCGGCACTGCGAGGGTCAACGGAACGATGTCCGGATATGCCTGCCGCTGCAGCTGGGCGATCTTGGCACCTTCATAGGCGACCCGGTCGGGGCCCTCGGCCTCGCGCAGTGGCACGACCGCGACAAAAGCGGGGGGATTATCGGAGTCGGTCGTGATGTCGTGGATCGGCGGCACCGTTTGCCGGATCCGATCATAACGCCAAGGCACATAGGC
>Ga0310911_10000817_pt1 | contig 11935 bp, 13 predicted proteins | sample GREbulkMGHF170_FD_203532 | JGI IMG/M metagenome (GOLD analysis project Ga0310911, IMG submission 203532) | Lab enrichment of tropical soil microbial communities from Luquillo Experimental Forest, Puerto Rico - GRE.bulkMG.HF170 | ecosystem: Environmental > Terrestrial > Soil > Tropical forest >... | reverse complement strand
GCACGCACAGCGACGAACACGACTTGCAAGCGAGGTACTTAACTAGTCCCGGGGCGCGCTGGCGATGTCAGCTGTTGGCGTAGCTCATTGCGATGAGGGGTTCAGCCTGTGACAGTTGCGCGTGATCGGTGATTCGGATCTCCAAGTCGCCGGTTCCATAGTGTCCGATCTTGCTTACGTTGCGTGTGAATCCGTCAACCAACTCAACTGTGGTTGGGTCTACCTTGGCGTAGACCAGGAGGGTATTCGCTTGAGGGTGCACTTCCACGCAGGCGAAGTTCTTTATTGTTCTGTATGCCCAGTAGTACTTTCGTTCCGTCTTCGTGACGTCGTCGCCCATCCCCAGGAGGAGCGCTTCCAAATCGTTGAACAGATCGCGCAGCGCCGTGTTGGCTTGCGCAAGCAGCAAGCGCTAAAACACAGCCGCTATGTCGAGCCGCGCTCGCTTTCATACTTCTTGGTCATGTGCTCGACGGCCTGCAGCTGAGACTGCGCCAGATCCTCCCGCACCTGCCCGGCGCGTGCGGCGGCGTCCAGCGTCGGCTGCGCCTGACCCTGGAAATGCGGCATGACTTCGGCGGCGAACAGCTCGGCGGACCGCTTCGTGGCGGCGGGGTTGGCCCATTCGTGGCCCATCTGCAGGAAGCAGCCAAATCCGCCGGACTGATCCCACAGTCGCTGCACCTGCGCCCGCGCCCGCTCTGGAGTGCCGATGACCCCGGCCCCGGCGTCGTTGATTATGTCGATCATCTCGTCGAGCTGCTCGCCCGGCATGGTCATCTGGGGGAAGGCGGCCACCTTCTGGAAGTAGTTGAACCACGACTCGATGCCGAATTTCACGTCGGCGCGGGCCTGCTCGTCGGTCTCGGCGATATGCATCGGCCCGACCAGGCTCCAGTTCTTGCGGTCGACCTGGGTGCCGAAGGCCGCCGCGCGCTCTTCGACGATGCCCCAGTGATAAGCGAGGGCGTCAAAGCCTTCGATAATCAGCGTCGCCCCGATGGACAGCAGGCCGATTCCGTGCTTGCCGGCCAGTCGCGCGCCCGTCGGCGACGCGACCGCCGCCACCGCCAGCGGTATCCCGCCGTCGGAGTAGGGGGCGAGCTGCAACTGAGCGTCGAACAACTGGTGCGTGGCGGTCTTTGCGCTCACCGTCTCGCCCGCCAACAGCCGAACGACGATGTCGAGGTTGGTTTCCAGAAGCTCGCGGGTGTCGGTGGGAGTGAGTCCGATCATCGCGGAATCGGTGGGCAGTGAGCCCGGGCCCACTCCTCCGATCACACGACCATGGGTGAGGTGGTCCAGCAGCATCAACCGGTCGGCGACCCAGAGCGGGTTGTGGTACGCGAGCGAAATGACCCCGGTGCCAAATCGAATCCGCTTGGCACGTTCCGCGGCCGCGGCGATGAAGATTTCCGGAGAACTGATGATCTCGCTGCCGGCGGAGTGGTGCTCACCCAGCCACACCTCGTCAAAGCCGACGGCATCGAGATGTTCGATGAACTCCAAGTCGCGTTGTAAGGCGAGCGTCGGGTTGGTTCCTGCGCGGTGGAACGGGGCGATGAAATATCCAAACCTGAGCTTCGCCATTGACATCCCCTTGCGGTCGAGTTGCGCAGAACCATAACCCAAGGTGCTCTTCACCAGGCCAGAAGTGAAGACCCCAGTTATTGCTCAGCCGGTGGGGCCAGGTCGCCATGACCCCACCGGCTAGGGAACAAGTCCTTGTCGTACGGGGGACTCGCTCTGCGTTGGTCCGGCCGAAGGTGAGTTGCCCTCTACCCTTCCTTGGTGATCAACTTCCGCAGCGCCACGCGGTCGGGCGTCAGCAGCTCTTCGATGCGCGGGCGGTTCACCTCGGCGACGATGATCTCGCCCACCTCCTGGTAGACCTCGCTGAAGATGCCGTGGGACTTCATCTTTGAGGTCTGATACAGGTTGTCCTCGGTCGGCGTGACGTAAATAACCGTGTCGGCCTTGAAGCGGTGCACCAGCCAGAGATGGATCAAGGTCATCAGTCGCTTCTGCCGCAGCTTCTCGGCGAAGGTGTTCTGGTCGCGCACCTGAAGAATGCTGCGGCCGTGCCGGTCCTTGATGGGATCGACGACGACATTGGCCAGCTGCTCCCCGCCGTCGCCGTAGATTCCGAGTTCGAGCACATCCGAGCCGGCCCGGCGGGGCCGCAACTGCACGCGGAGTTTCTCGCCGAGTTGGTAGTACTCGCTCCACATCGCCAGCCACTCCTCGAGCAGCTTCTTCGGTACCTCGGTCTGCACCAGGTGCTGGTGCTGGGTGGAGCCCTCGCCCATCGCCTTGGTGGTCGCGGTGCGACCCGAGGAGGCAGTCAACGCGGCATCGCTGCGGGGCCCGCCGACCAGGGTTTGCGGTGTGCGGTAAGGAGATTCGACCAGGCGCATCTTGCGTTGCAAGCGGGCCAGCGCCAGCATCCCGTCCTGCTTGAGGGCGGTGGCGAACTCCTCGGCGGCGACGCCGTCGATCTGGTGGCCGCCGTAGGTGATGAAGTTGAAGACGAATCCCATCTTGCCCAGTTCCTCAGGGAACTGCTTCATCTGCTCGTCGGTCATGCCGGTGGTGTCCCAGTTGAACGACGGCGAAAGGTTGTAGGCGAGCATCTGGTCGGGGAACTCGGCATGGATCGCCTCGGCGAACTGCCGGGCGTCGGCGAGATCGGCGGTCTTGGTCTCCATCCAGAGGATGTCGGCGAACGGCGCGGCCGCGAGCGACTTGGCGATCGCGTACGGTATGCCGCCGCGGACCTGGTAGTAGCCCTCGGGGGTCCTTGCCAGCTCGGGGCTCCATGGCGGGTTGACGCCCAGCTCCCTCGCCTTCTCGCGGGCTGCGTAGTGGGATGTCCGCGCGGCGAACTGTCGCCACTCCTCGGGGCTCATGGTGGCCGGCTCGTCTTCGCTTTCGCCGAATGCGAGCACTTCCGCCACGGCATCGCTGTAGGTCATGAGCCCGGAGTCGTCCTCCCAGGCGGCCACGAACCGCGACTCGACCTGGTCGAACAGGTCGTCGATCGTGTCCTTTCCGTTCTCCCGCCAGGTGTTGACGGCGTCGGAGACCACGCCCAAGATGCCTTGGCGCTCAAGCCATGCGCTGGCGATGCCGTACTCGCCATCGGCAAGGGCATAGAGAAGATGACCGTTCAGCTCCTTGACGCCCAGCTCGTAGAACCGCCGAACCAGAGCCAGGAAACAGCCCTTGTAGGAAGGAATGTCCAGGTTGGTCGCGCCTAGCAGGAACGCCTGGTCGCGCTCGTCGGAGTTGCTGTCGAGCAGGTTGGCCGCCTCGGCATCGGTGCGCGCGACGATGATGCCGGGCACCCGCATGATGTCGAGTTGGAACCGGGCGGCGTTGAGGCGCTTGATTTGCTCGTCGGACGGCACCAGGACCTTGCCGCCCTGATGGCCGCACTTCTTGGTACCCGGGCGCTGGTCTTCGATGTGGTATCCCGGCACGCCGACCTCGACGAAGCGGCGGATCAGGTTGCGCACGTGCGGGTCACCGCCGTGGCCGGTATCGGCGTCGGCGATGATGAACGGCCGGAAGTCATATTCCTTGGCTGCGGCGCGCTTCTGCTCACTCATCCGCAGACGCTGGTACTCCTGGTTGCGGTCGGCCGTGAGGAGCGCGCGCACCAGCACCGCGGCATCGTCCGGCACCTGGCTCAGCGGGTAGCTGGCGAGATCGGGCCCGGGATCTTCGGTGGTTGAGCCCTTGGCCGAGGTTGCCCAGCCGCCGAGGTAGATCCCCTCGATGCCCATCCGCTTCATGCTCACGGCCTGCCCCGGCGAGTAGGGGCCGAAGGTGGTGATGCTCTTTTTCGCGGCGAAGAGCTCGCGCAGGCGATCGTAGAAAGGCCCCGCCGCCTCTCGCGCCACGGTGTAGTCGACCGGGATCGTGCCGCGCTGCTCTACGACTTGGCGGGCCGTGTAGAGGCGAGTAATCCCTGCAAATCGGGAACCGTCGAAATATCGCTGCGTAGCCTCGACGTCCCGCTCGAAAGGCGAGCGGACTTCGGTGTCCTGGTCGATGATCGCCATGCCCTTACGCTCCTCTTCAGCAGATTCCGCTGACCGAGAGTTTATCCCCGGAGGTGACGGATCAATAAGGGTCATCGGTCCCGCCGCAAAACCGTCGTCGCCCGCGGCACTCGGCGGCCCGGGGACCCGGGCATCCGACTTTGACCTGATACTTTGCGGAGCAACGCTTTCGGCGGACCAGCAGATACGCATCGATCGTGGGTAAGCTCACGGACATGGAGACGAAATTGCGCTATGAGCGTTGGTTTCTCCCGTTGTCGGTCCCCCTCGGACTAGGCCCCGAGCGCAGCGAGGTACGGGTAGACGCCGGGACGTTGCACGTCAAGATGGGCTGGGCGTTTGAGGCCCACATCCCATTGGCGTCGATCACCAGTGCCGAAGCGACGAACGCCCGCGTGTTAGCCCGGGGCGTGCACTACGGGGGTGGGCGCTGGCTGGTCAATGGGTCAGGTAAGGGGCTGGTGGCGTTGACGATAGAGCCGCCGGCGCGAGCGAACCTACAGATCTTGTCGGTGCCGCTGCGCTCGTTATGGGTCAGTGTCACCGACCCGGACGCCCTCATCGCCGCATGCGCCGTGGCCCACACTTAGCCCGGCCCGAGGTCGGCTCGTTCGCTTAACCAATCCCGCTGCCGGCGGACGAACTGCGCATCGACGACCTTCCCATGACCCGGCACGTAGATGGCCTGGGGCCCACCGATGGCGAGTACCCGATCAAGCGTTGCCGGCCAGGCCGCCAAGTCGGAATCGGAATCGATTGCGGGGTCAGCGGACTCCTCGACGAGATCACCGGTGAACACCACGGCCGGCTCGTCGTCCTTCGCTGGCACGACCACGACCAGATCCGACAGGGTGTGGCCGCGGCCAAGGTGGGCGATCTTCACGGTTCGGTCGCCAAGGTCGATGATGGCCTCGTAGATTCCGTGCCGCGGAGGGCGCAGGGCCGCGATCGCGCGCTCGATCTCCGCGGCGTCCGCGCCGTGGCTCAGCGCGTCGCCGCGAAGCCAGTCGGTCCCCGAGGTCAGGCACTCGACAACCTCAGGTGCGCAGTAGGCGTCGGCTTCGGAGAACACCGAAGAACCCAGGACGTGATCGAAGTGCTTGTGCGTCAACGCAACATGGGTAACGGGGTGACCCGCGATCCGGCGGACGTCGGCGTCGATCGCGGCCGCTTCGACGAGCGTGGTGCCGGTGTCGACGAGCAGCGCTCCGGTCCGGCCCCGCACCAGCCCGACCGTGACGTCGCAGAACGGGAGCCGGCAGCGATGCACGCCGGGGGTCGGCTGCTCCCAGGCGAAATGCACAAGCAGGACCGTAGCCGCCACCGGGCGACCCCGTCAGCACATGTCGGGAAAAGTTGACATGTCGGGAATTCCCGACATATGTTCTCGGCGTGGCCGCCGCCGATCGCGTCTTTCTTGCGCTGGCGAATCCCGTGCGCCGGGAGCTGCTCGAGATCCTCACTCGGCGGCCCTTGTCCGCTGGAGAACTCAGCGACCGGTTCGAGCTCAGCCGCCCGGCCGTCGCGGAGCACCTCAAAGTTTTGCGCGACGCCGGGCTCGTGGCCGACGAGCCGCAAGGCCGCCGGCGCATCTACCGCCTGACCGCGGAACCGCTGGCGGAGCTGGGTGAGTGGCTGCATCCGTTCGAGAAGTTCTGGCGTGCGCGACTGGCCGGGCTCGCCGAGGCGGCAGAGGAGCTGGAATGACCGAGACAATCCGGGTGGAGCAATTCGTGGCCGCACCGCCGGCGAAGGTGTGGCGGCTCCTGACCGAACCAGAGCTGATGCGACTGTGGTGGGCGGAGGGCGAGGTGGCTGCGGTGGTTGGCCACCAGTTCAGCCTGGACATGCCGGGCTACGGCAAGCAACCCTGCAAGGTGCTCGAGGTCGATCCCCCGCACCGCTTCGTCTACACCTTCACCTCGGCCTGGACCCTGACCTGGCGCCTGGAGGCGGAAGGCACCGGTACCCGAGTGTTCTTGGAACACAGCGGCTTTGACCTGGACGACAAGAGGATGGCCGACGCCTTCGACCGCATGGGCCCGGGCTGGCGCGATGTCATTCTCCCGCGGCTCAGTGAGGTAGCCGCGCAGGCATGAGGCAGTATCTCGGATAAGCCGGGCCTTAAAAGGAAATAGGAGGAAACACGATGCGCGCAGTCGTCGTCACCAAGCATGGCGACCCGTCGGTCTTGCAGGTCCAGCAGCGGCCCGACCCGCCGCCGCCCGGCCCGGGCCAGCTGCGCGTTGCGGTACGCGCCGCGGGCGTGAACTTCGCCGACCACCTTGCCCGCGTCGGCCTGTACCCGGACGCGCCGAAACTTCCGGCAGTGGTCGGCTACGAAGTCGCCGGCACGGTCGAGGCCGTCGGCGAGGGTGTCGAACCGAACCGTGTCGGAGAACGGGTACTGGCCGGTACGCGATTCGGTGGCTACGCCGAAATCGTCAATGTCGCGGCGAACGATTCCGTGGCGCTTCCCGACGCGTTGAGCTTCGAACAGGGCGCCGCGGTCCCCGTCAACTACGCGACCGCCTGGGCCGCGCTGCACGGTTATGGGTCGCTGCGCGCCGGGGAGCGGGTGCTGGTGCACGCCGCGGCCGGCGGTGTCGGCATCGCGGCTATCCAATTCGCGAAGGCCGCCGGCGCCGAGGTGCACGGTACCGCGTCGCCCGGAAAGCACCAGAAGCTGGCCGAGTTGGGTGTCGACCGGGCGATCGACTACCGTCGCGACGGCTGGTGGAAGGGCCTCGGCCCGTACGATCTGGTGCTCGACGCGTTGGGCGGCACGTCGCTGCGGCGGTCCTATGCTCTGCTGCGCCCGGGCGGAAGGCTTGTGGGATACGGGGTTTCGAACATGCAGCAGGGTGAGAAGCGCTCGCTGCGCAGGGCCGCGCCCCAGGCCTTGGCGATGCTGCGCGGATTCAACCTGCTCGACCAACTCTCGGAGTCGAAGGCCGTGATCGGCCTGAACATGCTGCGGCTCTGGGACGACCGCGGCACGCTCGAGCCCTGGATCGCTCCGCTGAGCGAGGCACTCGACGCGGGGACGATCGCTCCGGTCGTCCACGCGGCGGTGCCGTTCGCCGAAGCGCCAGAGGCCCACCGCATCCTGGCGGCCCGGGAGAACGTCGGCAAGGTCGTGCTGGTGCCTTGAGTTTCGGCGTCGCCGTGCTGGCTATATATATATATATATATATATATATATCTCCTATGGCTATCACCGACTCCCGCGACGTCGTCATCGAGGCGACGCCCGACGAGATCATGGACGTATTGTTCGACCTCGAGTCGTTACCCGAGTGGTCCTCGTTTCATAAGAAAATCGAAATCCTGGAACGGGACGAGGATGGCCATCCGACCAAATCTCGGCAAACCGTCAAGATCATGGGCGTCACCGATGAGCAGGTATTGGACTATTCCGTTCACCACGACGGGGTGGGCTGGACGCTGGAGAGCTCCAAACAACAGCGCGGGCAGGAGGGCCGCTACACCCTGAAGCCCGTCGGCGATTCCACCCAGGTCCATTTCGAGCTCACCGTGGATCTCTCCGCGCCCGTCCCGGGATTCCTGATCAAAAGAGGGGCTAAGGGTTTGATGGACACGGCTACCAAGGGACTGCGCAAGCGGGTGCTCGAAGTCAAGAAGCACGCCACGTAGTCTCGCTTGAATGGCGAGCGACCGAGCATGTCGACGCGCTAGGGCCGTGCTGGCCGTCGTGCTCGTCGCCGCGGTCGTGCGGCGGGTCCGCATCGCGGCGGGTATGCGTCGCGGTGATCAGGCGGTGATCGATGCCAAGCGGCACCGCAACAAGCGGTTCGCCAACAAGATGGTGACCAGCGTGGGCCGAGCGGGCCGACCGCACAGCATCTTCGCGGTGATCGAGCACACCGGTCGGCGATCCGGCCGGCGCTACACCACACCGCTCCGCGTGGTTGAGCAGCCGGGCGGCTTCATCGTCCCGCTCACCTATGGGCCGAGAACCAACTGGTACATCAACCTGCGGGCCGGACCCGGCCAATTGCACTGGCAGGGACGCGATATCCCGGTCGGCAACCCGACCCTCGTTTCCACCCGCGTGGCCGCTCACCGGTTTCCACTGCCTTCGCGGTTCCTGCTCTGGCTCGACGGAACCCAGGAGTGCGTGCGGATCCAGGACCTGACCTCGCTCACAGGTCGCACCTGAACGGGTGCTTCCGAACCCGCGACTCGCGAGCGACACTGTCCTTATGAACTCGACATGGGCGAGCACATTGCACCGAATCGGATCGGCTGTCGCCGGCCTGGCACTCGTGCTGGCGGTGGCCGGTTGCGGTGGCCACGGCGGCAGCAACATGACGGCCCCAATGACGCCGAAAGTGACAACGGTAGGTCGGACCGTCGCGGCGGCGCCTGCCGACGCGCCATTGACAATCAGCAGTCCGGCGTTCGCCGACGGTGCGCCGATCCCGGTGCAGTACACCTGCAAGGGGGCCAACACGGCGCCACCGTTGACGTGGTCAGCGCCATTGGGCGGGGCGCTCGTTGTCGACGACCCGGACGCCCCCCGCGGGCCCTACATCCACTGGATCGTCGTTGGAATTCCTCCCGGTCCGGGCAGCACCGGGGATGGCCAAACACCCGCTGGCGGAACCAGCCTGCCGAACTCGGCCGGCCAGGCCGGATATAGCGGGCCGTGCCCGCCTGCGGGCACCGGGGCGCACCATTACCGGTTCACCCTCTACCAGCTTCCCGCCACGTACCAGCTCCCTCCGGGACTTGCCGGGGGGCAAGCGGTGCAGGCGATAACACGGGCGGCCGCGGCACAGGCACAGTTCACCGGAACGTTCGGCGCCTAACGCGGTTGCCATATGCCTACACAGCCGACGTTAGATGTAGCGGACGCAATAGAGTTCGGCCAGCTCGTCAACGCGACGTACGCGACATTGCCCAGCGATTTGAGGAACAAGGCCGGTCAGGCGCTGAGCGCCGGGGGCGTCGACTACACCGTGGTCACGACGATCTATGCCAACGATTTGGCGACCGACATGAACCCGAGTCGGGTCGACGACGAAGTGTCCATCGGGTTGATCTGCCAAGTGAATAAATCGGGCGATGTCGTGATCGCGATCCGGGGCACCGAAGGAATCCTGGAGTGGGTTCACGACGCCGAGTTCCTGCAGGTGCCATGCCCGTTCCTGGTCGGCGCCGGCCACACCGAAGACGGCTTCACCGACATGTACGAGTCGCTGCGGACCGGTGCCGCGCCGGATTCGCCCACGGTCGTCAACGCGCTGCCGAAGCTGACGTTTCCCAAACCCGTTGGTTCCGTGACGATTTGCGGCCACAGTCTGGGAGGTGCCCTCGCGACGCTGCTCGCCCTCGACGTGGCGGCGAACACGAGTTTCACCGATCCGGCCGTATACACCTATGGCAGCCCACGCACCGGGGATTCGCTGTTTGCCAGCACCTACGACCAGGTGGTCAAGAACTCGTATCGGGTCACCAACCGCCTGGACGTCATCACCGCGGTACCTCCCACGTTCGTAGGCTATGAGCACGTGCTCACTCCTTACGAGCTGAACCCCGCTCGGTTGGTCACATGCACTGTGATATGCGAACATTCGCTCGCGACCTACCTGCATCTGCTGTCGCTGCAGACCGGTGGCCCGGTCCTTCCCCTGGACCCCGCCTGCAAACCCTGAACCGGTCAGGCCATGTCGTCGAGAGCCTGATAGGCGGCGTTATAGCCCGGAGTGAACGTGATCCCTGGTCCGCCATGGCATCCCGCGCCGCCGAGGTAGAGGCCGTCGATCGGAATGGGAAAGTCGAGGAATCCCTTTGGGCCGGGTCGATTGGGTCCCATCAGATCTGGATGTAACAGGCCGTGGCAGAAGTCGCCGGCGGGCGCGCCGAACATGGTGTTCATGTGGTAGGGCGCAAACGTGATATGGCGGATCACGATGTCCTTGAAGTTCGGGGCAAACCTGGTGATCTTGTCGATAACACGTTGTGCCATTTCGTTTTTCAGATGGCCGTGCTGGTCACGGGCGACTTCCACCGGGAAGGCGTAGGCGAACGCGCTCGCGGCGTGTTTTCCGGGCGGCGCCATGCTCGGATCGTGCACGGAAGGAATCTGCATTCCCATCGACGGGTTGTCCGGGACGATGCCGCGACGGCAGGTTTCCCATTGCAGTTGCTGCTCTTCTGGCGAGCCGAAGATGCCGACCGACTGCTGCATGCCGGCCTCGTTCAACAGTTCGTAGGGCGGCGCGAATTCGGGCAGACCGTCAAGCGCGAAGTGGATCTGCACGAAGGAGGCGCGGTGATCGCGGCCGGACAGGCGTGAGACCAGTTCCGCCGGAACGTGTTCCGGCGCAATGAACTCGGTGAGCGTGACATCCGGCGAGAGGTTGGATACGACGATCGGCGCGGTGATCGTTGACCCTTCACGAAGTCGTACGCCGGTCACCGCGCCATGGTCGACGAGGATCTGTTCGACCTTGGCGCGGAATCGGATCTCGCCGCCGTGGGAGACGAAGAGCTCACGCAGGTGCTCGGTGAGCGCGCCGATGCCGCCCTTGAGCTTGGTCATCATCGCGGTGCTGTCGTCGGGGACTGCCAGGGCGAACGCCAAGCAGGTGGCGCTGCCCGGTGTATACGGTCCGCGGTAGGTGGAGTTGACGGCCAGAAACGCGAGCATTCCCCGCATGACCGCGTGCTTGTCCTTGTCGGGCAGGAATCGGTCGATCACGTCCATTGCCGACCCGAACAGCATTTCGTGAATCGCGCGGCGTTCGGCTTCGTTGGCAGCGCAGGCATACATCTCGTCGAGGGTCTTCGGAGGTTTGCGGACATCGAAGCGGCCGAGGGCTTTTGCCGGTCCCTGACTCCAGCCGATCAATTCGGCCATGCCGGTGATGGCCTCGAACCCGTGCTTCTCGCCCAGGTGCGTCATCAGCTGTATGGGGTCGCGGTAGAAGACCATCGGCTCCTCGCCGTTTTCGCCGATGTTGGTGGACATCACCTCCGGCTCCATCGTGGGGAGGGTGTCGAGGCCGAGGTCCTTGGTGATTTGGCTCGCGGTGGGGAACTGCACCGAACCCGCGATCTCGTAGCGGAAGCCGTCGATCAATTCGACCGTCGCCGCCATGCCCCCCGCGTAGGTGTTGGCCTCCAGGCACAGGGTGCGCAGGCCCGCACGTTGCAGAACCGCGGCAGCGGTCAACCCGTTGTGCCCGGCTCCCACGACGATCGCGTCATAGTCCGTCATCGCGTCCTCCCTCAGTTAGCGCGTGACAAGAATATGTCAGTACTGACATAATTGGAAGATGCTCGTTGGTCAGCCGACAAACCGTCACGAGTTGCGTCGACGGTCGACGCACGAGGCGCTACGCGAAGCGGCATTAAAGAGCTTCGCCCGCAAGGGATTTACAAATGTGACCGTAACCGAGCTGGCCGCCGAAGCCGGCGTGACCGAACGCACCTTCTTCCGCCATTTCCCGACCAAGGAGGCGGTGCTGTTCCAGGACTACGACACGCACCTGGAATGGCTGGCCGAGGCGCTCGCGCAGCGTCCGGCCCGCGAGTCGCTGTTCGACGCGGTGCTCGCCAGCGTTGCGGCCTTCCCGCATGACCTCGAAGTGGTGCGCCAGGCCGCGACGGCCCGCGCGGAGCTGATCAGCGCGGACCGCATCGCGAGCCATCTGCGGGTGGTGCAAGCGTCGTTTGCGCGGGTGCTGACCGACTTCATCAGGACGCGCAATCCCGACGTCGCGAACATCGACCTTGGCGCCGAGGTCGCGGGCTCGGCACTGGCCGCCGCTCTTGTTGTGGCAGTCGAGAATTGGGGCCGCAGCGGGTGCGCTGGGGACCTCGGTGAGCTCGTGGCC